>Ga0214172_1000090_pt1 | contig 50044 bp, 30 predicted proteins | sample TroBogEpilimnion_29_FD_153010 | JGI IMG/M metagenome (GOLD analysis project Ga0214172, IMG submission 153010) | Freshwater microbial communities from Trout Bog Lake, WI - 12JUL2007 epilimnion | ecosystem: Environmental > Aquatic > Freshwater > Lake > Epilimnion/Euphotic zone | place: Trout Bog...
CTTCGCGGCCAGTGTGCCCGCCGCCGTCCCGCCCAAGGTCACCGTGTCCCCCGTGTAGGGCTTGCCGTCGCCGGTCGTACCCGTGCCACCCGTTTCCGCCGTCTGCAACGCCGCTGTCCCACCCAACTTCGCTGTCGTGGTCCCGTCGTAAATCGTGCTCGCCGCCGTGATCCCCGATATCGTCAGCGCCTTCGCTGTGACCGTCTGCGTCAAGGCCGCTTGCTGCGTCAGAGAATAGTTACCAGACTGTGCACCGCTAATCGTGTTCCCAGTAATCGTCACCGCTTGCGTGCCCACATCCTTCGCGGCCAACGTGCCCGTAGCCGTCCCGCCAAATGTCACCGTGTCGCCCGTATAGGGCTTCCCGTCGGCGGTCGTACCCGTGCCACCCGTTTCCGCCGTCTGCAACGCCGCCGTCCCACCCAACTTCGCTGTCGTGGTCCCGTCGTAAATCGTGCTCGCCGCCGTGATCCCCGATACCGTCAGCGCCTTCGCTGTAACCGTCTGCGTCAAGGCCGCTTGCTGCGTCACCGTGTAATTGCCATTGCCCGTCCCCGTCACCGTGTTGCCAGTAATCGTCACCGCCTTGTTCGCGCCAACGTCTTTGATCGCATACGTGCCGGCCGCCGTGCCGCTGATATTCACTGAGTCCACACTGTAGGGCTTGCCATCGGCGGTCGTGCCCGCACCCGCCGCTTCCGTGCCTTGGAACGCCGCCGTCCCACCCAACTTCGCTGTCGTGGTCCCGTCGTAAATCGTGCTCGCCGCCGTAATGCCAGAAACCGTCAACGCCTTCACCGTGATGGCCGCAGTCGAAATAGGCGAGTTGGCCAGACTGTAATTGGCCGCCAAACCGCCGCCAGTGCCATTGGCCAAAGTATAACTAACCGTCACGCTGTAGCTCGAACTGACATCCTTGGCCGAATACGCCGTCGCTGTGCCCGACGCCGTCACTGTTTCGCTACCCACGAAACCCGACAGCGTCCCCAACGCTAACGTCCCCGCGGCCGTTGTGCCGTCGTAAATCTTCGTCACCGTCGGGGCTGTGATGCTCAACGCCTTCGGGCTCACCGTATTTCCACTCGATGTGGTAGCGACACTGACGTTGGCGGCGCCGGTGCTCGTCAGCGTGACGGCCGTTGCTAAATTATAATTCCCAGCGGCAATTGTTGATGATGCAAATCCCACATATACCGGAGTGGCACTCACTACGCCACTGCTCGGGGTGAGGGTTAAACTGGAAGTGTAAGAGCCGCCGCTGGTGAGGCAAATTTGATAACCGGTCTGGGCGGTTACCGTGAGGTTGCCGCTCAAACCGGTGGCGGAAACGCTGACACTCACTGGACTGGCCGGCGTGCCGTAGGTGGAGGCCAAAGGACCGGAGAACGTTGACGCCGACGTGATGCTAGGCACATACAAATACAATTCGCCGGACACCACCTGCAACGTGGGTGTTGCCCCGCCCACGCCGCTGCCATTCACTGTCAGCGTGCCGGGCGTGCCCGTTACCGTGGCCGTGCCGCCCTTGGCGATGAGCTTGTAAATTCCGCCCGCCAAAGCGGTGGTGGTGGTTACGGTTACCGGGGCACCGTTCAGGGCCAAGGAGTTGGCCCCGCTCAACGTCAACGGAGCCGTGGAGCCGCCGCCGTAGGCGGGGAATGTCAAGCCACCCGCTGACAGCGTCAGCCCTGTCCCGGAACCCAGGTTGAGAGTTCCCGTGGTGGTCGCCCCCGTGGCGCTGGCCGCCAAATTCTGGCTGGATCCCAAGGCCAAAGCCGTGGTCAATCCGGACACGTCAAAGGTGCCACCGCTGCCAATGGTAATGTTCGTTGAATTGGCGATTGATCCGGAGCCCGTTAAGGTCAGCGTGCCGGCGCTGATAGTGGTCAGGCCGCTGTAGGTATTCGCGTTCGTCAGAGTCAACGTACCTGAACCCGTCTTGGTCAATCCACCCGTGCTGCCCAGCACCGACCCGATGGTGATGCTATTCGTGCCCGAGTTGATGGTGGCTCCGCCACTTTGAAGGTTGACCGTCAGGCCCGTGGCCACGCTCATAAACAAATTGGAAGCGTTAATACCGGCAACAATTGTGCCACCATTGAGATTGATCGTCTTCGTGCCATTGTTGCCCGCTTGGATCTGCTCGACGGAGAGCGTCGCGTTGGTAATAGACAACGTTGAGGTGCCCGTATTCGCGGTCGCGTCGCCGTTGCCGCCGTCCATGAACAGCACACCGTTATTGGTGGCGTCAGAACCACCGCCGATGGCTACAGTTCCGTTGGTGACGGTGAGGACCGCAGTCCCGGACTGGCCGGTGATGGTGTTGTTGTTGCCACCCAGTTTCATCCAGGTGCCGACATTCATGTTAGCGCCGTTGATATTGATGGTTCCTTTGGAGGTGGCAGTATTGGCGCCGACGTTCAGGTAGCCGTTGGCCGTGCCAAAGGTCGCATTATTGAAGTTCACCGTCCCCCCGTTGATGTTCAAGGTGGTGGCAGAACCTGCGGTGACGCCCACATAGTTCTCGTTATTAAGATTATCACCACCCCAGGTCAACGAACCGTTCGTGCCAGTGCCATTGATCGTCGTCGTAAAGCCGCTCCAAAGGGAATTTAAACCAATAATAAACCGCTTATTGCTGATGTAATTCCCGTTGGTGGCAAGTGTAATGGTGCCCATGAAGTTATAGTCTTCGTGACTATCCGGAACACCCGTGGCGGCGGCGTTGTCAATGAGCGTTCCGTTGGTCAGCGTCAGTGTCGAGGAATAGCAAAAGCTCACATAGGCAGTTGAGGTCTGGGTTGAGCCGTTGAGATCAATGGTTCCAACCCCGTTCGCTCCGGCGTTGTTAAGGACGTAAATCGTGCCGGAAGGCGGGAAGGAACTGGATCCGGGGCCGGCGAATTTCACGGTACTGCCGGCCATCAAGATATTGTTGCCGGTGGTGGTGTTCGTCCCATTCAACACCACCGTGCCGGGGCCTGCAAGAGTCAGCGCAGAGCTGCCGGAAAAATTGCTGACCGATAAAACACCCGGGCCGCTGTTCGTCCAAGTCTGAACGGCACCCAGCGCCACCGGCGCAGTGATGGACAGATTTTGGCCCAAACCGGACAACAGGGTGATGCCGTTGGTGAGGGTCAGCGTGCTCGTGCCGCCGATGGACACCGACCCGCTGGGACTGGGATTCATAGCCAAGCTGGCAAGGTTGTAACTGGTATCGAGCACCGTGGCCAGATTGTTAATTGATTTGGCATCGAACAACACGTTGGAGCCGTTGCCGGGAATCACTCCCGTAATCCAGTTGCCCACCGCCCCCCAGGAAGTGCCGCTGGTTCCGGTCCATTCCTCCGCGGTGCCGGCCACTACCAAATCCAAATTGCCCAGGGTGTCGATACTCAACGAGACGGCACCCGCAGCACCGCCGCCCGAGATCGTCGGGGTCGGCAATGCGCCCGCCACCAAGCCTTTGTTGCCCGTCTGCGCGGCGGCAATCAGAGTGCGGGTGCCGGCGGGCAGTTGCGCGCCGGTATTATTGATCTTGATCACCGTGCTGGCGGACAACGTCATCCCGCCGTTCGTCTGGATGAAGGAGGGAGTGACGCCATCAAATATCAGCGAGAGCGTGCCGACGCTGCAATTGTTCGTGCCGTTAAGGATGGCACTCGTCGCGCTGTTGGTCAAAACCTGGGTGGAACCCAGCGCGAAGGGGCTAGTCAAACCGGACACATCGAAAACCGCATTTTTTGCCACGATGATATTCGTATTTGCGAGGGTAGCGCTGCCGCTCAAGGCCAGCGTGCCGGCGCTGATGATCAAGCCATTGGTGCAGTTGATTGCGCCAGAAAGCGTCAGCGTGCCCGAGCCGATCTTGGAGATGGAACTGCTGTTGGTCAGGTTGCCGCTATAGGTCGTGCTCGCGTTGCCCTGTCCAATGGATAGCGCTCCGGTCAAAGACAAATTGCGGGAGCCCATCAGACCGCCAATGGTGCACGGGTTGGCAAAGGTGAAGGAGCCAGCATCTGCTGCATTCATGTCCACGGTCACGTTATTCACTTCACTTCCTGAATAAAAAACAACCGTGGCGGTTGAGCCTGAAGAGCGGATCGTGCCCGCAAATGGGTTGGAAGCATTGGCCAGCCATAGGTGACTGGCGGTGCAATTAATGGTGCCGTTGGTTCCGCTGATACTGCCATTTAGGGTAATCCCCCCGTTGCCGTCACCACCGTAGCAGGTTAGGGTGTTGGTGTTGCTGCCCAGGTTCACATTGCCATTAATAATGATGGCTGCACCCCAGTCACCACCGCTGGCGTTATAACCAGTGCCGCCATCGGCCAGGATAGTGGAGCTGGCCGTCACACTGCACGCCCCGTTGAGGCTCAATTGTTTATTACCGCCACCACCGACTCTCCAGGTGCCGCCGTTCAAGACTAATGCGTTGGGGAAAGTCATGCTGCTGACGGTCGCATAGGAAGTGGCATTGGAATTGATTATGACCGTTCCAGTACCATAGGCAGACCCGTTGCCCGGTCCAACATTTCCATTGGTCAGGGTGGTGCCACCGCTGTAGGTGTTCACGCCGTTCAAATTAACACCCCCGGAGTCGGCTAAATTTAAGGCGCCCGTCCCCTGAACAATCCCGGACAAGATCTGGCCGGTAGAACTGTTGAGATTCAAAGTGCCATTGTTCGCGATGGATCCCGCATAAGTGCCGCTGCCTAGGGAGCCACTGCCCGCGATAGTCAGCGTTCCGCCGCCGATGGTCGTGCTGCCGCTGAAGGTGTTGGCATTGGACAGCGTCAGCGTCATAGTATTTGCCGGATCCAGAATCAGCGACGCGCCGCCCTGAATTGCGCTGCCGGAGGCGATGAAATAATTGTGGCTGGTGCTCTTCACCAACACCCCGGCCGGCGAATAATTGGCGGCAAGCGTGATGATAGGGTTGCCGGAAGCATTGCCGTCGCCAAACACCACGGCACTCGTGCTATCTACATAGCTGACAGAAGATCCCGAACCATTCAACCAGTTACCAGTGCTCGTATCCCAGTTACCATTGCCGGTGTTCCAGGTCAGTTGGGACGTGTTGCCCGTGACATTCAGATAAAGCGTGCTGCTGGAGACGCTCAAATTGCCGGTAACACCGGCGGGCAAAACCAGCGTGGTGAATCCAGTGGCGTTCGCAGGGCCGGAAGTGGCCCAGGTGACCAGCGGGTAGCTTTGGCCGATAAAAAAAACGCTCGAAGAGCCGTCAACCCGCAGGGTCAGGGTACTGCCGAGCGAGAGGTTGGCCATCTTCATCGGCGCGACGGTCGTGCTGGGCGAGTAGCTACTGTAATTGACGTGGAAGATGCTGCTGGATTGATTCGTCAGATTACCCGTATTGACCCACTGCCCGCCGAGGCTGGTGATGATAATGCCGTTGGTGGCACCCGCCGCCGCCGTGATGTTCACGGCCGAGCCACTTGCACTGCTGGTCAAGAAGTCGAGCTCGCCGGCGTTGACGGTGGTCTGGCCGGTGTAGGTGTTCGCCCCCGTGAGGATCACCACGCCCGCGCCGGTCTTGGTGAGGGCGCCACTGCTGGTGACGGCACCATTCAAGGTGAGTGTTTGTCCGGCACCCACGCCGACGGTGGTGGCGGAACTGACGATCAAGGCGTTGGCCAGGGTAGCGCTGACATTGTTCGACAACGTGCCGCCGCTCATCGTCACCGAGCCGGAGCCCAAAGCCGTGTTGTTGTTCGCCACCAACGTGCCGGCGCTGATGGTTGTGCCACCGGAGTAGGTGCTGGCACCAGAAAGCGTCAGCGTACCGGCGCCGCTCTCGGTCAGCGACATCGCGCCCGACTGACCGGCCGAGATGATGCCGGTGGTGGTGCCATTGGGATTAATGGTCAGGGCAGCGGTATCCGCGAGGTTGGCCGAAATATTGACGCCGCCCGTGAGCGTCACGGGCGTGCTTGACCAGCCTGAGGAATTGGGGCCGGATCCCGTGATGTTAATAACGCCGGTGCCGGCATTCGCGGTGAATCCGCCAAGTCCATACCAATAGCTTCCACGTCCAAAAGAGACGTTCAAGTTGATCGTCCCGTTGGCCGCACTGGTATTAAGCGCCAAGGTGGTGCCGGTGTTTTTATTACCGACATCGCCCGACAAGGTAATAGCGGAACCCGTCAGGGTCGTGGACGAAGAAAGCCACAACCCCTCGGTATATGCTCCGCCAGTCACAAAGGTTCCGGTATAGCTCTGGGTGCCACCGAGAGTGATACTGCCGTTGAAAGTGATTAGCTGAGCCGTTGCGGTGAGATTGCCGCTGCCTGAAAGGGTGCTGGTGGTGGGAAGGGAGAGCGTGGTGCTGCCAAGATTGTAGGCAAGCGTGCCGTTGTCGTTGATGGTGCTGCCTGAGGCAATCGAACCCGTGGAGCCGCCGGCGCCGACTTGCAGGGTGCCGGCACTGATGGTGGTGGCACCACTGTAGGTGTTCGCGGCCGTCAGGATTGTCGTGCCGGTGCCCAACTGCGACAGGGCCATTTTGCCGCTGGAACTGAAATCTGAAATGATGCCATTAAAGGTAACGGTATTACTGCCGCTGACGTTAACGGCGCGGACGGCCAACGTCGCGTCGAGGGCAGAGATGGTGCTGTTGAACACGAGCGGCCCCTGGCCCGGGCTGGCGTTGAGATTGATGTTGAGGATCCCGTTTGCACCGTGAAGGTTGCCATCAACGATGGGAAAGTTGATCGTCTGCGTGTTGACAGTGCCTTCATTCTGAATGTTGGGATCTACGGAACTATAGTCGACAAAATTGACCGAGTTGCCGTAGATGTTGAACGGACCGGACAAAGCCCCAGCCTTAAAATAAATCTGGAACCCGCTGCTGCCGGCAGCAAAGTTATTGGTATTATTGACGCGGGTGGCATTGGTAAAGTTTAAATAACCTTGCGGACTCGCCGGGAGGCTTCCGCCCCAGTTGGCAGCGTCGTTCCAGTTGCCAGACGTGCCACTGCCGCCGGTCCAAGTATAGGTTGATTGAGCCAAAGCAGACCGGACCGGGAAAAGCCCGGACCCTACGATCGCCAAAAGCGCCAAAAGCGGACTGGTGATTGGAATTAATAATCGGGTTGGATTGGGTTTCATGCAGGCAGCTTTGGAGGTTTTGAGAGGTGCTACGGAAAAACAAACAGGTTGCGAACGTTTAAAATCTCGGCAGCACATATTTTATCGGGTTTACAATTTATTCGGGAAACATGAAAACAGTAGGCCAAGAATTCAATTTCGCCTATCACGAGGACTCGGGATGCCCAGCCACCGGGTCAGGAGAGGAAACGAGCAAAAATGTGTAAAAATCCATGGGGCGTTAATAAAAACAGGCCAGGCGCTGGATTTCACTTAAAAGCGGAACATCCGAGATGGGGAAAAGGGTAAACGGGATATGGCGGCACTCTGCCGAGGTGCCGCTACCCATCATGCCAACCCTGAAACGCACTCGCCGGCGGGACGCCGGCGCTCCCAGGGAATTAAAGCGGTAATATAACAAACCGCGAAACTCTCGAAATATGAGATCAAGCATTGCCGAACCGCCCCCCCGGATGGGGAATGTGGGCAGGGAGCCAGAAAGCGTACCCCCTTTTGTTTTGTGCTCTTTTTCTGAAAACCGCAGGTATGCCGCCAAGACACAAAGGCCGGTCAACAGGTATCACGAGTTCTCGGGGTGGCACAACCCTTCCCTTGCGGATAAATTAAAAAGATGAACACCCCTTGGCCGCGCGGACGCGCTGTGTTTACCCCCGCCTTGGCATCAATGCCGGAGCCAGCGCGGTAAGGGTCCGGGGTTGTCTTAGCGGATGATTTGTGTTAACGACCTGTCCCATGAAGCCAGCCACCCACCGTCATTTGTATGCCGTGAAGATTGTTTTCGGCATGGTCGTTGTCGTATGGGCGTTTTCAGGGAGTCCGGTCGCGGGGGCACCGCCCTCCCCCCCAAACCTCCTCGTCATTCTCACGGACGACCAGGGCTACCATGATGTGGGCTTCAACGGCTGCAAGGACATCCCGACGCCGAACCTGGATTCCATCGCCAGCAACGGCGTCCGTTTCGCCAGCGGTTACGTGTCGTCGCGGTTGAGTTCACCCAGCCGTGCAGGCTTGCTGACGGGGCGGTATCAGGAACGGTTCGGGTACGAACGCGATCCGGAATGGCCACCAAACGATCCGGGTATTGGCCTGCCGCTGACGGAAACCACGTTGGCCGATATTTTGGGCCAGACCGGCTATGTCACCGGACTCATTGGCAAATGGCATCTGGGGGCCCACCCGGAACAGCATCCGCTCAAGCGCGGTTTTAACGAATTCTACGGTTTTCTGGGCGCAGGTCAGCCGTATCTGCCGGAGGAATTGATAATGGATCAGACCCACAAGGCAAAAACGGAGGATGGAAGCAGGCAGATCAAGCTCCTGAGCAACTACGAACCGATCAAAGCCACGAACTATCTGACCGATGAATTTTCTGAGGCAGCGGTGCACTTTATTGCGCGACACCAAGACCAACCATTCTTTCTGTTGCTAGCCTACAATGCCCCGCATGGTCCGCTGGAAGCCCCGGATAAATATCTCAGTCGCTTTTCCAGGATCCTAAGCCCCAATCGCCGGACCTATGCCGCGATGATGAGTGCTGTTGATGACGGGGTGGGGGGCGTGCTGGCGGAACTTCGCAAGGATGGTTTGGAACGGCAAACCCTGGTGGTGTATCTCTCCGCCAGCGGCGGCGCGCTGGATGTGAACTCTTCAGATAATTATCCGTTGCGCGGATCCAGAAAAGATTCCTGGGAAGGCGGCTGGCGCGTGCCCTTTGCCATGCAGTGGCCGGGAAACCTGCCCAGGGGAATGGTCTATGACCACCCCGTTTTGTCCCTCGACATTTTTGCGACCATCACGGCACTGGCAAAGGTTCCCCTCAACCCGGCAGTGCCGCTTGATGGCGTCAACCTGGTGCCCTTTCTCACCGGCCAGAAAACGGGGGCGCCGCATGAGGCCATTTATATGCGCATGCCCGACCTGGGCGCGTTTGCGGTTAGGAGTGATGATTACAAATTAGTGATCCCAGCCACCAACCAAGCCCCTGAACTTTACAACCTCTCCCAGGACATTGGGGAACTGAATAACCTCGCCGAAGAACGCCCCGCTGTGATCAAGGATCTGGAAAACAAGGGCGCGGCGTGGAGTCGGCAAATGAAGTCTCCGGGTTCACTCGGCAGCACCGGAAGCAACGCGCCACAACCCATCGACACCGATGCCGGACGATCAAAACCCGGACCGTGAACATTCAAATGTCAAAAAAATGGCCGTTCAGAAGGGCTTGGCTGGCCGCCATGGGCCTGGGTCTCGTTTGTTTCCTGACGCGCCCAGCCTGGGCTGCTCCAACCCCCTTAAAGCCAAACATCGTCCTCATTCTCGCCGACGATCTGGGTTATGGCGACCTTGGCTGTTACGGCGCCACCAAAATCAAGACGCCCAATCTGGACCGGCTTGCGGCGGAGGGCCTGCGCTTCACGCAGGGATACGCGCCCTCTTCCACCTGCACGCCGTCGCGGTTCTCGCTCATGACCGGTGAATATGCCTGGCGCCAGAAGGATCGCAAAAACAGCATCCTCGATGGCGATGCCCCCCTGTGCATCAATCCCGCCCGGCTCACCCTGCCGGCGATGCTGCACCGGGCTGGCTACCACACCGGCATCGTTGGCAAATGGCATCTCGGCCTGGGCGACGGTCAAACACCGGTGGATTTCAATAAGGCCATCCAACCCGGACCCCTCGAGGTCGGTTTTGATTATTGTTACATCATTCCCGCCACCGTGGACCGCGTGCCGAATGTCTGGATTGAAAATCACCAGGTGGTGGGCCTGGACCCCGCCGACCCGATCACGGTGAGCTATGTAACCAACATCAGTGATGAGCCCACTGGCTGGGAGCGTCCCGACTTGTTAAAGCAAAAGGCGGATAAGCAGCACTCCGGCACGATCATCAACGGCATCAGCCGGATAGGTTTCATGAAAGGCGGCCAGGCGGCGCGCTTCAAAGATGTGGCACTGGCCACGACCGTCGTCAGCCAGTCCGTCAAATTTATCGAGCAAAACCGGGGCACCCCGTTCTTTCTCGAGGCCGCCTTGTTTGAACCGCATGTCCCGCGCGTCGCGGGAAAGGCGTTTGTCGGAGCGAGTGAATGCGGCGTCCGCGGCGATGTCATTGAGCAAATCGATTGGGAGGCCGGTGAAATCATGAAGGCGCTCAAACGCCTCAATCTGGAAACGAATACCCTCGTCATTGTGTCCAGTGACAATGGCGCGATTTTATTCGACGGCTATTACGATCACTCCTTTGAGGATTTGAACGGGCACCAACCCACCGGCGGTTTGCGCGGCTGGAAATATCTCGTCTTTGAAGGCGGCTGCCGTGTGCCGTTGATTGCGCGCTGGCCGGAACAAATCAAACCGCACGTCACGGATCAACTGTTTAATCTCGTGGACTGCCTGGCGACCTTTGCCGCACTCACAGGCCAGAATATTTCTCAGGCGATGGCGCCCGACAGTTTGGATTTGTCTGCGGTGCTGCTGGAAACCACTCCCCGTCAGGTGCGTGACAACACCGTGCTCCACGGCATTGGCGACACCCTGGCGCTGCGGTGGGGCGACTGGAAATACATTCCCGCCAATGCCAACCCAAAACCCGGGGGCATCGGCAAGGGCGCGAATGCGGCCGATCCCCGGTTTTTGGCCCATCGCATTACCGAACCGTTGCTCTTCAATCTCTCGCTTGATCCCGGTGAGAAAACCAACGTGATGGCAGAATTCCCCGCCAAAGCCGCTGAACTGAGGCAACGGCTGGCAATGATCAAAAATGGGAATCTGCCATGAGCCCTGGCCGTTCCATGCTTCGCCTCGGTGCGTGGTTGGTCCTGTGGTTGGCCACCGTGGCGCCCCTCGGCGCAACGACCTATTACCTGCATCCACTGCTCGGCGATGACAAAAATCCCGGCACCAGCGAACTGGCTCCCTTCAAAACTTTGGCCCGGGCCAACCACCTGAGTTTGCAGGCGGGGGACCGGGTGTTGCTGGCGGCAGGTCAACAGTTTGACGGGCAGTTGTCGTTTCAAAACGCCACCGGCACGGCCAAAAATGAAATCCTGCTTTCAACCTATCCGGGGCACTTCGCAGGCGTGGATGGCCGGGCCTTGATTGTTGCCAAGGGCTTGGTGGCCGGAGTCTACTTGGAAAATTGCGCCTTCCTCACCGTGGCCAACCTCCAGATCACCGCCAATGGCGGCGGGATGGCGCCGGGCCAGCCGGGCAAACCCGACCAACGCTATGGCGTCCTGATCACGGCCAGTCAGCCGGGCGAATGTGCCGGCATTACGCTGACTAACCTGCTGGTTCGGGATGTTTTTTATGAGGAGCCGGGATTTATTCGCACCCCGGGGGAGATCCGGACTGCCAATGGCACGCAAAGTTACGGCTGGGGCATTGAATTTTTAATCCTGAATGCGGCCGCCAGCATTCGCCAGGTCCAGATTGAGGACTGCGAGATCCGAAACGTCAGCCACACCGGCCTCCAATTTGCCGGCCCGCATCATGGATTGCGCCACCTCGAGGTGCGCCAGGTTAAACTGTCCCACACCGGCGGGCCTGGCGTGCAGATGAGCGGCGTTACCGAGGCCCATTTCAGCGGGCTGGAGGTCAACGGGAGTGGCTCCACCAACGACATGCGGAATTGGCAGCGCGGCAGCGGCTTGTGGACCTGGGATTCCGACAATGTGGTCATCGAGCAAAGCCGTTTCCAGAACGCCAACGGCCCGGGCGATTCCTGCGGCGTTCATATCGACTTCAATTGTCGGAACGTCATCGTTCAAAAGAATTTCAGCGCCAATAATGCGGGGGGCTTTTGTGAAATTTTGGGAAACAACTATAATTGCGCCTACCGCTACAATGTCAGCGTCAATGATGGGTGGCGCATCAAAGGGTTAAACGGTGCCCTGCAGGAGGGCAAAACCTTCTGGCTCAGCGGCTATGTTGGCGGCAAAAAACAGCTGGGGCCTTTCAACACTTACTTTTACAACAACACCCTGTTCGTCCGATCGAATATTGCCGCCAAGATAGCCGTGTCACCCACAGCCAGCGGCATCCTGATTGCGAACAATATTTTTTACATCGAGGGCGCCAGCCACTCGGTGAAGGGCGACCAAACTCGCGCTGACGCGAACAACCCCGCGCATTCGATTCCCGGGGTGGTGTTCCAGAATAACTTGTTCCTGCACCGCGACAATTGGCCGGCCGCTTTATCCCTTCAAGACCAACACCCCCTCATTGGGGATCCCCATTTTCAGAACCGCGGCGGCCTGTCGCTGGAGGACTATCGCCCCTCCAACCGCGAGTTGGTAAAGAATGCCGGCGTCACCATCGCTCCCATTCCTCAGGATCAATTCGGCCTTTTAGGCGGACTGAAAATGGAGCAGGACATTCTGGGTCAGCCCATTGTCGGCCCCCCGGATTTGGGCGCCATCGAGATGCAATGATAAACCAGAACCCCACAGCAGAACTATGAAATCCTTGGCCCTTCTCTTGGGGACATGCGGTGTTTGTTGGCAAACCACCACCGCTGCCGTCGCACGGCCGCTTACCAACGACCTCGGCATCGTGCAGCAAGACGACGCGACCCTGCAGTGGTATATGGATGCGAAGTTTGGAATGTTCCTACACTGGGGACTCTACGCCGTACCCGCCAGGGGCGAGTGGTTCATGGAAAACAAGCCCGTGTCGCCGGAACAATACCGCCAGTTCGCCACCAACCCGGGCAACGACGTCTATTTTGACGCCAAAAATTACGATCCCGTCGCCTGGGCCAAAATCGCGAAGGATTCCGGAATGAAATACCTGTGCCTCACCGCGCGGCATCATGATGGCTTCGCTCTCTTTGATAGCCGGCACACGAATGGCTTTACGAGTGTCCAGACGATTCACCGCGATCTCTACGCGGAATATGTCAAGGCCGTGCGCGCCGCCGGTCTGAAAGTCGGGCTATATTACTCCCCGATTGACTGGCGTTATCCTGGTTACTACGACGTCTGGGGTACAAACTGTGCGGTGAACAATTGGAACTATAAAACCGACCCCGCCCACAGGGAAAACGCCCGCGTCATGAAGGAGGAAGTTTACGAGCAGGTCCGCACCCTGTTCCGGAATTACGGCCCTTTCGATTATGTTTTCTGGGACGGCGCCTGGTTGGCCCAACAGGGAACGGATCGCGACGCCATGTTTTTCTGGGAGCCGGGCCAATACCGGGACCCGCACAATCCCTGGCCCGTGGCCGAGGCTTACAGCGAGTTCGACGACTCCGGCAGGGCTCTGGGCCTCATGGGCATCGCCCGCAAATATTCTCCCCAGGTCATTTGCAACCGCCGCTCCGGCTGGATCGGGGACATCGGCGATGAGGAAGGGTCCAAGCCGGTCACCGGCCCGATCCGCCCTTTTTACTGGGAAAAATGTCTCAACCTCAACAAATCATCCTGGGGCTACAACGACCGTCAGAATTTGATGAGCTATGACGAGATTGTTCGCTTCCTCGCGGAGGTCGTGGTGCGCAACGGCAATATGCTGTTGAATGTCGCCCCGGACCGGCACGGCGTCATTCCCGCAACCCATGCCGCCCTGACCAAACGCGTGGGCGACTGGCTCGCCATCGTGGGCGACAGCCTTTACGGCACCCGCGGCGGCCCGTGGAATCCGGTGGATGGCCAATACGGCTTCACCTGCAAACCGGGGAAATTTTTTGTCCACCTGTTGCCCGATTACCATGGCACGGAATTCACCACGCCGGTCATTCCCGAAAAAGTCACCGGCTGCCGCGATTTGTTCACGGGCAGGCAATTGAAATACACCGTCAACGCGGACGGCGCCTTGCATATCACAGACTTGAACCGCACCGCCCATCCGGCGGATACGGTGATCATGATTCAGGTCAAAGCAGCAAAGAAAAAATGAAAAGCATTCAAACGCTCATCCTATCACTGCTGGGCTGCGCAACGTTGCTGGCCGCAGACAAGCCCAACATCATTTTTTTCCTCTCTGATGATGTGGCGCAGGGCGATCTCGGTTGTTACGGCCAGAAGTTGATCCAAACGCCGAACCTCGATCGCATGGCCGCCGGGGGCACACGCTTCACGCAGGCTTATTGCGGCACGAGCATTTGTGCGCCGTCGCGCACGTCGCTGATGACCGGGTTGCACCCCGGACATTCGCCGGTGCGCGGAAATGATGAGATCAAAGCGATGTCAGCGTTCGGCGCGGGCCAGCTGCCGTTGCCTGAGTCCACGGTGACGGTGGCGCAAATTCTCAAGTCCGCCGGTTACGCCACCGCCTGCACGGGCAAATGGGGCATGGGGCAATTCGACACCACCGGCAGTCCGCTGAAAAAAGGGTTTGATCATTTCTTCGGCTACAACGGACAGATTCAAGCGCACGAATATTTTCCGCCCGCGCTTTACCTCAACGCTCAACGCCTTGAGTTGCCGGAAAACAGAGGCGGTGCGAAGAAGACGTATGCGCCGGATTTGATTCTCAAGGACACGCTCGACTGGGTGCGCGCCCACAAAGACGGCCCGTTTTTTCTCTATGACGCCACCACGCTGCCGCACGGCAACTTCGAGATCAATGACCTGGGCGAATATGCGAATCGCGCCGGGTGGACGCAGCAGCAGAAAACTTACGCGGCCATGGTCGGCCGCCTCGACCGCGATGCGGGCGCATTGTTCGCGTTGCTCAAGGAACTCAAGATCGACACGAACACCCTGGTGATTTTTGCGGGCGACAACGGCTCGTCTTTTGCCCCGGGCACTCCGGTGGGAACACTTTTTGACCAGACCATGGGGGGCAAACTGCGCGGCTTCAAAAGCACCCTGTATGAAGGCGGCTTGCGTCAGGCCGGAATCGCCCGCTGGCCCGGGGTCATTCCCGCCGGTCGGGTGAATGAGGAGCCGTGGGCGTTCTGGGATTTTCTACCGACCGCCGCCGAACTGGCGGACGCCAAAATTCCTGCGAACTGCCAGCCCGATGGTCTCTCGCTGGTTTCTTTTTTGAAAGGCGGGCCGGCACCCAAGCGCGAATATTTCTATTGGGAATTGCACGCGGGCAGCCCGCTGACGGCGATGCAAGCTGTTCGTTTCGGCGACTGGAAGGCGGTAAAAAACGGGCCGAACGCGCCAGTGGAACTTTATAATCTTCGCGATGACGGCGGCGAAAAAAACAATCTCGCATCCCGCCGGCCAGAGTTGGTGCAGCATGCTAAAACCCTGATGCAACAAGCCCACAGGGACGATCCGAACTGGCCGATGCAACATCCGCCAAAACCAAAACAACCCTAAGAACAACCAATTATGCAACCTGCATTCACCAGCCGTATCAAGGGCTTAATCATTGCCGTTTATTTGGGCGCGTTCCTGGTTCCAGTTTGTGCGGCGGACAATTCGACTACCGACGCGAAAATAAAACCGAACATTCTCTTCATCCTCGTGGATGATTACGGCATCAAGGACGTGGGCGTGGAAGGCAGCCAGTTTTACGAGACCCCGAACATTGATTCACTCGCCCGCAGCGGGATGCGTTTCACGCAGGGCTACGCCACGTGCTGCGTGTGCAGTCCATCGCGTGCGAGCATCTTGCTCGGCCAATATCCAACCCGGCATGGCATCACCGATTACTTAGGGGCTGAAGTCAGCGTAGCCTTCGCCAAAGCACGGCATTGCAAATTACTGCCATCTGACTACGTCCGCAACCTGCCGGCGACGGAGACAACCCTGGCCGAGGCACTCAAGAGTGCTGGCTACACGACCTTCTTTGCAGGCAAATGGCACCTTGGCAGCAAAGGCGCGTGGCCGGAAGATCGCGGGTTCGATATCAACAAGGGCGGCTGGGACGCCGGTGGCCCCGAAGGTGGTTACTACGCACCTTGGGTTAACCCCAAGCTGCCCAGCGGACCGCCCGGCCAATCGCTGACGCAGCGGCTTGCCGACGAAACCATTTCCTTCATCGAACAAAACACCAACAAACCGTTTCTGGCTTACCTCGCGTTTTACGCCGTGCATGGTCCGATTCAAACCACCAAGCCGCTCTGGGCAAAATATCGCGCCAAGGCCACTGCCCAACCGCAGCCGAAGGAACGTTTTCAAATTGACCGCACCCTGCCCGTCCGCATCGTGCAGGACAATCCCATTTACGCGGGTCTCATTGATGAAATGGACAACGCCACCGGACGCGTCCTGAAAAAACTGGATGAACTCGGGTTGTCCTCAAACACGATTGTTGTGCTAACCGGCGACAACGGCGGCGTGGTTTCGGGCGACAGTTTCAGTTCGTCGCAACTGCCCTATCGCGGAGGCAAAGGTCGTCAGTGGGAAGGCGGCACGCGCGTGCCGGTTTACATTCGCGCGCCGGGTCTCACGGCTGCCGGCAGCACTTGTGATACGCCGGTGAGCGGCATTGATTATTTCCCGACACTTTTGCAACTGGCGGGAGCGACCAATACACCCAAACAAATTGTTGATGGCGTGAGCCTCGTGCCATTGCTCAAAGGCGACAGCCTCCCGCCACGTCCGCTCTTCTGGCATTATCCGCACTACGGCAACCAAGGCGGCGAACCTTCCTCCATCATCCGTTTGGGCGATTGGAAACTGATTCATTATTGGGAAGACGGTCACAACGAACTTTACAATCTGGCTGCCGATATTAGCGAGCAACACGATCAGGCCTCAACGGAAAATAAGCGCGCTGACGAACTTTGGGCGCAGTTGCAGACGTGGCTGAAATCCACCGGTGCAAAAATTCCGCAGCCCAATCTCGATTATAACCCAGCCTGGGCGGAGCAACAACGTAGAGCTGCGTTGAAACAAAAAGACAACCTTGAACAGCAACATGCCGAATTTTTGAATCCCAAATGGCAACCCAATCCGACTTGGTGGAAGAGCCAGCAAACGCCGGACTGAACGCGAAACCGTTCGGGAATCAATCTGTTTGTCGCTGATATAACCGCTATGTGGAAATGAACGTGATCAAATCAATGCTCCTTGTTTGGGTGCTGGCTTTCACTGCATGCGCGGAGGCAAGTGCGCCAGAGCAAAAAATGTATCGCATCCTGCCCGTGGGCGATTCGATCACGGAAGGCGGAAAAAGCTTTTCCAACTTTCGTTATCCGCTTTTGGAAAAACTGACGGTGGCGGGCTACCGCGTAACCTTCACCGGCTCGCGCACGAGCGCGTCGCCGGCCGGTCCGTTGCGGCACGAAGGCCACGGCGGCAAGAACGCTGAGTTTCTCGCGGGTGTTTTGGAGACCTATTTCCGCACGAACACAGCGGACATCGTGTTGATTCATTCCGGACACAACCACACCAACACCGAAGCTCCGGTGCGTGGCATCATTCAGGCCACCGAGGCGATGATTCGCACGGCGCGCAGCGCGAATCCGCACGTCATCATCGTGGTGGCCCAGGTGATTCCCAGCGGCAAACTGCCGAAGTATGAATACATCCCGGAATTGAATGTGGAACTCGCCAAGCTCCCGCTGAAATGGTCGACGAAGGATTCGCCGGTCATCGGCGTGAACATGGCGGACGGTTTTGATTGGCGGACCGATACGATTGGCGACCACGTTCATCCGAATTCGCTGGGCGCAGAAAAGATGGCGGCGAAATGGTTTGAAGCGCTGACGAATGCGCTCGCCGCGCCGAAGTCGGGTAAATAAAATTTAATCAAGCCGCATAGCTCATTGGCAGCTAGAAATAATTACTCTCAATCAATTAACAAATAACATGAACCGCAGACAATTCATTGGAAAAGCCGGCAGCGCCTTGCTGCTCTGCCTGGCCAGCCCGTCAGCCTTCGGCCAAAGCCGCTCACGCACGGATGGCGGCTTTGTCTTTTTGGAGGCCGAGCAATTTGCCGATCTCGGCGGCTGGGATCTGGATCAGCAGTCCATGGATCAGATGGGCTCACCGTATTTGCTGGCGCACGGGCTCGGCATCCCGGTCAAAGATGCGGTCACGACGGTCACATTCCCCTCCCCCGGCCGCTATCGCGTCTGGGTGCGGACGCGCGATTGGGTGGCACCGTGGAAGGCCCCCGGCGCCCCAGGGACATTTCAGTTACTGCTCGATGGTGTGCCGTTGCAGGAAACCTTTGGAACCAAGAGCGCCGACTGGCATTGGCACGATGGCGGGGTCGTGAACGTGAACGCGAAAGCCACGGTGGCGCTGCACGACTTGACCGGCTTTGAAGGTCGTTGCGAAGCGATGCTCTTTTGTAAAGACACCGCCTTTGAGCCCACCAACGACCTGGCCGCGCTCACCAAATTCCGCCGCGCCCTCTTGGGTTTACCGGAGCGCCCGGATGAAGGCGGAGAGTTCGATTTGGTGGTGGTCGGCGGCGGTTTGGCGGGCACGTGCGCGGCGCTCTCGGCAGCACGGAATGGTTTGCGCGTTGCGCTCGTTCAAGATCGCCCCGTGCTCGGTGGGAATTGCAGTTCGGAAGTGCGGGTCTGGGCAGAAGGTCATACCCGGCAGGAACCGTATCCGCACATCGGCGAGATTGTGGATGAAATTTGTCCGCAACATCCTCCGGAGGGAAATAAAAATGCCAAAGGTCGCGAGCTTTATGATGATGCCCGCAAGACCGCGGCGGTTCAAGCCGAGCCGCGCATCACCCTGCTGACTGAGCAGCGCGCCGTGGCGGTGGAAATGGCGGAGCACCGGATCAGCGCCGTGATTGTGCAGCATGTCCGCACCGCCCGGCAGGTTCGGCTGCACGCACCGTTTTTCGCTGATTGCACCGGCGACGCAACCGTCGGATTTCTGGCCGGGGCGGATTTTGAAATGTCCCGCACCGGGAAAATGGGCACCAGCAATCTGTGGAACGTTCTTGATGCCGCCGATGAGCAGCAACTGCTCCACTGCGAGTGCAAAGACAAGGACGCGCTCTCGATGTGTCTGACCACGCACAAAGTCGAGCAACCCTTCCCGCGCTGCCCGTGGGCGTTGGACCTGACGGACAAACCGTTTCCCGGACGAAAAAATGCGAAAGGCCAGTGGGAAGGCAAGAAGAGTGCCCTGGATAATCTGGGGGGCTGGTTTTGGGAAAGTGGCTTTGACAACGATCCCACCACGGATATCGAACGCATTCGCGACTTCAACTTGCGCGCCATGTATGGGGCCTGGGATGCGCTGAAAAATGTGGATAAACTTTACCCCAATCACCGCCTGGGCTGGGCGGCGTTCATCGCCGGCAAACGCGAGTCACGCCGGCTGCTGGGTGACATCGTCCTGACAGCAGATGATTTCCGGACCCTGAAGAAGTTCCCGGATGGAGTGTTCCCTTGCTCCTGGCACATTGATCTCCATACGCCGGATCCAAGATTTTCCAAAGGGCTGGAAGATGAGGCGTTTATCGCCCGCTCCTCGGAAGGAAAGAATTACACCTACCAGGGTCCCTACTGGGCGCCCTACCGCTGCCTCTACAGCCGCAACCTCGGCAACCTCTTCATGGCTGGCCGCGACATCAGTGTTTCCAATGACGGGCTTGGTCCGGTCCGTGTGATGCGGACCTGCGGTATGATGGGGGAAATTGTCGGCAAAGCTGCCGCCATCTGTGTCAGCCGGCAAAAGACCCCGCGCGGCGTCTTTCAGGAACATCTTTCAGAGTTGCGGTCGAAAATGAACCAGCCGGGAAAAGCCCGGATTTAATCCCGATAAAAAGAATCATTCAAATGAACGCACATAGCTCTTGGCAGCAAAATGGGGCCGTCGGCAAGTCGCGCCGGGATTTCTTGAAACTCTCCGCCACGGCCTCCGTGCTCGGACTGGCTTTCTCCCGGCTGCCCGTTATGGCCGGGCCATTCACGCGCGGGGATTTTGACCATCTGGTGCCTGCCGACAAAAGACTTTCACCAGACTGGGTGAAGTCGCTGTTTGAGCGCGGCACGCCGGAAGTTCTGAGCGGCAGTGAACTCAAATTCGTCGGGATGCCCGTCGGCGGGATCGGCGCGGGTCAACTCTATCTCGGCGGTGACGGGCGGCTCTGGCATTGGGATATTTTCAACCAATACATTCGCACCGAGGCGGGACATTATGCCAAACCGCTCACGCCCGGTTCGCCGCTCACGCAGAAATTTTCGCTGAAACTCGGGGACCAAGTTGTCACGCTCGACCGCGCCGGTTTTTCCGAGGTGAGTTTTCGGGGCGAATATCCCATCGCGACGGTCAACTACGCCGACCCCGCCGTACCACTCGCGGTGAAGCTGGAAGCGTTTTCGCCCTTTATCCCACTGAACACTGACGACTCCAGCCTGCCGGCGACGGTGATTCAATTCACCGTGCGCAACACTTCCGCCGCGCCGGTCGAAGCGACCCTGACCGGCGTACTTGAAAACGGCGTATGCCTGTATCACCGCGACCACAGCGGGGTTTTGAACAATCGCTTCGTGAAAGCCACCGGGGCAACGATGTTGCTTTGCTCCGCAGAAGCGGAAAAGAATTCCAGCCAACCGGCACGACCCGACATTGTTTTTGAAGATTGGAAGCGTGACAACTACGACGGCTGGGCGGTGGAAGGCACGGCATTCGGCAGCGGGCCGGTCAAAAAAAGCGAGTTGCCACATTACCAAGGACATGTCGGCGGCGACACGGTGCGCGTGGTGAACTCCCACGCCTCCGCGCCCGGCGATTCCATCGGGGCCAAGGACGCTGCGACGGGCAAACTCATCAGCCGCGAATTTGTTATCGAACGAAATTTCATCGCGTTCTGGATCGGCGGTGGCAAGGCGGAAGGCGAAGACCGACTCGGCCTGTCGCTGGTCGTGGAAGGCAAGCACGTGATCGCCGCCTCGGGGCTGAATAAAAACGAGCTGACGTTGCAATACTTCGATGTCGCACCCTACGCTGGGAAAACGGCGCACTTGGAAATCATTGACGACAAAACCAGCACTTGGGGCAATGTCGGCGTCGGAAAAATCACTTTCACCGACGCGCGCGGCAAGAGCGAGCCGCTGGAAAAGCTTTCGGACTTCGGCACGCTGACGCTGGCGTTACTGGGCGACGCGGACGAAACCAGCGGCGACCAAACCGCTGGGTTCAACGAAAAACTCATCGGCTCGCTTGGTCGCAAACTGACGCTCGCCGCCGGCGAATCCCAGACCGTGACCTTCGTGCTGGCATGGCATTTCCCCAATCTTTCCATCAATAAATCGTTCACGGATTGCGGCCGGTATTACGCCACCAAATTCCCCTCGGCGCAGGCCGTGGCGGAATATGTCGCCGATCATTTCCCCCGCCTTGAAGGTCAGACGAAGTTGTGGCGCGACACCTGGTATGACGCCACCCTGCCTTACTGGTTTCTCGACCGGACCTTTTTGAACGCGTCCATCCTGGCTTCATCCACCTGCTACCGTTTTGCGAACGGACGTTTTTATGGCTGGGAAGGCGTCGGCTGCTGCGAAGGGACGTGCGGCCACGTTTACCATTACGCGCACTCGGCGGCGCGACTGTTTCCTGATTTGGAAAGCAGCACGCGCGAGAAGATTGATTTTGGTTTGGCACTGATGCCGGACGGCGCGATCCATTTTCGCGGCGAGTTCAACAACATCCCCGCCGTGGACGGACAAGCGGGGACGATTTTGCGCGCGCTGCGGGAACACCAGATGTCGGCGGACGACGGATTCCTCAAACGCAACTGGCCGAAAATCAAACGCGCAACGGAGTGGCTGATCGCGAAAGACGCCAACAGCGACAGCCTCATCGAAAGCAATCAGCACAACACGCTGGACACGGACTGGTTCGGACCGGTGGCGTGGTTGAGCGGATTGTATCTCGCGGCGCTCGCGGCAGCGGCGGAGATGGCGGATGAAACCAGCGACGCGGATTTTGCACAACAGTGCCGGAGCCTTTTGGAAACGGGCCGGAAAAATCTGGTCGCGCAGCTTTTCGACGGCGATTATTTCATCAACAAGGTTGACCCGAAACATCTGGACGCCATCAATTCCGGCACGGGCTGCGAGATTGACCAGGTGTTCGGCCAAAGCTGGGCCTTTCAAGTCGGGCTGCCGCGCGTGCTGCCGGAGAAGGAAACCGTGACCGCGCTGAAAGCGCTCTGGCGTTACAATTTTTCGCCGGATGTCGGACCGTATCGCGAAATCAACAAGCCCGGCCGCTGGTACGCGATGGCCGGCGAAGCGGGCTTGCTCATGTGCACGTTTCCGCGCACCGATTGGGATTACCAGCAGGCCAGCGGCAAAGGCAAGGCGAGCTGGGCGGCTGGCTATTTCAACGAGTGCATGAACGGCTTTGAGCATCAGGTTGCCGGCCACATGATTTGGGAAGGCATGGCGCTCGAAGGGCTTGCCATCGAGCGCGCCGTGCATGATCGCTACCACGCTTCGCGCCGCAATCCGTGGAACGAGATCGAATGCGGCGATCATTACGCCCGCAGCATGGCCAGCTACGGCGTTTATCTCGCCGCGTGCGGTTTTGAAAATCACGGTCCCAAGCAGCACCTCGGGTTTGCGCCCAGGTTGACGCCGGAGCATTTCAAGTGTGCCTTTACCAGCGCCGAAGGCTGGGGCCGCTTCAGCCAAAAAATGGAAAGCGGAAAACACCTAGCGGAAGTTGCCATGCTCTGGGGCAGTTTGAAGTTAAAAACCATTGCCCTGGCCAGTGAATCGGCAACTTCAGTGAAAGTTTTGCACGCGGGACAACCGGTCGCGGTTCACTTGAAGCGGGAGGCACATCGCATGCTACTCACATTGGCTAATTCAGTGACCCTTGCCGCCGGCGAGAAACTGGAAATCACCCTGTCCTGAAGCTCTTTTATCCGGCCCGCTGATCCCCTCCCCGTTTTATGTTACCAGCACCCCGAAATCTCGTGATGGCAAAAACCGGGCAACTCCCTAGACTCTGTCCTTTCCAACAACCTGACCGCCTTTCGTTTTGCAACCCATGAACAACCTCACGACCTTCTGCCTTGGCGCCATTCTTTCTTCCAGCCTTTTGGCCCGCGCCGACGTCCAGCTGCCCTCCATCTTCTCCGACCACATGGTGTTGCAAAAAAATGTTTCCCTGCCCGTCTGGGGCTGGGCCGACCCCGGCGAAACCGTCACCGTCAGCATCGCGGGTCAAACCCGGACGGCGACGGCGGATGCTTCGGGCAATTGGAAACTCCAACTAGGCAAGCTTTCCGCCGACAGCCCGCTGACCATGACGGTCGCGGGCCACAACACCCTCGTCATTCAAGACGTTTTGGTGGGGGAAGTCTGGCTGGCTTCCGGGCAATCCAACATGCAATTGTCCGTGAACGATGTAAACAATGCAGGGCAGGAAAAAAAGTCCGCCAATTTTCCGCAGATGCGGGGCTTTTTTGTGGAGCGGCGTCCCGCCGCCACGCCGCAAACGAATTGCGTTGGCAAATGGGTGGTCTGCTCGCCCGAAACGGTTGGAAATTTTTCGGCGGCAGCCTACTTCTTTGGCCGGGAGTTGCATCAGAAAATCGGCGGTCCCGTCGGCCTGGTGCAGGCCTCCTGGGGCGGCACGCCGATTGAAACCTGGTCCAGCATGAGCAGCATGGAAGCGAAACCGGAGCTGGCACCGGTCTTAAGAAATTGGCAAGCCACACTGCATCCTTATGATGAAGAAAATGCCCAGGCCCAATATGCGAGCGCTTTGGAGACCTGGACAAACAATGCCGCCAAATTAAAAGCCGCCGGCAAAACGGTTCCACCCCGGCCACAAAAAAAAGGCGACCCACGGCTCGACAAGAATTATCCCGCGAACCTGTTTAACGGAATGATCGCCCCCATCATCCCCTACGCCATTCGTGGCGCGATCTGGTATCAGGGCGAAAACAACGCCGCGAACGATCTGGCTAAACTCTATTCCATCCAACTTTCGCTGATGATTCAGGATTGGCGGCAACGCTGGAACCAAGGCGATTTCCCCTTCGCCTGGGTGCAGTTGCCGAACTTTCATCCAAGTACCACCAATGTCGTTGAAACCAATTACAACAACTGGTGCATCGTCCGCGAAGGCATGTTGAAAACACTCGCCGTAAAAAATACCGGTATGGCGATCACGGTGGATGTGGGCGACGCCAATAATATTCATCCAAAAAACAAACAGGCGGTCGGACATCGGCTGGCGCTCTGGGCCCTCGCCACAGTTTATGGCAACGATATCCCCTACTCCGGCCCGCTGCCCGACGGACAAAAAATCAAAGGCGACGAAATTATTTTATCCTTCAAGCACAAGGACGGCGGGTTGGTTGCCAAAGATGGCGACCTCAAAGGATTTGCCATCGCGGGAGCGGATCATCATTGGGTTTGGGCCACCGCCCGCATACAAAAGAACCAGGTCATCGTCTCCAGCCCGGAAGTGAAATCGCCGCAGGCGGTGCGTTACGCCTGGGCGGCTAATCCTGACTGCAATCTGTTCAATGGCGCCGGTTTGCCCGCCTCGCCGTTCCGAACCGATGACTGGAATTAAAATTGCACCCTGCAACTGAGTCTCAAACGGTGAGCACGGCTCATCTAAATAGTTAAGATGAGCCAACTCACTGAAAATTTATTGTTTGCGGGCATCCTCTTTTTGATTCCGTTCGAAACGGTGCGGGCAGTGGAAACCCACCCGATCGCGCGGTCCGGGAAAATCCTGCTGCCGGGCACGATTGACGTCGCGGGTCTTGGCCCAAAGAACAACAAACCGCCAACCCGTTAGGCAGGTGATAAAACAAACTCTGAAATTACTGTCCGTTGCAACGCCCGCGCTGCTGGCCGGCTTCAAACTTTCCGCCACCGTCTTCTACATTGATTCAGCGAGTGGGAACGATGCTTGGAAGGGAACCACACCCGACAAGCCTTGGAAGAGCCTGAAGCAGGTTAATACACAGATTTTTCAGGCGGGCGACCAGGTGCTTTTCAAAGCCGGCACGCGTTACAGCGGCCAGCTCAAACCTCACGGTTCCGGGAAACTGGTGGGAGGCAAAGCCCAGCCGATTCTCTTGGGTCGGTATGGCGAGGGCGTCAATCCGCGCATTGATAGCGAAGGAAAAGCTCTCGACACCCTGCTGTTGCGGAACGTCGAATTTTGGGAAGTGGGCGATTTAGAAATCATCAACCTCGGCAAAAAACGAGCATCAGGGCGCACCGGTGTTCACATCGTTACCGACAGTTTCGGCGTGATGCGTCACATTCATTTGCACAATCTGTTCGTGCATGATGTCAACGGCGATCTCCGTAAAGAGCGCGAAGGCTGCGGGATTTTCTTCGAGAGCCGGGGCCGGAACGATTCGCACTTTGAAGATTTGCAGATTGAACAGTGCCACGTCGTGCGCACGGACCGCAACGGCATTTGCCAGCGTAGCCGCAATAGGGCCCGCAGCCTTGGGGTGGTGATTCGGGACAACCTGTTGGAAGATATTGGCGGAGACGGCATCAAATTGTGGGGCAGCAATGGAGGATTGGTGGAGCGCAACGTGGTGCGCGGTGGACGGATGCGCTGCAATGATAGCGCGGCTGGCATCTGGCCTTTTGATTGTGACGATACGCTGATCCAGTTCAACGACGTCAGCGGAATGAAAGGCACCGAGGACGGTCAGGGATTCGACGCTGATTACGGATGTCGCCGCTCCATTTTTCAATACAACTACAGCCACGATAATGATGGTGGCTTCCTGCTGGTTTGCGCTCCCGGCAGATCGTATAACGAGGATACCGTGGTGCGCTATAATATCAGCCAGAACGACGGTTTCAATTCCGCCTCGGTTATTCATTTCGGCGGCGGCGCGGGGCATACGCGCATCTACAACAACACGATCTATGCGGGAAAAAACCAGGATGTGCCCTTGCTGAAATTCAGCGAGTGGGACGGCGGCAACGCGAACGACACGCAATTTTTCAACAACATTTTCTACGTTGCCGGACGGGCCAGCTATCAGTGGGACAGGAGCACTAACAACTTTTTTGACTGCAATGTGTTTTTCGGGGCGCACCGGACGCCGCCGGTGGACCCGCACGCCATGACCAACCGGCCGGCTTTGTGCGCTCCCGGAACGGGAGAGCTGGGCCGGGACACCTTGACAGGTTATAAACTTAATCCGAACCTAGAACCGCAACGGGGGCGCCTGGTGACCGGAAATGGTGGCCGGGATTTCTTTGGCCGGCCGGTTTCTCCCGCCGGGCCACCAGCGGTGGGGGCGGCCGAACCTTGAAGAATGCGTAATCGAAAAATGAGACGGTCCCTATCCACCAACGCAGTATTTGTCCGGGCCGCTCACTCGCCTGCGCCCCGGTGCCATCATGGCAGCTGCGAAACCAATTGTTACCGAATCATCCGTTGGAATCTCAGGAGGCCCTGCCCCCCCCAAAACACCTAAAAAATATGTTCCTCAATCCATTCCGCCTCTCTGCCGCCTTTCTCGGCGTTACGCTTATCGCCAATGCCGCGGTGTTCACCATTGAAAACCAGTCACTAGCGGTCAGGTATGATGACGTGGACGGCGCATTTTCAGTTGTCGAAAGAAGTTCCGGCGCCGTTTTCGCCAAAACCGGCAAATTTGATCTCACCAATACCACCGCCACAGTACAAGCCGTGCGAAGCGAGGTGTTTGGCCGCGGCAAGGGCATTGTGCTGACTCAGACTGATGGCAGCAGCGCAGCGCTGGAACTTTACCCAGACCTACCGTTTGTGCTCGTGCGCGGTCTCCGGCACAATTCAGGCAAAGAGACGGTTGATTGGCCGAAGGTGACCCCGACAACATTTACGCTCAACCTTGGCAAGCCTGCGAAGGAACTGCGCACGCTGGGAACGGCGGGCTTGACCGCGCCAGACAAAAATCCTGGCAGTTATTTGTTTCTGACCTGCGCCGATCCAGTGACGCGACGTGGGGTGGTGGCTGGCTGGCTCACGGAAGACCGTGGCAGCGGCGTGTTTTTTTCCAGCGCCAAAGACGGTGCAGTGAACTTCAAAGCGCGGATTGACTACGGACACCTCCAGATTCCCGCCGGGGCTTCCGCACAGCTCGAAACTTTGGCCATCGGAATTTTTGATGACGCACGGATCGGCGAGGAATTATACGCCGATGCGGTCAAACGACAATACCACATTACCTTGCGGCCGCGGTCGGCGGGGTATTGCTCCTGGTATGCGGAACAGCATGGGATGGCGGGTGACGAGAAATCCACGGTGGACCTGGCAAAGTTCGCGGCGAAGGAACTCAAGCCCTTTGGTTTTGGCGTGGTGCAGGTAGACGACGAATGGCAGGACAGCACTCATTTCAACGGACCGCGCCGAGGATTTGACCGCGTGCGGCCCGACGGCCCCTATGCCCATGGCATCGCCTCGGTGGCGGCCGAGGTCAAAAAGTCCGGTCTGACCTTCGGCCTGTGGTGGTTGCCGTTTGCGCGCAATTATCAGGATCCGGAATACACGAACCGGCAGGATTGGTTTGTGAAGCGCACGAATGGCAAGCCTTATGATACGGATTGGGGCGGCACTTGTCTTGACCTAACGCATCCGGGTGTGCAGACCCAACTGGCACGGATTGCGAAGCTCTACCGTTCGTGGGGCGTTACCTATTACAAAATGGACGGCCTTTGGACAGGCGCGGCGTGCGAACAGATTTACGTCAATGACGGTTACAAGGAGGATCAGTTCGGCAACAACCTGCCGTTTCACGATCCGCTCAAGAGCAATATCGAAGCCTACCGCGATGGGCTGAAGTTAATCCGTAAATACACCGGCGACGATGTGTTTTTTTCCGGCTGCTGCATCGCCCAAAATATGCGCGAACTTGGTGCCATCGGCCTCGTGGACTCCATGCGCATCGGACCGGATGCCAATGGAAATCTCCGCAGCGGTCCTCAACACGGAACAAAGCTTTACTTTTTGAACGGTCGCGTTTGGTGGAATGACCCCGACCCCTGCGTCGTGCGCGCCGACGGCGGTGGCATTGGCGGCAAAGCCGTAACGCTAGCACAAGCCCAACTCACCGCCTCCTGGGTGGCGATAGCCGACCAGTTTTTTCTGGTCAGTGATTGGCTGCCAACGCTGCCGCCCGAGCGGTTGGAGATCTTGAAGCGCACCATGCTATCCCACGGGGCCACCACCCGGCCGGTGGACTGTTTCGACCACACGCTCCCAACGACGTGGCTGGTGACGGACACCCGACAGGCCATTCGCCGCGATGTCATCGGTGTGTTCAACTTTGAAACCAACCGGTTAAAAGCGCGTTATGCTTGTGCCAATCTGGGACTTGAACCAGTGAAACAATATTATGCCTTCAACTTCTGGGCCAACTCGCCAGAGCCCACGATACAAGCTGAATTCAGCTGCGAACTGCCACCCAATTCCTGCCGCGTCATAGCCGTGCGCGGCGTAGAGAATCATCCGGTGCTGGTCAGCACCTCACGTCACGTCACACAAGGCATGGTGGATGTCACTGGCGAAACATGGGACGCCACTCAAAATACGCTTTCCGGCGTCAGCCAAATTATTGGCAACGACCCCTACGAACTGCGCATAGCCGGGCTGGAAGCCGACGGAAAAAAATGGAAACTCATCTCCGCCACGCTGCCGGCGAAAGACTCCTCTGCCGGGGTTACTCTTGCCACCAAACCCGCGATAGCCGATGAATACGGCTGGTGTCGTGTGGATATTAATTCAAAATCAAGCCGCGACGTACGATGGACTTTGAAATTTAATACCAACTGATGGGATCGGGGTCGCCGACACCTTCAAGCGAATCAACCTTAACCGCAACCATCCTCAAACCGTCCGTTATCGTTATTATATTTTACCACACGAAGCCGGCTTGCTGCAAATAGAACCAATATTTAACATCACCAAAAAAACTATTACGGTCGCGGGTTGAATTTTTAAAGACGGCGGACGCAAGGGTGAAGGGGTTCTCAATTCAGCTGTGCGGTTCTAAAAAATTGTTTATAGTCAGAATTTGTGTGGACGGCGTGTGCGCAACGCGGAACCAGAAGCAATTACACCAATGTCACTGCAGGTTCTGGAAAAAGGAATATAAAAGAGTCTTGTGGAGGAATTGGCCAAAACCTCGCCATTAGCCACGGTTACAGATTCTTGCCACACACGGCGACCGGGTGGCTCGGTTGCGTCCCTGTAAGGGGGACAGCGAAAGGGCATTGAATATGCTTAGATACCCCTACTCCTCTAACCAGTAGTGCCATAACCGACGCCATTTATTCATATAATTTCGGATAATTTCGACATCCGCCTTGTGCCCACTGATTTTAAATATCCCGAGTTCTCGTGATTGAATTATTTCATAAACAACGGAGAATACGATTGAATCATATGAAATTGCTCCGAGTTTTTCGGCGTCGCCGATTGTCCTTCGTTGGGTTCACACTTATTGAGCTGCTGGTAGTGATTGCCATCATTGCGATCCTGGCGGCCATGTTGTTGCCTGCCCTTAGCGCGGCCAAGAAAAAAGCCCAGGGCATCCTGTGCCTGAGCAATACCAAACAGATCACCTTGGCTTGGATCATGTATTATCATGACAATCAGGATAATTTGCTGGATGTCTACTCATTTGTGGGTGGGGCATCTTGGAATTGGCAACCGGATATATTTCGTGACGGAGTTGCTGCTGGAGAATATAACCCAGTTTATCCTGCTGCCACAAATACTGCAATTCTCAAAGCAGGTACGCTAAATAGCTACTTGGGCGGCAACATTGGTGTGTATAAGTGCCCCGGTGATCCCTTCATGTATCAAGGGGCTCCGACGGTTCGTAGCGTTTCTTACAACGGTTACATTACCTCTGGAACTCAGCCGTGGACCACTGGATACTACTTGTATAAAAAATCATCGAGTTTAAACCACCCCGGACCAAGCAACACTTATGTTATTCTCGACGAAGGTCCAACGCTTAACGATGCCTTCTTTTTTATGGATATGACGGGTTATGACCCATTGAACTGGGCCAGCAAAAAAGCCGGCGATTGCCCTGCCAGCTATCATGGTAATTGCGGAAGTTTTTCATTTGCCGACGGACACTCTGAAATCCACAAATGGTTGGATGGGCGCACTCCTCACGTGGTTAAATATGGTTGGCTGGATGTCAATGGAAACAGTTTAGCGAATAACAATAAAGACATTGATTGGGTTCAATCAAAAACTTCAGCTTTGATTGCAAACCCAACCCGTTAAAGCCAACGGGGGATAAACAATCTTGATGAGCCTTTCTGGCCAGCAAATTCCGCTGTCTGGGAACATGCATTGATTACAATATCATTCTTTATTAACACACCGTGAAAAGAGCATTAAAAAGAATCAGAACGCCATCACCATATTCGAGGGCAGGCTTCACGCTTATAGAATTGCTGGTGGTGATTGCCATCATTGCGATTTTGGCAGCGATGCTGCTCCCCGCATTGGCGAAAGCCAAACAAAAGGCCTACACCGCCAACTGCATCAATAATCTTCGTCAGATTGGCATCACGCAAACAATGTATTCAGGCGACAATCAGGATCGTTACCCTTGGGCGGGAAATGGCTGGGCGACGACCCCGTTGGTGGATGTGTTCAATCTGTATAGTCCCTATATTAGCATCAACGGCGGGGCCAAATTCTATCATTGTCCTGCCGACCAGCCGAAGGGATACGCCGCTTGGAATTTCTGGTACGCAGCCACTCAAGGGCCTTACGGCGTGACCACCAATCAGTTGATCTTCCCCGATTCTTATTATTATCTACTCAGTTTTTATGCCCAAGATTACGCCGGCGGGACTGTAAGCATATTAAAAAAACAGCGCAAAACGGCTGAGGCAAAATCTCCCGCGCAGAAATATTTTATGACTTGCAATGCCCTGGCGCCTTACGGAGTGTTGCCGGGTCAGGGTGGTTCGGCCCACGGCGGAAATCTAGGCAATACTATAGTCTTTGTGGATAGTCACGCGAGTTACGTCCGGCACAACGTTGAAATCGCCTCCACACCCTACGCGAACGATCGCGATTGGACGGCGGGCGGTCTTGCAGGCAATGCCAACGGTGCCGGTGCCGATGTTCAATAAATAAGTGCCCTATCAAAAACATCTCCGAGGCTTCACGCTCATTGAGTTGCTGGTGGTGATCGCCATTATTGCCATTCTAGCCGCCATGCTGCTGCCAGCCCTGGCCAAAGCAAAGGAGAAGGCCAAAACAATTTCTGATTTGAATAACCTTAAGCAGGTTGGCCTGTTTACCCAACTCTATACTGACGAAAGCAATGAAACTTTCCCGGCCTGCCGCGGTCAAAATTCTTCACTCGCGCCAATGGATGATTGGTGGGGTAATTATTTGAGCAAGTTTGCGGCGGGGAATTCAAACCTTTTTCACTGTCCGGTTCTCACGGGAACCCGCAATCAGTATACCCCTAACTTCAAGTGGAGTTGGACAGGGGTCACATACCCGGGCGATCGAATTGGTTATGCGGTAAATGTATTTTTCCTGTTTTATCCAGCCCCCTCCGTTCAGGCGGCATCCTCGATTACTGTTGGCGGGATTACCTTCGCGAGCGGCTATCAATTCAAACGCACTGCGATTCACAAACCCAGTGATTGCTTGGTGATGGGTGATTCAGAAGGTTACTGGAGCATGAGTTCCTACTGGCCTAATGCCATAATGAATGGATCCAACCCCAATTATGAAGGTATTGCCTGCCGCCACGGTGGTTCTAGTGCCAAAGGCATCAACGGCGGTTTGGGGGTGGTGGTTTTTTCCGACGGTCATTCCGAAACCCGTAAAGATGTGGACATCAACCCGCAGTCCGGCAATCCCTTAAAAAATTCAAGATACTGGGATCCACTGCAGCGCGCCGGCGACCAATAATTTCTTACCAAGCCATAATTCATGAAAACCACCATCATCACCGCCAGTATTCTCTTCACGCTTATGACCGGAATCCTCTCTGCCGCCGACTGGAAAGAAAAATTGCAGCAGGAATTGCCGCTACTCGGCCATCGCAATTGGATTGTCGTCGCCGACTCGGCTTACCCCCTCCAGACGGCACCGGGTATCGAAACGATTTACGTCAAAGCCGACCAGCTTGAGGTCGTGAAAGGCGTCCTCGCGGAACTTGCCAAGACCAGGCACGTCAAACCGACGATTTACACGGACGCCGAAATGAAATTTGTTGCCGAGAAGAATGCGCCCGGCATCGGCGCTTATCGCGACGCACTGGAAAAGCTTCTGGCGCACCAGCCGGTGCAGGTTCTGCCGCACGAACAGATTATCGCCAAGCTCGACGAGGCAGGCAGAACCTTCAAGGTTCTGCTCATCAAAACGACTTTGACCAAACCCTACACGTCGGTTTTCTTCCAGCTTGAATGCGGCTATTGGAATGCCGATTCGGAGGCCGCATTACGCCAGGCCATTAAGCAGCAATGAAATCTTTACAATATAATTTGTGTCACTGGACTGTATCAGCGGCACTGGCGGCGGTTGTCTCGTCTGCAACTACTACGAGAGCAGAAGGCATCCCGAATGGGTATCTCCTTAAAAGTCACACGAATGACTTAATAATGCTAGATTTTGCCGCTACGGAAGCCCAAAGGTCTCTGGCATTTCCGAAGGATTTCACCGCAAACCGCCGCGACGACTCCATCGAAGTTAGCGGATTATTGAAGGGGGGGGGGCAAAGCCTGGCCATCACTTCCGGAGCACAACCGTGGAATCTTTCCCATTACCTATATCTGGTCGCCGATGTTCACAATGGCGGCACCCAAGCGGTGACCATCATCTGCCGGGCGGAAGACCCGGAATATGCCGGTTGGCATCATTTCGCGGAATCAGTTGCCCGCGTGAACGCGGGCGAAACCACTTCGGTTCTGGTCTTCCTTAAAAGGAAACAGCCGCCCGCAGAGTCACTCCTGGCGCTATTCCCCGGCATGGATACGCTGCCGGATGGCTATATGCCCCATTGGAGCGGACTTGACGCCGCGCAAGTCACCAAAATTGTTCTGGTATTGGAATCTTCGGGAACCCATCTCAATTTGGAATTGCGCCGTTTGCGTGCCGTTGGCATCTGCGACGCCACCCCGCTATTAGCATCCGACTATTTTCCGTTCATTGATGAGTATGGCCAATTTCGGCACGCGGACTGGCCAACCAAAATTCATGCTCCAGAAGATTTCACCGCGCAGCGGACACGGGAAGCAACTGCGATCCAGGCCAGCCCTCGTCCAACCTCCTGGGATAAATATGGTGGTTACAAAGACGGCCCGCAGCTCACCGCTACCGAAGATTTTCGCGTTGAAAAATATGGCGGCAAGTGGTGGCTGGTGGATCCCGAGGGGCGGCTTTTCTGGTCACACGGTGTCACGGGCGTGGGGGTTTCGTCCACCACACCGGTGCAGGGACGGAAGAAATTCTTTACCGAACTTCCAAGTGCGAATCAGAACCATTCTGATGGCGTCAATTGGTATCTGGCGAACCTGACGCTTAAATATGGTGCCAGGCCAGAAGTCAAAGCCGCCGCGTTGGCAAACGAGCGACTGTCAAGCTGGGGACTGAACACCTTGGCGAGTTGGTCGGACCCGCAGGTAACCAGCCTCGGTAAGACTGCCTACACCAAAATGCTCGCCATAGGCGGGCAAAAACTGGCCCCCGCCCTGAAGCTATCCGATCCGTTTGACCCAGCATTTGCGCGCAGTGCCCGCCACGCTTTTGAAAGCGAGCAAAGCTCGACTGGGAAAGACCCTTGGTGTATCGGTTACTTCATCGGCAACGAATTGGAATGGCGCAACGGGCCCGATATGATTAACGAAGTGCTGACTGCATCAGCGAAACAAGCTGGCAAGCTGGCGTTTGTAAAATTATTAGAGGAACGACATGCCACCATCGCTGATCTCAACCTGGCCTGGCACACGACCTATGACTCGTGGAACAACTTGCTCCGCAGCACCAACAAGGTGGATGCCTCGCTTGCCCTCAACGATTTTTCGGCCTTTAACCAAGAACTGGCGGAACTTTATTACCAGACCTGCGAAACTGAATTGAAACGGGCCCTGCCCAAAAAACTCAACCTCGGCTCGCGGTTCAACACGGTAAATTCCATTACTGTCCGCGCGGCAGCCCGGTTTTGCGACGTGGTGAGTTTTAATAAATATAATACCAGCATCCGCAATCTGAATCTGCCAGATGGATTGGATCGCCCGATTATTATTGGCGAATTTCATTTCCCCGCTTGGGATCGTAGCTTTGCCGCCAACGCCGATTGCGGCGGGCTGTGTGAAGTGCAACGCGCGGATTGCTATTGGTATTACCTCATCGGCGCGCTGGACAATCCGTTGATCGTTGGCACCCACTGGTTTCAATACCTGGATCAGCCGCTCACGGGTCGGTCGGATGGTGAAAATTTTCCCGTTGGCTTTGTGGATGTCACCGATACGCCCTATAACGAATTGACCAAAGTCACCCGCGAACTAGGCGACAACCTCTATGCCCGCCGGCTTCAACCCAACCCAGCGAAGAGCGAATCAAAGCAGGCATTCCAACCACCCAATAAAAAAGATGTCAGGGATCTTACGGTCAAGTTTACTGAACATGCGACTCTGAAAAATGAGTGAACTCGGTGTTCAATTTGAATGATGACGTGCCCAGGAATCGCACTTGAGGATTTCAAAATAATTATTTCGTTGAACCCGGTGATTGTTCGTTAGGCACCGGCGCATTTGCGCGGATCATTTCGCCAACCTTATGAAGGGTTTCGACATCAATCGCGCGTAACTTTCCATTAAAATCCGGCCCGACATCAAGCGAGAAAATGTTCCAATACTTCACCGCTCCGCGATAGTCCGCGTAGATTTTTGCCGCCGACAGACAAAGGTGGTCATGCTCCGGCAACGAATAAAACCAGTTCGCACCGCCCTAGTGCTTGGGCAAAATCGGATAAGTGAATTCTGCAAGCCGGTAATTGTTGGCTTCACTCATATGTTTGCTGTTGAAACCTGCACCGGCGTTGTCCGACAGCGACGCGGGATGCCCCTCTTCGCCAAGCCGGACATCCGCGCCTAGCTGCGAACCCGCGTTGAAACCTACAAAACAGTTGGGCTGGAACTGCTTGACCCACTGCGCCGTTTCCGTATGGCTCAAGCCATCATCACCCACCGCGTAATCAAACCATATGTATTCGATCGGGCCGTACCGCGTGAGTAGTTCCTTGAGCTGCGCCTTTTTCATCTCCGGATTTTTGCCGGTGTGGCCGCTCAAGTAATTTTGGCCGGGTGCGCCGCCCGGCCACGCCCATTCGCCTTCGGAAAAATATAGCGCCAGCTTGATGCCGTATTTGTCGCAGGATTTTTTCAATTCGGAGAGCACGTCGCGTCCCAACGATGCTTTGGTGACTTTGCGATCGGTGGTCTGCGTGTCCCACAAGCAAAAACCGTCGTGATGCTTCGTGAGGAAAAGAATGTAACCCATACCGGCATCCTTGGCAGCTTTCACCCATTGGTCGGTGTCGCAATCCTTGGCGGAAAACAGATCAACGTTCGTGACGCCCGGCGTCCATTCCTTGCCAGAGAACGTGCTGAACGACCAGCAGACGAAAATACCCCAGCGCAAATCCTATAACTGTTTCACCCGTGCATTACTCACGACCGGAAAATGGGTCGGACTGGATTGCGCTGATTCAGGCGCGGGCAAAGCGATTGCTGGAATGGCCATCGCCGAATCGTCTAACTCCAGTTTGATGACTATTGCCAGCGGTCCGCGCTTATCCGGCAGGTGAAGAATTAATTTTCCGTCGGCGATTTCATTTTTGATGTTGCCGCCCCCAAGTAGAGATGCAGCTTTGATGTTGTGCGGCAGGGCTGGCAGTTCAATCTGGTTGCCGGCCGCCTTCAAGACGTGAACATAAACCGCGTCACCCTTGCGTGTGCTTGTGATTTGCTCCGTCGGCTTCCACGGCCCCCCGCGCGTGCCGTAAATGCTTTCACCATTCACTTCCATCCATGCGCCCACTTGTTTAAGTACTTCAACTTGCCGCGGTTCAATGCGGCCGTCGGGCATCGGGCCGACATCGAGCAGTAGGTTGCCGTCGCCCCCGACCGTGCGGCACAGGATCCCCACCGCTTCGGCGGCGGATTTAATTTTATCATACGGCTTCCATGACCATTGCGCTCCTAACGTCATGCACGTTTCCCATGGACGCTGATCGTCAAAAGCACCGACTTGCTGCTCCGGAGTGTAAAAATCCTCGTTGACGCGCAGTTCGCCCTGATGTTTCCACTGCTCAAAGGTCGCCATTTGCAGGCGGTTGTTGATGATGATTTGCGGTTGCAATCCGCGCACGAGCGGATAGGTCGTGGCCGGATGCCAGTTCACCGGGCGGCCGTCGCTGTCGAACCACAGCACATCAATCTTACCGTATTTGGTCAGCAGCTCATGCAATTCATCCTGAATGTGCGCCACGAACTGGTCATTGTTGGTCGAACGGCAATCCGGGTCGCGCCAGTCCATCGGCGAAAAATACCAGCCCATATGTAGCCCCTCCTGACGCACAGCCTGCGCTAGTTCTAAGCACAGGTCACGCTTGAAAGGCGAAGCACCGATGTTGTAGCCGTCCACTTTGGAATCCCAGAGCAGAAAGCCGTCACAGTGCTTTGCCGTCAGCACAACGTATTTCATGCCGGCCACCCTGGCTACCCCGGCCCAGTCGGCGGCATGGAAATTGGTCGGATTAAATTCTTTGTAAAGATTGTCGTAAACCGCAACCGGCGTCGGCCCTTTGTTCGGACAGTTGGTATTGGAATTGGCGCGCGACCAACTGATTTCCTTTCCGGTCAGCGTCACCGGACCATAGTGGATGAACATCCCGAACCGCGCCTCACGCCACCAGGCCAAGCGCGCGGTGCGTTGCTCTAGCGTCTCGTGGTTTTGGACGTTCGCGCCAGAGCCTTCAACCCTGTCGCCTGCTTTAGGCGCTTGGAGCCGCAGTGAAGCGGGCGTCGGCAGTGGCAGGTTCAACCAGGCGAGACCAACGTCGCGTTTCATGTGGCTGGTGCTGTCGCCGCCGGGCGCGTCGTAGAAAAGGGCGAGCCGGGTGCCAACCTTAACCACCGACGGCAGGCCGATGCACTTCCGGCTCCAGCGGCAATTGCTCCCATCCAGCACCACGGCCTTGTCGGCGGAACTCCAATGATTCAAATCCTTCGTCCAATAAACCCAGACGGCATCGGTGAATTCCACCTTGTTTTCAATCCCCACATGGTTGCAGAACAAGAACCACGTCTGCTGGGCCGGGTCAAAATACAGCGACGAATTTTCAATCTGTTCGGTGGCAGGGACGATGGGCTGTGCGTCGGGCCGCCAGGCGCCGTCGAGATCTTTGGTGCGGGCGATGCCTAGGGTTCGTTGCAATTTGCCGGCTGTCCGCTGTGCGGCGCTAAAAAACATCAGGTATTCATCCCCTTGGCGGACGATGTGTCCCGGGCTGGCGGTGTCGCTGAAATAGGTTCCTTGCTGGCAACGGAACGGCACCACCGACGGCTGTTTCGTCCATGGGCCGGCCGGCGAAGGCGCCACTGCCTTCATCGAAACATAAGGCGTGGCGGGAATTAAATTGGGCGCCGGCGCCACGTGCCGTGTGCCGAGATAAAACATCTGCCAGTTCGTGCCGTCAAAAAATGTCGTGCCATACGAGGCCGATGCGGCATCGTCCTCGTTTGTTTTTCCGAGCTGCAGCACCGGCCCGAGCTTGGCCCAGTTCGCCAGGTCCTTGCTAGTTACCAGACAGGCCAGCCAGCCGTTGGTCCCCGCGCCGTCGTAGTGCATGAAATAAGTGCCGCCGCTTTCCCATACCCAGACGTCGCGCGCGCCAAGATAATCACACTGATTCGGCCCGTCGCCATGCTTCAAAATGGGACCGGCATCCTGCGCCTCCAACCGATATCTCGTTGACGGCCGGCCATCCGCATAGCCTACGGGGTCCGGGGCAGCCTTGCCGACTAGGGGAGCAAGCAATCCGAAAGCCAATACGCTGGCAAGCAGGGGTAGTCTTTCAATGGAACGGTTAATCATGGGAAATTTCAGACTTAATTTGGGGACGTCGTCATTGACTTAACTATTCTGACCGGCCCGAGCAGGCCGGACGATAGCAGGGGCGCATCTTTTTTGAACGGATTTCGCGTTGTCCAGGCATATCGTTTTTCCGCCGGCAGGGACAGGTCGCCAATGAGACGGTTCGGCCACAGGTTGGCGACCTCGATTTCCAGTTGATTGATCCCGGTTTTCAAAGCTTCGCCCGTCTCCACACGCCAGGGCGGGCACCACACCACCCCGAGATCGCGGCCATTCAATTTGACCCGGGCCAGGTTTTTCACCTCGCCCAATTCTAGAAAATATTTTTCGCCGGACAACGGACCGGACGCCGGGACTTTAAATGTTTTCCGATAAACGGCCGTGCCGGAATAATATTTGATGCCGGCCTCGGGCCGTTGACTCCAGTCAGCAAGTGTTTCAAAGGTGATGTTTTCTGGCCCGCCCCACCGGGGATTGAAACCCACCTGCCAGGCACCGTCCAGATTCACGACGGATTTCAGCGGCGGAAAGTTGCCGGCGGCAGTTGTGGCCGGCGCCGGGCGTTTGCTGAATACCACAAAATAAGCCTGCCCGGGGTCGAAGCGCAGGGAAATAGCCGTGCCGCCTTCCCGTTCCATGCATTGGGGCAGCGGGCACCTTTCGCCATTCAGCGGATCCAATAGTTCCGGCTGTTTACCCGCCACCCGGAACACGCAGTTCGCCGTCACCACGCTCGCATCCCGATTGGCGACAAAATATATGTCCGTATCCTCATCGCGCCGGTGGGTGAATCGGATCGGCCCATCCGCTGAAAAATCGGGCAACAGGCTTTGTGCGGCGAGCCAGTTCGTCACCGCGCCATAATCGCCGTATTGCTCTCCCGCCTTCACCGGGGTTTCCCGCCACAGTATTTGGCCTTTGCCGAGCGCATGCGCGAACACTTTGTTTCCGTCACAGTCGCCCCAGATTTCGCGCGCCAGCTTCTTCACATCGGCATCGCATTGCGGAAAATGTTCCAGACTCGGGGATTTGACCGGCGGCGGGCCGAACACCGTGGCGCCGGACTTCACGAGCGATTTGATTTTGCGCAACAGCGTGGGCGTCATCGTCTGGCGCTCGGGGAGTACCAGAATTTGATACATGGTGCCGCTGGGGAAGACGATTTTCCCGTCCTTCACCGTGGCGCGTTCCAGCAGGGTTTCCGGCGCGCAGCCGTCAAAATTATAGCCGCTGTGGTCCGGCGGATTCCCCGTCGTCGCCGAACTCGGCGGGCGAAAAACATGCGGCGCACCCTCCGCAGCCAGAAAACAAACATCCGCCACGGTGACGCCACGGCGGAGCAGATATTGGCAGCGCGAAAGATAATCGTGATATGCTGGCACCATGTCCCACCAGGTCTGGGTGCGATCCCAATGCACGCCATAATCCTTCATCGTCATGCCCGGCCAGCGGTTGGTCCACGGCTGCGCCTGAAAGCGGTGAAAATCAAACCGGTTCACCCCGGCGCAAAACGCCCAGTCGCCCAGCGGCTTCAGCGCAGCCGGATCGGCTTTCCAATCTTCCCCCGGTTCCGAGGTAAACGCTTCGGCGGCGACCACCGGCCGCCCGCAGGTGTGCGCAATGGAAGCGGCTTCGATCACGCTGTAAAAAGTATTGAAGCCGAGATGCCAGAACTCGCATTGCGGCACGTCGGCCGCGCGGCCCAGCGAAAGATCTCCGCAGGGATTCAAATCATAAGGCTCCACGGAGAGCGTCAGCCCGTGTTGGTGGGCCAGGTCGGCCAGGCGGCTGAGGTGATTTTGGAACACGAGTTCCTGTGCGGTCTGCCGCACATCCCACAAAAACCGTTCGGAAATGTCGGCGCTGTCGATAACTCGTCCGGTATAGGCGGGTAAATAATTGAGTAGATCGTAACCGCGACGCTTTCGAAATTCTTTGCGGAACTGGGGCGACCAATTCTGCGCACCCATTTCCCAGCTGTCGAAATGCACCGCGGTCAGGCCCCCGTCCGCATTGGTGTGCGGCCCCACCTTTTTGAGCAGCTTTTCCGTAAACGCGGCGAAATGCGCGTCCAGTGCGGCGCGGTTAAACTTGTCGCTCTCAAAGCCCAGACCCGGCTGCGGCGCGGGCCGCGTGGTCTGGCCCGTCAGGGTGCTGCCCAGCCGCAGGATGGTCCAGTTGCCCGGCGGCACCTCCCAAACCAGTTGCCCGTCCGCCGCCATTTTGGACGTCAGTTCAATCATCTTGCCGGTGCCCACGCAGGCATTCGTTGGGACGACCGGAAATTCCGCCGGCGCGGGCAGGCACGGCTTCACCCCGGGTCGCGAGGAAAACGGATCGCGCAGATAGAGCGCCTTTTCATTGATGTTCGCAATCCGATTGGTCCCGTCCGGAGTGGGAAACGCGAGCACCGCCACATCGCGATAAAACCCCTGCCAGTTTTTTTTCAATTCCGGCGTGAGCGTCCATTCCCCGAAATACGGTTTGCGCGGTTGCGGTCGCGGCAGGGTCGCGGACCATTTCCGCGGGCCGCTCACGTTGGTTTCGCTGGCGACGAGATGCTGCATGGCGAGCTCCGGCGTGATCCACGGGCCGCCGGTACCGCACCAGCCTGGCCCGGAACCCAGCGCAATCTGGATGCCGAGCCGGTCCGCCTCGTGCATGGCGTTCGCAAAGAGTTCCTGCCATTGTGGACTCATGAAATCTATCGGCCCGCGCGGGATCCCGATGTTCACCTCCAGAAAAATGGCGCCGCCGATCCCGGCTTTTTTCATCGCCGCCAAATCCGCCATCATCCCTTCGCGTGTCAAGTTCCCGTCCATGAAATACCAGTAAACCCAGGGCTTGGCGCTGGCAGGCGGCGACTGGAATTGCTGCTCCATTTTTTCGGCGCCAGCCTCACTGGTCTCAGAGTTTTTTTCGCGGGCAAATAAATTGGCAACTGACATGGTCAGTCCAAAAATAATCACCTCAATGAGCGCGTATTTCAGGGCCGTTGCTAACGTCGCGGGCCGATTTTTAAGGGGGCGATTCATAATAAAAACTCACCAGTAGTCATTGGGTCTTGCCTTTCCGTTCGTGAAACGATGTGCTTTGCCAACAAATGTCCACGTTCTTGGGACTCAGATGCTTGATAATAAGGTTGTGGCGGTCTCCCACTGTATCCGGCAGGCCGCCGTTGCTACATCACGAGTTCTCGGGATCCCATTCTTTTTGCATGCTAAAACCGTTTGCTTACACTCAAATTCCACAAAACGTCAGAGCACCTGGCGTGCTCGAAGTCCCATAAATGAACCACATCAAACCCGCATCAATGAAAAATTACGATAAACCATGCTTTGCCGCCAGTCAGATGGCTGCGGCCATACTGTTCTGCTGTCTGTTGGCCTTCCAGGCGGACGGGCAAAGCGCCGTGCCAGCCAATTACCTCGCCCCGGTCATGGCCCGGATGCAGGTACCCTGGCCGAAAAATCGGACCGTGAATATTGTGTGCCACGGCCACAGTGTCCCGTCGGGATATTTCAAAACCCCGGCCGTGGATTCACTGCACGCGTATCCCAACTTGCTGCGGGTGGCGCTGGCGGAGAAATATACCAACGCGGTCATCAATGTCATTGTCACGGCCATCGGCGGCGAAGCTTCCGACCGGGGCGCGGCGCGTTTCGACTCCGACGTGCTCACGCACAGGCCGGATGTGGTGCTGATTGATTACGCGCTCAACGACCGCCACATCGGGCTGGCCTGCGCGCGGACCAACTGGATTTCCATGATTGCTAAGTCGCAAGCCTATGACGTCAAGGTCATTTTGCTCACGCCAACGCCGGATCAAACCGCCAAACTCGACGACCCCAATGATCCGTTAAACCAACACGCAGCGCAAATCCGCCTGCTCGCGGCGGAATATCATGTGGGTCTGGTGGATTCGCTGGCAGCTTTTCAAACCGCGGTGGCGCGCGGCACGGCCCTTACCAATCTCATGTCCCAGGTGAACCACCCCAATTCACACGGGCATGAACTGGTCGCGGCGGAGGTTGTGAAATGGTTTTAGGTCGGGCACTATGAATGCTTCGAACTATTCTGTTGCCAACCCATTTTCATGCATCCCCATCACCTGAGGCTTAATCTGTTGGTTTTAGCCAGCTTGTCGTGGTTCGCCGTTGCCACCGTGGCGGCGGCTTTAGTGCCCGTGAAATTGTCCTGCGAAGAGCGCGCGAACCCTTTGGGCATCGACGAAGCGCAGCCACGCCTAACCTGGCGCGTCGAATCTTCGGAGCGCGGTCAGCAGCAGACGGCCTATCAAATCTTGGTGGCCGATTCGGAAGACTTGCTAAGTCAAGACCAGGGCGATTACTGGGACAGCGGCCAGGTGGCGTCGGATCAAACGATTCAAGTGGCCTATCAGGGCAAGCCCTTGACGTCGCGGAGGCGATGCTATTGGAAGGTGCGCGTCTGGGACGAAGCCGGCAAAGCCTCCGCCTGGAGTCAGCCGGCTTTGTGGACGATGGGGCTGCTGCAGCCGGCGGATTGGTCGGCGAACTGGATCACGGCTTCAAAGTGGTTCATGCCGCCCGACCTCCGGCCCCGTGGATTGGTGGTCAGTTCCGGTGGCTGGGCGGATGTGGATTTAGGTGAGCCCTACCCGATTGATGCGATCAAACTGTATTTTTCGGATACCAACACCGCGCCGAAGCGGTTCCAGATCCTGGGTGCGGATGACCTTCAATTTTCCCACCCGCAAGTCCTCGTGGATCAGTCGGCGGCGGATGATCAGCCGCTCAGCCCCGGCCCTCAGGTGTTTGCCGTGAAAGGCGCCAAGTTCCGCCATATCCGTCTCTGGCTTACTGGCACGTCCGCCCAGAACAATGCGCTGACGCGCCAGATCCACACTGGGCCGCGCCCTCCGACCGCCGAGGTCAGTGTGCGGCAAATGGAAGTCATATCCGGCGGACGAAATGTGGCATTGATGCGGCCTACCCGCGAGTTCGGCACCCAATGGGATCATGGCCACGCGGTTTTTCTCGTGGATGGCATGCCCTCGGCCCAGGACGGCAACGAGTGCCCCCCGGAGGCGTGTCCCACCACGGCCGCGCCCTTGCTGCGCAAGACGTTCAGGGTCCAGCAGCCGGTCAAGCACGCCACGCTGTATGTCGCCGCGCTCGGCATGGCCGACGTAACCCTCAACGGCCGGCCAGTGACGGATGCCGTACTGGGCCCCCCTTTCACTGACTACACGAAACGGGTGGTTTATCTCACGCACGACATCACCTCATTGCTGAACAATGGGGAAAATGTCATCGGCGTTATGCTGGGAAACGGGTTTTTCAGCACGCCCCGGCACGGTTTTGGCGAACGTCACGGCGGCCACGGGCCGCCGCGCGTCCTGCTCCAGACCGAAATCGAATATGCCGATGGCACCCGCCAGACCGTTATTTCCGATGACACTTGGAAATGGTCGCGGAGCGAAGTTGTCATGAACGACACCTTCGCCCGTTACGCCGAGGACCGTCAGTTGGCCAAACCAGGCTGGGAACGCCCCGGTTATGATGACACCGGCTGGCTGGCGGTCGCGGATGCCACTTCGCTCGGTGGCAAGCTGGTCGCCCCCCTCGGCCCCCCCATCCGCGTGGTGAATGAACTCAAACCGAGCCGAACCGAAACCAACCGCGCCTATTTCAAGGTGTTGAGCGGCGGCTGGCCGCGCGTGCAAGTCAATGGCCACGCCGGACAGACCATCACCCTCCTCGGACACGCGCCGGGTTACCACGCCCCACCGCTCACCTTCACGCTGGCGACGAATGGGCCAGCCGTGCTGGAACCACGGTTCATGTATCTTTCCGGCCCGCTCATGATCGAGGTGCAGGGCTTGTCGGAACCGCTCGCTCCGGATGCCGTGTCAATCCAACTTGTCCGCGCCGATTTGCCACCGGCTGGAACTTTTTCCTGTTCTAATCCGTGGTTCAACCAAATTAACGCGGCGCTGCTGCAAACCCACCTCAACTACAATGGTGACCAGCCGATGGATCCCATGCGGGAGAAACAGGGCTGGACGCAGGACATGCAGGGAATGTTTGAGACGGCAGCGTATCTGACCGACGTGGCTGGCATCTATCGTAAATGGTGGTGGGATTTCGCGGATGGCCAGGATGAATCCGGTTCTCTCGGTTCGGTGTTACCGCTGGTTGGCCGGCAGGTATACGATTGGAACTCACCCTGGTGGAGCGGCGTGGTGGTGCTCTTGCCCTGGCAGCATTATCAATATTACGGTGACCGCCGCATGCTGGCCGAGGCTTACGATTCCATGCGCCGCTATGTTGACTTTCTTGGCCAGTTGACTGCCAGCGGCTCGGTGCGTGGCTGGGATGACTATCCTTATCTGAACACAGTCCATGCCAATTCCCCCGAGGCCCGGGAGGGCATCTTGAGTTGGCTGGGTGCGGGTGACTGGCAAAATCCCTACGGGGGCAAGGACGCGGCGCCCGCGCCGCTATTGGATATGCCCGCGTGGTATCATTATGCGACCATTGTCAGCGAGTCAGCGGCGTTGCTCGGCAAACATGCCGACGCAAAAAAATATGCCGCCATCGCCCAAGCCGTGAAAGATCGCTTCAACGCAAAATATCTCAATCTCGATACCGGTTTATATGGTAGCCAAACGAACAGCCAGACAGCGCAGGTGCTGCCGCTCGCGCTGGGCTTGGTGCCCGGCGCCCAATGTGAATCGACGTATCAACGATTGCTCGCCGCGATTCATGCCCGCAAGGACCATTTGGGAACCGGGTTTGTGGGACTGCCCTTTCTGCTGGCTACGTTGACCGATCATCGCGAGACGGCACTGGCCAACAAAATCGTGAACCAGCAGGATTATCCCGGTTGGAAAACCTTGATCCACGACGGGGTCTTTGCCGAGGGCTGGAATGGCGGTGGCGCGCAGATGCCGTCCTGTGGTGGGGCCATCGGAATGTGGCTCTACCAGTCTGTCCTTGGCATCCGGCCGGACCCCACCGGTCCCGGCTTCAAAAAATTCATCGTCGCCCCGCAGCCGGATCCAGCCACCGGCCTGACTTCGGCCCGGGGCACTTATGATTCCGTGCATGGCCGCATCGTGAGCGATTGGAAAATCGCGTCGGGAATCTTTACCCTCAACGCCACGGTGCCGGCGAACACCACCGCAACCATTTACCTCCCCACCGCAGACAATCATACGGTCAGGGAATCTGGCAAACCTGCTGCCCAAGCAAAGGGCGTGACGTTTCTGGGGCTGGAAGGCAATGCCTCGATCTATTCCGTCAGTTCGGGAATTTATCATTTCACCGCCAATTTCGCGCCACGGCCCTGAAATTTGCATGCCAGAAATACTAAGCCGGCACCTCCGACGAGGTTGTAGCACCAGCAGGTACCGGACAGCGGTGGTAAAAAGACCCAATAAAAAAATCTACCAGCACCACCCGCTATTTTTGACGGGCACCACCCCAAGTGATGCAAAATGATTTTCCGACAGTCGGAAGAATCCGGTCAAGCGGACAGCTCCGCTTTCAGTTGTTGAGCGCGCGCCTTGATTCCGTTAAGAATGGCATCCACAATCTGATCCGGAAATTTCGCTGGAATGATACCCCGTGCGTGTTCGATGACCTTCGGTGTTCTGATAATCACGTCCTCCAAGACGGATTTCATTTCACTAAATCCGCAGCGCTTGGCCGTCGCAAGCCAATGCCGCCCGTGAATCTCCTGCCATCGGTAATGCCGGTTTTTACCCTGCACTGCCATGGCCATTTTGATTTTTTCCGGTGCCAATTTTCCGCGGCCATGCCCCAGCACGGGATACGCGGATATAATGTCATAGCGCGGTGTCAATTTGTAGGCACCAGCCGGCAGCAAGAAGATGCTAAAATTTTTCGCATGGCCATCAATCGCCGCCAGCAGCCAGAACACCACTTGCGTACGCATGAAATCCCGACGGTCCTTATCAGATTGTTCCGAACCCAATAGTAGATCCATCACCTTGGCGATACCGGGCCCGCCGTCGCTTTCGTATTTCAAACCTGGTGGCGTTGCCGTTGCCTGACAAAAATCCTCCTGCGGCAGGCGGAGATACCACTTGCCACCCGCTGCCGGGCGACGATCAAAACGCTCGACGACCAGCACCTTGTATTCGTCAAAGGTTTCCACCCTGCATTGGGCAACGTCAATGCCGTAGGAGCGGACGACTTCGGAACACAGCCACTCGTTTTCCACCGATGACGAAAGGTCAATTCCTTGTGGACTGATACCCAACGGAAACTTGAGAATGTGCGTCGTCGGCGTGGTTCCCGTCGGACGGTGCCAGACGTCATCACGAAATAACAAAGCCGTTTTTTCCTGTGCGCCAGCCAGTGAAATCCTGAACTGATCTTCAGAACTTTCCCCACGAATGAATGTATCGCCCAATGACCTGTGCAGAAGATCAGCAACCCCGTCCACGGACAATGGCTCGGCGGTAATGCACCGCACGTTCCCCGGCACTTGATCCTCGGGCAGCAATTGCAAAGCACCCACGCAATCCCGTCCAATTTCCGCCAGCAAATCGAACGCACCCGCCGAGGTGGTATGAAAACGTCGCTGAATCCGCTCGCGGATTTGGCGGTTGTCCGGCAGTAGATTGTCAAAAAACGCTTCCACCCCAGCGCGATAAGGCTTGTTGGACGGACGCAAAGGTAGCGATAGCGAAATCGGTCTCGCAGCAGCCGAAGCCAGCCATGATTCAGCGTAGATGAATTCCTGCCCCGCCCTACCTGGGCGGCGCCAGTCGCCCACGCGTTCCCCGTTCATCCACACGGAAAGTGCCCGCGCTTTGCTTGATCGTCCCATACGTCACCATTCTGTCTTACGAACGGCAGCTCCCCGTGGTCGTACAACGATTTCCAGATCCAAGGCCGACAGGAGTTTGAAAATTCTTCCAAAGCTTGCCCGCTCCGGGGCCGCTTCCAATATCGACACCACGTTCTGAGCCAAGCCCACCTTGGTACCGACATCTTTCTGGGTCAGCTTTTGATCCTGACGATAGCCTTGAAGGACAGCCCCGAGTTGCCGTGGTATTTTGATCGGATAATCTTTCATATTACGTAAACATGATATTTAATTTTTATCGCTTATACAACATAATAGTGGTTTATCACTTAAACCCAATAAATTCAAACCGGTGCGCGTGGTCGGCAGGTGCTACGAAGCGTTACGGGAAAATCAGCTGTTATTTGACCAGGTTATGAGTCTGGCTAGGTTGTTGTTTGCTTACCACCGGAGGTGTGGTATCTCTTGTTGGAAGGATTTATAACGGTCAGATGGACACTGTGGTGGACGCTTGGGATATGATATGGCTGCCGCCAAAGCCCACAAAGCCGCTTTTACCAACGACGACTGGCCATGATTAATTGGAGTTGGCATGGCAGTAGTCTGGCATGGAAGCCAGCGGGCAGATTGCACAAATTGATTCAGCGAAAGCGCGGAGCGGTTTAATTTAAGGTGCCGGCGATGAAAAAAATGCGTGCACCATCCGGCACCAGAGAAACGAAAGCCAAATACACCAACTTCATCAGCACTTTCCGCTCCTTCGCAATGAGAAGGTCAGGAGTTCGAGCCTCCTAGGCTCCACCATCCTTTTACTGGCAAATTGGCAATTTTATTCCCTCGTTGACGCAAACTCAAAATTATTTCAAGCACCACTTAACATTGCAATTCCAGGAGGTCGCGCAAAGCATTGGCCAAGGTCGCCATGGACACGGGTTTTTCCACCAACTGGCGGACGCGTAGTGTAGACGAAATCCAGCCCTTCAAATTCGCTGGGATTTGCCTGATGCAATAACCATGCGCGGCGTAAATTTCATGAGGCGCATCAGCTTGGCCCCGCCAACGCGGCGGCGTGGGACATCTTGGCTTTGACACTTCGTAGCGCAAAGCCAAAACCGCAAGGCCTTGCAGACTATGCGATAGGCCGCCATGGCCAGGATTCAAAGTGCGTTGATCAATTCCGTCAGCGGCAAAACTTGAATAACCCCCCGCAAATGCGGAACGCCAGCGCGGGGCCGGAAAAATCAACTAGGCCGATGGTGGGTACGGAGAGAACTGGCCGCGATCAGGAGGCTGCGGTCGCGGAGTTTTTCGAGAAGAACGAGCTTCTCAGCAAAGGACAAGCGCGCCAGACGCTGACGGGTCTCGCTTTTGCTTTCCAATATTTTGCGCATGAAATCGCTCATTTATTTCTTAAGAACTTATCGCCGAAGTGCTCCCATTTGGCAAGGAGATCATGCCGGGTTAAAATCTGATCCAGCCGGGCGGAGTCCAGAACGCCGGCCTCAATGAACTGGAGGATGCGGGCGAAATCCTTGCCGCGTCCGAGTTGCAGGGCCAGAGCCACCAGATGTTCGGCGGTCATGACCCAAGTGCGCACGTCGTCCACCTCCGTTTGAATGGCCTGAGCGAGCGCTTCCTCCCCCAAGGCGTCACCCGGCGGCAGGAACTGCACTTGCCATCCCTCGACGACTATATATTCGCCTACTTGTGGATAATTGCGGCCGGTAACGAGATAGTCATAAATGGGCTGCAACGACAGCAGGAGACTACCGGGCGGAGTTTGAATGGAAACGAAGATATCAATATCGAGCGTGGCGGAGGGTTCCAGATAAAACGTGGCGCCGACAGCCCCACCGATGGCGTATTTGCCAATGACCCCGGCGGCCTCCATTTGATTGATGACGTGAAGGGTGGCTTTCATACTCCATTTCCAGTGAAGGTGGTGCACCCGGCGAGGCGGCGGGCGAACGGGTCGTCGAGGATGCCAATCGGCGAGGCGGCGCTCTCGACGCGCATGTCCGTAGCGCGATTCCAGTCGCGCACGGGGAGCGCTGGATCAATCCGCTCATCGCGGGCATGGTGCTCGTTTCGTTTGTAGGCCATGGGACGCCCGAAGGATTACGGGCAGCATCGTAGGAGAAAGCGGCGATGGGGCAAATCAAATATCACAATTCAGAAAACTGAATTTTTTAACGCAAAAATCACAAAAGCCTATTGCCTCAAAACATCAGAGGTGTTGGAGGCGAGATTTCAGGGCCTTTTACACCGAGTTGTGGATCCCAACCAAAAACCCGCAGGCAGTTCCTTTTCAACTTTCTGGATGGCGGCCTCGCAGCCGCAGCCGCTTCTTCCAAGGCACTGATTACCAGCGCACCCGGCAGCCCGGCACGCTCGGCGGTCTGGATAAAATGCCCCCCCCGAATCTCCTCGATTTTGCAATGCCGGTTATCACCAACCGACATCGCCAATTCCATTTGCTTCCGCTCAATCTGTCGGTCATCAAGACTTGGCTGCTCCGTCAGCATGTCATACAGCGGCGTCAGGTGGAAACGTCCCCCTGCCCCCCCCCCCCCCAGGAAAATGCTGACATTCTTGGCGTGACCATCGGTCGCGCCATTCAGCCAGAACAAAATTTGGGATTTCAAAACGTCTCCTAGTCTGCCGCCGGCGTATCGCCCGCTTTTAAAAGATTCATAATCTCAACCATGCCCGGCCCATCCTCGTTTTGATATTTCCACCCGGGTGGAAGAGCACCTGACAAAAATCTTCCTGCGGAATTCACGCCACCATTGCGGACACGAATGCCTATGTGTGGCGCGGGGTGACGAATGCCCTCTTCATAATTGGCAGGATCCGGTCGGCACCCCTCAAAAAAGCCGTTAAAAGGGCCGTAAAGGCAGGCGGCTAAAATACGCCGCGTTCACACCGATGCCTAGCCCGGCCAGTTTTTTCGTAACGAACCCCTGCGCCAGCAAAATCTGGAAATCGCTGGGCGCATCAGGAAAAACCGGAAGCACCATGGGGCCACGGACAAACGCCTGCCGCCGACAGAGGTCAATGCCTGGGTTAACCCAGCTGCCGCCGACCGGCGAGTTGGCCAGGATTAGTGACTGCAGCAGCGTGGCG
>Ga0214172_1000092_pt1 | contig 49154 bp, 44 predicted proteins | sample TroBogEpilimnion_29_FD_153010 | JGI IMG/M metagenome (GOLD analysis project Ga0214172, IMG submission 153010) | Freshwater microbial communities from Trout Bog Lake, WI - 12JUL2007 epilimnion | ecosystem: Environmental > Aquatic > Freshwater > Lake > Epilimnion/Euphotic zone | place: Trout Bog...
CATCGGCCTGTTTGAGACGGCGTTTCACCAATTTGCGCCGGAAGCGTCACAGCGCTATGCCGTGCCAGAGTCCTGGCTGAATATCGGTGTGCGCCGCTGGGGATTTCATGGCGCGAGCCACAAATTCATCGCCGAGCGTTCGGCGGAATTGCTGGAGCGACCCGACGTGGCTGAACGCGCCCGCCAGCTTTACGTGAACCACGGTGGCACGACGATTTCCGGCGAGCCGCTGCGGGTGATTTCCTGCCATCTCGGCGGCAGTTCCAGCGTGACCGGAATTTTAAACGGCGCATCCATCGGCACCAGCATGGGCATGAGCCCGCAATCGGGTTTGCCGCAAAACAACCGAGTGGGCGATCTCGACGCCGAAGCCATTCCCTACGCGGTGAAGACGCTTGGCCTGACCATTGAAGAAGCACAGAAGCAGCTGACGAAGCAATCGGGCCTGCTCGGTGTCAGCGGCGTTTCCAACGACATGCGGGACATTGCGACGGCGGCCAGTAATGGCAATGCGAATGCGCAACTCGCGCTGGACGTCTTTGCCGCCAGCGCGCGCCACTGGGTCGGCAGTTATTTTTTACAGTTAAACGGCGCAGACGCCATCGTGTTCACCGCCGGCACGGGCGAGAACCGCGCGGATATACGCGCCGCCATCTGTGCGAACCTGGAAAATCTCGGCATCCAGATCGACGCCGCGAAAAACCAGTCCTGCCGCGCGACCGAAGCTGTCATCAGCGCCGCCGATTCGCGGGTGAAGATTTTTGTGATCCCCACGAATGAAGAACTCGTGGTGGCCCGCGAAGCCAAGCGCTTTCTGGAAGCCCATCAGAAATAAATTTACCACCAACTCTCCACCATTAACCAAATAAAATTATGCCACAAGCCATTGGAATGATCGAAACCCGCGGACTCGTCGCCCTCGTTGAAGGCACGGACGCGATGCTCAAAGCCGCCAACGTCGAACTCGTCGGTCCGATGACCCAGGTCGGCAACGCCCTCTGCACCGCGTGTGTGGTCGGTGATGTCGCCGCGGTCAAAGCCGCCACCGACGCCGGCGCGCAGGCCATCAAAGCCATCAAAGGCGAATTGGTCAGCGTCCACGTCATCGCCCGTCCGCACGCGGATGTGGAAGCGGTGTTGCCGAAGAAAAAGTAATCGGAGCGGCGTCTCGGCAGAGCGCCGCCAACTGGCTTTGAGAAAAAATGCGGCGCTCTGCCGAGACGCCGCACCCAAAGTAAAACTATGTTCCTAGCCAAAGTCGAAGGCCAGGTGGTCGCCACCAAGAAAGACCCGAACATGACGGGCCGCAAACTCTTGCTGCTCCGCCCGCAACTCGTGGACGAAAAAGACCCGACGAAATTCCGTCCGGGTGCCAACACGATCGTGGCGGTGGACAACCTCGGGGCCGGCATCGGCGAGATGGTGCTGTTTTGCCAGGGCAGCAGCGCCCGGCTCGCTCCCGGCATGAAGGAGGCGCCCATTGACGCCGTCGTCATTGGGCTGGTGGACAGCGTGGACGTGTTTGGTAAGGAAATCTTCAGTGCAAAAGTCCGTTGATTAAAATATGAGTGCCGTGAATGAAACTTTGATCCGTGACGTGGTGGCCGAAGTGCTCGGCAAACTGGGGGGCACGATAACTACGACCGCCAAACCGGCCCCGGCTCCATCCGCGCCTCAATCGGGTGCTTGCGGCTGCGGCACCAAGAAAGCCACCTCCGCCCCCGCGTTGCGCGGCAAGTTCGGCGTGTTTGCCACGGCGGAAGAAGCCTGTGCCGCGGCGCAGGAATCCTTTTTGCAGTTGAAGGAAAAAGGCATGGCGGCGCGCCGTAAAATCGAAGAAATCGTCAAGGCGCTCGCCGAAAAAAATGCCGAACAATGGGGCCGGATTGAATTTGAGGAGACGAAGATTGGCCGCTTGGACCACAAGATTGCCAAGCTGGGACTGATCAAGCTGGTGCCCGGGGTGGACTGGCTCCGTCCGGATGCGCGCAGCGGTGATCACGGCATCACGCTGGAAGAATACACCCCTTTTGGCGTCGTCGGCGCGATCACGCCCAGCACCCATTCCATTCCCACGTTGAGCGGCAACATCGTCAATATTTGCGCCGCGGGCAATTCCGTGGTCTTCAATGCGCATCCGAGCGCGGCCCGGTGCGCGGCGATTGCGGTGCGTGCCTACAATGAAGCGATTTATCGCGAGACGGGCATTGAGAACATTGCCTGCATCATTGAGAAGCCGTCGCTGGATTCATTTAATGAGCTGTGCAAAAACGAATTCACCCGCCTGTTGCTCGTCACCGGCGGACCGATGGTGGTGAAGGCCGCGATGCAGACCGGCAAGCGCGCCATCTGTGCCGGACCGGGGAATCCGCCCGTGTTCGTGGACGACACCTGCTGCCCGACGCGCGCGGCGAAGGCGATCATCTCCGGTGCGGCGTTCGACAACAATCTGTTGTGCATCGGCGAAAAGCAGGTATTCGTCCTCGACCAGGTTGCGGACAAGTTGATGCAACGCATGGCCGAGAATGGCGCCGTGAAGCTGAATCCGTCCCAGTTGGAAAAACTCACGAAGGCCGCATTCACTTTCAAAGAAGGGCAGGGCGGCGGCTGCGCCCAAGCGCACACCAACAAAGATTACATCGGCAAGGATCCCTCCGTGCTGGCGCAGGCGGCCGGCATCAATCTGCCATCAGGCACCCAACTGCTCTTCGGCGAAACGGATGCCATGCATCCGTTTGTGCAGGAAGAGCAGATGATGCCCATGATTCCCATCGTGCGCGTCAAGAGCGTTGAGGAAGGCATCGAACGCTCGCTGCAATCCGAACACAATTACAAGCACACGGCCATCATCCACTCGCATGACGTGGAGAACATCACCGCCATGGCTCGCGCGCTGGACACGACACTGTTCGTGAAGAACGGCCCGTCTCCTGCCGGCCTCGGTCTGGGCGGCGAAGGGTACTTGAGTTTCTCGATTGCCACGCCGACCGGCGAAGGCATCACGAATCCCCGCACCTTCACGCGCGTTCGCCGTTGCGTGATGGTGGATAATCTGCGGATTTACTAAGTCATGTTACTGGCACGCGTCGAGGGCAACATTGTTGCAACCCGGAAACATCCGAGTTTCGATGCGTGGCGTCTAGTGATCTGCCAACCAATCGGCAGCACGGGGCAACCCGAGGGCGCACCGGTGATCGCGATCGATTCGCACGGCGCGGGCATGCATCAGCAGGTCGTCCTTTCATCGGACGGCAAGGCCGCCCGCAAGGCTGTGGGTGTGGATAAGAGTCCCGTGCGCTGGCTCGTCACCGGCATTGTGGATGAACATGAACCGGGAGTGAGAATTTGAAACTGGGTACCGTCATCGGCCGGGTCACGTTGAGCGAATCGGTGGATTTGCTGAAGGGCGGCCGCTTTCTGGTGGTCAGTCCCTTGAGCCGCGAGCAGTACGCGAAGGGCCTTGAGGCCAAGCCCGGCATGGGTACCGACCCGAGCCTCGTCGTGTATGACGACATTGGCGGCGGCGTGGGTGACGTGATTGGATACGAAGAGGGCGCAGAAGCAGCCCAACCATTCGATGTGTCGCCGCCGATTGATGCGATCAACGCGGCGCTGGTGGATGAGATGTTTTACAACCCGTGGAAGGGTTGAGTTGATGGCGGCGTGACCGCCGCTGACTGAAAATAATTTGCGGCACTCGATTGAGTCGCCGCTGCAACGAAAGAAATTTATATGAGCCAAGTTATCAGTGTCCGGGACATTCAGGAAATGATCCGCAGTGGTCAGGGCGTCAACATTCCCGACGACGCCATCGTCACGCCGTCGGCGCGCGAACTCCTGCAAGATATCGAAACCAACGGCGCCCGCGCCATTGCCACGGGCACCGGTGCCGCGCCCGTCAGCGCCGACAAGCTTTCGCCCCCGACCAAAAAGCTCACCTCCAAGTCATCGAAAGCGGAGCTCGATGCCTTTTTCGCTTCGCCCTACGCGCACAGCTTGAAGGAGCAGATTTGCGAGATGGGCCATCGCCTGTGGAAACGCGCCTATGTGGACGGCAACGGCGGTAACATGGCCATCCGCGTGGGCGAAGACATCGCCATTTGCACGCCCACGCTGGTCAGCAAAGGCTCGCTCAAGCCGTCCGACATGTGCCTGGTGGACTTCGAAGGCAACCAGCTCTGTGGCACCAAGAAGCGCACCAGCGAAATTTTGATGCACTTGCAGATGATGAAGAAGCAGCCCAAGGCCGTCGCCACCTGCCATTGCCATCCGCCCTACGCCACCGCCTTTGCCGTCGTCGGTCAGGCCCCGCCCACGTGCATGCTGCCGGAGTATGAAGTGTTTTGTTCCGTCGGCGTTGCGCCGTATCGCACGCCCGGCTCGCCGGAAATGGGCAAGCTCGTTGCCGACATGACCGATGATTACAACACCATCCTCATGGCCAATCACGGCGTTGTCACGTGGAGCCACAACAACGTCGAGGAAGCCTACTGGCGCATGGAAATCATCGAGGCGTATTGCCGCACGATTGTGGTCGCGGGCCAGCTCGGCAAGCCGATCAACACGTTTACCGGGCCGCAGATGAAAGAGATTCTCAATATCAAGCAGAGCCTCGGTTTCGTGGACCCGCGCATTGGCATGAAGGAATGCGAGCTGTGCGACAGCGGCGAATGGCGTCCGGGCGCGACCTGTCAGGCTCCGACTTCCGGCGAACCCACCGTGGGCCTCGACGCGGATGCGGAAGCGGCGGTGAAAGCCATCACGGACCAGATCCTCGCGCAGATGAAGTAAGTAAAATTTAAAGCCAAAAAAACGGCGAACCATTTCTGGTTCGCCGTTTTTTGCTTCGCAGATGGGTCACTCCACCGGCATCCGGGTGCTGAACGGTTCGGCGGGCAGGCCGGCTTGATTGAACAGGTTCGGCTGGGCGGTTTCATCCCATGCGAACCGCACAGCGACGGGCTTGTCCATACCCACGGCGGAGACTTCCACCGTCTTGCCAACAATTTTCGCAGCGGCAGGCACAAATTTACCATCGGCACCAGCGATGGTGAACCAAGTCAGCGGCTGGCCGTCTTTGCTGATGAGGCCGCCGTGGGCGTGCTCAAATGTCAGCACGGCGGTGTGGCCGGCAATCTTCATTTTCTCAAACGCGGGGCCGGCGCTTTCAACTTCCTTCTCGTAGGTTTCATCCAAAGCGAGCAGGGCAAGCCGGTGCCCGACACTGGCTTTGTCACGCGGATGAATATCGTCAAGGTTGTTTACGAGGTCGGTGGTCACCACCATGCCGGTATGTTTAATGCGCCGCGCCGCTTGCGATTGCAGCGTCCAAAACTCGGGCAGCATCGCCGGCGAATTCACGCGCCGCGCCGCGCCGCCGTAATATTTGAACGGCGCAATCTGCACGAAATAAAAGGGGAAATCGCCTTCGCCCCACACCTCGCGCCAGCCGCCGACGAGCGCGGCCATCATGTCGGAGTATTCCTTGTAACGGTTGTCGGTGTTCGTGCCCATCAAATTCGATTCGCCCTGATACCAGAGTGCGCCACGCAGCGCGAAACCGGCGATCGGCGCAATCATGGCATTATAAATCGCCATGGGATGCGTGTTGGAAAGCTTGTTCGTGCCGGTTTTGGCATGTGCAAGTTCGGCGAGCGTCGGAACCTTTTCAAACCCAACCGGCGGCGTCCACGGCTCAATCCGGGTGCCACCCCAGGACGATTCAATCAAACCGACGGGCACGTTCAGGTTGGTGAAAATCTCGCGGCCGAAGAAATACGCTGCGGCAGAAAAACTGACGGAATTGAGCGCGTTGGAATCGCAGGACTGCCAGCCGTTGAATTTCTGCAAGTCAGCCAGCGGGGTCGCCGACAAGACTTTATCGACCTTGAAAAGGCGGAGGCTCGGAAAGTTGGCCGCGGCGAGTTCAGCTTCGGCATTGAAGGTGGGCTTTTGACCGGGCTGTTTGCCGATGGGCTTCTCCATGTTCGACTGGCCGGAGGCCAGCCAGACTTCGCCGACGAGAATATTGGTGAAGGATTTTGTTTCGCCTGATTCAATCACGAGCGTCTGCGGCGTGAAGGAGGCCTTGAGCTTGCCAAGCTTCAAGCACCATTTGCCGCCGGCGTCGGCGCAGGCGGATTTGCTTTGGCCGGCGAACCGGACCGTGACGGTCGCCCCTGGCGTGGTCCAGCCCCAGACAGGCACAGCTTGCTGCTGTTGCAGCACCATGTTGTCTCCGAAAATGGCGGGGAGTTTGAGTTCCGCGCGGGCGGCGATTTGAAATGACAGCACCGCGCCGAGCAGCATCACAGAAAGACGGGAGGATTGCATCGGGATATACTGCGAGTTTGGAGCGGGTTGGCAAAACTATTTTGCCAGCGCCATGATATTTCGTTAGGGTGCGCTGATGCGAATCGTTCTGTGGCTGTGCGGATGGATGCTGGCACTGGAGGTGTCCGGCGCGGAGATGCATTTCAATTTCGATGAGACGACGGGTGGCGCGGTGCCCACGAATTGTCAGGCGGTGCTTGCGGGTGGCGGCGTGCCGGCCACGTGGAAAATTGTCACGGACGAGGTGCCGCCGATGCTGGCGCCGCTCACCGACAAGGCTATCAATGTTGCCCGCCACGGGGTGCTGGCCCAGACGAGCCAAGACCCGACGGACGAGCGCTTTCCCATGCTGCTGCTCAGCGGGGAGCGCTTTCGCAACTTCAAGTTCACCACGCGGTTTAAGATTGTCAGCGGTGTGGCCGAGCAGATGGCGGGCGTGGTCTTCCGGTATCAGAACATCTCGAACTATTACGTCGTCCGTGCCAGCGCACTGGGCAAGAACGTGCGGTTTTACAAGGTGGTGGATGGCCTGCGCTCCGATCCGATCGGGCCGGCTGTGGACGTGACCGCCGGAGCCTGGCATTCGCTGGGCGTGCAGTGCGAGGGCACGCAAATCCTCATCACTTTCGATGACAAACTGGTGATGCCGGCGCTGGGGGACAATTCCCTGAACGAAGGTCAGCTGGGATTCCGCACGAAGTCGGACGCGGTGAGTTATTTCACTGACGCCCTGGTGGAGTACACCCCCATCGTGGCCAACGCGCAGTTAATCCTGAACAAAATTGTAGGGCAGGAGAAGCGGCTCCTCGGCCTCAGGATTTACACGGCCCAGACCAACGGCACCGTGGCCGTCATCGCCAGCAAGGACACCGCGGAAATCGGCAAGGCGGGCACGGACGCGGAACAAAAGGCGATCGCGGACGGAACCGTGTCCTTCGGCCGCGAGGTTGGCGCGGTGTTGATCACGCTGCCATTGCACGATCGCAACGGCGAATTCATCGGCGCGGTGCGGGTGCGGTTGAAGTCTTTCTTCGGGGAGACGCAGGACAACGCCCTGGCGCGCGCCCGCCTGATCGTGGGTCAAATCCAGGGACAAGTCATGTCCGCCCAGGATCTGTGGTAGCCTTCAATCCCATCAGGCGGCGCGGACTTCTGCGCTGATGATTTCGCCGTCTTCGCATTCCGCCACCACTTCAAAGGGACGGCAGCAGACCTCGCAATCCGTCGTGAAACATTGCGAGGCGATGCTCGGGTCAATCGCCACGCCAAAAGACTGGCCGCAGAACGGGCACTGGATGTCGGCGAATTCTTCCATGCCGGCAATTTAACCGCGCGCGGGCAAAGTGCAATGGTTCGTGCCCATCTCTTTTCCGGTTTGCCAGCCCCGCCCAATTCAGAGATAGTGTGCATCCGTTTTTACGGACACTTTATGAAACCCCAAGTCGAAATCTACGACACGACGCTGCGCGACGGTTCGCAGGGCGAAGGCATCAATTTCTCGGTTGCGGACAAGCTCCGCATCGCTGAGAAGCTGGACCAATTCGGGGTGCACTATATTGAGGGCGGCTGGCCGGGCAGCAATCCCAAGGACATCGAGTTCTTTGCCCAGGCCAAAAAGCGGAAATTCAAGAACGCGAAGCTTGCGGCCTTCGGGTCCACGCGCAAGAAAGCCACGCCGGTTGAGCAGGACGATCAGGTGCGCCTGCTGATTGAGGCCGGCACGCCGGTGGTCACGATTTACGGCAAGACCTCGATGCTGCACGTCAAAGAAGTCCTGCGCTGCACGCCGGAGGAAAATCTGGCGATGATCGGCGACACGGTGAAGTTTCTCAAAGATCACGGCAAGTTCGTCATCTACGACGCCGAACACGCCTTCGACGGCTACAAGCTCAATGCCGAATACGCGCTCGATACCTGGCGGGCGGCGGAGAAAGCCGGCGCGGATTTTGTCGTGCTCTGCGACACCAACGGTGGCTGCCTGCCGAACGAAATTGCGGCCATCACAAAAGTTGCCGCCAGCCAGTTGAATTGCAAGATCGGCATCCACACCCACGACGACATCGGTCTGGGCGTGGCGAATGCCTTGGCGTCGTTGGATGCGGGCGCGGTGCACGTCCAGGGCACGATCAACGGCTACGGCGAACGCACGGGGAATTGCAATCTGACGAGCGTCATTCCCTGTGTCGCTTTGAAGCTGAAGAAATCGTCCGTTCCCGCGAAGTCGCTCGCGAAGCTCAAGGAGCTTTCCCTGTTCGTGGACGAGGTTGCGAACCTGCGTCACAACCCGCGCCTGCCGTGGGTGGGATCTTCGGCCTTTGCCCACAAGGGTGGCGCCCACGTCAACGCCGTGCAGAAGCTCGCGTCCAGCTACGAGCACGTGGACCCGTCACTCGTTGGCAATGAACGAAACATTCTCATCAGCGACCTTGCCGGCCGCAGCAACATTGTCATCAAGGCGCAGGAACTGGGCTTCAAGCTCACGAACGACACCCCCGAGTTGAAGCCGATTCTCAATCGCGTCAAGGAATTGGAAAACAAAGGCTACGAATACGAGGCCGCCGAAGGCTCGATGGCGTTGCTCATCAGCAAGGCGCTGAAGCATCGTGATCTGCCCTTCACGGTGGACACCTATCACGTCTCCATGCGCCGCACTGCCAAGAATTCCGTCTGCCAGGCCACCGTCGAAGTGCTGGTCGGCAAACGGCGCGCGCAGGCCGAAGCCAGGGGCGACGGCCCGGTGAACGCGCTCGACGCCGCGCTGCGCCTGGCGCTCGCGAAGTTTTTCCCGCAGCTCAAGCGCATCACGCTCACGGATTACAAGGTGCGCATCCTCGACGGCGTGGCCGGCACGGCCGCCAAGACCCGCGTGCTGATTGAATCCACCGACGGCAAACGCGAATGGGGCACCGTCGGCGTGAGCGAGAACATCATCGAAGCCAGCTTGGAAGCCCTGGTCGATTCGATGGAATACGCGCTGCTGAAGAAATGATTTCTTGAGCCACAGATGCACACAAATGAAACACAGATTTGAATTAGCCGATTTTTCATTTGTGTTTCATCTGTGAAAATCTGTGGCTAACAACTTTTTCCGAACATGTCTGAAATTCCCAAAGCCTACGAGCCGCAGTCCGTTGAAGACAAATGGTATGACTTTTGGCTGAAGCAGGGGTGCTTCACCGCCGATCCGAAGTCCGCCAAGCCTGCGTATTCCATTGTCATCCCGCCGCCGAATGTCACCGGGATGCTCCACATGGGCCACGTCCTCAACAACACCATCCAGGACATCCTCAGCCGCAAGGCGCGCATGGACGGCAAGGAAGTGCTTTGGCTGCCCGGCACCGACCACGCTGGCATTGCCACGCAGGTGCAGGTTGAGAAAGCTCTTAAGAAAGAGGAGCGTAAAACTAAATACGATCTCGGCCGCGAGGAATTCCTCAAGCGTGTCTGGGTGTGGAAGGAGAAGCATGGCGGGATCATCATCAATCAGCTTAAAAAGCTCGGTTGCTCATGCGACTGGACGCGCGAACGGTTTACGATGGACCCGGACTATTCCCGCTGCGTCCAGAAGGTGTTCGTGGAGCTTTTCAAGAAGGGCCTCATCTATCGCGGCAAACGCATGGTGAACTGGTGCCCCGTGTCGCAGACGGCGTTGTCCGATGAGGAAGTAGAAATGAAACCCCAGAAAGGGTTCATGTATCATTTCAAGGTGCAGGTCGCGGAAGCGCCGGACACCTGGCTGACCATTGCCACCACGCGACCGGAGACGATTCCCGGCGATACCGCAGTGGCCGTGAATCCGAAAGACCCGCGCTACGCACATCTCATCGGCAAGCACATCGTTCGTCCGCTGCCCATCCAGTTGCGGCCGGAGCAGAAGCTCATCCCGATCATCGGCGACGAGCATGTGGATTTCGAGTTCGGCACCGGCGTACTCAAAGTGACCCCGGCGCACGACAAGGCAGATTTTGAAATTGGCGCCCGCCACAAGCTGCCGCTCGTGGACATCATGAATTCGAACGGCACAATGAACGAACTCGCCGGCGAATCGCTGGCAGGCCTGGATCGTTTTGAAGCGCGTATTGTCGCCGTGGAGCGCCTGCAGGAATTGGGCGTGATGGTCGAAGAAAAGCCATACGAGAACAACGTCGGTTTCAGTCAGCGTGCGGATGTGCCGATTGAACCACGTCTGAGCGAGCAATGGTTTTTGAAATATCCTGCCGTGGCGAAATCCAAGGCCTGTGTGGCGGATGGCCGGATGAAATTTTATCCTGACCGCTGGGCAAAGGTTTACGACCACTGGCTGACGAACATTCAAGACTGGTGCATCAGCCGCCAGCTGTGGTGGGGCCACCGGATTCCGGTGTGGTATCGGAACAATGAAGTTTACTGCGGTCTCGACGCGCCCTCGGGCGAGGGCTGGACGCAAGACGCCGACGTGCTCGACACCTGGTTCAGTTCATGGCTCTGGCCCTTTGCCACGATGGGCTGGCCGGAGAACACCGAGACCTTGAAGAAATTTTATCCGACCACCGATCTCGTCACCGGGCCGGACATCATTTTCTTCTGGGTCGCCCGCATGATCATGGCCGGCTACGAGTTCATGGGCGAGGCGGAGTTTGCACTCCCGGAAGCCATGCCGTTCCAGAATGTTTATTTCACCGGCATCATCCGCGACAAACAGGGCCGCAAGATGTCCAAGACGCTCGGTAATTCGCCCGACCCGCTCGTGCTCATCGCCCAATACGGCGCGGACGCCCTCCGCTTCGGCACGATGCGCAGCGCGCCCCTCGGACAGGATGTGTTGTTCGACGAGAAAGACGTGGAACTGGGCCGCAACTTTTGCAACAAGCTCTGGAACGCCTGCCGGTTCCGCCAGATGGTTGGGAGTGCCGAATTTCCCATTCAGGGTGAGATCGAGCGCACGTTGCTGATGCCGGATGATAAATGGATTTTGCTCAAGCTGGATGCGGCCATCCGCGAAGTCTCCATCGCGCTGAACGAATACAAGTTCAGCGAGGCCACCGCCGCGCTCTACAAGTTTTTCTGGAATGAATACTGCGACTGGTATGTGGAGGCGAGCAAGGCCGTGTTTTTTGGGACGGACGCTCCGCAGAAGACCAACACGCTGGCGGTGATTGATTTCGTGCTGTCGCACACCCTTCGCCTGTTCCATCCGTTCCTGCCGTTCATCACGGAGGAACTCTGGCACGGCATGGGCTTTGCGACGGATATGCCCGACAATCAAGGTGGCCAGACCATCATGAACGCGCCGTGGCCATTGCCTTTCGACGACGATTTCAAAGGCCACTACGGCCTCGACGATTGCTACCTCGAAATGACGGACACAAAATACGAACTCGTCCGCAACGGTCGCGACCTGCGCCGCGCCGGCAACATCCAGGCCGCGAAGAAGGTGAAATACATCTTCAAGCCCGCGCAGCCCCTCACCGCGCACGACGCGGAAGTCATCAGGCTGCTCCTGAACGCGGAAGCACTGGAAGTGAATGCCGATTATCAACCGCCCAAAGGCACGCCCGCCGTGGCGTCCCCGCTTGGTGAACTATTCCTGCCCCTCGAAGGACTGATTGATGTCGCCGCTGAAAAAATCCGCCTCACAAAAGAGGTGGAGAAGATCCAATCCGAAATCGTGAAGGTGGAACAGAAGCTGGCGAATCCGAATTTCACCACGAAAGTTCCGCCCGCCGTTCTCGCCGAACACGAGCAGCGTCTGGTGGAATGGAAAGCCAAACTCGCGCATACTCAGGCCTCGCTCGACACGCTAAAGTGAGGTTGCCTTAATTCCTGCTTTCTTAATTCATTGGCTCGGATAATTTCCCAGCTGTCATGGAGCACGGACTTGTCGCTGATATCGCCATCTGCATTATTGCAGCGTGGGTGGTGGCCGTCCTTACTCAGGTGGCGAAGCAACCCCTGCTGCTGGCGTATCTCGTTGCCGGTTTTGCCGTGGGCCCGCATGGCTTCAAATGGATCACCGACCCGGACTCCATCCAGACCATTTCCGAAATCGGTCTGTCCCTGTTGTTGTTCATGATCGGGTTGGAGATTGACCTGAAAAAAATGTTGAGCGCCGGGCGCCCGATCACGTTCACCGCGGGCGCGCAAATCCTCGGCTGCGTTGGGCTGGGGTGGATTATCTTCGGGTTGGTCGGCCCGGCCAAAACCAGTCTGGAGGCTTTGTATATTGCCGTGGCGGCGGCGATGAGCAGTACGGTCATCATTGTCAAAATCCTTTACGACAAGCGCGAGCTCGAAACGCTCGCTGGCCGGGTTACGCTGGGCGTGCTGGTATTGCAGGATGTGTTCGTCATCCTGTTTCTGGCTATCCAGCCGAACCTGAACCATCCCGCAGTGGGGGTGATGCTCGTGGCCATCGGCAAAGTGCTCTGGCTCGTGTCCGTCGGCTTTCTGGTCAGCCGGTTTGTCCTTCCCAAGGTGTTCAAATTCATCGCCCGCCTCCCCGAACTCGTGCTGGTCGGTGCCCTGGCGTGGTGTTTCGCGATGGCCGGCTTTGCGGACTGGCTCAAGCTGTCATCTGCGATGGGCGCACTCCTCGCCGGCGTGATGTTGAGCACGTTTCCCTACACGCTCGATGTTGCGGCCAAGGTCACCAGTCTGCGCGACTTTTTCGTGACGCTGTTCTTTGTCGGCCTCGGCATGTTGATCCCGATGCCCACCGTGGCGTGCATTTTGTGGACGGCGTTGGTCTGTCTCGTGCTGGTGGTGACCCGGCTGGCAACGGTTTTTCCGGTGTTGTATTCCATGCGGCAGGGGTATCGCGTCAGCCTGTTGCCCGCGATCAACCTCTGCCAAATGAGTGAATTGTCCCTAGTGCTGCTGGCGCTCGGCAAAGTCAGCGGCGATGTCTCAGACAATGTCATCGGCATCGCGGCGTTTGCCTTTGCGTTTCTCGCAGTGGGCTCCACCTATGCCATGTTGGGCAGCCACACCATTCTCCGGCGGCTGACCCCGTTCCTGAACAAACTGGAGTTGCGCGACCTCGACCACGGTTCGGTGGAAGCCGCCGATGAGGCGAAGTTCAAGCGCATCTGCCTGCTGGGCTTTTCATGGACGGCCAGTTCGCTGCTCGGCGAAATCAGTCGTGAACGGCCAGATTTGCTGGCAGAAATCGTGGTCATTGATTTCAACCCCGTGGTCCACGAACGCCTCAAGCAGCAAAATATTCATGCCATCTATGGTGACATCACTTCGCGGGAGGTGTTGCATCACGCCGGCGTGGCGCAGGCTGAGGTGATCATCTGTTCGCTGCCCAACACCGTGCTGAAAGGCGCCGACAACTTGAAAATGCTCCGGCAACTGAGTGAGTTGAATCCCGCTGCTAAAATCATCGTTCATGCCGAATTGCTGGCCGACGTGCCGAAACTGTATGCTGCCGGCGCCAGTTATGTGACTGCGCCGCGACTGCTGGAAGCCGCCGATCTGCTCCAGGTCATCGAGGCTGCCGAACAAAACCTGTTGGATCAAAAACATCAGTCGCAGCAAAAGCTCCTGGATAACCGCAGTGAAATCATCCCTTAGACGGATAAATTTGTTTTGCCTCCATGCAAAAGAGTGATAAGAACACTGTCAAAGGTGCACCGAATTCTTTCATTCTTGCTTCTATTCTTCATGTCGGCCATAGCCTTGGCCGACGGGATGGTGATTCCGACCGTAGCGTTCCCGGCCAAAGTCACCATTCCCGATCAGCAAGCGTTGATCTGTTTCACTAACGGCACCGAACGGCTGGTGATTGAAACCCGTTTCACCGGCGCAGGCACCAACTTCGCGTGGGTGGTTCCATTTCCCAGTCAGCCGGTCATCGAAGAAGCAACCACAGGCTTGTTTCCGACCTTGGAATATCTTTTCCGACCACAAATCACCCATGAAGTTTCCCGCGATTATTTGGCAATTATGATAGGAGTTGGTGTGATCATTTTGTTTCGGTTCGCAAAAAGGCACTCATCCTTTCTAATCATCTTCATCTTGGTTCTTTTTCTCGCGCTCGTGGCAGCCATGTTGCTTCCTGCACTGGCTGGCGCGAAAAGCAAGGCGATGTCTTCCGTTTCTTCCAGCCAGCCGGTGGACATTCTTGACCGCAAACTGGTTGGTATTTTTGAAACTACCACCATAGGCTCGCGCGACCCCACCGCGCTTGAAAACTGGCTGCGGGAAAAGGATTTTACCGTTTCCACCAATGCTGGGCCGATCATTGCCAATTATGTCAAGCAAGGCTGGGTTTTCGTCGTCGCCAAAATCCGGCGAGACACGTTCAAAAATGAAACCAGCACACCGCATCCGCTTTCATTTACGTTCAAGACCGAACAGCCAGTTTATCCAATGCGGCTGACCAGTGTTGATGACGATTGTTTGAAAGTTGAGCTTTATGTGTTCGGCTCAACCCGAGCAGAAGCTCCGCACTTCAAGGTCGAACGCTGCACGCGGCCAAACTATCCCGTACCTCCGGCAAATGATTTTTGGTCTTGGAACTGGCGGCTTTGGTCCCCCGAAAACCCAGACATTGTCCATCCGCTGCTTCGCAAATGGACCGGTGGTTCGCCGGTGGCCACAAAACTGGTCGCAACCCTTTCGCGGGCCGAAATGCAGCAGGATGTTTGGCTTGGTTGGACGGCTTTCTCGGAAAAGAAAAATCGTTTGTTTAGTCATTCGGGAGCTTTGACAACGGGTCTTAATTGGGGAAGCTGGCTTCTGTTTGGCGGCTTGCTGGTGCTTTGGGGATTCAGGTTATTCTGCGAAACAAATCACCGAAAGGGTCTGCAATTGGCCGGAATGCTCTTTGCTGCCAGTCTCGGTCTTACTTGCTTGACCTATTTGTTCCTTCCAAAAACTGAAGTGCGACTCGTAAAAGTCCATTATGGAGAAGATCAAAACAAGATACTATCACTGTATTATTATTTGCTTGATACCAATTCCATGACGCACGCCGAAATTAGTATGGCGGCAAAACATATCCTATCCTATCCAACCAACTATTTTGACTGGGTAAATTGGTCGAAATCCCAAGGCTGGAAAAATTGGGACAACCATCTTGTCGGCGGACAAATCCACGAGGAAGACTCTCCCGGGAACTTTACGCTTCGCGAAGTCGGAAACCAAATTGAGTTCGTTGCCTACGACGCCCAAGGTGCAGAACACATTCAACAAGAAAAATGGGATGTGCATACACAGCCTTAATCCAAAAGACTTTTGAATAATCTCGACCCCGAAACATTCTGCTGGCATCAAGACTGTCTGTGAATTTACAAATCGCACTGAAATCTGCCATCAAAGCCGCTCGTGCCGCCGGTAAAGTCATGCATGCCAACTGGCATAAGCCCAAGCGCGTGAATTCGGCTGAGGCTCACGACATCAAACTAGAACTCGACGTGCAGTGTCAGGCCCTTATCGAAAAGATTCTCGCCACCGCCTTCCCGCAGATTCCCGTGCTAGGCGAGGAAGGCTCCACCGGCGACGTCAATGCCCCATATCGCTGGGTGATTGACCCGATTGATGGGACGGTAAATTATTTTTTCGGAATGCCGCATGCGTGTGTTTCCATCGCCCTGCAACATCACGAGCAATCCGTGGTCGGCGTGATATACGATCCCTTCACCGACGAAATCTGGACCACCACCACCGGCCAGCCCACGCGGCTGAATGGGAAAATTGTCCGCGTCAGCAACCGCTCCACGATTGAGGAATCCGTCATCGCGATGGGTTTTTCCAAGAGCCAGGACAATCTCGACAAGAGTATGCCGCACCTGCTGCGTCTGGCGCGACGAGCTAAAAAAATCCGTATCATGGGTTCCGCCGCACTAGAACTAGTTTATGTCGCCAGCGGTCGTCTGGATGCCTACGTCGAGCGCACGATCAATTTGTGGGACGTGGCCGCCGGCAGTTTGCTGGTGGAAAATGCCGGCGGTGAATTTTATACCCTGCCGGCGCCGGGCGGCAAACTGCGGATGTGCGCCGACAACGGCAAGCTGCGGAAGAAACTTCAGATCGGCAGTTTGCTGAAATAATCCTTCAGCTTTTCCAAAGCCTGAGCCCGGTGACTTAACTGATTTTTTACGTTTTCACCCAATTCGGCAAACGACTGGGTGTAACCATCCGGCACGAACAGCGGGTCATAGCCAAAACCGTCTTGCCCACTGGCGGCATACTGAATCCGGCCATCGCAGGTGCCGCCGAACGTTTGCGCCGCAAAATCATCCACAAAACAAACCGGCGAGGCGCTCTCCACTATTCCTGCGGGTATGGGTACGAGAGCGATGACACATTGAAAACGTCCTGTGCGCTTTTCCAGCGGGACCTCCTGTAACAAACGCAACAGTTTGGCGTTGTTGTCGGCATCGTGGGAATTGGCGGTTTTATTCAGCGCGGCAAACCGAGCGGAATGCACACCGGGAGCGCCGTTCAGCGCATCCACTTCCAGGCCGGAATCATCCGCCAAGACCCAAAGGCTATCAATTCCCACTTTTTGCTTTCCGCTTTCGCCATAGGCGAGCCACTTTGCCAGTTCCACAGCTTTCTTGGTGGCGTTGCCGGCAAACGTTTCTGCGTCTTCGACGACGGGCGGCGCGTCAGGGAAATGATTCAGGGTGAGGCAGCGGAAGTCAGCTCCGAGGATGGTCTGAATTTCCCCAACCTTGTGGGCGTTGCGCGTGGCAATAAGCAGCGTCTGCATCTGCCAAGATTAGCGAAGATATTTTTTCAGGCGAGCTTGACGAGCAAAATTCCACGGGCAAAATCACAAAATGAAATTACGCGCTGCATTTGCCCTGGGCTCCACGCTGGCCGTGCTGACCACGGGGATTATTTCCGCCGAAACCGTCTGGCTCGATCAATTGGATGTCCGCTCCGCGATGCAAGGTTATGGGGAGCCCCATAAAAACAAGTCGGTGGAAGGCCATGCGCTGACCATCGGTGGCAAGGAGTTCCAGCGCGGCTTCGGCACGCACGCGGAAAGCACTTTGCACATCAGCCTTGGCGGGGGAGCACAAAAATTTACGGCGAGCGTCGGCGTGGATGACGATGTGAACAAAAATCCCGCCGCGAGTGTGGAGTTTTTTGTCGTCGGCGATGGCAAGGAGTTATGGAAAAGCGGGGTCCTACGCGCCGGTGACACTGCAAAGGACTGCACGGTGGACTTGTCCGGAGTGAAGGAACTTGTGCTCAAGGTTGGCGACGCCGGCGACGGCATCAATTCCGATCATGCGGACTGGGCGGACGCCAAATTTGAGACGGCGTCGGCGACGTCATTTGCGGCCAGCGGCGAGGCGCTGCCGGAGCCGGTGGCCCCCTACATTTTGACACCCGTTGCCCCCGTTACGCCGCGCATCAATGGCGCGTCGGTCTTCGGCGTGCGGCCCGGCGCCCCATTCCTGTTCACCATTGCAGCGACGGGTGACCGGCCGATGGTATTCTCCGCCCAGCATTTGCCGCGCGGATTAAAGCTGAATGCCCAGACCGGCCGCATCACTGGCGCGTTGAAAAAAAGAGGGGAATTCCTCGTCTCACTAGGTGCCCAAAACAAGGCCGGCGCGGTGGAAAAGCCATTCCGCATTGTCTGCGGCGACCAGATGGCGCTAACGCCACCGATGGGGTGGAACAGTTGGAACTGTTTTGCCGGCGCGGTTTCAGAAGCGAGGGTCAAGAGCGCGGCGGACGCGCTGGTGAAGAGCGGCCTCATCAACCATGGCTGGAGCTATATCAATGTGGACGACTATTGGCAGAATCATCGCAACTCCAAAGACCCGACTTTGCACGGTGAGTTCCGCGACGCCAAGGGGCTTGTCGTCCCGAATTCGCGTTTTCCCGACATGAAGGGGTTGGCGGATTACATTCACCGCCTTGGCCTGAAGGCGGGCTTGTATTCCTCGCCTGGGCCGTGGACCTGCGGTGGGTGTACCGGGAGCTGGCAGCATGAGCAGCAGGATGCTCAGATCTATGCCAAGTGGGGCTTTGATTATTTGAAATACGACTGGTGCAGCTACGGCAGTGTCGCCGCCGGCACGTTAACTAATGTCATGAACATTCCGCTTTGGGGTAAGACGGCAACCAATGATGCCGGCGCGATTTACCCGTACGCGGTCATGGGCAAGTTTCTGCGCGAACAAAACCGCGACATCGTGTTCAGTCTTTGCCAATACGGCATGGCCGACGTATGGAAATGGGGGGGCTCAGTGAATGGCAACTGCTGGCGCACGACCGGCGACATCACCGATACCTGGAAGAGCCTGAGCGGCATCGGGTTCAAGCAGGACCCGGCCGCGCCGTTCGCCAAACCCGGAAATTGGAATGACCCCGACATGCTCATCGTGGGTGAAGTCGGCTGGGGCAAAACGCATCCGACGCGCCTAACGCCGGATGAGCAATACACGCATATCAGCCTATGGTGCCTGCTCGCCGCGCCACTGCTCATCGGCTGCGACATGGAGAAGTTCGATGACTTTACTCTCAATCTCTTGAGCAACGACGAAGTTCTCGCTGTGGATCAGGACGAACTTGGCAAAGAAGCGATGTGCGTTTTTAAGGATGGCAATCTGCGTGTTTATGAAAAGGAATTGGTCGACGGCAGCCGCGCAGTGGGTTTTTTTAATCTTGGCCCTGCGCCGCAGAAATTGGCTTTCACCAACTTCACGACGTTAACCCTGTCTGGACAACAGACCGTGCGTGACCTGTGGCGGCAGCAAAACCTGATCACGGTGGACACCGCGAAAGATTCTCTGCCGCTAACGATTCCCGCCCACGGCGTGGTGCTCTACAAATTCACGGCCGCGAAATAATTCACTGGAGAAAACGGGTAGCTATCCCGCCACCGCAAGTTCAGGCATTAACTGGCGTGAATGCGGTGGTGTTTCTGAATGCTTTGCGGGCTGCGTCCAGGGTCGGGCGCTCGTCCCGCATTATGCCAGCAGTTGGGCCAGGCGGCTGTGCTTGCGCTTGAGTCCGTCAATCAAGGTGTTGTAATGCCGCAGCCGGCGTAGTGCGTGGACAATGAGATAGACCGCCAGCCCGATCAGGGCGAAATTCAGTAGCAATAGTGGCAGCAGCCAATGCATGACGGCATGCAACTCGTAGGACTTGGACGTCGCGATGAGAACGCTCAAAACCGACAGCGGGAAAGCAAAAATAGCGATCCCCGTGCGCAGGGTGGACAGAGCCGTGCGTTTCTCCGCCAGCAGCAACTGCATCTCCTGGATGATCAGCATGTCCAGAGGGACTTCCAAGGGATCCGTCATAACTCACTGATTCTAACATATACCGTCCGAAGTGAAACGGTTTTACATCCGCGCTAAAATAAAAAAGGCGAACGGGTTTCCCGTTCGCCTTTGGAATTTATGTCTGGGTGGCGGGTGGTGCCACACCCCTGTTAGTAGCGATAATGTTCCGGCTTGTAGGGGCCTTCGACCGGCACGTTGAGATAATCGGCCTGCGCCTTGCTCAGCTTGGTCAGGACCACGCCGATCTTTTCCAGATGCAGGCGGGCGACTTCCTCGTCGAGCTTCTTTGACAGGCGATAAACTGCCTTCTCGTATTTATCCTTGTTGGCCCAGAGATCAATCTGCGCGAGCGTCTGGTTCGTGAACGAATTGGACATGACGAACGAGGGATGGCCGGTGGCGCAGCCGAGGTTCACCAGGCGGCCTTCGGCAAGCAGGTAAATGCTCTTGTTGCCGGGCAGATAATAGCGGTCGTATTGCGGCTTAATGTTCTCAACACGCACGCCTTTGACTTTCTTAAACGCGTCCACCTGGATCTCGTTGTCGAAATGGCCGATGTTGCAGACGATGGCCTGGTCTTTCATCGCAAGCAGGTGGGCGACGGTGATGATGTCGCAGTTGCCGGTGGTGGTGACGTAGATGTCGGCGACGCCGAGCGTGCTTTCAATCGTGTTGACCTGGAAGCCTTCCATCGCGGCTTGCAGCGCGTTGATGGGATCAATTTCCGTGACAATTACGCGGCAACCATAGGCGCGAAGCGAAGCTGCACTGCCTTTGCCGACGTCGCCGTAACCGCAGACGACGGCGACTTTGCCGGCGAGCATGACGTCGGTCGCGCGCTTGATGCCGTCGGCGAGGGATTCGCGGCAGCCGTAGAGGTTATCGAACTTGGACTTGGTGACGGAGTCGTTCACGTTGATGGCGGGCACGAGCAACTTGCCCGCATCCTTCATCTGGTAGAGGCGATGCACGCCGGTGGTCGTCTCTTCGGAAACGCCCTTCCAGTCCTTAACGATCTTTGTCCAGAGCCCGGGCTTCTCAGTCGCGAGCCGGCGCAGGAGCGCCTTAATCACGGACACCTCATGACTGTCACTTTTCGTGGATTCATAGGCCCACTTGGAACCTTTTTCCAATTCGTAGCCTTTGTGGATGAGCAAGGTCACGTCGCCACCGTCGTCCACGACGAGCTGCGGTCCGAAGTCGCCCGGGAACAAAATTGCCTTGAGCGTGAGCTCCCAATATTCCTCCAGTGTCTCACCCTTCCAGGCGAACACCGGCGTGCCGGTGGCGGCAATCGCGGACGCAGCGTGGTCTTGCGTGGAGAAAATGTTGCACGAGGCCCACCGCACGTTCGCGCCGAGGGCGACGAGCGTTTCGATCAGCACCGCCGTCTGGATCGTCATGTGCAACGAACCGGTGATGCGGACGCCCTTGAGCGGCTTCTGTTTGGCGTATTTCTTGCGGACGGACATCAGGCCGGGCATTTCGTGTTCTGCCACGGCGAGTTCCTTGCGGCCCCATTCGGCGAGCGAGAAATCGCGGACGATGTAATCCTTGCCCGCCGGCGTCTGCGCGGCGTATTGGGCAAAGGTTGCGCTAACTTCAGCGACAACGGCACTAGCTTGGCCGTTGCCGTTCAGTTTGAGAACGGTGCGGCGGGATGGAGACAGCTTGATTTTTGACATAATTTTGTGAATGACGATTGGTTAAATTGCTTTCTTGAGCGCGGCTACTTTGTCCGTTGCTTCCCACGTAAGGTCCTTGTCGCTCTTGCCAAAGTGACCGTAATTGGTTGTTTTGCTGTAAATTGGCCGGCGCAGGTTGAGCTGGTCAATGATGTCCGACGGCTGGAAGCTGAACACCTTGTTCACCGCCTTGATGATGCGGTCGTTGTCCACCGTGTTCGTACCGAACGTCTCCACGTGCACGCTGACCGGGTCAGGATGTCCGATGGCATAGGCGAACTGGAGCTCGCAACGCGTGGCGAGGCCGGCAGCCACAATGTTCTTCGCCACCCAGCGGCCCATGTACGCCGCGCTGCGGTCCACCTTCGTCGGGTCCTTGCCGGAGAAGGCACCGCCGCCGTGACGGCCCATGCCGCCGTAGGTGTCCACAATGATCTTGCGGCCGGTCAAACCGGTGTCGCCCTGCGGTCCACCGACGACGAAACGGCCGGTCGGGTTGATGAGAAACTCGGTCTGGGGCGTGAGCAGATTCTTGGGGAGCACCTTCTTAATGATTTTCTCGATGCAGAATTTTTCAATCTCGGCGTGTTCGACATCCGCCGCGTGCTGCGTGGAGATCACGACGTTCGAGATGGCCACGGGCTGGTCGTTTTCATAAACGACGGAGACTTGCGACTTCGCGTCTGGGCGCAGCCACGCCGCGCCGCCCGCCTTGCGGATGCGCGTGAGCTCGCTGCCGAGACGATGCGCAAACATGATTGGCGCCGGCATGAGTTCGGGCGTTTCGTTGCACGCGTAACCGAACATTAAACCCTGGTCGCCCGCACCCTGCTTGGCCGTCTTCTTGCCCTTGGCCTTCTTGGCATCCACGCCCTGCGCAATGTCCGGAGACTGCTGCGTGATGATGACGTTGACGAACACCTTGTCGGCATGAAACACGTCGTCGTCGTTGACGTAGCCGATTTCGCGGATGGCGTCGCGGGCAATCTTCACAAAGTCGAGCTTGGCCTTGGTGGTGATCTCCCCGCCCACGATGGCGATATTGGACTTCACATAGGTTTCGCAGGCCACGCGGCTGAACTTGTCCTGCGTCAGGCAGGCGTCCAGCACAGCGTCGGAAATGGTGTCGGCGACTTTGTCCGGATGGCCTTCACCCACGGATTCAGAAGAGAAGATGTAACGGTTGCTCATTTAATTTTTTGGTTTAACGCCAACAACATATTGACGTATCTGGATAGGATGATATATCTGAATTGAAGCGCGTCAAATGCTTTTTGGAAAAAATTGATGTGAGCCCACTATTATGACCTCAACCTTGAAATCTTTGCGGGCCCTGTCCGACCAGACGCGGCTGCGTATTGTCGCGCTGCTGGAGCAGGACGAACTGTCGGTCAACGAGCTTCAAGAGGTCACCTGCCTTGGCCAGTCGCGCATTTCCACGCACCTCGGACTGCTGGCCGATTGTGCGCTGGTCAAATCGCGGCGCGAGGGCAAGCGCACGTTTTACAAACTCAATCCACAGGCCGATTCGGTCGCCAGCGAATTCATCCAGCTCGCCATTCGGGGGGCTAAGGAACTGGCTGAACACGGCGGCGACCAGATCAATCTCAAGCGCGTCCTCGCCCGGCGGAAGGAGCAGGCTCAAGTGTTCTTCAATCAGGTTGCCGGTCGCTTCGACCGTGTCTACGGTCCGGGCCGCTCGTGGCAGGCGTTCGGCCATCTGCTGCTACGCATGCTCCCGCCCATCATCGTCGCCGACCTCGGTGCGGGCGAAGGTTTGCTGAGCGAGCTGCTCGCCCGCCGTGCCAAAAAAGTCATCGCCGTGGACAACTCGGAGAAAATCGTTGCCTTCGGCGCGGCCAAGGCCAAAAAGAACCACCTCAGAAACCTGGAGTTTCGCCAAGGGGATTTGCAAAATCCGCCCATCGATCCTGAGAGCGTGGACCTGGTGATTCTGAGTCAGGCGTTGCATCACGCCGAAGACCCGGCGGCGGCCCTGGTGAGCGCGGCCAAACTGTTAAAACCGCACGGCCAGATTCTGATTCTCGATCTACTCCAGCACAACTTCGACAAAGCGCGGGAACTTTATGGCGACCGGTGGCTCGGCTTTGCCGAAAGTGACCTGCACCGCTGGCTGGAGGCCGCCGGGTTCAAGAAGATTGAGATCAGCATCGTCGCCGCCGAGGATCAGCCGCCGCACTTCCAGACCATCCTGGCGAGCGGGGAGCGATAAAACGGAACGCGGTGTCGCACCAGGCATTGACTGATACACCATAGCAAACACGTTTTTGAGAAGTCGATCAGGTTCCGGCAAGTTCGGGGAATAGCCCGACGCTTAAAGTGATGGTTGTCTGTCAGTTGAATGCGCGGCTGACGCTTTAATCCATGCCACTTCCAACTGAAACGGGCCCGCCTGCTGGTCGGAAATTAAAAAACCCACGGTCTCAATATTGGCCGGATTCAAGGCCGGCATACCGGTGAGAATCCGTCCGCGAATCGTCGGCACAAACTCCGCAAAAGGCAACCAATGCTCTTGCCAGATGCCGCTCCGGGTTTGAAAAACATTGCGGTAATTGACCCCATCGTAACCCGTGTCGGTGCGTACGATAAACTTGTAGGTATGGCCATCGCCCCTGGTTTTCACCATAAACGCGTCGCTGCCTGTCAGATCGTGCACCAGTGGTTGCAGACGCACGGAAGCAAAACCCCCATTGTTTTCCAGCGACACCTCGCCCCGGAAAACCCCGGTGCCGGTGTCGGTGACGGCAAATGCGCTGGAAGAAACCCCGCCCATCACGCCGTCATTTACGATGCGGGGAACGAGCCCGGTTGACGATTGAAAGTCGCAGAGATGTTTTTCGGAAAGAATGGGAGGCTTCATATTCAACGCAGGGCGGGTTCAGCCATTTTGCGGATGAGTCGGCTGGAAATCAGGCGATGGACTGGATACAGGGCATGGCAGGAAGGCTGGCTGTTAGTCTTTTGGGCGCGAAGAAGGCCTTTTCAATAAGTAGGGCAGGGTCATTCGGTTCGAAGCGGGACTCCCCGTTCAGGCCGCCGCAGCCCCTGACGCCCGGACTCAGAATTAATTTGGTGTCAGACATGAAATCAACGCGTGTGATTTAAATCGCTGCGAAGGCGGGTCACTGCCAGTTCCTTGGCTTTGGCCTCCACTTCAACCGTCAGCGCCCAACCGTGCCATGCGGCAGGAAAATCTTGCGGATCAATGTAATCGTGATGCCGTTCGGGCTTGCGGCCGGACCAGCCTTCCAGGGGACTGGAAAGATGGAATAGCGGCTCGCGTTTATTCCACGTTGCGCGAGCGGCTTCGGTGGCTTGCGCCAGGGACAGATGGTCCGGCAGACAGCGATGATGGTGCGCATCATAGACCAGTGGCACGCCTTCGCTGCGACAGAGTGGGAGGAGATCGGCGGGGGTGAATGTTTTATCATCATTCTCCACCGTCAGCCGTGAGCGGGCGCGGGACGAGAGTTTTTCGAGGTTCCGCTTGAAGCGCTCCAATGCGGCCGGCTTGTCGCCGTAACCGCCGCCGCCGTGAATGTTGACGGTGTCGGCGTTTGTCCATTCCGCAATTTCAGATTGGGATTCCAGGTCCGCGACGGCGCGGGCTACGATCTGGTCATCAGGCGAATTCAGCACAACGAACTGGTCGGGATGAAAACCGGTGCGGATGTCATTAGCCCGGGCAAATTCGCCGCAGCTTCTGAATTTAGCGATGAGGTTTGCGGCGTCCGGCAAGTCCTCGATCCGATAACCGACCGTGGGGTGGGTCTTAACGGGTAGGATCGGTGTGAGGATGCGAAAAGAACCGATTCCGTGGATCGCGCAGTATTGCAAGGCCTTGAGTAGGGCATCCGCGTTGGCGGAGCCGAGTGCGGCGAAACGGGCCAACTGGTCGCGCCGGGGGAGTCGCTGCATCGCGGTGGCGGTGGTCACGCGAAATTTAATGGGCTGGGCCAGAAACTGGCAGCAAAGGCCCAACCGCAACGTGTCCGTCGAGGTGGGCGATTTTTTAGAATTGGCTAGTGGCATCCGCTTTAGCTCCGCGCTTGAATGCTTCCCAGTCCGCCGTCAATGCCGATCACTTGGCCGGTCACCCAGCTTTGCTCTCGATCCAAGAGCCAGCAGATGGCCGAAGCCACTTCAGCCGGCTCGCCGATGCGTCCCAGCGGATGCAGCGCGGCGGACATTTTGGCGACGGTTTCATTTTGCGTTAGCGAGCGTGTCATCTCCGTGCGCGTCAGACCGGGCGCGACGCAGTTGACCCGCACGCCGAAACGCGCGTAACTGGCCGCGGCGGCGAGCGCCAAGCCTTCCACACCGGCTTTGGCGGCGGCAATGGCTTCGTGATTGACCAACCCGCGCCGTGCCGCCACCGAGGAACAAAGCACAAGGCTGCCGCCGCCGGGTTGCTTCATCATCAAGCGTGTGGCGGCGCGCACCAGATTGAAGGCGGTGGTGAGATTGGTGGCCAGGGTTTCGGCAAATTCCTGATCCGTGATCAAGTGCGCCGGTTTTAACAGGATCGAGCCGGCGCAATTCACCATGCCGTCCACGCGACCGTGGCTGGCTTGAACCGATTGCATCAGCGCGTCCACGGCTGCACTGTCACGGGCGTCCAGCGGCATGGTTTGGGCGCGGGCTTCAGCGGCGACGGCTTCCAGCCGTTGGGCATCACGCCCCGCCAGAACGAGGCGGCAGCCGCGGGCGGCCAATTTGTGGGCGACGGCGGAACCGATGCCGCCGGCACCCCCAACAATAATCATCACGGGAGAATTTTCGGTGCTCATAAAATCGTCGGGATAGGCGTCAACTGCGTTGCGGGTTTTTGCGGCAGGTTCGTAATCAAGCGGGCGCTGCGTTTGTAGGAGAAATAAGAATAGGCCCAATTGAACAGCACGGAGGTGCGGTTGCGAAAGCCGATCAGGAAAATCAGGTGCACGAACAACCACGCCAGCCAAGCGAGCAGCCCGGAAAATTTAAATTTCCCAATCCAAGCCACGGCTGCCGAGCGTCCAATGGTGGCCATCGTGCCCTTGTCCCAATACTTGAAGGCCGGGCGAGTGTCGCAGCTCGCGGCGAACAGGGCCTCCTGCTCGATGATTTTGGCCACGTGCTTGGCCATCTGCATAGCCGCCGGCGAAACGCCGGGCACGGGTCGGCCGTCGGCCTGCGGCACGAAGGCCATGTCGCCAATGGCGAATATTTCCGGATGGCCGGGCAGGCTTAAATCCGGATTCACTTTCACGCGCCCTGCGCGATCCAGTTCCGCACCGAGCTTGCGGGTGAGTGGCGTGGCGGAAACGCCCGCCGCCCAGACGATGTTTGCGGCATGAATAATTTCACCGCTGCCCAATTCGACTTGGCCTTCGCGGATGTCTTTGACCGAAGTTCCGGTGCGGACTTGCACCCCGAGCGCTTCCAGTTGTCGGCAGGCGCTTTGGGATAAATCCGGCGGAAAATGCGAGAGCAGATGGGGGGAGGCTTCGATCAGAATAATGCGGGCTTGGGTGGGGTCAATACGCCGAAAATCTCGTTTCAACACCGTGCGCGTCAACTCCGCAAAGGAACCTGCGAGTTCCACGCCGGTCGGACCGCCACCGACGACAACAATGGTCATCAGTTTGTCGTGTTCGGCGGTATTCGCTTCGTTCTCGGCTTGCTCGAACGAGAGGAGGACGTGGCTGCGAATGCGGAGAGCGTCATCGAGCGATTTCAGGCCGGGCGCGAATGGTTCCCACTCCGAATGGCCGAAGTATCCTGTCTGGCCGCCCAGTGCGAGCACGAGGTAATCGTAGTGCAACGAATTTTTTTCAAAGAGCACCAGCTTTTGGTTGAAATCAAAACCGGTGACGTTACCCAGCAAGACGGTAACATCCGGCCGGTTGGACATAATGGAACGGATCGGTTGCGCGACGTCCGGTGCGGAGAGACCGCAAGTGGCCACTTGATACAACAGCGGCTGAAATAAATGATGATTCGTGCGATCCACCAGCGTGATTCGCGCGCCCGGCATTTGAAACTGTTGGCAAAATGTCAGTCCGCCGAAGCCCGCGCCGAGCACGACGATGTGAATTGGTTGGCCGGTTTCCATGGTTTTTTTCATTTTGCCGCCAGTTTTGGACCCGAGCCACTGGGGGAAGGTTTTCTCAAATTTTCCAGTTTGGTGGCGAGATCCGAAAGGTCGCCGACGGGCACCGCTCCGATTTGTTGGAGGGTGTCGTGATAATCCGGCATGGCCCGTCCACCCGTCAAAATCGCTACATCCGCAGGCAGCAATTCCCGCAAGAGCTTCAGTTCGGTTTCCATCCGTGAATCATCCCCGGGATAGACGAGGCTCAAGGCAACCGCCCGCGCTCGGCTCTGCCGTGCCGCTCCGGCTATCTCTGCCGCCGGCAGGCTCACGCCCAGATAAATGGTTTGCCAGTCCATATGCGTGGCTGCGGCCGTAACCAGTAACGCGCCGAGTTCGTGGATCTGACCCGCTGGCGTCGCCACCACCAGCCGGGGAGAACGTTTGGGTTCTCCGAATGGCTTGGGTGCATTCAACAAAGTCGCCCGCAGTACAGAGGTGGCCAAATGCTCCTGGGCTATGGTAATGCTGCCTTCCATCCATAGTTCACCAATCATCCGTGTGAGTGGTGCGATCACTCGTTGGAGCAGACCCATATTGCCGAGCGCCATTGCACCGCGCTTAAGGGCGGCGTCCAATGCATTTGCGTCGAGGGATTTTATCGCGGCCACACATTCCTGGGTGATGGAATTGTCTGAGGCGGGGAGGTCGGGGGCGGTGGGATTCGAGAGCGGAACCCGGTAGGAAGACGCCGCCGCCTGCTTCCGCAGTTTTTCCGTCGACCATCGGGCGATCAGCCCTATGGCGTGTCCCCCCTGCGTCACCTCGCGCAATAATTTGAGCCGTTCAACTTGCTGGTCCGAGTAAAGGCGGCGGTTGGTGTCGGTCCGATCGGGTTTGACCACACCGTAGCGCTGTTCCCAAATGCGAATGACATAGGCGCTCAAACCGGTGAGGCGAACCACGGCTTTGATGGGGTGAACGGCGTTTGGCATATACCTACACAAATATTCTACATTAGATCAATGGTGGCAAGGGAAAAAGATGGTTGTCATTTCCGATAGAGCCGTAAAATTTCGTAAAAGCCAGATAAAGTGGGTAAATATGAAGGGTGAGAGCGGTTCCGTCACCGCTTTCAGAAAACTATTTGACAATACACAAAACATATACAAGAGTTCTAAATTACGTAACCGGTGGTGGCAATGGAACGTTAGTAAAAACCTATGAACGCAAAACTAACAAAGCTGCTAGCCGGTGATTTCATCGGCCGGAAACTGAAGTGGAAGTATTATGCGCCGACCTGTTTTACTGTAAGCGTTCGAGTTCAAAACAAAAAACAACGGGCAGCCAAACCACATGAGCACAGCGGCAAAATAGTCGCCGTTTGCGCCGTGCTGATCCTGCCCGTCGCGCTGCCGCTGGCTTGCGTGGCGGCGGTGGGTTGCTGCACGGATGTGCGGGGACTGTGTTAACATTAAATCCCGGCGTACGTATGGCGGCACCGAAAAAATTGACCGACAATATTTGGAAGAATCAAGGGTGCGATAACAGAATGGGCTCCGCGCAGGCGGGGTGGCTTTTATGAATCAATGGCGCTTCAAAATTTTATACGACGGAGAGTGTCCGCTTTGCCGGCGTGAGGTCCGGTTTCTGGAAAGGTACAATTGTAACGGTTGGCTCGCGCTCGAAGACATCGCCTCTCCGGATTTTAATCCGGCGAAATATCGCGCCACCCGGGCAGAATTGATGGGTGTCATACACGGCGTGTTTCCGGATGGGCGCATGATCCAGCGCCTGGCGGTTTTTCGCGAAGCCTATCAAGCGGTTGGTCTTGGCTGGGTACTGGCACCGACCCGCTGGCCGGGTTTGCGCTGGCTAGCCGACCGGGGTTACGAATGGTTTGCCCGCCATCGTCTGGCCATTGGTAAAGTTTTTGGCCGGCCGTGCGATTCGGCGGCCTGTGTGAAGCCGGGAACGAAAGCTTAGCGTATTGCACCTCAATTGTGTTTATTGAGATCAATTACCCATGACCATTGAAAAACCTATGAAAATTGTGCTGGCCGCCAGCCACGTCATAAAATCCTACGCCGGCCGGCCGGTACTGCGGGGTGTCTCTTTGGAAGTCCACGCCGGCGAGCGGCTCGCGCTGACAGGCGCGTCGGGCAGCGGCAAATCCACTTTGCTCAACTGTCTTGGCGGGATAGACCGGCCCGACTCGGGCAGTATCCGCTTCAAAGAGGTCGCACTGGAAACGCTCGATACTGATGGTCTGACCGAAGTGCGGCGGCGTGATATCGGCACTATTTTTCAATTTTTCCACCTGCTGCCGACGCTGACGGCGGCGGAAAATGTGGAGCTGCCACTGCAACTGAACGGCGTCGCCCCGGCCGAGCGCGCCAAGCGTGTGCGGGCGTTGCTGGCGCGCGTCGGGGTGCTGGCGCGCGGGTCGGCGTTTCCGAGCCAGCTTTCCGGCGGCGAGATGCAGCGTGTGGCCATCGCCCGGGCGCTGGCCCACAAGCCCGCCGTGCTGCTGGCCGACGAGCCGACCGGCAATCTGGATTCCCGCAACGGCGCCATCATCCTTGAATTACTGCGCGAACTATCGGATGAGACCGGCACCGCGCTCGTGCTTGTGACCCACAGCGGCGCCGCGGCGCAGATTTGTCATCGGGAAATCCATCTGCATGACGGACAAATTGGCGGCCAGCGCGCAAAAGATTAAATGGCGGCCACGAACCAAACCGTGCTGCGCCTGCTCTGGGTGCGCTTTGCCTGGAGGCACTGGTGGCTGTCGCCTGTCTCCTCCAGTTTGTTGCTGCTGATTCTGGCCATCGGCGTGGCCGCCTTTTTTTCCATCCGGCTCGCCAATCGCGCGGCCGTAGCCAGCTTCCAAAATTTCACCGACCTGATGACGTCGCAAAGCGACGGTCTGATTACCGCGCCCGGTGGGATGTTGTCTGATTCTGTCCTGCCGGAATTGCGGCAACTGCTCGGCCATCAGCCGGTCGAGCTGGTGCCAGTTCTGGAAGCCAGTGCCATCGCGCCCAGCCACGACGAGAAACAAACCATCGGGTCGCGTCCCGTTTTTCAATTGCTCGGGCTGGATTTGCCGGCGCTGGTCAACCTGGCCAGCCAGCAGGACAACGGTCCGGGCTGGTTTGGTTCCGGAACTGCCGGTCAGGTGAACGAGTCAGAAAATGCTTTGTCGCCGGTGCTTGGAAATCCGAATTCGGTCTTCATCAGCGAGGGGCTGGCAAAACGGGACCACCTCAAACCCGGTTCCACCCTGCCACTCATCATCAATGAGCATCCCGTGACCCTGCGCGTGGCAGGCATCATTCCTGTCAATCCAGGACAACCCGGCGCCCCGCCTCATTTGCTCGTCATGGACTTGCCCGCGTTACAGCAATTGACCGACAAGGCCGGCCAGTTGGACCGGGTGGAGTTTGTGCTCGCTGCCGGTCCGCACCGCGCCGCCCAGTGGGCGGTGATTAAACAAAAATTGGAAGCGGCTAACCCAGCGGGCTCCTCTCGCTGGCTGGTGAGTTCGCCGGCCGACCGTCGTTCCAGTGCGATGACGATGACGGCGGCGTTCCGTTTAAACCTCACCATCTTGTCTCTTTTGGGCCTGCTGGTGGGTCTTTATCTGGTTTTTCAAGGACTGGATGGTGCGGTGGTACGCCGACGAGGGGAAATTGCCGTTCTGCGTTCGCTGGGGATAACATCGCGGCAAATTCAGGGGGCGTGGCTTGTGGAGGCAGCCAGCATCGGGCTTGCAGGTGGTCTGCTCGGGCTGGGCCTGGGCTGGGTAGGCGCCCAACTGGCGGTGAAAATGGTGGCCCGCACCGTGAACGCCTTATACTTTGCCAATTCAGTCGATTCGGCGGCGTTTGATTTTGATGAAGCCATCATCGCTTTGATTTTATCCGTAGCGGCAAGCACCTTCGCCGGCTGGCGGCCAGCCCGGATCGCCGCCAATACGCCGCCAGCCCAAATTGCCGTCCGCTCGGGAACTGGGAATGATCCGGGTGGAAATATACTGCGCCGGCCCGGCCTCGGGCTGCTGCTCATTTTTGTGGGTCTGATTCTGACTTGGTTCCCTCCGGTGCGACTGACGGGCGGCGGCCGTTTTCCGGCAGCCGCCTATGTGACCGCGCTGTGCTGGATTTTTGGCGGGGGTATTTTTGCCGGCGCTCTGCTCACCGGTTTGGGTCGGGGTTTACAGTGGCTGAAAATCAATTCCGTCCCGCTGCACCTGGCGTGCAGTCATATGCGGGCACCCAGCGGGCGGCATCGGCTCCTCGTCGCGAGCCTGGTTTGCGCTATCGGCATGACGGCGGGCATGGCAATCCTTGTAGGCAGTTTTGACACGACCATGCGCGGCTGGATTGGGCGAACCTTTCAGGCTGATCTGTTTATTTCCAGCGATGGCGCACAAACCGCGTCGGCGACCAGCCGGATTTCTCCGTCCACCTGGAAAAAAGTTATAGCTCATCCCGCGGTCAAGGAGGCCAATGTGCTTCAAGTCATGGACATCAAACTCGCTGGCGTCAGCACCTTGTTAATCGGCAACCGGCTTGCTTTCTTTCGCGATCACGCGCAGCCCTCCTGGGTGGAGCCGCCGATGGGGGAGACCGTATTCGATTCAAGCCGGAATGCTGAGCTAGGGCTGGCGAGCGAAGCTTTTTCTGAACGGTTCCGGGTCCATCGCGGCGACCGGGTGCGGGTGCCGACGCCCGAGGGTTTTCGCGCCGTCACCATCGCGGGTGTTTTTGCCGATTACGGCAATGAGCGGGGATCGCTGCTGATTGAACGGACGCAGTTCACCCATTGGTTTGGCAACGAACTTGCCGCCAGTTTAATACTCGCCTTGAAACCCGGCAATAATGCGGATGCATTACGGGCGGAATTGCGGCAGAACTATCCTGGACTTGGCGTTTTCACCAGTAGCTTTCTGCGGGGTGAGTCCCTGCGCATTTTTCATCAAACCTTTGCAGTCACCTACGCGTTGGAGTTGATTGGCGTTGTCGTCGCCATCGCGGGCCTGGCTTTCACCCTGGCCAGCCTGCTGTGGGAACGCCGTGCCGATTTAGATACGCTTCGTGCGCTGGGAATGCGGCGGCGCGAATTGGCCGGGGCTGCGGCCTGGGAAGGCGCAGTGACCGCCGCCGCCGGGGTTTTGATGGGCTTGATCGTCAGTCTGGCCCTTGGCTGGTTACTCATCAACCGCATCAATAAACAAACGTTCGGCTGGACGCTCCAAACCGACCGGCCGTGGGGACAGCTCGCGGCGTTGGCGTTGCTGGTGCTGACCAGCGCGTTGGCGGCGGGTTGGTTCGTCGGCCGGTGGGCGGCGCGATTGCCAGCAGAAAGGGAAGAATGAAAACACCAATAGAGAAATTTTATTCAGCCTGCATAAGGCTGGCGGCTCTTGGCAGTGTGTGTGTGACCTTAATCGGATCCCGGGCGACCGCCGCCGCGGAAATTCTCCAACTCACAGTGGATGGCTTTGCAATTCCGCAGTCTGGCCGAGAATTTATTTTTCCGCGCGACCATGGCAGTCATCCCGAATTTGCCATCGAATGGTGGTACATCACCGGTCACCTGACGGCGGCCAATCAGTCGCAGTTTGGTTTTCAAGCGACCTTCTTCCGCCGCGCGCTGGTTGCTCCAGGGGCGATCAATCATTCCGCATCCACCGCGTTTGGCAGCGACCAGATTTACCTGGCCCACATGGCGCTGGTGAACAAAAACACCGGCGAGTTTGTTTTTCAAGAACGCTTAAATCGCAACGGCTGGGACGCCGATTCCGCCACCAACACACTGGACGTGCGCAATGGGAATTGGTCGCTGCGGCTGGCGCCGGGAAAAATCGGCGCCCCGGAAGTGTTCGAACTGCAAGGCAGCGTCGGCGCAGACGACGCTTTTACGGTAAAGTTAATTCCCCGGCAGCCGCTGGTGATTTTTGGAACGAACGGCGTTTCGCGAAAGGCGGCGGATCCGAGCGCGTCGAGTCACTATCTGACATTCCCGCGACTAGCTGCTGTCGGCACGCTCACATTGAGTGAAACCAATCTGGCGGTGACCGGTGAAGCGTGGATGGATCACGAATTCAGTAGCAGCCAATTGGGATCGGATCAGGTCGGCTGGGACTGGTTGAGCCTGCAGCTTTTCGATGGGCGCGAATTGATGGCCTACCGCATGCGGCGTAAAGACGGTTCGACCGATCCGTTTTCCACCGTTGCTTGGATTGACCAGCAGGGACAAGTTCGGCAAACCGGCGCGGATAAGTTTAATTGGACCGTTTTACAGCAGTGGCACAGTCCCAAATCCGGGGCGGATTATCCATCGTTGGTGCGTTTGGAGGCGACCAATCCGGCTACCGGTCGACTGGAATCTTTTAGCGTGCAACCGCTCGTTGCCGATCAGGAACTGACCGGAAAAGTGGGTGGGGTTGGCTATTGGGAAGGCGCTTGTCGGGTGCTGGATGAAAATAAAACGGTGATCGGCCGGGCCTACATGGAGCTCACGGGCTACAGCAAAAGTCTGATCGGTAAATTTTAGTCGCGGCTTCGTACGTCCGACAAAAGGCTGCCGGCTTCAGGTTCGGCGCCGCTGATAGACCAGTTGGCTTTTGGCCCAGCCCTTTGTAAAGTATCACCTATGTATTGAAACTGCGCCGCGCTAAAGCCGCTACGCCACAATGAGGTTCACCATCTTCTTCGGTACGATGATGACTTTCTTGATGGTCTTGCCGGCAAGGAACGGTTGCGCCTTTTCAGCCGCCTTGGCCGACGCTTCAATCGTCGCGTTGTCGGCGTCCACAGCGACCTTGATGACGTCGCGGAACTTGCCGTTCACCTGCACGGGAATTTCAATCTCACTCTCAACGAGCAACGCCGGGTCATACTTCGGCCACGGCGCGTAAGCCACAGCGGAAGGCGGAAAGTGGAAAGCGGAAAAAAGTTTGTCCCACAGTTCTTCGGCCAGATGCGGCGAGAAGGGCTGGAGCAATTGCAGGAATGTTTTCAGCACGGCCACCGGCTTGGTCTCCCAGGTGATGGCGTCGTTCACAAACACCATCATCGCGGAAATCGCCGTGTTGAAGCGCAGGCCTTCCAGATCTTCGGTGACTTTCTTGATGCAGGCGTGCAGCGTCTTCAACTGCGCCGGGGTCGCCGTCACATCCTGAATGGACGCATTGAGTTTGATTGATTTCAACAATTCGCCATGGTGCTGTGACTGCGTGGTGGTCTCGGCTTGCTCAAATTCTGTCTCGGATAGCTCATCCACGAACAAACGCCAGACGCGGCCGAGGAAGCGATACACGCCCTCGACGCCCTTGGTGTTCCACGGTTTCGTGTCTTGCAACGGGCCCATGAACATCTCATACAGCCGGAACGCATCCGCGCCGTATTCCACCAGCACATCGTCCGGGTTCACCACATTCCCCCGCGACTTGGACATCTTCTGTCCGTCTTCCCCCTGGATCAGGCCCTGGTTGACCAGCTTGTAAAACGGCTCCGCAGTGGAGACGTGGCCGAGATCGAACAAGACCTTGTGCCAGAACCGGGCGTAGAGCAGGTGTAGCACGGCGTGTTCGGTGCCACCGACATAAAGATCCACCCCCGCCGCCTTGCCATTCGACGCCATCCAATACTTGTCCGCGTCTTTGCCCACAAATGACTGTGCATTTTTTGCGTCCGTGTAGCGCAGATAATACCAGCAGGAGCCGGCCCATTGGGGCATGGTGTTGGTTTCGCGCACGGAACCGTCGGGCAGATTCACCCAATCCTTGGCGCGGGCCAGCGGGGGTTCGCCGCCGGGGGTGGGCTTGTAATCTTCCAAGGTGGGCGGCAGCAGCGGCAGCGCACTTTCCGGCAGGGCTTCGTGATACAGATTTCCGGCGGCGTCCTTTTTCCAAATAATCGGGAACGGTTCGCCCCAGTACCGCTGACGGCTGAACAGCCAGTCGCGCAATTTGTAGTTGATGGTTTTTTTGCCAAGACCTTTTTCCTGGAGCCAGGTGGAGATTTTGGCCTTGGCTTCGGCGGTGGGCAGGCCGGAGATGGTGATTTCCGGGCCGTTTGAATTTACGGCGGTGCCATGATCAGTAAACCCCTGCCAGTCGGTTTTGGCATCGGGCGGCTGGACGACTTGGATGACCGGCAGGTTGAATTTCTTTGCAAATTCAAAGTCGCGCGTGTCATGCGCCGGCACGGCCATGATGGCACCGGTGCCGTAGGTCGCGAGCACGTAGTCGGCGATCCAGATGGGAAGCTGTACGCCGTTGACGGGATTCAGGGCGTAAGCGCCGGTGAACACGCCGGATTTTTCCTTGGCCAGCTCCGTGCGTTCCAGATCACTTTTGCGGGCGGTGTGGGCGCGGTAATGCTCCACGGCCGTCATCTGTTCCTCGGTGACGATGGCATCCACCAAACGATGTTCCGGTGCCAGCACCAGATAGGTCGCGCCGAACAAGGTGTCCGGCCGCGTGGTGAACACGCGGATTTTTGAATCGGTAATCGGCAATCCGCAATCGGCAATTTGAAAATCCACCTCTGCCCCTTCCGAGCGGCCGATCCAATTTCGCTGCATTTCCTTGAGCGAATCGCTCCAGTCAATCGTGTCGAGGTCGGCCAGCAATTTCTCGGCGTAGGACGTGATGCGGAGCATCCATTGGCGCATGGGCTTGCGGATGACGGGAAAGCCGCCGACCTCGCTCTTGCCGTCAATGACCTCCTCGTTGGCCAGAACGGTGCCCAACTCCGGACACCAGTTCACGGGAGCTTCGCTGACGTAGGCGAGGCGTTTGGCATCAATGAAAGCGCGCAGGCTTTCGGGCGATTCATTGGGGATAGACCCTTGGCGAAGGGTGATTAATTCGGAAATCGGGCGTGCGGTATTTTTCTCCGCATCGAAATAGCTGTTGTAAAGCTTCAGGAAAATCCACTGGGTCCACTTGAAATAGTCCACGTCGGTGGTGGCGAGTTCGCGCGACCAGTCATAGCTGAAGCCGAGGCTTTTGATCTGGCGCGTGAAGTTGGCAATGTTTGCCTCAGTGGTGACGCGCGGATGCTGACCGGTCTTGACGGCGTATTGCTCGGCGGGCAGGCCGAAGGAATCCCAGCCCATGGGATGCAGCACATTAAAGCCGGAGGCGCGGCGGTAGCGCGCGAGGATATCCGTGGCGGTGTAGCCTTCCGGATGCCCGACGTGCAAGCCCGCGCCGCTGGGGTACGGGAACATGTCGAGAATATAATATTTCGGCGGCAACTGCGTGGCGGCTACCATGCCGGAAAGTCCGTGCCGGAGGGCAAACGGGTGGCTGGCGGGAATTTCTTCACCGGGGTTGAAGGCGCGGAACGCCTGCTGCTGTTCCCAGGTTTGCTGCCACTTGGGCTCGATCAAATGAAATGGATATTGTCTGCGGCTGCTCGACATAGAGCGGAGATTATTGCCAAAATAGGGCGGGCGGGGCAATGCGGAAGGCGAAACGAAAAATGGATCGGGCTGGGTTTCCCGCAGATTTCGCGGATTAACGCAGATGCCAAGCCTTACCTAAACAGAAAACCGGAGCTGGCGCTCCGGGGATGGCCCACAGCTTGAGCGTGGCTGAAGGGCAGGAACAGGGGGGCTGGAAAGCCCCGTGAACCCGCAGTCCAGGACCCTGCGCTACTGGGGCAGTCGCGGTCACACGGCTTGAGGTCTTGGTCGACAGGGGACTGATTTTGATGATTTTCAGACAACCGCTCAGGACCGAGCGGCCTGACTTTGCCACACCAGCCGTAAGCCTTCGAGCGTGAGATCACGTTCGACACTGGATATTTCCGGCAACTTGGCGGCAATCAACTTCGCGTAGCCCCCGGTTGCGACGACCGGTAATTTCTTTACGCGCAACTCGCGTTTCAACTGGCCAATCAGCTCGCGCACCAGTCCGCGATAGCCGTGTACGGCGCCGACGAGCATTGCCTCCTCGGTGCTTTTGCCGATGGCGGTTTTGATCTCGCGGATTTCAATCTTCGGCAGCAGGGCGGTTTTCTCGTGCAGATAATTGGTCATGGCTGCCAAGCCCGGGGCGATGACACCGCCCACGTAATTGCCCCGGGCATCCACCACATCAAACGTCACTGCCGTGCCGAAATCCACCACAACCACGGGTGCGCCAAAGCGCGTCCGCGCCGCCACCGCATTGGCGAGCCGGTCCGGACCGATGGAATGGGGCTTGGGATAATCAATGCCCACGCCCCGAATGGTTTTCGCAGTCAGTTCCAGCGCGTCCGTTTTCCAGGCGGACCGAGCCAGTTTTTTCACCAGCGGGGTGGCGCGCGGGACGACACTGCAAAAAATCACCCCGGTGACTTTGTGTTTACCGGCAAACGCTGCCACCCGCGCGGCTGCGCTGCCGCCGAACCAGGTTAGTGTCGGGATGTCGGCCTGCTTTAACACGCGCTTTTCATCGGCCAGACCGAGATGCGTGTGCGTGTTGCCGATGTCAAAAAGGAGGATCATCTGCCGCAGATTACGCAGTTTATCGCCGATAAACACAAGTCGTTTCAGCAAAAAACCGGCGCCGATCGGCGCATTTGCGGGCTATTTGTCCAAGGTGACGTCGCCGCCGATGATGCGTTCCAGGTGGCCGTGTTCGGTGCGGACAAGCAAGGCGCCGTCGTCATCCAGAGCCTCGGCGCAGCCGCGAATCAGCCGGGAGCCCATTTGCACCGACACATTTTTGCCGATGGTTGTGCAGCCGGTTTCCCATTCGTCCGCGAGCTCCGCAAATTTGCCGCTGCAAATCCGGGCATAGTCCACATCCAGTTCCTGCAACATCGCTGTGGCCAGTTCCGCGCGGCAAATCGTCGCGCCCGCCGCCACTTTCAGCGACGTGGCGATTTTACTGAGCTCCGCCGGAAAGTCCGCTGCGTCCTGATTCACATCCACGCCAATACCGAGGATGATGTGGCGCACGCAATCCACCTCCGCGTTCATCTCGGTCAGAATGCCGACGATCTTTTTTCCGCCGATCAACAGATCGTTAGGCCATTTGATTTCTGCCGACAGGCCGGTGACGTTTTTGATGGCGCGGCGCAATGCGGTGGCCGAAGCCACGGTCAGTTGCGTGGCTTCCTGCGGGCGCAAGGACGGCCGGAGTAAAATGGAAAACCAAAGACCCTGGTGGGTGGGGGACACCCATTTCCGACCGAGCCGACCGCGCCCTTTCGTCTGTGATTCGGCGAAGACCACGACGCCTTCCTTGACGCCATCGCGGGCGAGCTTTTCGATGACATCATTGGTGGAAGTGGTTTCCTCAAACACGCGAATGTCGCGGCCGACGACTCTGGTTGGGCCGAGGCGCGCGAGCAGGTCATCAGCGTGCAAGGCGTCGGGCGAATGGACGAGGCGATAGCCAAAGTGCGGTCCGGCCTCAATCTCGTAGCCCGCCTGGCGCAGCACTTCGATGCGCGCCCAGATGGCGGCGCGGCTGATGGCGAGTTGCTCCGCCAACTGGGCACCGGACACGCCGGTGGGATTGGCGCGCAAAGCGGAAAGAATGGTGGCGTCGGGGGTCATCGAAAAATAAACGCAACGGTGCAAAGCCTTCTGAAATCCTTGGAGCTTCGCGGCTTTGGGTTAAGATTCATGTCTCAAAATCCAAGCCAATATCCACGGCACGGGCGGAGTGGGTGAGCGCGCCGATGGAAATAAAATCCACGCCGGTGGCGGCGATGGTGCGGACGGTTTTCAAGTTCACGCCCCCGCTAGCTTCGGTCTGCGCTCGCCCCCGGACCGTTTTTACGGCCTGCCGCAACTGCGCCGGCGTCATGTTGTCCAGGAGGATGATGTCCGCACCTGCGTCGGCGGCCTGAGCGACTTGGGTGAGCGTGTCGGCTTCGACTTCAACTTTCAATTTTGGAAATTTATTCCGGGCGCGGGCTACGGCGGCAGCGATGGCGTTCGGTTTTTCGTTTTGCAGTGCGACGAGGTGGTTGTCCTTAATGAGGACCATATCGAACAAGCCGAGGCGATGGTTTTGGCCGCCACCGCAGGCCACGGCATATTTTTCAAAGCGCCGCCAGCCGGGCGTGGTCTTGCGGGTGTCGAGGATTTTGGCGCCGGTGCCTTTCACGGTATCGGTAAACCGGGCGGTGGCCGTGGCAACGCCGCTCAACCGCTGGATAAAATTCAGCGCCACGCGTTCGGCGGATAAGAGAGCCCGGGACGAGCCGGAAATTTTCAGGAGCGTTTCGCCGGCTTTCGCCCGCTGGCCGTCGCGCGTGAGTTTTTCAACTTTGATGTTCGGGGACAGTTGCCGGAACGCGGTAACGGCAAATTGAATGCCCGCAACGACGAGGGGCTCACGCGCGCGCAGGAGGGCGATGGATTTTGCCCTGGCCGGCACGGTGGCGAGCGTGGTGGCGTCGCCATCGCCTAGGTCTTCAGCCAGCGCCGCGCGGACGGCGGAGCGAATTTCGGCAGGGGTAAGTTCCACAAGAATAAGATGGCGGGCGGCGCGCAAAGGAAAAGAAAAAAGGCGCTGAGTTTATAGCGGAAAGCAAAAAAACTAAACGCCAAGGACGCCAAGGGCGATAAAAACAAACCTGAACAAAAATTTCTAGCTGCCGAAGAGCGCAAAACGCATCAGACGACGAGACCCTTTATAACCATGAAACACCGGTAACATACGAACGCCGATAAACCTGGAACTTGAATCAGAACAAGCGGACCACGTTCTTCGTTTGCCATTCATTTACCGGTGGTCGTTGAGAAAGGGGATGAGAAAGATAAACGATGCAGTCGTTTTGGCTGAAAAAGGGCGAAAACACCCTACTTGACGGGACCGGCGAGAAATTCTTCCGAGAGCTGGTCCAGCTTGTGGGCGGCCTCGGTTTCGGGGCTGACGAGCAGCATCAGCAGCCATTTATCCGGTCGCTGGACAAAGCGGAGCAAGCCATATTCAAACGCCCATGTGCTCCAACGGGGTGCCAGTTCGGCGGCGTCCAGCGGCGCGTTCAGGTCGGCGAACTGCTGGAGGAGTTTTTCAATTTTTTCGGCGGGATAGATTCTATCGTCGCCATAGCCCGCGCACTTACCATTCGGCCGGCGCACGCCGCAGGTGAGCAGTCCCGGCGTGGCAGGCACTTCAGAAAACCAGGTTTTGAAATTCTTTTTCATCAGGGTTTCTCGGAGCCCAGGCGCACGAAAATCAGTCGGTCGGCGCGCGGTTGCAGCACCGCGCGACCGGCAGTTAACTGAATTTCCAGCCGGTCCAATTTGCCCAACTGAATTTCGGGGATCAGTTTTTCGGCACGGACGAGGACCGCCTGCAGCAAGGTCAGCCGGGCGGCAACCGTGGGGCATTGCCAGTGGTAGAGCACTTCGCCGGTGCCGGAACAGATGAGCATTTCCGCCGCCTGCCCCGCCGGATTGGTGGCCAGGGCTTCCGCGTCGCTGGCGGCTGCGGAGCCGGACGGGGTGCGGGCGTTCAGGGAATCCCGCTGGCGCGTCGCCTCGCCGAGCAGAACCTCCCAGGTGCGGTTGAGGGTGCGTTCCGGTGGCGGTTCAAAGTCGTGCAGTTCGAACGTGCCCGTCAGGGTGAATAATTTATTCAGGGCGCGTTCACCGGCAAGCTCCCCGCAAACGGCGTGGATGAGCTGGCCTTCCTCGATATAAATTCGGCCCAGGGATTGCTCGTGGAAGAGTTCCAGGATGGAGGAATTGCGCGCCAGACATTCCATCTGGATGAGATCTGCCACGCTGACTCCGGGCGATCCGCTGAGAACACTTGGCGGCAGCGCCCAGCCGGTCAATTTGCTCAGGTCGACAAAAACCACCTTCAACCCTTCGGGCGACACCGGCTTTTCGATAAATAAATCTGCGCCCGCCGCCAGACTCGCGGCGCGATTTTCGGCAGTGGGGGTGGCTGCCATCACCACCCGTTTTAAGTGGGTGGGCGGCTGGCCAAGACTGCTGAGCCAGAGTGAAACATCCGATACCGGCGAGTTCACCGCCAGGACGAGGAGTTGAATTTTGCCGGGTTTGATATGCTGCAGCGCCTCACCCATGCCTGTGGCGGTGTGAACCTGCCAGTGGCCTTCGCTCAAAGAGCGGAACGCATTGACCACCATGGCCAGATCGTCGCGGTCGTCATCCACGATCAAGACGTGCAGCGCGGGCTCAATTTTAATTTCTTTAGACATGGGTTCTAGTTCAACGCCGCCAGCGCGGCCAGCGCGGCCTGTTGCACCGCCGGATCCGCGTCCCGCGATACGGCGGCCAGCACGGTGGCCGCCCCCGGTTCGCGCAACCGGCCCAGTGCCTCAGCGGCAGCCACGCGCACCGCGCGGTCGCGGTCAAACAGCAAATCAGCGAGAAACGGCAACGCCATGTGCGGCGGCACGGATTCGGCCTGATCCGCTGCGACCGGCTGGATCTGGCCCGTCAAACTTTTGACATCTAGTTGGAGTTGCGCCAACAACAAGCGGGCACTATAACGCACCCAGTAATCTGGATGGCTCAAGGCCGACTGAATGGCCGGCAAAGCCTCCCGCATCTGTTCGGAGCGTTCCCAATCCTTGTGCAATCGCCGCAATACGGACTGGGCCAGATTACGGACCGTCCGTTCCACATCCATCAAGGCCGTGACCACCGGTACCAGTGCGCGCGGGTCACCCAGTCGTCCCAGCGCCGTGATCACCGCTTCGCGCACATCATAGTCCGGATCTTTCACCAGCAGACACAAGCCGGATACGGCGCTTTTCTCACCGAGAGAACCAAGCGCTTTGGCGGCAGCCCGGCGGACTTCCCAGGAGGTGTCGCCCAAGGCGACCAACAACACTGGCACGGCGCGTTTGCCCCCGCACCGGGTCGCCGTTTCAATGGCGGCACTGCGCACGCCGGGGGTGCCGTCCTTAAGCAACTTTTCCACTTCGAGATACGTGGCGGGATCGGCAATGCGCTCCAGGTTGTCCAGCGCCGCGATGCGCACCGCCGGACTTTCCTTTTGCAAGGCCTCCAGCATAGAGCGGGTCAGGCGGGGATCCTTGATTTGCCCCAGTGTTTTGACGGCGGCCAACTGCTTGTTGGGTGGGCCAAAACGCATCAGTTCCAATAGCGGCTCCACCGCCTCGGGTCCGATGGTCAGGAGCATCTGTAAATTTCCCAGCGCGAGAATCTGCTGGATTTTTTGGGAATCGTTGGCCGGCCGCCAGCCGAGCCGATGCAAACTGCGCGCCGCGACCGCGCGGACAATCTGATCCTGATCCCGCAACAATGGCACCAGCCGGTCAATAGCCAGCGGGTCGCCCAATTTTCCGAGGGACTCCAATGCGGCGACCCGCGCGAGGGGCACGGTGTCCTTGAGCATCTCCATGAGAGGCGCCGCCGCCCGCCGATCTTGAAAGGCCACCAGCGCCTTAGCCGCTGCACACCGCACGTCCGGCACGGTGTCCTTCAAGGCGTGAATGAGCAAACCGATGGATTTGGGGTTGCCCTCAAGGGCAAGCTGCTGCACCACCGCAAGCCGGGTTTGCGGATCGCGGGCGCGTAATTTCTGATATGTCCACCAAAGCATCATGGTCAGGCAGCAAAGACATTATCCCATTCTAATTGTTACAAATCTGCAACAAACACCGGTTTTTATCCAGAAGGAAATCTCACGCCCGCCGCGCCTGAATGCAAAAATGAACTCGTGGGCCGCTGGATTCAGGCGCGAACTTGGGAGGGGGAATCAGCCCAGCAATTTTTCAAAGCGGGCTGCCGCCTCCTCCCATTGCGCGGAGTCCTGCGGCGCAAATGTTTTCAGGGCGAAAGAATGGCGGACGATTTCACGAGCCGCTTCGTGGGATTCGACATGGCCGAGGGCGATGGCTTGAATGAGGATGTTGCCGAGCGCGGCGCATTCCGTCGGCCCGGCCAGCACGGGTATTTTCAGTGCATTAGCCGTGAATTGATTCAGCAAGGCGGACTGGCTGCCGCCGCCGACGATGTGCAGGCGTTCCATTTTTTTACCCACCAAACGCTCCGTCCGGCGGAGCGTCACGCGGTAGAACAGTGCCAGGCTTTCGTTGATGCAGCGCACGCACGCGCCGATGCTGGCGGGAACAGGCTGGCCGGTTTCGCGGCAGAAATCGGCAATTTTCCCCGGCATGTTGTCAGGACTGAGGAAGCGCGCATCATCGGGGTTGATGAGCGAAACAAACGGCGGGGCGGCGGCGGCGAGTTGTTCCAGTTCGGCAAATTCCAGCTTGTGGCCGGCCTTGAGCCAGTGGCGGCGCGATTCCTGGATGAGCCAGAGACCGACGATGTTTTTGAGCAGCCGCACGGAATCGCCGTAGCCGATTTCATTGGTGAACCCGAGGCTGCGGCTCTGGTCGTTGATGACCGGTTGCGGCCATTCCACGCCCATGAGCGACCAGGTGCCCGAACTCAAATAAGCCCAATCCCCGCCGCTCGCCGGCACCGCCGCCACCGCCGCGCCGGTGTCGTGTGAACAGGTTGCAACCACTTCGATCTGCGGTAGGCCCACTTCCAGCGCGAGATTTTTTTTCATCGGCCCGAGCCGGGTGCCGGACGGGCAGATCGGCGCAAACAAATCCGCGCGCAAACCCAGCGCGGCAAAGAGGCGTTTGGACCAGGCTTTGTGGGTGGGATTGTAAAGTTGCGTGGTGCTGGCGAGGGAAACCTCGTTGCGGGCAACGCCCGAGCAGAAAAAATTGAACGCGTCGCCGATGAGCAAAATGTGTTTGGCCTGGGCCAGCCGCGCGGGCGGTTCGGTGGCAATCTGGTAAATCGTGTTGAGCCCCATGAACTGGATGCCGGTTTCAGCGAAGATGATCGGCCATTCCACTTTTTCCTTCACGATTTCGACGCCCTGCGCCGTCCGGGCATCGCGATAGCACCAGACGGGTGACATCGGCAGGCCGCGCTCATCATAAATCACATAATCCACACCCCACGAATCGGTGCTGATGCTGGCGATGGGCAGGTTTTTGGCGGCGGCTTTTTTCAAGCCGGCTTTCAATTCGTTCAGCAACCGGTCGAATTCCCAGTGCAGCGCGCCGGCCACCTTCGTTGCGCCGGTGGGAAAGCGGTGCAACTCTTCCAGGGAAATTTTCCCATCGGCGAGCGTACCAAGAATCAGCCGGCCGCTGTCCGCACCGAGGTCACAGGCAAGATAATGTGTGGGCATAAAAGTGTATCAATTCTACGCAGCCACGGCACGGTGTCAAAAGGTTCCCGCAGCATGAATTCCACTCGCACGGACGATGAAAATTCCGATGCGGAAATTTCCGCAAAGAAGTTGCCAAGCCTCGCCGGCGGAGTATTTTGGGCTCAGCCAATATTTAATTTTATGAGCTCCATCACCCAACTCGACCAACTCAAGCAGTTCACCATCGTCGTCGCCGACACCGGCGATTTTGCCTCGCTCAAGCAGTTTGCGCCGCGCGACGCCACGACCAATCCGTCACTCATCCTCAAGGCGGCCCAGATGCCGGAGTATCAGTTCCTCGTGGAGAAGGGCATTGCCGACAACCGGGCCCGGTTCAGCGGCAAGGAATTATTGGCGCACGTCCTCGACGACCTGACGATTCTGTTCGGCCTGGAAATTCTGAAGATCGTACCCGGCCGCGTCTCGACGGAAGTGGACGCAGATCTGTCCTTTGACACCGAGGCGCTCGTGGCCAAAGGTCGCCATTTCATCCACCTTTACGAGCAGAACGGCATTGCCCGGGAACGCATTCTCATCAAGATCGCCTCCACGTGGGAAGGCATCCGGGCGGCGGAAATCCTCCAGCGCGACGGGATCAACTGCAATCTTACCCTGTTGTTCTCGCTGGCGCAGGCCGTCGCATGCGCCGACGCCAAGGTGAAATTAATTTCCCCGTTCGTGGGCCGCATCATGGATTGGTACAAGGCGAAGGAGAAAAAAGAGTTTACGCCCGCAGAAGATCCCGGCGTAATTTCGGTGAAGGAGATCTATGCCTACTATAAAAAGTTCGGCCACGCGACCGAGGTGATGGGCGCGAGCTTCCGCAACGTCGGCGAAATCCAGGAGCTCGCCGGCTGTGACCTGTTGACCATCAGCCCGAACCTGCTTGCGGACTTGCAGAAATCAGAAGCGCCGCTGGTGCGCCAGTTGAGCCCCGAACTGGCGCGCGCCAGCCAGATCGAGAAGATGCCGCTGGATGAGAAAAAGTTCCGCTGGTATTTCAACGAAAACGCGATGGCCACGGAAAAAACCGCTGAAGGCATTCGCCAGTTCAACGCCGACGCGCAAAAGCTGGCGCACTTTGTGGCGGCGAAACTGTGAGGGAAACTTGACTAACCGGCGCAGAAAATTTAGTCTGTCTCTCCGGTTGGTGGCCATAGCTCAATGGTAGAGTCCAAGCTTGTGGAGCTTGTTGTTGCGGGTTCGAATCCCGTTGGCCACCCCATCTCTCAGAACCCTTGATTTAAACATTTAAATCAGGGGTTTTATTCATTCCGGCAGGCTCCAAAAGCCCCCTTTGAGTTGACCTGGTGCAACACTTGTGCAACAGTATGACGCATGGAAACGCCCCGTTTACGCAAACCGGCTTGGCCGCGCAAAGTCACCGTCGGGCGCGTCGGTGTGAGCGTCTATAAACGGACGGCTCCGAACGGTTCGTCGTGCTTCATGGTTGCCAACTACGCCAGCGGCAAACGGAAATTCATCAGCTACGCCAGCGAAGCCGAGGCGATGGAAGCGGCTGGCACACTCGCCCGCCGGTTAAGTGAAACGGACACGAAGGCCGCTCAAATGACCGAGGCGCAAGCCGTCGAATACGTTAACGCAGCACGGGAGCTTCAACCGCTGGGTATTTCCCTCACGGCAGCCGTAGCCGCGATTGTCGAGGCCGTGAAGCTGACGGGTGACTTGGCCGGCGTGGCAGAGGCGGCGCAGATTTACAAGGCCAAACACAAGAATGTCACGCCAAAGCGTGTTGCCGATGCGGTACTCGATTTGATTGCCCATAAAAAGGCTCGCGGCAAGAGCGAACGATACTTGCGGGACTTGCGCTCGCGGCTGAATCGGTTTGCTGAAATATGCCAGAAAAACGTCGGCGACGTGACAACGGCAGAGTTGCAAGGCTGGCTGGACAACCTGAAGCTCGCCGCCCGCAGCGTGAAAAACTACCGCGCCGCGTTTGAAACTCTTTTCAGTTTTGCCGAATCACGAGGCTATGTTGCCAAAGGCTGCAACCCGGTTGACGACACGGATAAAGTTTCCGGCGTCAGCGAAGGAGCGGTTGAAATTTTCACGCCAAAGGAAATCGTTACGCTGCTGCATCATGCGCCAGAGGATTACTTACCGTTGATTGTCCTCGGTGCGTTTGCCGGGCTTCGCACTGCGGAAGCCGAAAGGCTGGAATGGCGTGCCATTGATTATGAAGGCGGCTTTATTCATGTCGCCAGCGAAAAGGCCAAAACCCGTTCACGGCGGCTGGTGCCGATTTTGCCGAATTTGAAGGCATGGCTCGCGCCCTATGCGAAGCGGACAGGCAAGGTTTGGGCGGGTAGTGAACGCGAACGCAAACGCGTACGAGGGGAAATGCTGAAGGCTTCCGGCGTGAAATGGAAAGACAACGGCCTGCGCCACTCGTTTTGCAGTTATCGCTTGGCGGTGACCCATGACGCGGCGAAAACGTCGCTTGAAGCGGGGAATTCGCCGCAAATGATTTTTCAGCACTACCGCGAACTGGTCAAGCCAGCCGCCGCGCTTGAATGGTTCAACGTGTTGCCGGAAGGTGAGCTTGCGCCTGTGACCACCAAGAAAATCCCAATTGTCAACCGCCGCCAGCCGTCGCTTCATGTTGCGCGGTTGCCGAAGGCGGGAACCATCGCGGCGAATTGAAACAAGGCAATCTCCAACGATTAAAGCTAGATGAAATCCAATCGAGACCGTTACACCTGGTATTTGCGCCCGCCATTCAAAACGATTTTCGACCCCACGCAGTGGTGGAACAATGAGGAGTCGAAAGACCCAGTCGCCGCGCTATATGAACTCACCCGCCGACACCCGCTGGTTGGCGATTTGCGGTTGAAATTTATAAATGCTGAATGGCACGCACATGAAGTCGGCCCCCCGCTTACTGGTGTTGCAGAATTAGGATTGATGTATAAAAGCCTTCAAGATTTGGAGCGGGAACATGGTGCCGTTCGCTGCCTCTGCTTTATCGGACTGAAGCCGTGGTCGAAGCTGTCTTCGCACGATAAAAAGTTCTGGAAAGAAAGTGTTTGGAGACTCAAAGGCTTGGATTACAGACCTGCTATTGAACAATGCAATTCTCTTACAACTACTGCATTGCATCGGGCTAGCGTCACACCTCTTACTCCTGAACAGATTGAAAAGGACATCATCAGTAGTGCGCTTCTCGCACACCGGCATGGCCATGTTTTAATCGCGGTTGCACCTGACCTAGCAATGGACGATGCAAACCGATTGCTGATGTGCGCATATCAAGATTATCAGAAATTGAATCCCCCTCCCAAACCGCGGGCAAGACATGAGAACTGGCTTCCTTTGATTTCAGAATTTGATGATGCTAAGGCAAACCCAAAGTCCGAGCTTTTTGTTCGGTATCGCCGCGTCTCAGATGGTATCCATTTCGAGTCTGAATAGACCCCACTCCAATAGTTTTGAGCTGTTCAAGGAGGTGTGACGATAACCCCCCCCAACTAAAAGCAGGGCCACGGGCTTTTGCATGCTACGTATTTCATGGTCTACTGGGAGCATGAAAAAGCAATTAAACGCTTCAAATACCGACGCCGCCACGGTCACTGAGTTGGCGACAATGCCGCGCTACGGTTCAAAGCGTGATGTGGCAGCGATGCTTCAAATGTCCGTTCGTTCTGTGGACAATTATATTGCGCAGGGCTGCCCGCACTTGAAGCTGGGCAAACGCCGGGTCCGTTTTGACTTGCCGGAAACGCGGCAATGGTTGGCGGCGACCTTCGGAACCACGCGTCGTCGTCCCCTCAATCAGAAAACAGCAGGGGAGGTAGTATGAACGCCAGTGACGCGAAGATTGAGGCCAACCGGCAAAACGCCCAAAACTCCACCGGGCCGAAGGACACGACCTCCACCCGGTTCAATGCGGTCAAGCACGGTCTGTTGGCACAGGGCGTCACCGAACTGGACGACCATGACCGCTACCGTAACGTGGTGACTGAACTCCGCGCGGAATGGCAACCGGTGGGCGTTATCGAATCGTTCTTGGTCAACCAAATCTCCTTGGCGATGCTGCGGACAGAACGTGCCGCCAGGATTGAAGCCGAACATATCACCGCTGCCATTAATCCGCCCGTCACCAAGCAAGTCGATGGTGATGCGTTCTTCAACGAGGCTATTGTTCGTGAGGAAATCGTTGACCCTGGGTTGCCTGCCTCTTTGTCGGCAACCAAGGTTGAGCAATTGGTCAACATGACCCGCTACGAGACTGCACATGAAAACTGTATTTACCGTGCGGTGAATCAACTCCGTCAGCTTCAGAGCGAAAGGCGGGGTAGTCCAACTCCGCTCCCAACTGCAACGCCCTAATCAGTTTTGGCTTTGTTTGGAAATTTGCTACATCCGGGCTTGACTGCGTCAAACTCGGCAGCAGTGTGCACGAATATGACCTGCCGGTGCGAGTATGCCCGGCGGGAACCGAACAAAATCAGGGTGGGTCAGGCATCCACCTTGTAGGTTATGCTTTGCCTTTAAAACACAGAGCTTATGAGCTACAGACCAAGTGCCAGGCATGGCGATTCAGTGGGTGCGGTGCATCCCTGTGACCGGGT
>Ga0214172_1000093_pt1 | contig 49123 bp, 29 predicted proteins | sample TroBogEpilimnion_29_FD_153010 | JGI IMG/M metagenome (GOLD analysis project Ga0214172, IMG submission 153010) | Freshwater microbial communities from Trout Bog Lake, WI - 12JUL2007 epilimnion | ecosystem: Environmental > Aquatic > Freshwater > Lake > Epilimnion/Euphotic zone | place: Trout Bog...
GTCACCCCCGGCCAGCCGACGACCACGGAGCAAAACGACTGGAAAGGCGACTGGAGTGTGAACGGCACCAGCTACGACCTGCATGTTGTTTTCAATGGGGAAGATAAATTCATGACCGCGACGGCGGAAGAGTTGCGGTTATCGGTCAAAGACGGCAAGAATCTGCTCATTTTTGACAGGGCGGACTGATTTGGGGCGGCACCGGCACGTTTTGAGACACTGGTTTACGGGCAAAGCGGTGGTCATGGGAAACAGTTAAAAGAAGCGCCGGCGCTCCGGGCGAAGGCCTGCCGCTACCGTAGCCCTGCCCGCTGGACGATTCCACCAACGGCAGTTGAATTCACCCCACCCTGCTTTAAGAAGGTTCTTCCTTTCCCGCGCACGATTCGAACTGTCCATGCGGCCTGAATCCTGCTAGTTTATCAGCATGGGTTTAACGCAAACAACTTCGGCCATCATGATTTTTCTGACCGGGCTACTGCCGGCCAGTTGTCATAAAGCGGCGCCCCAACCTAAGTCGGCGCCGGTCAAGGTTGCCGCCGTGGCCACGGTGACCAACGTGGTGGTCAACCCGAACGATCGCAATCTCGGCGACCTTTCCCTGACCAACCACACCGAGACCTACTTGCGCCTGACCACCGGGGAACTCTGCACACTGACCTCCAAACTGCTGGACAAAAGCAATGTGCAAATCACCTTCTCCCTGGAGTCTAAAAATGAATACGGCGAAACCCATGGTTTCGCCGCCACGCAAGTGATCGCTCAAACGGGGAAATCCCTAACCGTGACTTTGAGCGGCTTGAATTTCATCCTCGTCCCGCACGTGTATCCGCAGCCGAGTCTGGAATAATTCAAGCGGGTTAATGCGAGACCAAGAGCCGGACGCATTCCAACAGAAGAACCGCCATCAGCGCGGATACCAGCACACCCCACAGGTCGAACCGCGCCGCCCGCTTCTGGTGCGACGAATGAAAATCCGTGATCAGGTGGCACAAGACACTGCGATTTTTTTCAGAATAATGAGGCGTCATGGTTCACTCTCAGCATACGCCCTGCCAACCTAGAATGCAAATGAGTGACCCCGCAGCGCGGCGATAGAGGGCATCCGAACTCAGACGTCTGGCTGAAATTCAGGTGTTAACTGGAAGAATGGCCGAGGGGACGGGAGGATATACCCGCAGGCTCGAGCCATACAGCAGGGAATCGAAAGACTCGCCGGCGGGACGCCGGCGCTCCCGGGATGGTCTTCTGTTATTTTGAACGCCGTGTCAGCGCCGGATCACAACTTCAAATCGTCATCCGTCACCGCGCCGAGCGAGGCGCTCGTCACGTGGGCGGCATATTTTGCCAGCACACCGCGCGTGTAACGCGGAGCGGGCTTCTTCCAGACTTTGCGGCGCGCGGCGATTTCTTTTGCGGGAATGGCCAAGGTCAATTCGCGCTTCTCGGCGTCAATCCGGATGGGATCGCCGTTCTTGATGAGCGCAATCGTCCCGCCCACGTATGCCTCGGGGGTGATGTGTCCAACCACGAAACCGTGGCTGCCGCCGGAGAAGCGTCCGTCGGTGATGAGCGCCACGTCCTTGCCGAGACCCTTGCCCATGATGGCGGCGGTGGGCGAGAGCATTTCGCGCATCCCGGGTCCGCCCTTGGGTCCTTCGTAGCGGATGACGATCACATGGCCTTTTTTGACCGTGTCGTTGAGGATGGCTTTCATGGCCTTCTCCTCGGATTCAAACACGATGGCCTTGCCTTCAAAGTGCAACCCTTCCTTGCCGGAAATTTTCGCCACCGCGCCGTCGCTGGCCAGGTTGCCGCGGAGGATGACGAGGTGGCTGTTCTTTTTAATCGGTTTGTCAAACGGCTGAATGATGGTCTGCCACGCGGGATAGGGTTTGGTGCCGGCGAGGGATTGCGCCATCGTTTCGCCGGTGACGGTCAGACAATCGCCGTGGAGCAGTTTTTTGTCGAGCAGCAGCTTCATCAAAGGCCGGATGCCGCCGATGGCGATGAGTTCGGACATGAGATGCTTGCCGCTCGGCTTCAAGTCGGCGAGCACGGGCACGCGATGGCCGATGCGGGTGAAGTCATCAATGGTCAGCTTCACCTTCGCCGCGTGCGCGATAGCGAGCAGATGCAGCACGGCATTCGTGGAACCGCCCAGCGCGATGACCACGGTGATGGCGTTCTCAAAGGCTTTCTTGGTGAGGATGTCGAGCGGCCTGATGCCGAGCTGCAGCATCTTGACGACGGCGGCACCGGCGGCGCGGCAATCAGCGAGCTTGGCGGGGGAAACGGCGTTTTGTGCGGAGCTGTTCGGCAAACTCATGCCGAGCGCTTCGATGGCCGAGGCCATGGTGTTGGCGGTATACATGCCGCCGCACGAACCGGCACCGGGAATGGCGCATTGTTCAACGGCCTGAAATTCCTTATCCGTAATTTTGTGATTTGCGTGCGCGCCAATGGCTTCGAACACCGAAACCACGTCGAGCTTACGCGGGTCGCCGGTGATGCAGCCGGGGAGGATCGTGCCGCCATAAACGAAGACCGCGGGGCGGTTCATGCGAGCAATGGCGATGAGCGACCCGGGCATGTTCTTGTCACAACCGCCGATGGCCACATAGCCGTCCATCCCCGCGCAACCCACGACGGTTTCAATGGAGTCGGCAATGACCTCGCGCGACACGAGCGAATACTTCATGCCTTCGGTGCCCATCGAGATTCCGTCGGAAATGGTGATGGTGTTAAAGATGATCGCCTTGCCGCCGCCGGCGTTCACGCCCTTCTCGGATTCAAGCGCGAGTTTGTCGATGTGCATATTGCACGGCGTGACATCGCTCCAGGTGGAGGCGACACCAATGAGCGGCTTCTGGAAATCCTCGGCCTTGAAGCCGACGGGGTACAGCATGGCGCGGGCGGCGGCGCGTTCGTCACCGTCAAAGAGGATGCTGGAAAAGGGTCGGGTATTGATTGCGGACTTATGCTTTTTCATCGGGGAAAGAGGGTGCCAAGAAAACCGAGCGGCGGCAAGTCGCGGGCGAGGCTGAATTAAAAAAAGATCCAGCCAGAGTTAGCGGTTGGATTCAACCCCTGAAAAGATTTGCACCATACCAAACACGTCGGTTTGATATCATTAAATTAAATACTCCGCCAATACCAATTCAAAAAGGAATTTTCATATATATCTGATGAAAGGATTTTATGGAAATAAACTATAGGAATCGGCTTGGTCACTTGTATGCACACGTCCTCTTAGCCACCACAGCGCTGTTGGCACTGACACCAGTCCCGCTGCGAGCGGCGGCCTTCACCCCGGGCAACCTCGTGATCTATCGAGTGGGGGATGGCATCGGCAACGAGGTCAAAACCGGCAATCCGGTTTCCCTGGATGAATACACCACCCGTGGAACGCTGGTGCAATCACTTGCCCTCCCGACCAGCGCCAGCGGCGCACAAAAGCCGCTCATTTCCAATGGGACGAGTTCAATGGAAGGATTTCTAACGCGCTCAACCGACGGACGTTATTTGCTGGTTCCGGGTTTTGGCACGACGCCCGGAGGTCCGTTACTTTTAAGCACCTATGCGACCAATGTTCCCCGGGTGATTGGCCGCGTGGATATTTCCGGAGCTATGGACACCTCGACGGCCCTCACCAATTGGGCCACTAGAAGCGCGCCGTTTAGTGCTGCGAGCACCGATGGAACGGTCTTTTGGGGCTGCGGTGGTTCCGGGATCACCTGTGCCCTAGCGCTGGGAGCCACAACGTCTACCGCACTGACGGAATCATCCGCCAGCACTCAGCAGGTGGGGATTTTTAATGGACAACTTTATGTTTCGGCCAGCGGTACCGCACTCCACGGCATTGGTAGCGTGGGCACGGGCACGATGACTGGCCCGGGCCAATCCTACACGCTGCTCCCCGGGTTTACTGACAGCGTCACCTTGCAGAGTCCTCTTGCCTTTTTCTTTTGTCACCTCAACGGGCCTGGCACGGCCTTGGACACGCTCTATGTTTGCGATAGTACGACCACTGGCCCGCCCGGCGGCCTTAATAAATTTTCCCTGGTGGACAATAATTGGGTGGCGAATGGTTCGGTCGGGATTCCAGCTGATGGCTATGCGGGACTTTGCGCCACGGTGAACGGCACCACCGTGACACTGTATGCCACGCGCAAATTGGGCAGTGTCCCCACTGGCGGCGGTGAACTGGTCCAGGTCGTGGATACGACCGGCTACAATGCGGCGATGGGTTCGCCCCCAATCACACTTCTTGCCACTGCGAGCAACAAAATGGCATTTCGCGGCGTCACGCTGGCGCCCATGGCCGCGCCGGCATTCAACTTGACGGCGAGTGCCAATCCTTGCGGCTATCAGAGCCGCGTCACGTTCACCGCCAGCCCCCTTGGGTCGGCCCCGGTCACGGGCACCATGCAGTTCACCACCAACGGCGGCAATCTCGGCAGCGCGGTACTCCTCAGCAACGGCAGCGCCACCAGTCCCGCCACCAGCTGTTTGCCGCGCGGCCTGACTAACGTGATTCAGGCCATTTACTCCGGCGATGCCAATTATTTTGCGTGCACGAATACGCTGACGCAGAGTGTCACCAACCATCCGCCCGTGGCGAACCCCGGCAGCTACAGCCGGGGCAAGTTGAACGGCTGGAAAATCGCGGTCAGCGATTTACTGACCAATGCCAGCGATGCCATGGATGGGGATGCGGTGAGCCTGGACAGCGTGAGCAGCAGCACCCCCAACGTGACCCTGCTGATCGCGGGTGGATATGTGCTCTACACCAACACCAATCTGGTGGACGACCAGTTCAGCTACACCGTGACGGATGGGTTTGGGGGGACGAACACGGCGGCCATCACGTTAACGGCTGACGGCGCGAGCGGGGTGGGCGGCCAGATCCGATCCGTCGCCTTCACCGGCGGCACCGCACGCCTGCGGTTCGCCGGCATCCCCGGCTACAAATATCAGGTGCAACTCTCGACCAATATCAGAGATTGGAACACAGTCTGGATCACGAATGCGCCGGGCGGCGGCGGGTTTCTCTTTGAGGATGGCAACGCGCCCACGCCGACCGCCTTCTACCGGCTGATGTGGAACGGCAACTGACTCCCGCGCCGCCATCCGCAATGAAAAATCGTTACCCCGGCCAGCAGGGCAACGATTCAACGATTCGGGTCAACCCGCTTTAGTTCAACTGCGGCGGGCGCGGCGCAAAAATTTTCAACGTCAGTCCGTCGGCATTGGCATTCCCGCCAAAGACGGAGAGGTAAAAATATTTGGAAACCGCCTCGTAGTCGGGCAATAGCGCAAAATCCGCCCAGTCGCGAAAGACGACCGGGATCATCCGCGTGGTGGATTCGGCGCCGACGGGATTCTTCAGCAGTTTGAACGCGGCGCGCATGGTCTCGCGCTGATTTTCGCAGCTGAACAAGCCCCCGGCCATACCGCCGACATGGCTCGCCGCCTCGGCAATCCCGGGCACATCCCGCAACGGCTTGACGGCTTCCGGTGTGCGCAGGTATTCCTCCAGAATGCTGGTGTTTTTGCTGATGGCCAGATAACTGGTGCTGGCGCTTAAATAGAGGTAATCCGGGGTCGGCGCAACCCCGTTCGGGCCGGGCTTGGAGCGCAGCGCAATGGTAATAATTTTGTGGCCGAGAAAATCGCGCGGCCCGGTGGCGCTGTCCTGCGGCGCGGCCAGCGAAGCGATATTCCGGATGCTGTTGATGACCTGATCCGGGTTAGCGACGCCCACTAGATAGAGGGACGGTGCATGGGCAAAATCGCTGGGGGAATCGCCCGCAGGCGCCTTGCCATAAATCATGATGTCGTCGCCGAGGTTGCCGAACAAATTATTCCGGAGATCAAAGCCCGGATCCTTCATCTGGGCCATCGCATTGGCCATGTCGATGACGGAGTTCAAGCTGGAGAGCCATTGCGGCGACATGGCAGCCACCATTTTTTGCAGTTCCGCCCAGGTCTGCTTGCCATCCAGGCGAAAGCGGGAAAACTTGATGGCATCGGCGGGCACAAACGCCGGAATGCCGGCATCCTTGGGTGCAAGCGCCAGAATCTTCAGCACGCCGGTGCGCGTGGCTTCCGGCGCGGTGAGATGCAGGACCACGGTGGAACCGCCCGCGCTTGCAATCAGGGCAAAGCTGGCGGATTTCAAAGCGCCCAGGCCCGTGGCCCCGAGAACTTTGGCGGCCGTGAGCTTGGGCATCATTGCAGGTGCCCCGTCATCCGCGCTGTCACCGGCCGCCGGCGTCAGCAAGTTGAATGTTTTGGTGCCGTTGAACCAGCCGTAGTACACCGGGGCATCATGAAACTGCGCCAGCTTGTCGCCGGTGAACGTCGCGTCGTCGGCAATCGCCGGCATGCTGCCGCCCGTCAGGTGCGCGGCCACGGCGTCGACCACCTTCGCCGAATTGCCGGCGATGAGCAGCGATTCAAACTGCGTGAAATAAATCTCGCCCGGCTGTTCCGGTTTCGGTTCCTTGCCGATCTCCGAGACGGGCGCTTTCTTGGGGAAAACACCGGAGAAATCGTTGCTGCCCAGCAGCACCACGGTGAAGGCGAGGCCATGAATGGTTTCCTTGCGGAGCACCCGGCCGGCGGCTCGCCACTTGGTGGTCAGCGCCGCCAGATTGGTTTTGAGCAGGCCGCTTTGACCCTTCGCATCCAGCAGGAGGATAAAGCCCGGCGGCACCTCATCGTGGCCATTCGAGCCGTTGCTGGTGACGGCGAGCGTGAACTGCCCTTGCGGCAGCGTCAAAAAATCCGCCGCCTTCAAGCCGAGGTCTTTCTCCAGTGGCGCGATGAACTTCTCGTTGAGTTTGGCGATAAACTTGTCGTGAAATGGTTTCATGGCGTCATCGTTCCAAAACATCACCTGCGGCGAGGTCTTGCACACGGCGCGAAACACGGACACATCCGGCACAGTGAAAAATGCCAGCGTGTCGGCGGGCAAAAGATTTTCCGCCGGCCCGATGGCCGCGTGAAGCCAGGTGGCGCTCGTCAGCAACAGCGTGGCGATGCCAAAGCGCAAAGGTTTTAGGGTCATTATAATATAAATGTGATGGGGGGGGGGAAGGTGCGTTACCGAACCGGAAATTATTTCGCCGCCGGCGCCGGCTGGACCTTCGTTCGGGTTGGCGGTTCGAGATAGCGAAAGGGATTATTCGGATTGTCCGTCGAATAGGCAAAGGCGTCGCGGTGGTCGAGAAAACTTTTCACCAGTTCCACGGGGATCGCAAAGCCCAATCCTTCGCCGAAGGTGATTTTCATGTTCGTCACCCCCACCACTTCACCCGCGAGGTTGAAGAGGGGGCCGCCGCTGTTGCCGGGATTGATCTGTGCGCTGGTCTGCAAATACAGTTCGCCCTCCATCTGCCGCGTCTTGGTGCTCAAAATGCCCTGCGTCACCGTACGTTCCAGCCCGAGCGGGCTGCCGATGGCAAACACCCCGTCCCCGACATTCAGCGCATCCGAACTACCGAGCGTGACGGGTTTGAATTTGGGCGCGCCCTTGTCCTCAATTTGCAGCAGCGCAAGATCGTGAAACTTGTTGATAGCAATGATTTTGACCTGCTTGTAGGTCTCCCGGTCGAGCTGGCCATTCTTCTGCTGGTACACTTCCACGGAAATTTCCGTTTCGCCCTCAATGACGTGAAAATTGGTGATGAGATAGCCGTCATCATTGATAAAAAAGCCGGAACCGAGGCCGCCCGGCGTTTTGACCTGCACCACCGCCTCGCCAATTTGCTGCACCAGCGAACTCACATCGCGCGGGGCGGACGTTTTGGTGGTGGCGGCATAAAACTGCCCCGTCGCTGACGGCGGAACCACCACGGCAGCCCCTGCCGGACTGGCTTTCGTGACGCCGGTAATGGCGGCACGCGGAATCTGCAGGACCGTGTAGCCCAGATCCACAACCAGCGCATCGGCTTTTTCGGCCAGAATTTTCCCCGTAACGGCGGCGGCATCCTTGAGTTGGATGGTGTCGGCCGCGGCAAATAACGCGCTGCCACCGAGCAGCGCAGCGATGACGAGATGTTTCTTCAACGACATTTCGCGACAATAAACCACAGGGTTGGATTTGACAAGTGAGCCGGCGTTCAATCTGAGGTGAAAATGAGGCGAAAACGCCTCTCAATGGGGTGTTTAGCGATGTTTACTGCGGCCAGCGCCCCCAACCCCGCAAATCAGGCCGCCAATCCGCTTGAGGGAAATCTTTTCAAACCGTTGCCGTTCCGGCATACTGCCTAGCCGTGATTGACACCCAAGAAAAGCTGGCCGGGTTTTTGCCCGTCATGCAAGCCGCCGAATGGCTCGCCATTGACACCGAGGCGGACAGTCTTCACGCCTATCCGGAAAAGGTCTGCCTTATCCAGATCAGTACCACTGCCGGCGACCGTCTGGTGGATCCTCTGGCGCCGGTGGACCTCAATCCGTTCTTCGCCACCCTCGCCGGGCGCGAGCTGATTTTTCACGCCGCCGACTATGATTTACGCCTGCTGAAAAAGCATCACGACTTTGTCCCCACGGAAATTTTTGACACGATGCTGGCCGCGCGGTTGCTGGGCGAAAAACAATTCGGCCTCGGCGCCCTCGTGGAAAAATTTCTCGGGGTGAAACTCGATAAAGGCCCGCAGAAGGCCGACTGGGCGCAGCGCCCCCTCACGCCGCGCATGGAGGTTTACGCCCGCAACGACACCCGTTATCTCAAGACGCTGGAGGAAAAACTGCGCGCCGAACTCATCGCCAAAGGCCGGATCGCCTGGCACGAGGAAAGTTGCGCGCGGCTCATTGCGGAAAGCTCCATGCCGATGGTGATTGACCCGGACGAGGTGTGGCGCATCAAGGGCTGCACCTTTTTGGAAAGCCCCGCCCTCGCCGTACTGCGCGAGTTATGGCACTGGCGCGAAACCGAGGCCATCGCCGCCAGCCGCCCGCCCTTTTTTGTTTTGTCGCACGAGACGATGATTGCGATTGCTGCCCTCGTGGCTGAACGCCAGCCCATGGAACAGTTGATTCCGCCGCGCATGCACCCGCGCCGCCGGGAAACCCTGCTAGCCGCCGTCCGCGCCGCCCTGACCGTGCCGCCGGAACGGTTCCCGGAAAAAATCCGGCACCACTCCAAACGCCCCACGGAGGCGGAGTTTAAACGTTTCCGCAATCTGGAAAAAGTCCGCGACCATCACGCGCACGGCCTGTTGATCGACCCCACGCTCATCGCCTCCAAATCCGTCCTGGGCGACCTCGCCCGCGACTGGGAGCGGCACGCGCCGGAGTTGATGCAGTGGCAGCGGGAACTCCTCAGTCCCCTATAACCCCTCGGCCGCTTGGCGGGCGGCGTCGGCAGCCTGGCTCCCGATACGGTACACTTGCTCGGGATCCCAGCGAACGGCGGTGGCGGGAAAGCGCGTCTGCCTGGCCACGAGCGCGTCCAGAACCCCCAGCGATAACACCTCTGCGCCATGCGGATTCGGATGCAGTTGGTCCGCCTGCAGCAGCGTTCGGGTTTGGCCGGACGACAAAGGCCTGCCACGCAGCTTGAGGGGGACATTGGCCATTGTGTCATGCATGAACCTGGCCAAGGGCATGACCACCACCTGCGGATGCACCGCCGCCCATGCCTTCAACCGCTGGTTGGCGGCGCGGCGTGCGGTCTCACTCGGCACCTGCGCGCTGCTGATTATGCCGGTGTTGGTGGCGTAGGAAACCTCGGGAATGTCGCCCACCACCAGCGGGCAATGAATTTGTTCCAGCAATTTCAACCCCAGTTCAAATCGCGCGGCTCGATCGGCGTCACTCGTCGCGTCGCCATAACAGAACCAGAACAGGAAATCGACGCCGATGACCAGCGTGGGCTGGCCCTTCGCGACCGCCGCCACTTGCAGCGGGGCGAAGGCCTCGGGATCCATAAACATCAGCGTGCTCGCCAGGTTTTTTACCGGCGCATGCCTGGCGGTGATGGCAGCATCCAGATAGTAATTCAGCTTACACCGGGTCGTCTCTTCCCCGCCCAGCGGCTCGGTTATAACAAAGCCCGCAGACGCACTGGCGCCGATGACCACCACCCGCTGCCAGGGCGATTCTGCGGACCGCGCCGGCGATTCCAGCACGGCCATCAGCAGCGCTAGCAGAGGTAGACACAAGCGGATGGGGATTTTCATCTCCAGCCCGCCTTATCCGCTTTTCCCAAGGCGAAACCCTTCAGATATTCCGTCTTAGGAATCATCGGGAGCGTGATCAAGCCGCCACCAAGTCTGCTTCCAGCGGCTTTTCTTTTTTCCAACGGCTGACGCCCATGACGCTGAAGCCAATGACTTGGCCCTGCGCATCCACGCGTTCCATCACCGCATCGTGGTTGGTTTCTTTCATGTGCCCGGCGGCGTCCGAAAACCTCACTTCAAGGAAATCAGCTTCGGCGTCGAACCAGATTTTTACTTTGTCGGCCATAAATCTTCTCCCGCTTTGGGTTTATCGGTCAGATAAGCCGTGACCACAAACGCATCGTTCTCCCCATACTTAACCACAACGCACAGCCATTTGCCACCGACAATTGTTTGCGCATAGAATTCGTAGAACAGCCGCACGCCCAAATCAGAGCGCGAACGCCGCACCAGTTGCGGTTGGCGCAAAACCCGTTCAATCTCCGCCGCCATGCCCGACATTTCGGCGTGCTCCAAAATGTGCGCGAGCCGTTCATCGGTCAACCGCACGGAATGATTGAAGCAATCGGTCAGCGTCTTCATGCCGGCACCACTCAATTTTATCGCACTTTTTCGAAGGCGAAGCCCTTCAGATATTCCGTCTCGGGAATCATCGGAATGATCGGATGATCCGGCGATTGCGCATAGCTCGCCACGCGGCGGAGGATATGGCGCGTGTCATACGCCGCCGAGAGCAGCGTGTCCTGAAACAATTCGGTGCTGACATGGTGCGAACAGCAGAAGGTCGCCAGCGTGCCGCCGGGTTTCAGCAGCTTGAGCGCGCGCAAATGAATCTCCTTGTAGCCGCGCAGCGCGTCCGGCACCGAGGCGCGGTTGCGGGTGAAGGACGGCGGATCGAGAATAATCATATCGAACCGCGGGATGACGCGCTCATGCGGTTTGACGGCCGTATTCAACTTCAGCCAGTCGAACACATTCACGGTTTCGTAGGAGCATTTGTCCGCCAGACCGTTGGTCTGGGCATTCCGTTCCGATGCGGCAATGGCATCCGCGCTCTGGTCGAGCAGATGCACATGGGCCGCCCCTGCCCTGGCGGCATGCAAACCAAAGCCGCCGAGAAAACTGAAACAGTCGAGCACCTGCCCGCCTTTGGCGAACTGGGAGATGGCCTGGTAATTGGCCTGCTGGTCGAGATACATGCCCGTCTTGTGACCGCCCACCAGATCGGTTTCAAATTTGATGCCGTTCAAACTCACCGCCACCGGGCCGGTTTGTTCGCCGAACAACATGCCATTCGATTCTGCCAGCCCTTCAAACTTGCGCGAGGCCACGTCGCTGCGTTCCGCGATGACGCGCGGTGAAAAAATGGTTTGCAGCGCGGCGACGATATGCGCCTTGCGTAAATCCATGCCGAGTGCCGAAATCTGCACCACCAGCACGTCCTCGTATTTATCCACAATGAGGCCGCTCAGAAAATCACTCTCGGCATTCACCACGCGGAACGAGGTCGCCTGCGGCATGTGGCGCTGGCGGACAGCAAGCGCGGCGCGGATGCGTTCCTCAAAAAACGCCTCGTTGGGAATGATGCGGTCCGGCGCGAGCAGGCGGACGTTGATCTTGGATTTGGAATTGTAAAAGCCCGTGCCCAGCAACCGCTGCCGGTGATCTTTCACTTGCACCAGGTCGCCGTCATTGGCGGGCGAACTCAAGCGCAGCACCTCGTTGTTATAAATCCACGGATGGCCGGCGACGATGCGGTCGGCTTCACCGGGACGCAACAGGACTGTGGGCAGAGTATCAATGATTGTAGACATAGCGGTTAGTCTCTCAGTCCGGGCGGGGTCAGGAAAGCATTTAATTCAAATGAATTGCATTATTTACTTGAATTGCGGCCCGAACGGGCCGATAAGAGCAATACACATGAAAACTGCATTTCCGATCAGTTCTCTCCTTCACCAGAAAACGTCCGCCCTCTGGAGCATCACGCCCGACACCACTGTTTTTGACGCCATCCGGTTGATGGCCGAGAAAAACATCGGCGCGCTGCCCGTGCTGGCAGGCGACCGGCTCGTGGGGATTTTTACGGAGCGTGATTACACGCGCAAGGTGGCATTGATGGGTAAGACCTCCAAGGAGACCCGCGTCCGCGAGGTCATCGCGCGCGAAATCGTCACGGCCTCGCCGGGCGACTCGGTGGAAGACTGCATGCGCTTGATGACCGAGAAACGCGTGCGCCACCTGCCCGTCATTGAAAATCTGGCCGTCATCGGCATCGTCTCCATTGGCGATCTGGTGAACTGGATCATCTCCACCCAGAACGTGGCTATCGAGCAAATGGAACAATACATCGCCGGCGGCATTTCGGCGTAACCGGCCAGCTACTTGCCGGCCGCCTCGTTCACTTCTTTCTCATAGCTCAAAGCGTTCTCCCGCAGCGGTGCGGATTCGCTTTGGCTATGAAACTGGTTTACCGCCCGGTTGATCTTTTGCGCGACGACTGAGTGAATTTCGTTCTGGTGCCAGACGATGAACGTGATGATTGCCGCCCCCAGCAGGAAGATGAAAATCCGGCGCACCCCGGAGAAAATTTTCCGGGGCAACGTCCTCCCCCCCGGGGCGCGACCCTCCGGGGCCAAGCGTGGCGTCGCCACTTCGACCAGCACCGGACTCGTATCCATGCGTAAATTCACAACGCCCTTAATGCAAGTTGTGTGCCAGTGTCGCCTCGCGTGAAAAACCCCATAAATTGCCCCGTCTTAAGCCCGGTAAATCCCTAGCCCAGCCTGTTGGTGTGGTAAAACGTGACATATCAGGGCAAAAATCGCCACCCGGGTTCCCCATCCCCGACACGTCACTCCGGGCGCGCCGTCGTGATGACACTCGTGGGTGGCCGGAGGCCAAGTCCCTTACTCCTGCGGATAAACCAATATCCGGTCGTGGACGAGCACAATGAGATCATTCTTGCCATCCCCCGTCACGTCGGCCACGGCGCATTCGCGCGGCTCCGGCAGGGCGTTTTGCGCCCCGCGAAACGTATGCTGCTCAAACACCCGCCAGCGGTCGCCCTGCACCAGTTTGCCCGCGGCACTAAAGTTCACCAGATCGAGATAGTTCTTGGCCGTCTCCATGAAAATCAGCTGCTTGCGCCCACCGCCGGTCAGGTCGCCGGCAACCACGTCATTCAGGAAACCGTCCTTGATGGACGTGTCGTAATCATCCAGCCGCGTGAGTTTCCAGACCGCCCCGCCCAGCGGCAGCCACGCCACGGAATTCTGACCGGTAAACGCCACGGCCGCCCCGCCCAGGTCCACCGACTGGATGGAGCCAAACGTGGTCACGGGCAAATCCAGATTCTTCACCACCTGCCACACGCCGGCGGCATCCCGTTCGCACAGGGTCAACTGCTTGTGTTCCGCGTCGAACAAAAACAGCGAGGGCACGGGGTTGGTGCCGTTCGCCACCACCGCCGCACCGATCAGGCGCGAGTCGCTGGCGGAGCCGTTGATCTGGTCCTTCACGGTGAACTTCCAGCCCGGCGGATTGGTGGAACCGGCCACTTTGGTCCCCGGCTCCAGCACCACCGCCCGGAGAAAGTTTTTCTGCGGCAGGAGCAATTCCGTTTTGCCATCGCCATCCACGTCGGCGGCTGCCAGCCATGGCTGCTCCATCGCGCCGCCCGGCGGGTCCACATCCACTTCCTCGAACTTGCCGTCCTTCTTTTGCAGCAGCACCTTGATTTTCTCGTAGGGAATCAGCACCACCAGATCCGCCAGGCCGTCCTGGTTCACATCCTGAATCGCCAGCGTCGTCGGATTGGATTTAAAACTATCGCTCAACTTTTGCGTCGCGGTCTTGCCGTCGGCGGTGCGCGTGACGAGCGAACGTACCCCGTCCTTGTCCACGAGGAGGGCGAGCGTCGGTTTCGCGCCGGGCTTGAGTGCGCCGATCGCCATGGCCAGCGGCTTGCCATCCAGAGGCAGCGGCGTAGGAAACGGCAGGCGCCCGCTCTTGTCCAACTGCGTCATCGCCACGGCATTTTCATCATGGCTCAAGAGAAAGATTTCCGGATGCCCATCCTGGTTCCAATCCGACACCGCAATCTGGGAAACTCCCGCCAGGCTTGGAAACTTTTTCGGTGACGCCAGCGTCCCGTCGGCCTGTTGCAGATATACCGAGAGCTGGCCGCTTTCCGGTTCCGCCACAATCAAATCCGCGCGCCCGTCGCCATCCACATCCGCCCACCGCACCCCGCGCGCGCCGGTATCGGTTTTATTGAGCGGCAGAATCTGCAGCTGGCCCTGCTTGAATTTACCAGAAAGCGGCTCCGCCGGCTGCCGCGTGAACTGCGACACTTCCGCGCGGCCCGTCGCCTGCACGATGTCCGTGAGAAAATTCGTCGTGCCGCCCGCCAGCGTGTCCAGCCAGAACGAGCGCACCGGCTGCGTCTTGAAATAAATTTCCGGCCCGAGCTGCCCGCCCGCGATTTGCAGCCGCACCCGGAATGGCGTCGCGCTGTCAAAATCCACAAAGAACAGATCGTTTTTGCCATCCCCGTCAATGTCGGCAATCTGCACCGCCTTGGGCGTGCCGGAATACGGAATCTTCACCGGCTCAGCCAGCGTGTGGTCCGGCTGCTGCGCCAGAAAATAGACCGATCCGTTATCACCCAGCAACGCGATGTCCGGCAGACCGTCCCCGTTCAAATCGCCCACCGCCAGCGCGTTCGGATCCAACCGGCCATCCTCCAAATGCCAGCGCTTCGGTTCACTCCAGCCGTTCGTGCCCAGGTTGTAACGGATGATCAAATCCTTCGTGTCGCCGAAATAAACCAGATCCGGCCGACCGTCGCCGTTCACGTCCGAAACGACCAGGGCGGCAATGCGCTCCTCGGTGGGAACCGAATCAATGCGAAAACGCGAGCCTGGCGGTAGATCGTTCAACTCCGGCTTCTGCGCGGGCGTCACCTCGGTGTGGTTGGTCTTGCCAGTGAGATTGTACAGCAGGCTGATTTTGGAATGCAGATTGTTCGCCACGATGAGGTCGTTCAGGCCGTCCCCATCCAGGTCAGCCACGCGCAGATTGTTGATCTGCTGGTCAACCGGGAAAACTTCCTTGCCACTGAACCCGAACAGATTGGTGACAGTGGTCGCGCGGGTGGAAAGACCAAAAAAAACGAGCAGCGCGAGGGCGATGGCGAAATCTTTCAGGCAACGATTCATGCACCGCAACCTGCCAGCGCCGGCAGAAATTGGCGAGATTATTCGGTCCTGGCGGACGGCCACCGGCTTGATGCCGCCGCCACTCTGGCATCCGGATCCCGCCTGTCTCGTACCACTCTTTGCTCCTTCGTTACTTTGTTGTTAGCCCTCCCCTTCTCATTCGGTTTTCCGGTTTAAGCTTTTTATTTTTCAGTTTCCGCTTTCCGCTTTCCGCTTTTCCCCCCTTTATTCACCAATGAAGTGCAGTGCCACGCGGCGGACATGCGGATGCGTGCGGTGTTCCCACAAATAAATCCCCTGCCACGTCCCCAGCACCAGGTGCCCGTCGCGGACCGGAATGGAAAGGTTCACCGCCATCAGCGCAGTGCGAATATGCGCGGCCATGTCATCGTCGCCCTCGGCAGTGTGAACGAACAGCGGATCGCCATCCGGCACGAGCCGGGCAAAAAAAGCGTCCAGGTCACGGCGCACATCGGGGTCGGCATTTTCCTGGATCAACAGCGACGCGGAGGTGTGGCGCAAATGCAGCGTCAGCAGGCCCTCACGAAATCGATGTTCGGCAATCCACTGCTCCACCCCACGGGTGAATTCCACCAGCCCGCGCCCGCGGGTGGCGAGGCTGAGTTCATGAGAGGCTTGGCGCATGCCGATTATATTAATTATACCAAATCCCCGAGCACGTCGGTTAAATGGCAGGGTGGGTACAAACCAACGCCTACCGCTTCACCCCGACGGCGCCGTCACTGTCATCGCCGCTTCGCCCCATGGCATTGCAATTTTCAGTTTCCTTTTCAGGTGCCATATTGCGCTTTATCTGCCTTTTTGCGGCCACTTTATTTCCGCTTTTGGGGACTTTTTTCGATCTCCTGACTTCTGACTCATGGCTCCTTTTTTAAATTTCAGGTTTCCAGTTTCAAATTACAGGTTTCCTCACGGCGCCACCGGCGCGCCCTTATCCGCGAGCAATTTTTCCAGGTCCGCATTCCGCGGCTGACCAGCATCAAGCGCCTTCTGGTAATGCCAGCGCGCGAGTTCCGGCACCGGCGGCGTCTGGCTCAGATAAATCACCGCCAGATTGTTGTGCGCGGGCGCGTAGGTCGGGTTCAACTGGAGGGCGCGGCGCAGCGCGGTTTCCGCCGCCTTGCGCTGGCCCTTGTGGCTCAGGGTCACCCCCAGATAATTTTCAATCTCCGGATTGTTCGGGTCAATCTGCTCGGCATGGCTCAGGGCCTTGAGCGCCTCATCATATTTTTCCTGCCGGAACTTCAGGTACCCCAGCGTGGACAGATTGTAGGCGTCGTTAGGCGACTGCGCCACCGCGGCCGTGATGTGCTTCTCGGCGGCGTCAAACTTGCCCTGCTGCAACTCAATCGTGGCCAGGTTGGCCAGCGCAATCCCGTTGTTCTGGTCATGCTCCAGAATCTTCGTGTAATCCGCCTCGGCCGCGTCGAATTCCTGATGGGCAAAATGTTGCTGGGCGGAGGCCACCAGTTCGGCCGTGCCGGCGGGCATCTCGTGAATGGATTTTTTCTCCGCGTCGGCATTGGCCACCGGCGGCGCAGATGCTTTCAACAGCGTCAGTTCCGCCGCCGTATAGGGCACCGCCGCCGCGTCAACCACCGCCAACTGTGCGCGCAGCGTGAGCAACTCGTCGTTCAGCTTGGAAATCTGCGCGGTGGACTCCGGTTTATTGCCGCGCGAATCCTGCTTCCTGGCCCGATCCAACTGCTCCATCAGGTTATTGCGCTCCAGGGTCAGGTCCCGCAAGCGCGCCTCGTAATCCGCCACATTCACGGCCGCATTGGTCGCCGCCGCCAGTTCTTTTTGCAACGCCAGCGTTTCCAGCGCCGCCACGTGCGTCTGCGCCTGCAACGATGCCACCAGCGTCTGCGACGACTTTAATTCCTCAGCCAGCTTGTTATCCGCGGTGTTCAGCGCCGGGACCGCGCGCAGCGCCTGCAACTCCGCCTTGAGGCTTTCATTCTCAGCGCGCAACGACCCCAGCGCCCCGTCGCTGTTCGTGGTGCCGCCGGCATGCTGCCGCAGCCGCGCCAGTTCATCCGAGAGTTTTTCGGCGCGGTCATGTTCGTCATTGAAATTTTTAACCGCCGCCGCACGATCCAGCCGGGCCATCTCCAGCGCATTGGTGTCCCACACCACGGCCTTGCTCAGATTGGTGACGATGACGGTATTGTTGTTCGTCACATAAACCGTGGCAAAATTCGTGACGGGGGCCAGGGCGTTGGTAATGTAAACCGTGGCGAAGTTGGTGAGGTTTGCCGGCACCACGCCGGGGGCCGCACCGCGACTGACATTCAGCAGATCGATCTCCTTCATCAGGGAACGGATTTTTTCCTGCGCCTTTTCCAGTTCGCGCGGATCCACAGCGGCGGGCTGCACCGCCAGCGCCTCCTTCAACTTGGCCTGCCAAATCTCATTGGCCGCCTGGGCCGTCTGCAACTGCGTGCGCAGATTGTCCAGTTCCGTCGGCATGCCGGCACTCACGGGCGGGGTCACGGCGGCCGGTGCGGACGGCGCCGCCGCCGCCACGCTTTTTTTTGCGGTCGAGAGCAGGGTCGCATGGCTCTTGAGTTCGGCCAGCTTGTCATTCACCTGACTGAGCCGGAACGCAATGATGTTGGGACTCCAATTGGGGAACTGTCTTTGGAACTGCTGCAATTGACTCTGCGCATCACTCAGCGCGGCCATGGCCTCGCCCGGAGTGCCCGTCGCGGCCAGGTTATCCGCCTGCTGGATCAGGCCGTAAATGCCGATGTATTTATCATCCGCATCCGATTGCGCGCGGGCTGTAAACACAAGGCCGGCGAACAGGAGGGCGGCGACAGCGAGGAGTTTCATGTCCCCAAATTGCCACAGAGAAAAGGCTTTGGCAATCCGTCGCACGTCACCCAACTGTCACCCGTGGCAGCATTGACCCGCCTGCCCCAACCTGCTAAAGTCCCGCCAGTTGCGTTATGAAATCCGCACTAAACCAGCACGTTTTGGTTTTGAACCGGCTATGGCAAGCCGTCAATGTCTGCACCGCTCGTCGCGCGCTCACGCTCCTCTTTCAGGGTCAGGCCCAGGTCGTGCTGAACAACCCCGACGGCTCCTTCCGCACCTTTAACTTTCAGGAATGGGCCGACGTCTCCACCGACGCCCCGTCCGACGATTCCATCCACGCCATCTCCTTCCGCATCCGGGTGCCGAAGATCATTCTGCTCTTCATGTACGACCGGATGCCCAAGAAAGAGGTCAAGTTCACCCGGCACAACATCTTTGAGCGCGACAAGGACACCTGCCAGTATTGCGGCAAGGTTTTTGACCGGAAAGATTTGAACCTCGACCACGTCATCCCGCGCGACCGGGGCGGCCCCACCACGTGGGAAAACATTGTCTGCTCCTGCATCCCCTGCAACACGCGCAAATCCAACCGCACGCCGTACGAGGCCGGTCTGAACCTGGTGCGCAAGCCCAAACGCCCCAAATGGCGGCCGTTCGTGCAGGTCAACTACACCCTGCACAAACACGACAGTTGGCGGCATTTTGTGGACCTGGCGTATTGGAACGTCGAACTGGGCGAAGACGTCACCAGCTAGGGCTGACCACCGGCTAGCGGCGCATTGACTTCGGGGCCGGCTGCCGTATGCTGTCCGTTCATGGCGCATTCGTCTATCGGTTAGGACGTGGCCTTCTCAAGGCTGAAGGAGGGGTTCGATTCCCCTATGCGCTACCACCTTCACTTTAAGGCAATAGATTCAGGCATTCAGCGAGCAATAAAAACTCTCACTATTTTGGGGATTGAGGCGTGATTTGTTTCGCGATCGCATTGGATTTGCACTCAGAAATGACGGTCCTGACCGTACAAATAATAAACAGCGGGGTCGGAAAGCATTGGCAGTTGGCAATTCCGAGGTTTGGCTTCATGAACCGATGTTGGCTCGGATGCGTTGATGGAATTCCACTCCCTTTTGGTATCGATTGAGAACGATGCTCCCGATGTCATTAAACCTATGAACCGCATTTATAGCGTCGACGATATAGAAAGAGGACCGCCAACCCGCCGCCAAGCATGACCCACGTTTGCGGTTCGGGTACGGTCATGATAGAGAGGACGACGTTATTCAACGTGGCATTGCCACCGCCACCGCTCAAATCGGCAATGAAAAAGGTCCAGACCCCGTTTGGCGCCGTGTTCTGGTAGAGGCTCAAATTAGCAGCAGTGGAGGCAGAATCAAAAACAGTGCCCGCGGCTTGCGGATCAATGTTCCGACCATCCGCCGCCCACGTGGTGCCGCTGAGACTGTAACTGCCGGGTCCGCCGCTGGCGTAGGTATGGATATTGTTCGCGGCCAGTCCGTCCAGCGTGATATTCATCCCGCTGTCGTTGTAGCCGAATTGATTGCTGGCTGTCACCCCGACCCGGTTCAGCAGCACGGTCAACTGGCCCTGGGGATTGACCAGATAGGCGTAAAGATCACCGTTGAAGCCGCCAGTGATGTCCAGATGGACCGTCACATTGGTGATGCTGCCCGCGAGACCCGTGGCGGTGAACTGCTCCAGGAGACCCACGGGACTGCCGTCGGGGATGCCCGCGTTGGGACTGAGGCTGTAGTTGTTGGTCGTGATGACCTGCGCCGATACCAGCGACGGGGTGGCGGCCAGAACAACGGCGATTAACATTTTCTTCATATTTTTATTTTCACTGGTTCACACCATCCTGAAATCCGTGTCAGGGTAGGCTCGTCCTGCCGCCCCCCAGTTCTGATTACCATTTGAGCCGGTAATAGGCCGAGGCCGGGGCATTGCTGCCCAGATCGCCGAAATAGTCGGTAATGGTGATGGTTCCGTTGGTCGAGGCCGCGTTCGTGGCGATATCCACCCAGTCGGTCAGGTTCGTCGATCGCTCCGTGATGTAATTGTAATTGGGAATACCGAAGGCGGTGAGCACCTTGGGGTTGGTGCCCGTGACACCCGCGATCGAGCTCGTGCCGGTCACCGGCGTAGTGGCCGTATAGTTCAAGGTGATGGTCGCGGTGTTGGTGCCGCCAAAACCGTCCGTTACGGTATAGCTGAACTGATCAGACACGGGGTTGGCGTTATAATACCCTACATAGCCGGGGCTGCTGGTGGTGTCCAGCGTCACGAGGTTGGTGCTGGAGCTGACGCCAATCAGGGTGAGCGTGTCGCCGTCGAGGACGTCGCTGGCGTTGGTGAGCAGATCGGCCACCGCAATCTTCCAATTGTACAAATGATTCCGGCTGTAGGCATTTGCCGCGGCCACCGGCGGGTGGTTGGTGACGGTCTGGATGAGATTAGTAAAAGCGGACGGATAGACCGTATCGCCGCTGTAAGTGGCAACAATGATATTCGTGGACCCTCTGGGCAGATTGGTCAAAGCCAGACTGGTCGCCCCGCCGTTGCTGACAGTATTGGTGCTGAAGGGCGTGCCATTGGCCTGGAACACCACATTACTGGTCGCCCCCACCGGCAGGTTCGTGGCGGTGAAGTATAGCGTGTCGCGGTAGCCGTTGGTCTGACTGGTGGAGAGCAGGTCAAAGGTCACTGCGCTGATGTTCCATTTGGCATAGAGGGGCGTATTGGCCGTAATGGCGGTGGAGAATGAAAATGCGCTCGTCAGACCACTATCGGCATACCAACCCGCAAAATTGTACCCGGTCCGGGTGGGATCCGCCGGCGACGTGGCCGTGGCGTTGTAGTTGACGCTCTGGCTCGTGACCGAGGAACCGCCGTTGCTGACAAAGCTCACGGTGTAAGCGGTGATGGCAAAGTTAGCGGTGACATTGGTGCCGCCCAGCAACGCCGTGTCGGTGCGGAGTGCCGTCAGGACGCCATCGGTCCAGCTGGTGAAGTGATAACCAGTATTGGGATTGGCGGTGACCGGGCTGCCGCTGGCACCGTAATTGACCGACTGGGACGCCGAGCCGGTGAGCGTGCCGTTGGCCCCGGCCGCATAGGCGAGAGTGTAGCTATTGACGGCATACGTCAGATTACCGCCCGTGCCACCGGTGAGCTGGGCCGCATTGGCGGTATAGCCGGTCAACGTGGGAACGGTGGCGGAGCTGAAGCCCCCACCAAAGCCGGCAGCGGAGGCAAACAGGGGAATAGAATCCCCGTCGGCCAGAGCGCTGCCCGTGGCGGACACAGTCAACGTGCCGCCGTAAGTGAGGGTGCCGGACGTTTGCGTCAGTTTGGAGCCGGCAAACGTGTTAGCGCCGGTCTTGTTGACTTCCATGATCAGGGCCCCGCCCAGCGAGGGGGCATTGGGGGTGGTCAGGGTGCCGCCGTTCAAGTCGAGCGTTGAGCCGGCCGTGACGGTCAGCGTGCCACCGACCGTTTTGGCGGAATTCGCCCCCAAGGTCAAGGTCGTGGCGTTGTTCACCTTGAGGCTGCCAAAACCGGTGAGAGCCGTGTTCTGAGCAGCACCTTTGAATTCCGTCGTCAAACCGAACAGGGTCAATGAGCTGACCGGATATTGAGTGGTGAGGTCATCCGCATTGCCGGTGGCGGTCACTAAGATGGTCCCATTGCCGGTCAGAGTGCCAGTGCCGCCCAGGGTGGTTGTCGGCAACGGCGAGAGCACGGCGTTGCTGTTGACGGAAAAGGTGCCATCCACAGTCACATTCGTGATCAATGAGAGCGACTGGTTGGTATTGGCATCCGTGACGCTGGTGAAGGCGGTGGGTTGCGTGCCGCCGATGTTTTGGGCGGAAGTGCCAGCAAAGGTGACCGTACCGCTGTTAGGCGTAAAGGTCCCGCCGTTGTTTGTAAAATTGCCCGTAACATTGAAAGTACCGGCGGCGCCGGGGGCGGTGAAACTGCCACTGTTCAGAGTGACGTTGGCCACTGTCATCAGGGTGGCGGCGTTGACGGTGCCCCCGTTCAACAGCAATCCGCCGGTCAAGATTTGCGGGGCGGTGGAGGGCGTATAGGTACCGCCACTCACCGAGGTCAGTCCGGTGTTGGTGAACGTCTGACCGTTGGCGTCAAAGCCACCGGCGATGGTCAAGCCGCCATTGCCCAGCGTGGTGGCGCCCGCCACACTGACGGTGGCGCCACCAAGGATATTCCAGGCACAGGAGGGGGCAGTGGCAGCGGAAACCGTGAGACTTTGCGTGCCCGCTTTGGCAAAATTCAGAGTGCCGGAGGTGAGCACGCCCGTACCGGTGAGGCTGACATTATTACTGGCATAGAGACTACTGCTGCCGTGAATGTCACACGTGCCACCGCTGAGGGTAAAATTGCCACCGTCCATCATTGCGACCGGGTGGGTGGATGAGTTGGCGAGCTGAAAAGAACCGCCCGATTGAGAAAAGGCCCCGACGGTCAAGTTGGTAAACGTCTGGGAGGTGGCATTTCGCATAGCCAACACTTGAGCGGTGCCACCACCGGTATATTCTACAGTGAGGGTGCCCTGAATAGTCGCCGTGCTGGATAAATTGGCCAATTTGGCCCAGGACAAGGTCCAGGGGCCGGCACCGGAATAAGCCGCATTCCAAATAAAATTTCCGAAGATCTGGCCGTAACCCAAATTCCCGGACGGGGAACTGGCAAAGGTGGTGTCGATTTCGCACGTGGACGCGGGGTCCCACGTGGCGGTGGGAATGAAACCCTGATCCATATTTTGTTTGTACGTTCCGTTAAAGGTGAGGGTGCCGCCGGAGATCACGGAGACCGCCCCACTGTGATTGAGAGTGCCATCGGATTCCAAAGTCATCGTGGCGGGGGAAACCAGCGTCAGGGCGTTGGCGACGGTCAAATTAAGCGTGCCATGGACATCCACTTTGGCACCGGTACCGGAGACAGACCAGACCGTTCCGGCGGTCATGCTGTGGCTGGCCTGAATAACAAAGGTATCGCCCCTGGTAAAATCAACGGGATGATTGCCCGTCCCGGCGGTGCCGCTCCACCAACTGCCGACACTGGTGGGATCCGCATGCGACCCGTCCGAATAAAACGAGCCCGTGAGGTTAGCGCTGGCAGTGACCCCGCCCGGCGAAAAATAATTGACGCCATCATAAGACCACGCCTTGTAATAGGAGGTGCCGGCAGCCTCGGTATCAGCAACGGACGTGGCGGTGCCATAGGCTATGACGGTGCCCCCGCCGAAGCTGCCCCCCACGGTGGGCGAAGTGCCTGAGGGGCTAGGCGTGGAGAAAGAACCGGTGCTGTTGCGAACCACAACCACATTATTATTGGCACTATTGAGGCCCAGGGTGAGGTTGATGGTGGTCGGCTGAGACGCGGAGGCGCTCAGGGTGGGTTCGCCCACGGCGATGCCCGTGCCGCTGACCGTGGTATTCGCGGAACTGGCGCCGCCGCCGGCATTCACGATGCTCCCCGAATAACTTTGGATGGCCGTGGCCTGGAACCGCACATAGATGGTGGTGCTGGCCAGCGAGCCCGCGGTATAGGCCACATTCATCGAACCCGTCCCGGATACCCACGTGATATGATCCAGCGAAACCGCAAAATTAGCCGGCGGCGTGACGGTGAGGTTGCCTGAGGCCGGCGACAAACTGGTGCCCGACAGGGTATAACTATTGGTGGCCGAGGGGGTATTGACCTGGTTATTGCCAAAGCCGGTCAGCGAGACAGGCGCGATGATCGTGGGCCCGGTACTAGTGGCTTGTGAGCCGGTCGCCGGCGAGAGGGTGAGATAATTTTCACTGCCCGCGCCGCCATTGAGGGCATACACAGCCACATAATAAGTCGTGCCAGGGGTGAGGCCTGAGAGGGTAAAGGAGATGCCGGTGCCGAGGTAGCTCGCGTAGCCATTGCCAATGACGCTGCCACTCCCGAAGGTGGCATTCGCCGTGTAGGTTGAGCCGTTGGTGGGGTTGGCGCTCACGGCAGAGCCCTGACTGACGACCACGAGGTTACTGGCCCCATTGCCACCGCTCAAATTGACGATCAGGCTGTTGGCGAGCACGGAACTAAAAGACCCGAGGGCGGGTTGGGTCGTCGGCACGGAGGCGAGCGTCGTAAAGTTGCGTTCAGCAGAAAGCACGGTGCCGCCGGTATTGATCGCATACGCCTTCCAATAATAGGTGGTATTGGCGGTCAGAGTGGGGGAGGCAGTAAAAGCGCCATCACCCGTGCCCGAAGCCGTGAACTTGGTACTGCCCGTGGTGACCCCGGCCGTAGTTTGATAATAGAAACCATGTTCGGTAATGGAGGGGCCATTGCCCGTGGCGCTACCGTTCAATGTGGCCGTGGCGTTGGTCAGGGCCGTGGCGGCGGAAGACGTGACCGTGGGCGCCGCATAATACGTAAGAACCACCTGGCCATTGGCTCCACCGCCGCCAATTTGAAAGGCGCTGGCACGGGCCCCGCTCCCACCGCCACCCGGACCAGAACCCGCTCCTCCAGGCGCTGAACTGCCGGTTGGACCGGTGCCACCATTCCCGCCATTCGCAGGGGCCGTGGCGCCGGCATTAGAAGTTGCAGCCACACCCGTCGCGGTGTTGCCGGCACTACTACCACCGCCACCGGCAGAACTGGCAATACCAGCGGCACCACTGCCCCCGGCATAAACCTGATCGCCATGGCTATTGGCCGCAGCCGTGGCCGTTCCACCGGCGCCAAAAGTAGTACTTGTACTTCCGATGGCACTCGCCCCGCCGGCGCCGCCCTTAGCGATAATGGTGGAGGAGGGAGAATTGACCGTGTTAAACCAGGAATCACCGCCAGCCACGGTGGTAGCGTTGACTGACGAGGCGTTGGCGGCACCCGCACCCACGTTGATATAATAAGTGGTTGCCGGAGTCAGGGGATTACTGGCCGGATTCAGCCGGGCATAGGCGCCGCCGGCGCCACCACCGGCATATTGAATACTGCCTGAACCCGGGTTCCGATAAGCACTCCCGCCAGCCCCGCCGCCCCCCCAACATTCAACCTGAGCGGAACTGGCGGCGGCGGTCGTAAACGTCCCCGAGGCGGTGAACGTCAGAGCCGGGGCACTGGCCCCCGTGGATAGAAAAGATCCGTTGTCATTAAAATTGCCGCCGAGAGAAAGGGCTTTATTCGCGAGATCGAGCGTGCCGCCGCTATTTATGGTAATCGTGGCACCGCCGGACACTGTCCAGGCAGCCGTAGCGGTCATAGTATTGGCGCTTTGAATGATAAACGTGTCCCCGCTGGTAAAGTTAGCCGGATGCGTGCCGGTACCGGCGGTACCCGTCCACCAACTCGCGACCAGCGTCGGGTCTGTGCCCGTAGCACTGTAGGAATAATAAGTATTTCCGGGAGGCGTGGTGTAAGTAATCACGATTTGGCCCTTACCACCCGCACCACCGGCTAGACCAGTAATATTGGTTGAGACAACCCAGCCACCACCCCCACCACCACCCGGAACGATCCCTGTTAGCCCGGCGGCTCCTGTAGCTCCGCTAGACCCAGCTCCGCCCACGCCGCCACCGACTCCTGAAGCACCCGCAGACGCACCTGACCCCACAGTTCCAGTTGTACCAGCAGCGCCGGAACCGCCGCCACCACCACTCAGAGCAGTCGTGCCGGCAGCACCGGCCCCGCCGTTATAAGTCCCCCCTGTGGAAGCTGCTCCAGTGGTGCCGCCAACTGTCGTCGAGGTTGTACTGCCGCCAGCGCCACCGCCATTTGCGGTTGTCGCCCCGGCAAACGTGGTATTGCCACCATTACCGCTGACACCGCCAGTCGCAGATCCTGCCGTTCCGGCCGCGCCAATGGCATAGGTCACTGACCCACTCACGGACACCCCCGTTGTCAGGGTATAAGCCCCGCCACCGCCACCGCCACCACCGATAGTTGCCGCGGGAGAGGGAGCCGCACCGCCGCCGCCACCGCCGCCGCCCCACATTTCCACTTGAACCGTCGTCACGCCGGCGGGAACTGTCCAACTGGTCCCACTGGTAAGCGTTACCGTCGTGGTGCCCGCCTGCGCAGACAGCCTGATGGTCAACAGCAGCAAAAGGAGTAGCCAAAAGGACAGAGTACGAGAGGTTAGGGTTTTGTTTATCATGTTTGGATGCAGTTGCGCGGCTGAATTAATCTGGAATCGTTGACTGGCGATTGGGGGCTAGGTTAGTTATTAATACCGAGGCGGCGTTGGGCTGAAAGGTATGGGTGACACAGATAGCGGGGTGATTTCCAAGACTATGCAGACACGCTGCGGATTTGTCTTGTCGGATGAAAAGCCGACACGGAACCGGGGAGGGAATGGGAAAACCCTTTGCCCTGCCCTACCCTACCCTACCCTACCCTTGTCACTTCGGTGCTGGTTAACGGATGAGGCATTGACGAAGCACGGCGGGATCGACCGGAGTGATCAGGGGATCAACTACTCTGCTTGCGGGCAAATTTCATGACCGCCTCGGTCTGGCTGTGGACATGGAGCTTCTCGTAAATGCGCTGGATGTAGGTGCGCACGGTGCTCAGGCTAATGCCGAGTTCACTGGCGATTTCCTTGTAGGGATGACCGCGCGACAGGCCCTGCAGCACTTCCAATTCGCGCGCGGTGAGCGTTTCGGTCTCCGCATTGGCCACCGAGTTCGTATGCAGGGATTGCACCACCTTCCGCGCAATGTGGCCGGACATCGGCGATCCGCCGTCAAACACCTCGCGGATGGCTTCCAAGATTTTTTGCGGGCGGTTACTTTTGACAAGATAGCCAAAGGCGCCCGCGGAGAGGGCCTGAAACACCTGCTCGCCCTCCTCGAAAACCGTGAGCATGATGATCTTTAACAGCGGTGCCGCTTTCCGGAGTTTGGACACACATTCAATACCGCTCATACCGGGGAGATTGATGTCCATGAGCACGACATCGGGCAGATGCTGGGGAATGTCCGCCAAGGCGGCTTCGGCATTGGCATAGGCCTTGACGCAGCGGAAGCCGGACTGGCCAGCGAAATAGCGCACGAGGGTTTCGCGCAATTTGGCGTCGTCTTCTACTATGGAAACTTTAATGATCACAGGCTCCGGCACGGCGACTGGACTGAATCGGGTCGGTGCTGACTCTACCACAACCATGTTCATGACTGTATTCATTTCCAGCCATAAAATAATCGCATCCCAACGGCGCTGATAGTCGGATAAAGAGTGGACATGCCTCAACGGGCGGCCACCGGCAATTGGGCGGGCGCGCTGAAAACGATGCGAGTCCCCCCGCCGACCCGGCTGTGGCATTCCAAGCGGCCGCCGATGCCGGCCAAGCGCTCGCGCATATTGCCCAAACCGTTACCGCCGCCAGCCCGCCTGGGCGGGGACTCCGGATCAAACCCGCAGCCATCGTCCGCGATGCTGATTTGGAATTCCCCAGCACTCAATTCCAGTTGCACCTTCACGCGCTTGGCCCTGGCATGTTTTAACACATTGTTCATGGCCTCCTTGGCGGCAAGAAACACCTGTTGGCGCACCTCGGCAGGCAAGACCACGGGGGGGATTTCCGACGGCAGTTCAAAACCGCATTGGACGGGGCTCGCGTCAAAATAATCCTCGGCGTAGCGACAAAGATAATGCACCAGGTCGGCCAGCGTGTCGTTGCGCGGATTCACCGCCCAAACCACCTCTTCAAACGAACGAATGGTCTCGCGGGCGGTCTCGGAAATTTCCCGCACATCGCTGCGGAGTGAGGCGGGCATATCGGGATTAACCCCGGCCATTTCCGTCAGCAGCGACAGGCGCGTGAGCTTGGCGCCCACCTCGTCGTGCATGTCGCGTGCGATGCGCGTGCGCTCTTTTTCCAGGAGGGCCTGTTGCTCCAATTGCAGCATTCGCAGGCGCAGCCGGCGAAACGAAACGTAGCGCACAATCGACACTACGCTGGCCGTGAAGAGGAACAGGACCAAGCCGCGAAACCACCACGTCTGCCAGAAAAAGGGCGACACGGAGAACCGCAGCGCGGCACCGGTTTGACTCCAAACGCCGGCGTTATTGCAGGCCAGCACGTGGAACTGATAATCGCCCGCCGGCAAATGCGGATATCTGGCGCTACGCTCCGGGCCGGCTTCAATCCAATCCTCGTCGAAGTTATCGAGGCGATAGCGGAAGTGGACATTTTCCGGCGAGGTAAAACTTAACGCCGCAAATTCAAACTCCAGCTTGCGGTGACGCGGCGGAAGGCGCAGCCCGTTTTTGGACTGGCGCAGGTCCGGCCAGTCGCCACCACTTTCGGTCCGCAACGGCGAGCGACCGTCATAGAGCGCCACCGTCTGGTCATCCACCGTCATGCGCTCCAGACAAACCGGTGGTGGCAACGGATTGACGGGAAGGCTTTCCGGCTGCACCGTCAACAGGCCGCTGCGCGTCGCAAACCAGAGCCGCCCATCGGCCCCGCGGCAGGCATTGGGAAAGTTGGCGGAACTCGGTTGAAAATTCGGCAAGCCTTCGTTACGTCCAAACACCAGCGACCGCAGATGTTCCGTCCCCCCTTTCATCACCGCGTCCAGGTCCGGCAGACGTACTTGAAACAAACCGTGGTTCCCCACAATCCATAATCCGCCGTGCGCATCCGCCAACAATTGCGAGGCGAAATCATCCATCAACCCGTTCGCCGTGGTAATGCGTGTAAAGCGGCCCTCCTGCAACCGGCCCACCCCGGCGCCGGCATAACCGATCCACAGCGCGCCATCCTCCGTGGCCTGCAGCGCCCGCACGGGCGACCCGCCCTGGTCAGCGACGGCGGCTTCGCGCACGAGCGCGCCCCCGCTGACCCGCAGCACCTGGCCTTCCAGCGTGCCGATCCACAAGGTGCCGTTCGCGCCTTCCGCCATGGCGCGGATGGTGCGGTTTTCGCCAGGCAGATCGAAGCTTGCGATGATTTTCCCGGCATGCAATTGCTGCAAGCGGCTGGGCGACCCGGTGACCACCCAGACATCATCGTTGGCCGCGATAAAAATCAAATGCACCGAGCCGTTGTGCAGTCCCTCCGACCGCTGCCAGGTCTGCCAGAGGCCGTCGTGATAATAACGCAGCGTCCGGTCGCGCGCCCCCACCCAGACGCCACCTTTTTTATCCGCCGCCACACACGTGGCAGCATCACCCGTCCAGCCGGCTTCCGGCCCGATCACCTGCCACTTGCCGTCGTGGCAGCGCGTCAAAACGCCACTCTGGGACGCCACCCACATCGTACCGTCGGCGTCCTCGCAGACCGAGGCCACCGATTCAAAGGGCAGTCCGGCTTCGCGCCCGATCCATTCCACGGCACCGGGTCGAATGAGATTCAAGCCGCCACCCCGGGTGCCGGCCCAGAGATTGCCCTCGCGATCCTCGCTCAAACTATAGATGGATTGATGTGAGGTCGGGACTTTTTCCAGTCCGCCGGCGGAGAGCCGGAACAACCCGTCGGCCAGCGTACCCACCCACAGCGCACCCGCACGATCCTCGAATAAAATCTGCGGTTCGACATTGGCGGGCAAACGCCCGCACTCCACCGGCTCATGAACCCCGTCATATTTCAACAGGCGTGCGCCGGCGCAAATCCACAAGCCCGAGGACGACGCGCCGCAAATGCGCACGGCCGTTTCCTTGAACGTCAATTTGGTCAACAGCTCACCTGCGTGAAAAACCCCCACCTCGCCGGCTTTGGAGAACCACAAGTCCCCGTGCGCGTCGCTGATCACCCAGCCGTTCACGCCCGCCGGCAAACCCTCGGTCACGGTATAGCGACTAATCCGACCCTCCTTGATCCGGCACAATACCGTGGAATAAATAACCCAGACCGCGCCCTCCCGATCCTCGGCCATGCCCGCGATGCGCTCAGCCGAAAGTCCCGCCTCCGGCCCATAGGTACGCACGGCATTGGATTCCAGGCAGACCACCGAACCTGTGTCACTGCCCAGCCAGAGCCGGCCCTGATGATCCAGCAGCATGGTACGAACAGATTTTTTGAGCAGGCCCGGCTGTTGGATTGCCGCAAAATTTACGCCGTCAAAACGCATTAACCCGCCGTAAGTAGCCACCCACAAAAAGCCATCCGCCGACTGCGCCACGCCGGTCACACTGTTATCGGGCAAACCTTCATCCGTCTGCCATGCCCGATAAGACCAGGCGTGGCGTCCGGTTGCCGCCCCGACCCGACCTCCGCCCGTGACCAACAGCAGCGCCAGCCAGAGCGCCGGCAACAGGTGGATTACACGAAAAGCCATGCCGCACCTTAAATTTGGAACGGACGCCAAGCAAGGGTGGATTGCAAGGCGCAGGACGCACCGGCGGCCGATTTCATCATTGTGGATTGGGCTCATTCGAAACGCACTGACTGCCTCACTGGAACTCAACAAAATATAACCATCTCCGCGACAACTAGAGACTATTCAGTTTTTAGTTGCATATTTTACGCTTTATTCAGGTGGGGTGAGGCGTCAAAGCGAACGGAAGCAATTCACATTTTAAAATCGCCCTCACCGCCCTGCGGCAACGTTCGGAGCTGAACCGGCTTCGTTCACCCACAGAATCGGCTGGGTGATTGCGATATTGCGCCGGACCTCGGCGTTGACCGGATCAGAGGGAAGTTTTTTCCAAAGCTCGAGATACTGAGACTCGCCCAAGGCCAGTCCGGCGAACAGCAAATCCGGTTGCCGCGCCGGCCACCCCTCCCACGCCATCACGTCCGGCTTGAGCGGCCACTTGGATTTATCGGCGAGATACGGATAGAGATACGCCACCGCCTTGCGGATACCGCGACCATCGGGCAGCGCAAAATCCCACAAACTATCTGCCGGCGTGGAAAGCACCTGACAAAGCGTCGTCATGTTATCGAGCTGAAAAATCGAATAGGCGTAGGGCTTGGTGCGCTTGAGCTCGAGCGGAAAGCTGCCATCGACCGCCATCTGGTTTGGCACGAATACCTCCTTGAACTGACGCCGGCATTCCCCCAGTTTGACCGCATCACCCGTAAAGCGCGCGTAGCATGCCACCTGTAACCAGAAGGCGACCGCGTGGTTGTTCTTGGTGCTGGCTTCTTCCCTGCCGTTCTTACTGGTCACCATCCAACCGGCCAGGTCGCCAAACCAGCGCTGCAGCCCCGCCACCAGTTCCGGCGTGAATGCGCCAGAATGCTCCAGCGCCGTGATCGCCTGCGGAACCTCAATCAGGTGCAGTCCATCGATGATGCCAAAGCCGCGCCCGTTGTCGCGGCCGGGAATAGCCTGCGCATGTTCCAGACTCGGATTCATGCGCGTCGCGACATCGAGAAAGAAAACTTGCAACAGAACCGCCGCTTTTTGCGCGTAACGATCGTCGCCGGTGATTTTGTAAGCCGCCCCCAGCGCTGCGACCGCGTCGCTCAACTGGCGCAGAACGATACGATGTTCATTAAAATTGTTTGGGTTGGTTTCGCCATCGTGCTGGATGTACGGCAGCCCGTTGGTTTTCGCGGGGTCCGGCCACCAATAATCGGCGTTGGAATAAAAATCATTCGGTCCGCCATTACTATGTTGGGCGTGAAATGTCGTGATAGAGACAGGCGCCAGACCGAGAGCCGCATCTGCGGACTTCAGAATGCGCTCGTGATCGATGGTCCCGATATCGACATGAGGTTGGAAATGGGTGTCATGGGGGTAGAGCAACTGAAACCGGCCCTGATCTGAATCAGGGAATCCGGCGAGTGCTTTTTCATACCTGGGCTCATGATAGACCAGCGCCGCCTGACGCAACTGGGGGGCAAACACAGAGCGTTTGAATTTTTTGATTTGATCGTAAGGCCATTTTTTTGAGGGGTCGGCAATATAAGGCAGCAAATAATCCAGCGCGGTGGCCAATGCCTCTTTGCCATTGGCGAGGTGGCAGTGCCACAGGTCGACACCGGCGTATTCAGACATCGTCGCCAGCGTGAATAGCGCCTCGAGATTGAATTGCGAATAGCCAAACGCCGCCGTCCGCTCCAGCTCCAGCGGCTGTTTCCCGTCGGGTTCAATTTGCGCCGCTAAACGTTTTTTGCAGGCGGCCCCGGCAATTCGTTGCACCACCTCATTTTTATCCAGGACCAGGGCCAATTCCAAGGCTTGCACGTCGTACCACGTGCCATGATTATTTTTGGCCGCGGCCTCGGCGCGACCATTTTTGCTGGTCAGCAGCCAGTTCAAATAAGTGGACAGCCAGACCTTGAACTCCGCCTGGTCCTGCGGTGTCCACGCCGGTGACCCCGCCAGCAGTTCGGCGGCGTCGGCCGCTTGGGAAATGTGACGACCTTCGAGAATGCCCGTGCCACGGCCGGTGTTTTCTCCGGCAACGGCTTGTGCGAAATCCAAGTTAGGATTCATCCGCGTCGCGGGATCCAGAAACCAGACGCGCAGACATTGGGCCGCGTGTTCGGCGTAAGCCATGCGACCGGTGAAAAAATAGGCCTGCGCCAGCGTCTCCACGCTATCAGCCATTTCCGCCATCCGGCCATGATCAAACCCGTCCTCACGGCTCTCGGGATTGATCACGCCATCGTGACGGATATAAGGCAACCCGTTCGGCTTTTTTGGATCCGGCCAATAATAGGGCGCTAAGCTCATGTAATCATGGCGGTCGCCGCTCGGGGGCGTTTTATCTTTCTGCATCACCGACGGGGGCGTGATTTGCATCGCCTTCTCCGCGGCGTGCACGAGGGCCTTGAGCGCGGGCTGCAGGGAAGGATCCTGTGCGGCCAGACGGGCTTTGACCTTCGCCAGCGCACCGGGGCTGGCGGCAAAATAGCGCGGGGCCGTTTGGTCCGCCCGGAGCTGAGGGTAACTTACCAGCAGTGCTAGAATGAAAAGAATCCGTTTGATCATGGAGATTTTATTCGGTGCTCTTCACATTGAGGAAGGTGGTTTTGAGCCCGGCGCTCGCCACGCTGGCGACGACGGCGTCGCCAGTGAGTTGCAGGCTGAGTTGCGCCCGACCGTTGTAAAGCTGCACCACGCGCGAACCAGTGGAGGTGCCGAGGTTGTCGAGCAGACGACCATCGCCCGTGAGGCCGAAGCGAATTGTATTCGCCGCATCCAGACAAGCCACCCCGTTCTGATCCAACGCATGCGCCTCAATGGTGACCACCCCGTTGCTCCGGGACAGTTCACTGAGTGTTAATTGGGCGGGCGGGCCCCAGATCGCCGTCTGATAGGATTGGACAATTTCGTCGGCGACTGCCGCCCCCGCAGATTTCCCCACCGCGCGCAACGAGTTCGAGCCCTCGTTCAACTTTACGTTCCAGCGCAACCCCGCCGCCGGAAAATCCTGAGTATTGCGATGCTTCACGCCTGCCGAGACGCCGTTGATGAACAGCTCCACTTGACCGCAGTTGGAAAACACTTTCACCAGTTTATCCTCGCCGGCTTTGCCCCAGCGCACCGGCCACGTATGGCCATAAATATGAATCATCGGCTTCTCCGCCCAATAGCTTTGGAAAACATAATAACTTTCCTTCGGCGTGCCGTCGCGTTCGAGCACGCCCTTCTGATTCACCCGGGGCACAGGGTTCTCCGGGCGCAGCGGCGTCGCGAAATCCTTAAAAATCCACATGGCCGCCCCGGTGAGGTTTGTCATCGTTTCCTGTTCCTTGAGATGCCAATCGAACAGATTGATGATGTAACTTTCCGACCAGTCGCCGTCGCGGGAGGCGCGCGCCTTGCCGCCGTTTGCCTTATACGCCTTACCCACCTCCGCCGTGCCCTGGCCGGTAGCCACGGCGCTGAGAAATTTCTCGGGCTCTTCCGCATGTCGTCGGGCCTGGCTGTCGCCGCCGTATTCTGCGTGGATGAAATGCGGCGTTTCCAGAATGGCCTTCTCCACGGCAGAACGATACTCGGTGTAACGCCCGCCATACCAACCCGCCCAGATGCTCGGGGAATAGATGTCGGGTACATCCTTGCAGAAATCACAGCGGCGAATCACCGTCTGGCGGGATGGATCAAGCTGATGCGCGCGGGCGTTTAACTTGGCCATGAAGGTGTGGATGGCCGCTTTGTCAAATGTCTCAAAGTCCCCCGGCCAGTCATTTTCATTTCCCAGGCCCCAGAGGATGATGGAGGGATGATTGTAATGCTGGTCAATCATGGCCTGCTGAATGTCCAGCGCCTGCTGTTGATAGCGCGCACCGCCGAGACCGCCGCGGCACCACGGAATTTCCTCCCAGACGAGCAGGCCGAGTTCATCGCACAACTCCAGCACCAGCGGCGCCTGCTGGTAATGGCCCAGCCGCACAAAGTTTGCGCCCATATCCTTCATCGCCTGCAACGTCTGGCGCACCACATCGTCCGGCACGGCGGCAGCCACGCCGGCATGGTCCTCATGATAATGCGTACCGCGCAGCAGCAGCCGCTCGCCGTTCAACTTGAACGGCCCGTGTTCCACCCATTCAACCGAGCGCACCCCAAATTTTTCCGCCATAACCTCATCGCCCCGGGCTGACTTGAGCGTGACCGAGCATTGGTAGAGCGCCGGGGATTGTGGCGACCACAGTTGAGGGGCAGATAGATTAAAGGCGGCCACTTCAGTTTCACCGGCCCACGGAGAAAGTTGTTTATTCGCACGCTGAACGACCTTGCCTTGCGGATCACGAACCTCGAGTTGAAGATCAAGCTCGTCTGTCAGCAAACCGGGATTGTACAGCCGCGCGCGCACGGTCACGCGGGCCTGCCCATTCGCACCCAACACCGGCGCCAGGTGAACGCGCTCCAGCGACAGCGCCGGCAGATAGACCAGACTGACATGGCGGTAGAGTCCACCATAACGATTGAAGTCGCTCAAGTCGGAGGGCATGCTTTCGGCATCGCGCGAATTGTCACATAACACAGCCACCCGCACCGCGCCCGTGGCATTTTCCCCGGCGGTGGCGGCGGTGATATCCACATCCCATTGGTCGTATCCCCCCAGATGTTCGCCGACTTTTTGGAGGCCGATGAAGACTTGGGCTTTTTGACCCGCGCCGTCGAAATGGAGCAGCGTGCGTCCGTTCGGGAATGGGTTTTGAAGGGGGATTCTGGTGCGATACCAGCCCGGGCCTTGATAGTAGCGCGCATCGGGATCCACTGAGTCGCGGGCGTTGAAGCAATGCGGCAGGGTGACGGGGGACCATGTGACGTTATCCGTGGCCTGATCACCACGCCAGATTTCCCAAACACTGCCGAGCGAACCCTGATAAAATTCCCAGCCGTGGTCGAGCCGCTGGACGGTTTGCGCGAGGACGCAATCAGTCCCTGCCAATAAAGCTACAACCAGCAGCGTCCCCAAGAAAAGCACTGGATGGAACCCTTTCCGTGTTAATCCCCGTGCCACTGAAATGCCGGCAATAGACCTCGATGACACGACTCGTGAAAGCCGAGCAACGACGGGTTGGATATAACAATTCATTCCGCTGTTTTTTAGTTCAATTATCATCTACCCCGACAGATTCATCTGCCGCATTCTTCTTGCTCTTTTTTCCACTCTTCACTTTTACACCTTTCTCCCCATGCAGTTCGCCCAGGATACGTTTGATCTCTTCAATGGTCTTGGGCTTTAGCGGGCTGATCCCCACCTTGTGCTCCCATTCGGCCTGCGCCTGCTTCATCGCCGTCACAATTTCCGGATTTTTGGCGGCAAGATCCTGGTGCTCGCCGATATCCTGACGGATATTATAAAGCTCAAATTTATTTTCATATATAAAATGGACCAGCTTCAAATCCCCGTCGAGCATCGCCGCCATGGCGGTGTTCCCGGTTCCAATCTTAGCGTCATCAAAATACCAGTGGATCGGTTGCCGGCGGGGGGCGTTCACATCGCCCTTGATCACAGCGGCGAAACTTTCCCCGTCCACATGCTCTTGCGGCCGGAGCGGCAGCCCAGCCAGGTCTAGAAACGTCGGGAAAAAGTCCGTCCCCACGATGGCGCGATCCGTCTTCGTGGCGGGCTTCGTCACGCCGGGCCAATACACAATCAGGGGGACGCGCATTCCCCCTTCGTACAGCCAGCCCTTGCCGGTCCGCAACGGCTTGTTGGAGGTGGAAACCGTCCGCCGACTCAGCAAGTCAGACGTGGAAAGCCCGCCGTTATCCGAGGAAAAAACAATCACCGTATTTGTATCATAACCCAGTTCGACCAGCGTCTGACGAATCCGCGTCACACTGTCATCCACACTCTTAATCATCGCCGCGTAAACCGGCACATCCTGTTTCAGCTTCACCTTGCCGGTGTAGTCATTCTCATAATCCGGCCCGGCCATTTTAGGCATGTTCTTCAGCTTGTTTTCAAAATATTTCACATCCGCCGGCTTGGCCTCCAGCGGTTCGTGGACTTGATAGTGGGCCAAATAAATAAAAAAGGGTTTGGCATTGGTTTCGGCTTTATGGGCCCTGAGAAACTGAACCGTTTCCTCCGTGAGACGGTCGGCCATATACTCGCCCTTTTTTCCCGTCTCCAAGCCATAGGGGGCGACATTGTGAGATTCATTTTTGCCGATATCCGATGTGTGGTCGGGCAGATAATAAGGCCAGAAATGGGTAGCCAACGCCCCCAAGGCACAGCCACCTTTATTGATATCAAAGCCGCGATGTTGCGGCCAATAGGATTCGTCCCCGCCCAAATGCCATTTGCCGGCATAAAACGTTTGATAGCCATTTTCCTGAAAGGCTTTCCCAATGGTCCCCTGATCGGCAGCCAGCCCCCGAGGCCCACGCAGCTCCGGCCGGTTATGATTCTTTCCGGTCATGATGGAATACCGCGACTGGACACAGCGCGGGGCGGCTTCATAAGCCCGGGTGAACGACATCCCCTCCGAGGCTAATTTGTCAATCCCGGGCGTCTCGTAGAATTGACTTCCCATAAACGCGAGATCGCGCCACCCCAGATCGTCGATCAGAATGAAAACGATATTAGGCTTTTCAGCATTCGCCGCCGCCGCCGGCAGCGGGGAACGGACAGCCATAACTACAGCAACTGCAAACGCCAGCTTGATCCATTTATTCATATTCAAAAGCACTATAGCTTAAATCTTCTTTTATCAGGCCGATGGGTACGGGGTTCGGGCGGCACAATGCCGCCCAAACCTACAATTCGATGGCCGCCACGGTTCTATCTCCTACCCTAGCCTCATTTGCTCTGGCTGCGCGAAACAAATTTGCGAGCCAAAGAAACTGATCCTGGGGATCTTGGAGGAAACGACCCTGGGCTGTTTAATTCGTGACGACCGGTTTGGCACCCTGCCAACCTTTTTTCCATTGATCCATCAGTTGGGCGACCAATTCGGCATTCTCCGGCTTTTTGGCCAGATTATAATTTTCCTGGGGATCAGTCTGATGGTCGTAAAGTTCGGTGGCGTCAATTTTGGAGTGATCGGCGTTGCCCACCCAGACGGTAAAGCGGTAGCGGTCGGTGCGCATGGTGTAGCCCATGAGTTTACCCGCGCTGGTATGGCCGGCGTTGCGGGGATACTGGCTGAACGCAGCCGACTTCCAGACCCGCTTGGGATCCTCGAGCAGTGGTTTCATGCTGGTGCCTTCGAGATGACTTGGCATCGGTATGCCGGCCATGTCGCACAGGGTCGGATAGATATCCACGAACTCCACGAGCGCGTCGGAGTGGGTTGCGGCGTTTTTCATGCCCGGAGCGGAAAGGATCAGCGGCGCGTTCACATCGTTCTCCACATTGCTGTGTTTGCCCCACGCCATATGCTCGCCCAGTTTCCAACCATGATCACCCCAGAGGATAATGATGGTATTGGTCCGAAGATGGAGTCGGTCGAGTTCCGCCAGCACTTTACCAATTTGTGCGTCCGTATAACTCACCCCAGCAAAGTAAGCCTGCTTGAGTTTGTGCTGAATTTCCGGCGGAATCGGGCCACTGGGCGGAATACCCTTATAGGCGCGAACTTCACCGTCGTTGGGCAGAACGGCATAGTCCGGCGCGTCGACGGGCAGAAACTGGTTTGGGGCGAGATCAATTTTGGCCGGATCATAAAGATCCCAGTATTTCTTGGGCGCAACCCACGGCAAGTGCGGCTTGCGGAAGCCAACCGCCAGGAAGAAAGGCTGGGATTTCTGACTGATGCTATCCATTGTTTTGACTGCCAGTTCGGCCGTTTTGCCATCTTCGAAGGTATTGTCCGGCACATCGGCGCATTCATAGATCGGGCCGCGGGAGTTGGCTTTACCGCCTTCGCTCGCGCCTTGGGTGCCATCGGAGGATTTCTTTTTCTTGCCTTTTTTCTTAGATTTTTTCTCCGGCGTGCCGCCGGCGCTGGAATCCGCAGCGGCCGCGTTGGACTTGGGCAGCGAATAAGCATTGGGCGCCGTCCCCTTGTTATCTTTGCCATCCTCATCCACCGGCTCAACATTTTTTCCAACCAACTCGGCATCGGCGGCCAGCGCATAAACCGGCGCCTTGGGATCCTGCCACGGCACGGACCAGGTGGCCGGATCGTCCAGGCCCCCATGATAAATCTTACCCATGCCCTGGACGAAATACCCATTGGCCTTGAATTGTTGACCGAGCGTTACAACATTCGGCAGCGCCACGCGGAACGAGGTCACTAGATCCCACACCTTTGAGGTGTCGGGGCGGGTGCCCGTCATGACGACGGTCCGCGACGGCGAGCAGACCGCCTGCTGGCAGTAGGCCCGATTGAAGACCATGCCAGCTTTGGCGAGACTATCAATGCTGGGACTCTGGATATAGTTCTTGCCATAGCAGCCGAGTTCCGGACGCAAATCGTCCACGACCAGAAAGAGGACGTTAGGTTTTGGGGTTGCCGGGTCGGCGCCCATGGCCGGCATTACGCCGGTCGCCAGCACAAGGGTGGCAATCCGGAACAGGTTTTGTTTTAATTTCATAATTTTCAGTAAATTATAGTATCCGTGGTTAAACAGTGGGGGGTTTGGGTTCAATCATTGGGACCATTAACAGGTTCTGTACCAGCCGAATTATTAACGGCGGCGGCTTTAAGTTTTTTCCGCGCTGCTTTTTTATTGGCATTATTATCGTGGTTCGCGTGCCGACCGGAACCATCGCCCGGGTCCATGATCCCACCGGCGGGATTGAGTTGATCTAGAATAGTCTGAAGGTGTTGGAGAGCAGCGAGCGCGGCAGGCGTCTGGGTATTAGTGGAAACGAGTGGCTCGGCATACGGCGCGCTGCCCATGTTGAACAATTCGGCGGATTGATTCAGTTTCCACCCAGCCTCCCGGTCATACCAATGACGGCCCAGTTCGACAAAAATCCAGTCCCGAGGCCAGACATCCGATTGACCAAGCAATTCCGCGGCAAAGCCCTTTCCATCAATAGGGAGGTTCGGGGGGATTTTTGCCCCGCCAATTTCAGCGAAAGTGGGGAAAAAATCGGCCAGACTGATAAAATTCTGCGTCAGTTGCCCCACCGGAGTCTTGCCGGGCCAACTGGCCATGCAGGGCACGAGCGCCCCACCTTCCAACATGGTTCCCTTGTGACCGGAGATCGCTTTTCCGCCATTGATGGTGCAGCGACCTGCAAAGGTGGGAGCTGTACCATTATCACCAGCAAAGACAATCAACGTATTATCGCGCAACTTCAAGCGGTCAAGTTCAGTCAGCAACTGACCGACGAGCTTGTCCATGTACGTGACATTATCCTGATATATTTTAAACGGGTCCTTGGTTCCCGGCACGGTATCAGGGGTCGGCAGAATGTCTTCGTGAATATGCGACATTGCATAATACAGATAAAAAGGCTGATCCCGATGGTGATTGAGGAAATCAAAAACAAATGCCTGCATCTTGTCCGGCAAATACTCACCGTCCAGCAAGTGGGTTTCCTTGCCGTTCACGGTATAAACCTTCGCCCGGTCCTGGGTATTCCAATAATCGCCGCTGCCCTTGAAACGTAGGTACTCATCGAAACCCCAGTCGCTCGGTTGCAAGGGAAGCTGACTCCACTTTCCCACCATCCCTGTCACATAGCCCGCCGGCTTAAGGATTTTTGGCATCATGGTTTCCCGGCTGGGTTTTAACAGCGGCCCGCTGTCATTACCGGTCATACCGGTGTGATACGCATAGCGACCTGTCATCAGCAGCGCTCGTGACGGACCGCAGAGCGGCGCGGCGTAACAATGGTCAAAGCGGAGCCCACCCTGCGCCAGCTTATCAATATTCGGCGTCTTGAAATAATCGGCACCATAGCAACTCACATTGCCAATACCCAAATCGTCGGCCAAAATGAAAATAATATTTGGTTTTCGGGCCGGGACCTCTGCAGCAGTCCCATTCAGTGGGCAATATGCCACGACAGCCGCCGTCAACAGACCAAATATTTTTGTAATCTTAATCACTTTGTTTTTGATTTAAATATTTAAAAAATTAGACCCAAATAGGTATTGGAGTATAGGACGGACCGTATAAGTTAATGGTTACCTTATTGTCGGGGTATTTGGTTTTATTTCGATTAACCCAAGACTCAATAAAAAGCTTGTTACATCCTCGTGGGTCTTTTGATCTGCGGCTTTGCCGGCTTCGCCAAATTTGCTGGAGTTATAAGAATGCCCAAGGCCCAGAAACGTGATGAGTTCACATCGATTGCCGTTGTTTACAAGTTTGTCCCTAAAGGCAACGGAGTTGGAATAGGCTACCGTCAGGTCTCCGGTAGCATGGAAAACGATGGTTGGCGGCATTTTGACCTGCATTTGATCGGGCACGGACGCCGCCAGGGCGCGGGCGGGGTCATTGCCAAAGCGTTTGGTTCCACCGTACCCGCTGTCTTTGGTATCGGTGACGGGATTCAACAGCACCAAAGCAACCGGTTGAAACGGGGGGGCGGGGTCATTCTTCCCCGGTCCGTTTGTGGAAATAGCCGTCCAGGCCGCCACATGACCACCGGCTGAACCACCCTCCACAATAACTTTTTCAGGATCAATCCCCAATGCAGCCGCGTGCTCCTCAACCCAGCGCACCGCCGCACGGCCATCGGCAACGCAATCTTCCGGGGTGCCACCAAAACGTTGGCGCGTACGGTAATCCGGCGCGACCCCAACGATCTTTTGGCTGGCGGCCCACTTCGCCCAAACAATGCTATGATCGGGACTGCCGCTGCTCCACCCGCCGCCAAAAAATGCGACCAGGCAGGGACGATGATCGCTCCTCGACCAGTCGGATGGTTTCACGACATGCAGGCGCAATTCGTTGGTGCCGACTTTGCGGAAAACAAACGGCTCACTGCCGGGAATCGAAAGCGGCGTGAGGTCCGGTTTTATCCCGGATGCAGATTCGGATAAGGCCGGATTGGCGGCATGTTTGATGCTGGAAACAACGGCGGGCACAGCCGTGGCATTTGGGGCGGCGACGAGCGGCGTAACGCCACAAGCACTGATCAAAGTGAAGACGCCCATTATCGGGATGAAAGATGTGGTTTTCATGTTTCCGGGAATTTTATTGGAAGCAGATGTTCACGGCAACGTCACCCGATAAAACCGCTGCGCGAAGTTGGAGATTTGCCCGTCGGTAAAACTAAATACACCATTGGTGCCGGTGATGTTGGTGGCAATGGGCAACCAGGTGGTCAACGGTTGAGTCAGATTGGTAGCCATCCAAAGAATATCCGTCTGGTTGGCCGTGCCGATGCCGGTGAGTGTGAATGAAAAATGGTCGGCGGAAATGCTGGAGTTGGTGAAAACCGGCGGCGCGTTGCTGGCCGTAGAAAAATTTAATTCCGCAGAGAGCACGGTGCCGCCCACGTTGACGGCGTAGGCGCGCCAGAAGTAATTCGTGTTGGGACTCAAACCGATGGCGGCGGTGAAATTGCCAGCTCCGGAACCAGCGGTTACCTTAGTATCGTTGGTGGTCACGCCGCTGCTAGTTTTGTAGAAGAATCCGCGCTGGGTGATGGTGTAGCCGTTGTCATCGGTGCTGCCGTTCAAAGTGGCGTTTGTTGTGCTGATGCCCGTCGCGGCGGATGCTGTGACCGTGGGCGCCGGATAGTAAGTCAGGATGACGAGTCCGTCGCCGCCCGTGCCGCCCTTGCTGACAATGCCGGTGCCGGTGGATCGCGCGCCACCGCCGCCGCCACCGGGCGCAATGCCATTGGTGCCGCTGCCAGTGGCTGGCGCACCGCCACCGCCCATTCCACCCGCAGTGGTTGTTCCGCTGCCTCCCAGTCCTGGAATATTGGTGATGGTGTTGCCACCGTTTCCATTGTCGCCAGCGCCACCACCACCGCCGCCGCCGCTGAACCCAATAATACCATTGGCACCGCTGCCGCCCGAATAAATTGACAATAGGTCACCGATGCATCCAACGAAACCGCCTACGCCGCCCGCGCCATTGGTTGCCGTAGTCGCCGTGTTGAAGATACTCACGCCGCCGGCGCCACCGATGGCCAGACAATTCGTGGTGGTGTAACTGAAGGCGGAGTAACCGCCGCCAACTGATGCTCTATCGTTGGTGATGCTGATGCCGCCCGCGCCGACTGTGACAACATATTGATTTCCGGCCGTGACGTTAACATTATCAGTCTTGGCGTAGGCACCGCCCGCGCCGCCGCCGCCAAACGCGTTCGAGTTGGTTTTCACCGCGCTGCCGCCCGCGCCGCCGCCGCCCCAACATTCAACTTGAACGGAAATCACATTGGACGGGCAAGTCCAGATCCATACGCCTGAATTGGAGAAATGAGTCAGGTTAACGGCGAGCGCGGCCAGCGTGCTGGTGGCTGTTCCAAATATGTTGGTAATAACTACCGAGTAAGCGCCAGCATTCGTGGTTTGTGCATTCGTGATGGTCAGTGAGGCGTTGGTAGCGAAAGGCAAAATCGTGTTTGTGTTGAAATACCATTGATAGTGGAACGGCGCGGCACCGTTCACGCCGACGCTGAAGGTAGCGCTGTTGCTGACAGTGACAATCTGGCTGACCGGCTGGTTGGTGATGACCGGCGGGAAAATGATGGTGAGCGTGGCCAGCGCGCTCGTCACCGAGCCGTAGGAATTGGTGATAACCACCGAGTAAGTGCCGGCATTGTTGGTTTGGGCATTGACAATATTTAGAGATAAGTTGGTGGCCCCGGTCAAAAGTGTGTTGGTATTGAAATACCATTGATAGCTAAGCGGGGTGGCCCCGCCAACACCGACGGCGAAAGTTGCATTGTTGCCAGAAGGAGTATTTAGACCATTGGGTTGGCTGGAAATCACCGGCGGAAAACTGGTGCTGAGCGTGGCCACCGAACTGGTCACTGAGCCGTAGGAATTGTTCACGAGGACCGAGTAGCTGCCGGCATTGGTGGACTGCACATTGGTAATCGTCAGGGTAGCATTGGTGCCATAGGTCAGCAAGGTTTTGGTGTTGAAATACCATTGATAACTAAACGGCGCAGTGCCACCCACGCCGACGGTGAAGGTGGTGTTGTTGCCCGAAGCCACGATTTGGTTTACGGGTTGGTTGGTGATGCTTGGCGGATAATTTATGGTCAGCGCAACTGGCGCACTGGTCGCTGAGCCGAACAGATTGGTCACCACCACTGAATAATTTCCAGCGTTTGCGCTTTGCAAATTGGTGATGATCAGCGAGGCGTTGGTGGCCCCGATCAGATTGTTGGTAGTATTGAACCACCACTGGAAACTCAACGGCGCAGTGCCGCTCGAACCGACGGTGAAGGTGACGTTGCTGGTCATGGTGGCCGCTTGCGCAGCCGGCTGGTTGGTAATGACAGGCATGTCGCCGGAAGAAATCACACTTACGTGGTCGAACGTGGAGGTGTTCAACTTCGTGTTGTCGTAGGCGCATACCGCCAATCCGGCGAACGTATTGGTCGCGGCCAAACTAGTGGTGCCCATTTGCACCCAGTTAACACCGTTGCTGGAAGCGTAACCAGTAAAGGTGTTGCCCGACTGAATCAATTTGACCCAACTCGGAGAGTTGGTGCCCGCTGGGGAATTTGTGGCGGTAAAAGTGGCCAGTTGCACTGCGTTCCCGCCGATGGTGGTGCGCGCTTCCATGTTGATGGAGGCCGGGGTGACGACTACATCCACATATTTTGAACCGACATTGGCTGTTTCCCGGATCATCACGCCAGACTTAGCCGAAACCGAGGTTTGCGGCTGGGTGATGACTCGCGCCGTGACCGTCAATCCATTAGTCCATGGCTGATAGGCAAAATTGAACTGGTCAGAAGCGCCGTAAATCTGCGCACCACCACCTTTGACCGCGAATGTGTTGAGATAATAATCGGCGCCACCTGGAACCGCCGGCTGGCCGATGTCCGCATCCGCCCAGTTCGTCGTCGGCAGATTGCCGACCGTGAGACAGGCAACGGTGGTGTTGGTAAAAATGGCGCTGGTCGCCGTGATTAACAATGTGTATCGGCCTGGCGCCGTGGAATTGGAAGTCGTCACGATCAAACCGGACGGGCCAAATCCATTCGTTCCATAGAACACGGCACCTGGGCTGAAACTGGCGCTGGTGTTCGTGGGAAGATTAGCCACCGTCAGCGTCACCGTGTTGGTGAAGCCGTTGTAGCCGCTGATGAGATTGGTGAAGCTCGTGCTGTTGCCCGGCATCACGGTCTGGCTCCACGGCATGGCGACGAGGGCAAAATTGGTCGCGTTGACAAATGGCCCGACATCGTTTGTGCCCAATGGGCGGCGAGTGATGGGCGCGGTGGAATATTCATCCGCGCCGATATCCGGTATTCCAATGCGCGGCTGTCCGTCCATGTCGCTGACAACTTCGCCGAGCGCGCCATAAGACGCGCCAATGGCCGGACTGGTGGCAGCGATGTGATAGGGAGTAATAGGATTGTTCGTCAGTTGCGGGTCAATTTTCAAATAACCGCCGGCCGGGCTGTAAGTATAAGACGCCGAGCCCCAGAAGATGTTCGTCAACCAAGTAAAATTGGTCTGGCCTGTCGCCAGAGCTGAAGTGACAAAGTAGGACCCAGAATTACCCTGAAGAATATTGTTCTCCACGATGCAATCTGTCGGAATGTAACTTCCTTGGTTGTTTAGGTCCAAATGCACAGAACAATTCACCATGGTGTTGAACTCCACCCGGGCGCGGTGCGCGCCCGCGTGTGGCCCGGTGGCATTGTTGTCGCTGTCCGAAATTTCAGACCAATCTCCAGCACCAAACTGAATCCCACTAATCACGCCCTGCAAATAATTATTAATGATCAGATGGTCATCGGCGTAAAACTTCATGCCGTCGGCATTGAGGATGAAGTTACCCTCTACCCGGTTGCGGCAACCCTGGCGAAGACTAATGGTTCCTTGAAAGTTGTTGGTAATAGTATTGTAGCGGATAACGTTGTCCGAGGTCTTGATCGAGATGGCTTCGGGATCGCCATTGGCCTGTTCGTACAGATTATTTTCGACCACGGCCCATGAGGAGAGAAGTTTGTAAAGGCCCGTTCCCACCCGGGTAGATTCGCCCCCGTTGCCACCGGAATAGTGATTGTTGAAAAGGTCGTTGTCGTGCGCCCACAGGCGCTGGGGGAAGGTCAGGGTGGCACTGTTGCCCTCAACTGTGATATATTCACCCTTGGCCGATTTATTGCGAAACAGATTGTGGTCCACCTCAGTATCATCGCCCTGCACAAAGCACCAATACTGGACCGGATCTGTCTCAAAAATATTACGCGTAATCCGGCAATGGGTGGAGGCCGTGTCCACAATGAGGCCTTGCGTTCCGCTGTTGGTGTAGGTGAAGTAAAAACCCTGGATGGTGACGTAGTTCGCACCAATAAAATTGAAACCATCGGTACCGCCAATTCGGGCGCCGCCGATACTTTGCGCCGCAATGAGAATCGGCCTGGTCGCCGTGCCCGTGCAACTGATATTAATGATATTAGCCGTCGTATAAACACCGTTGGAGAGAATGATCTGGTCGCCGGGCTGGGCGCCGCTAATTCGAGTGGATAAATCGACCAGGGTTCCAACATTGTAGATTGTCGCTTTGATCTGCCAAACCGAAAATGCAAACAAGATGATACAAAAACACCAGAAACTTTTCAGGGTTTGCTGAACCAATACTGGGCTTTTCTGGTTCATGACGTTACAACACGATAAAAGCGCTGTGAAATATTTGCGGCGGATTGATCGGTTACATAAAACACACCGCCGGTGGAGGCCCCGGTGGTTGGCAAAGTCCAATTGCTGAGCGGTTGGGTAATATTGGTCGCTGTAAAAGCGCGATACATAGCACCAGATGGCCAGTTTGGAGAAATGGCCATACTCCCGCCGCCATCCCGGACCAGGCTGTTACGTTTTGGAAGCGAGGCTGTCACGAGTAGCAACTGGGGCTGCTGGGTGGAAACCGACTCTATGGTATGTGCTAAAAGATTTGTTGGGTGTAAGTCAACTCGGGTCCTTGCAGAAAAACTTTTATTGGTAGGGCTAATTTGATGAAAAGCAGCTTCAAATAATGTTGATCCCACGGGGCGCGCTATCGACCAAACCACATCCTTTTCCACTGGCATTATGAAATGCGTATTGGCGGCAAACTGAATAAATAAAAGCGTTGGTAGCATTATCTTAGCGGTCTGAAAACTTTTTTGCGTACTTTCATATTGCATGAACACCAAATTATTTTTGCCTCAGAACAACGAAATAGCATGCGTTCAACGAGCCAAAACCGGGGCAGTGGATTTACCCATTACCCCGGTTTTGCTTACCGCAGGTAATTTATGGATATACCAACCGATAAAATGCATTTGTCTTCAGATTTATTGGCAAGATGGCGGCGTTAGTCGTCGTATACCCAATTGAGCCCCAATCATTTGTGTTAGAACTGACTCCCTGGGTTAAATTATTAGTCTGTTGTAGTAGCCGGTAACCTGTATGATCTGCTGGCCAAGTGAGAAACAGCGAATTCCCTCCCACCACAGAATTCGTGATTATAAAGGGGGCAAGACTTACGCTAGACCCCAACCTAATCACGCTTACCGTAAATGAATTTGTCGTGGATGAATCCTGTGAAACAACCTTTATAATAATCGTATTCGTTCCAACATTCATGTTCATCGCCAAACTTGGAACACTTGAAGTAATTACGCCTTGCGCAATCCCGTTCAGCGACAGGGTATTTGTGGCATTGAGGTCCGTGTTTGTGACTGTTATCTGGACTGAACTGATTGTGTTGGCATTGGTTACGGAAAAGTTTTTCGGTCCCACAGTAAATGCCGGGGATAATACCCCAGGTGTTACCACCAAACCGGCAAGCGTGGCGTCATTGCTTGGTAATCGAATCAGGCCAATCGTATAATAATTTGTCACCGAAAGATCCTGAGACACCACCTGAACCGCCACGTAATTTGAGCCTAGATTTGGATATATTTTCATACTGGGAACCCCAGAGGTAATGGCACCACTGGCGAGCCCGTTCAGGAACAGAGTATCCGAGGCACTCAAATCTGAATTGGTGACGATCAGCACCGAATAACTAGTTAAGTTGGTCACTAAATATCCCCCAAATGTAACTCCAGTGAAACTTGGGGTCACGGACCCGGATGCAAAGCTGAGTTTGGTCAACAATGCGTTGGTGCTGAGGCGCGTCACAGTCACGGTGTAATTACTCGTTGTTAAACCATCTGCGGCTGTCACCTGGACCATGATCACATTGGTTGATCCGACTCCTATGGGTAAAGAAGCACTAGCCACACCCGAGGGCAAGAAACCTTTAGATACACCATTTAAGTACAAAGTACTGGTCGAATAATAAAAATCGTTGGTAACAGTGATCGACACCGAGCTGCTGGCGTTTGGAATAGTTGCAGCATAACTTGCAGTGGACACTGCAAACGCAGGAGTAAGCGTTCCCAGCGGATTAATTACCAATGAAGCTAGCCGTGCATCTGAATTGCTTGGGGTAGTCACCACCAGGTCAATTAGGCTGTTAACCGTATCATTGGAGATTACACCATATTTAGCTGTTTGAGTCGTATCAAATAGCGCGGTAGGCATAAAACTACCACTAAATGATCCATAGGCGAACAACTTGTATACACCTGGGGCCAATTGTCCGCCGGCAGTATTGACTTCAATCTGACTGTAGGCGCTAGTCAACGTACCGCTGACAGTGATGGGATTGGCAGCAGCAACGCCTCCGGTGACAACAAACACATTGGTTGCCAGTTGCGACAGCGATAGACTGCTACCGAAAGTAAGCCCTCCGGTACCAGGAGTCACCTTGGCCCCCCCTGCAACTGTTGTAAACCCAGCAATGTTGCCATTCCCACCGAGGATCGCACTATTGGTTACCACCACGTCAGGAATAATGCCGAACCCAGTGTATCCTTGCAAGGCACCGTTAACCAGCAAAGTCCCGTTTTCAACCAACGTCCCACCGGAATACGTATCCGTACCTGAAAGTATCCAGGTATTGGGTCCATCGATATGAACGGCAGTCGCAATACCTGCTACCGAGTCTATAATATTACCACTCCATTCACCAATGCCGGTCGTGCCATTCAAACGGATAATTTTGGCAGTAGCTTCAGAAGTAGGAAGCGTTGTTTCAATAACTGAACCCACAATTTGCAGATAACCCGCAGTGGCATAAACACCGGCACCATTTCCACCATTGTTATAAAACTGAATCGGCCCGGTGATCGTGTTACTACCGCCCACATTTTCCAGATTTGGCGTAAATCCCTGAGCGGACGACCTGAAGACCATGGCAATAGAATTGGTAAAAACAATATTGTTGCTCAACTGCAGCGCACAGGGAATAGATGGCGATCCTGATTGGCCAATATTAACAATATTTACCCCCAGAACTCCGGGATTGGAGATCAGCAAATTTCCGGAACTTATGGAAGTACCCCCTGCGCAAG
>Ga0214172_1000097_pt1 | contig 48319 bp, 29 predicted proteins | sample TroBogEpilimnion_29_FD_153010 | JGI IMG/M metagenome (GOLD analysis project Ga0214172, IMG submission 153010) | Freshwater microbial communities from Trout Bog Lake, WI - 12JUL2007 epilimnion | ecosystem: Environmental > Aquatic > Freshwater > Lake > Epilimnion/Euphotic zone | place: Trout Bog...
GGCAAACGAGCCGCTGCTGCCGGTGGGATCATAGGTGGCGAGCAGGTAGGTTCCAGGGACGACGTTATTCGTCATATTCAGATGGACCACGTTGGCGCTGGCGGTCAGCGTGCCGGAAAGGGTCAGGTGGGAGCCGAGATTGAGCGTGGCCAAGGCGCCGCTGGCGAAGGTGACGGGCCCGCTGATGGTGCCGCTGCCGCCCAGGGTGGCGCCGGAAGCCACGGACACTGCGCCGACCCCCGTGCCCGAGCCGGTGGTGTTATTTACCTTCAAATTGCCGCTGCTCACCGCCGTGCCACCGGTGTAGGTGCTGGCACCCGCAAGGGTCAGGGTCCCGCTACCGGCTTTAGTGATACCGCCGTCCACTGTAATACCCAGGGCTGAATCATGCACCAGAGGCTGGGAGTTGGTCACTGCAAACCCGCCGTCATCCAGGGTCGCCCCGCCGGTGGAGACCAGGGCCGAGGTTAAGCTGGTGATGAAGTTGGCGCTGTTCCCGGCCGCCTTAAGGGTACCGCCGTTGAATTTGAAATTGGAGGTGCCGGCTGTGCTCGCTATCTGCGGCACAGTGAGGGTTCCGCCATTCAAATTGTAACCATAGGCACCCGCGCCAAACCGGCCAAGGTAAAGATAACCTGTACCACCCACCGTGGTACCGCCATCGCTGTAATAGGTAACCGTGCCGCCATTCTGGGTGAACGTGCCGTTACCCGCGCCAGTATTCGCGCCGAGGGCGATATAAGCGTTGTTCCAAATGTTAATGGCGCCCGAATTCAAGGTCACCGATCCCGTGGACCCCGCGAAGTCGGCCACTTCCATCTGGGTGCCACCGCCCGTATTCTGGACGTTCAGTGTGCCGCCGGATACGGTCAGGGTACCAGCCGCCGAGCTGCTCGAAGAAACATTCCCCGCGCCCACGGAGAACCAATAGAGGGAGTTAATGATGCCACTGCCACTCAGGGTCACCGCGCCAGTGCCCGGCAGAGTATTATTTGCTGAAGAACCGGCAATAATGACGCGCCCAGCGGACACGGTGCCTGCAGACACACTTAACGTGCCGTTGTCTGCGGCGTTGGTGGCGATCTGGATGTCAGCAGTGCTTGCGCCCAGCGTACCGCCGCTGACTGCGAGCGTACCGTTGCGGATAATGGTGCTGCCGCTGTAATTGTTCGCACCGCTCAAGGTCACCGTACCGCCGCCCTGCATGGATACGGTGCCGGCGCCACCAATGGCGCCCGCGTAGCTCAGCGCGGTGTCAGATCGATTGAAAACAAGGCTGGCGCTGTCGGTGACATTCCCGGCGCCCAAACCACCGCTCGCACCGCCGTTGCCGATTTGCAGAGTACCAGCGCTGATGGTGGTGCCGCCGGAAAAGCTAATATTGGTGCCAGTCAAAGTCCAGGTACCGGTGCCGGCTTTGGTGATCTTGGCCGCACCACTATTATCAATAATGTTACCGGCGAACGTGGCGTCCGTATTGAGCGCACCGACCGACCAATTGACGTAGCGACCACCGACCGGGTTGCCTTGCAACCACGAACCCGGACTGCCGGAAAGTTCACCAATATTTTGGGTGGTGGTGCCTCCGCTTGGCGGATTGGCCGACTGATACATATTCACGCCGACGCCCATATTCAATTTAAGATTGGCCAGGTTGTTGTAGGTTGTCGGTGACGTGCCTCCCAAATTGATCCGGAAGTCATCGCTCGTACCAGACTTGGAAGTTAAATTCACCTGCCCGGTAAACGCATTCCAGTTGCCCGTGAAATCGCCGCGGGAGGCATTGACCCGCAAGGTAAGCGTGCCGCTGCCCGTTAACGAACCGCTCAACGAGCCGCGCGGAGAGTTCAAAATCGTACCCGCCATACCGGACGGTATCACCAGGGCATTGGTCAAACTACCGGATGTGGTGCCGTCATCCGTGGTGGTGGCCCGATACAAGGACAGCGTAGCTCCATTCGTGATTGTCACACTGCCGTTACCGACCTGACCATTGCCTACGGTGCTAATCGCGAGTGTACCCCCGCCCACAATGGTGCCTCCGCTGTAGGTACTGGTGGTGCCGGAGAGCGTCAAGGAACCGTTAGTAACGTTCAGCCCTACCGTTTTAGTACCACTGCCGAGGACATCCTGAATTGTGCCCCCGAAAGTGGAAGTGCCGCCGGTGTAATTCAACACCGCGTTAGCCGCGGTACTGCTATTGCCAATAATGCCGCCGGTGGCACCAGAAGCCAGGGTAAGCCCACTGACCTGCGCCGTGTTCGCCTTCAAATCCAGCGTGCCCGCAGTGCCACTGCCGCCCAGGGTGACACCATTCAGGGTACTGTTGCCGCCCAGCGCCACCGTCCCCGCCGCCACCGTGAAACTGCCGGTACCACTCACAAGACTGATATTGCGCGTGTCCGGCAAGTTGAAAACCAAGGCGCTATTGTTGGTAATATTTCCGTTACCCAGGGCGCCAGAAGCGGTACCATTACCCACTTGCACCGTACCGCCTTGAATCACCGTCGTGCCGGAATACGTATTGGTGGTGAGTACCAACAAGGAACCGGTGTTGGATTTGGTTAGGCTGCCGGCGGCAATATTACCAATGCCGCTGAAGGTGTAGCTGTTCGTTGAATTGACAGTGGACGAAGCCGGATTTAAAGCCGCCGCCAGGTTCACCGTCGGGTTTGTGGCCGTATTGTCGAAGGTTACATAGTCGAAATCAAAATAGGCCGTGGTCGTGGTGGAGGCGAGGTTGGTCCAGTTGATGGCACTGGTGTCCCAGTTGTTGGCTGAACCGTCGCCAAGCCAGGTGATACTGGACTGGGTATGAGCCGAACTCAACACCAGGTCAATCCCGCCCAGTGAATCATCCAAAGTCGCCGTCAGGGTGCCGATGCTGATGCCGCTCAAGATCGACACCAAATTAGCCGCCGCCGTGCCGCCCGTTTTGCTGGAGTAAGTGATCAAGTGATAACGGCCTGGCGCTGGTGTAGCAGTAAAATTGACGGCGATTTTGGTGGTGCCGCTCAAATTGAGCGTGCCGGACACCGCAATCGTATCATTGGCGCCGGAAGTGGTTCCGGACAAATCAAAATAGTTTGTGCCCCCCGTCAGTGCATAATTGCCAGTGATGGTCAGGGTGGCCGCCGTGCCGGTGCCGCCCGGATTGACACTGCCGCCACTGGTGAGGTTGCCATTCACATCGGTGGCAGGACTAGATGCGCGCCCGCCGATCAGGGTCTGGGCCGAACCGAGGGTTATGCCCCCCGCGCCGGTGGTGTCCAATACAGCACCGGAAGTGAGGGTAATCTGCGGCGTGTTGGCAATGGAGCCGCCGGAACCAAGAGCGAGCGTGCCCGCACTGACGGTGGTGTTGCCGCTGTAGGTGTTTGCGCCGCCCAAGGTGAGCGTGCCCGTGCTGGTCTTAATCAACGAGCCCGTACCTCCATTATTGGCGATGATGCCATTATAGGTCAGAGCCTGACTGCTGGCCACATCCAACGTGCCGTTGCCGCTGCCGCTGGTCGGCCCGATGGCCAGTCCGCGGTTGGCGCTCAGCACGAAAGTGGCCGAAGTGGAAAGCGCACCGCCGTTGACGACCACATTCCCCGCCGTAACCGATCCAGGTGTCGCGCCCAGATTGTTGTCCGCGCCAATGCTCATAGTTCCAGCGCTGATGGTTGTGGCACCGGTATAGGTATTCGCTCCGCTCAAGGTCAAGGTACCCGCCCCGGTTTGTTTCGTCAGGCCGCCGGATGGCGTGCCCGCGAGCAGATTCTGGCCAATGGTAATTGCATAACCACCATCATTAATGATGGCATTGCCGGACAACACGTTGGCGGAACTAAGCCCTGTCATGAACGAGCTTGATGCCGCAGAAGCTTTCAGAATGCCGCCGTTCAAATTAAAGTTACCTGTGCCAGTTGTTTTTGTAACAGATCCAACGGTGAGTGTGCCGCCGTTTAAATACACCGTGCCGCTCCCTCCATTTGCGCAAAGATTCAGCGATGGGGCAACGACTGTAGCCGAGTCTTGCACAGTCAACAAACAGGTCAAAGTTGTAGCCGAGCTATTGTTGCACAATGAAATACCAGAAGTCGTCGAGACAGATGCGCTGTTACGATTGGTAAAATTACAGGTACCGGACGAGGCTCTGCCAACTTGAAGCGTGGCTACGTTGCTACTCGGCCCGACAGTGCCATCCACTGTAATATTTCCGGTTGTGAAGTAGATAGTGCCATTAGCGCCATTGAGAATAGCGGTTGATCCGACAACGAACAACCCTGCGCCACTTAAACGCATACTTCCAGTTCCGCTTTGGGTAATGTTTCCATTCCAAGTGGCTGTTCCAGTTGCTGGCCCCGATAAATACATTATTTTACCAGCGCCGCTTTCTGTCACCGTCCGGGTTGATGCGCCATTAAATCCCGACGCAAGATTCACGGATACATTCGCGCTGGAGGTGATGTTGTTGGCGGTGTTGCCTAAATTAGAATCCGAAGAAACAGTGAGTGCACCGGCACTCAAGCTAATGTTTCCCACAAAAGAATTATTACCTCCCAATGTCAATGTGTTTGCACCGGCAATTGAAAAACCTGTGCCGGCCAAAATGGAATTGATGGTAGCAGAAGCGGTCATTGTTATAGTCGGCGAACCAGCCAGAGTCAGCGTCCCACCGCTGATGATATAATTACCACTACCTGGTGCAGCAAAAGCAATCGTGCCACAAGTAACTGCCGTCAATGATATGGTACCAGCAACCCCGCTTGCCGCACCGATGGTAGCCGTGTCTGGTGTCCCACTGTTCCAGGTTGCGTTGGCGGAGCCATTCCACCAGTTGCCGCCTTCCCATGTACCGCCACCATCTTGCGCACCTGTGGTACCGGTATTGGAATCCCATGTTAAGGCGGCAGCATTAACTCGCGTAACAATTGCCGGAAATGTCAAGGCCAGCAAAAGCAGGCTGGCGAGGAGTGGCAGGGGGCGGGTCAGAACGGCCGGCAGCAGGTTACGTGAGGGAGTGGGGTTCGGGCGCATAGGTCTTGGGCTTCAGGTTATTGGGCTAAATCTGTACCCATTCAGATGCAATGATAAATGTTGCACCTCGAGTGAGCTTGTGATTCATGAAAATTTAAACTATCTGCTGGGGATTTTCATATCACCATTAATGGTGAGAAAAAATCACACTTGAAAACTGAAACCTGAATTAAAAACGGAAACAATTTAGCCGCAAAAAGGCACAAATGGCTCATCAAGGATACATCGGGACGGAGAAGGGGTGGGCGACCATGGTAGCCGACAGCAAAGACCGCGGGCAGAGGACGCCCGCCCCTGACGTGCCACTTTTTTATTAAAAGCGCGTCAGGAACACGGAACTGGAAAGTTCCGTGAACCCGCAGGCTCGAAAGCCTGCGCTACTTATAAACCGATTTGCGCAGGGATTGGGCATGGCGGGTTGGAGTGGGTGCTCCAACCGACTTGCTCCAGCCTTGTTCCGGCCATGGCACGGCCGTCCCGGCGATTTTGGAGTTAGGGCTTAACCGTCAAAGGATTGGCGGAATCATCCAGCTCCAGCCGCAGGCAATCATACATCACGCCCTGCGACCAACTGTGGGCGTGGGACAACAGTTGAATGACATTTTCGCCGGTCTTGAGGAGGCGGGCGTCAAAGGGGATGTCTTTTTCGATCCAGTAGGCGCGGATGCCGTCGCGCTGCATGGCGCTGGTGCTGGGCAAAATGCCGGTCTCTCCCACCGACTGACCGTTGACGAGCACCTCCACATTGCACCCCAGATGCGTGCCGCAGAAGGCCAGCCGCAGGGTCGCCCGCCCGTGCGCAGCCGTCGGCAGGGGAAAGCGAATGGTCCAGGGCGTGCTGTGAATTTCCGCGCCGCGCGAGCGCGCCAGCGCGGCCGTGGCATCTTCGCGCTGCTCCTCGTCTTCGCCCACCACCGGCAAATCGCGACTCTCCAGACGCGGCGGCTGGACATAATTCCAATCGCGGCGCCAGTCGCTCTGGCCAATGAGGAAATTCACATCGTTGGGAAATTCCCTGGGATAATCGAAATACAGGCCCCAGTGCCAGTAATCGTCGCCATGGTGAAATTCTTGCGCCGTGCGGTCCGGCACCCCGATCTGCCAGACGGTGCGGCCGAAGTGCACCGGCGACCAGGACAGTCCCCCCAGGTCCAGGGATTGCCCGGCGGCGACCAGAATGTTCGTGAGGGTGAACTCGCCCAGCACGCCGTCGGCAATGGCGTGCAGCGTGTAATGGCCGGCGCGGACATTGGGAAGGGTGAAATGCCCCTGCCCGTCCGCCCGACTCCAGAACTCATAAAACTTGGCATCCCGCTGCCAATCCACCCGCGTGGACTGAGCGGAGCGGCGGGAACCCGGAACAAAGTAATCCGGCGCGGTGACGCCCACCCAGAGGTTGCTCATTGCGGCAGCGTGATCCTGGGGATCGCGCAACACCAGTTGTCCGCTCACCATGGCGCGCTGCGCGGCCGACGGATAGTTGGTATCGGTCGCCCAGGCATAAGGCCAGCGGGCGGTTTCCCGGGCGGCTTGCGCGAGAGCATCCCGCCACAAAGCCTCCGGGGTGGGCCGGGAGTTGCAATAGATCAGGAACGGCCCGACGACTTTGGTCCAGGCCTCGCCCGGGGCCGCATACAGCGACGTGCCGCCATAATGGCTGCCCAGCCACATGTTCAAGAGCGTGGGCAAGCCGCCGGCATTCACATCGAGGTGGCCGGTCAACTCGGCTTTGGTGGGCCCGCCACCCAGATATTCCAGGCTGGGATTGACCACCCACAGGCCCAGATGCTGCCGGGTACTCGACCAGCCGTAGGCGGGGGTTTCGGAGAACACGGCGGAGTAATCGTATTTGTGCTCCACCTCGCCCTTGTGGACGCCGGTGGTCATCCGGCGCGCCTCCTTGAGATTCAGCGCGGCGCCATGGTCCCAATCGTAGCCGCTCGGCATCACGCGCTGGCGCCGGGCATCCACGGAGAGATAATCGAAAATTTCCGGATTCAGCTTCAGCGCGTAGCGGCCTTCGGCGGCGCCGAAGGCGGCATGGCCCGGCTCATGGTGGAACACCGCCGTGGCGTAGATCCCGCTGTCGCCGGCACCGAGCGCATAGCGATATTCCATCGCCAGGTTTTGCGGCGGGTCGTTCGGGTCCACCGGAAATTGGCAGACGACTTCCGCCCGCGTGCCGCCGTTGGTGGCGGGATTCACCCGGAGGTACCCCTGCCCCCACATGCTCTCATTGACCCGTCCCACGAAGGACCAGTAGCCGCCGCCGTGACCGAACAATTCCTGACCCTGGTAGATCAAGGACACCAGGTGGCCATTCGCCTTATCCACCCGCGCCGACACAATGCCATTGGCCAGCGTGAAACCGGTCCGGTCTTCATGCACGGTCACGGGCGCGACGTCCGCCGCCGGACAGAGCAGCGGCAGGAGGAGGACCAGAAGACAAAGCGGAAAGTGGAAAACGGAAAGCGGAAAAGTAAAATTCCGGAACGGCCAGAGCGAAGTAAATAGGAAACGCAAAACGGGAACGGCCCTCTCACCACGGACCTCTACCCCGAGGGCGGAGAAGGAGGCTAAGCGGCGCGAAACCTGAAACTTGAAACCGGAATAAAATTCAAAACGGGATGACGGATGGGGCGAGACATTGTTCATTTTAATGAGTTCCTTGATCAGCACTGAATTCCACGGTCGGACGGTTTAAGATTTCCGCACGGTCCACCCGCGCCAGGCTTTCCGCGCCACCCCAGTCCGGCTGCGCCGAAGATTCGAGATACACGGGCGCGTTCCGCCGGAGCGGCAGGATTTCAAGGCGCAAATCCCCGGTGAGAATTTCCGGACCATAGCGCCGGAGCCCCAGATCGAACGGGCGGCCGCAGTAAAACTGGTCGTCCAGCAGCCGACCATTAAGTGTCAACCGCGCCACGTCGCCAACATAGCGCAGGCGCAACAGCGGATTCGCGGCGAGCGACAGATTTTCCGGCAGTTTAATTTTCCAGACGGCTGCCGCGGCGAAATCGGCGTCCTCCGGCACCAGGGCCAGATGGGATTTTTTATCAAAGGGGGTTTCCCGCAACGGCCCGGCGGGATGGATCAATTCCAGCCCCACCCTGCCCGGCGGCGCGGACGGCGCCGGCACAGTGAACCGCCGGAAAAGACCGTCGGCCTGGCCGCTCTTGCCATTGAGGGCAAAGCCGGCGGGCGCGGGAAAGATGGCCACGGAAACTTTTGTGGCGGCCTCCGGCACGACCTGCACCTTGCCACCGGCAAACGTCACTCCCGCCGGCGCCAGGACGACGCGTTGGGCTCCGGCCCATTCGCCCTTCCAGAGGGCCAATGAATCCGCCTCGCTGAGTAAGACAATGTGCACCGACCGGCCGGAGGGGGTGGCCACCGAATAACCCACGTCCCGGCCGGGCTTCAGTTCGCGCACGACTGTCGGCTGGTGGGGTGCGGGGTTGGCAAAGGCAAAGCGCGACTTCACGCCGGGCGTCCCGGCAAAGAAAACCGTGCGCACCGTTCCGTCATCGATGGCGCACAGGGGCTGGGCGGTCGCGTAGATCAGTTTCACGCCGCCGAGGTCGAAGTTGAACGGCCAGAAGAAAAAAGCGTTCGCGGGGATGGTCAGCGGACGATCCGGAACCAGCAATTCACCACCCGGCAACTGGAGGCGAAACTGCACGTCCCGCTTTGCCGATAGTGGCTGAAGCCGCTGATAGTTGTTCACAAAGAGGAATCCGCTCTCACCATCCGAACGCACCACCCAGCGAAGCGTGGTCAGATCCGACTTCCCCGCCGGCAACAGCTCCGGCAGGGTCGGCGGCATCTGCGCGAGCGGTGCGCCGAAGTCGTGCAGGAACAGATGGAGTCGGCGCAGCCAGTGATATTGCGGGTTGATCTGGCCGTATTCGCCGAGCGGCGCATTGAAGTCGTAGTTTTTCACCGGCAGATCGTTCGCATAGCCGGTGGCCGTCGATTCCTGAAGCGTCGAGCGTTTACCCTCGGGATTCTGGCCGCCGTGATACATGTAATAGCCCAGCAAACTGCCGCCGCCACCCAACTGCGTGAGGACGACCGCCTCCACATCCCGGTCGTCGTAGTTCATGCGGCGGTGGTAGGACGCCGGCATGCCGCCGCCGATTTCGCACGTGAGGTAGGGATATTTCTCCGTGCCCGCCGTGTCGCCGGTTTTGACCACCTTCAACGTATCATTGCCCACGCCGGTGTCGGTGCGCGTGAGTTTGAAGGTATAATTCTCCCATTCTTTGCCGTCCATCGGCTTGAGGTTGCGCGTCCAAAAGCCATCGGGGTAAGCGCCGAAGAGCGGGAGCAATTCACCGAGCGGCACGGGTGACTTCATCGCGGGCCAACCGGTCTTGATGTACAGGGGCACATCCAACCCCGCGGCCACGGCCATTTTTTTCAAGGTCATCAAATAATTCGGCGAGCCGCCGAACTCATTATCCACCTGGAGGCCGATCACCGGGCCGCCGTCTTTCCAGAGCTGACCCTGGAGCTGTTGGGCGATTTGGCGGTAAAGGGGGTTCACCGCGGCGAGAAAATTGGTATCCGTCGAACGCAGCTTCCACTCCTTGTGGGCGACCACCCAGTCAGGAAAACCACCGTTGCGGACTTCGCCATGGCACCAAGGGCCGCAGCGGACGATGACTTTCAAGCCCAGCTCGCCGCAGGTCTGCACGAATTGCTTTAAATCCCGCTGACCGCTCCAGTCCCATTGGCCCTCGATTTCCTCGTGGTGGATCCAAAAAACATAGGTCGCCACGATGTCCACGCCCCCGGCTTTCAGCTTGAGGAGTTCATCGCGCCACTCGGCCCGTGGCACGCGCGAATAGTGAATTTCGCCCATCACCGGAAACACCGGCTGGCCATCGAACCGGAGGCTGCGGCTGTCCACGTTGATTTCGTGGCCGGCGGAATTCGTGGTCGTGCCGAGTTTGAAATAGCCCGACTGCGCGGGCGGCGGGCGGTCGAGGTTGACCGCCAGCGGCGCCGCGGGGATTTGGGTCACCAGCAGCACGCCGGCCCATCCCGCCAACCAGCGTCGGGTTCTCGTCCTAAAGCAGTTTACAATCATCGTTATTGGGGGGGTCTTGCTCCTCAGCGGCGTTCACCGGTCGTGGGCCTCAGTTAAACGCGGTGACCGACAAGGTCTCAGTCGCACCGGGAGCCAGGTTAAGGGTTACCACTTTGCCCGCGTAACGCACCCGCGCGGAGCCACCTTGCTCACTGCGCAGGGTGGCACTCACCAGCCTGGCACCGGCCCACACTTCATCCACCGCAAAGCCGCCCCGCGCGCGCAGGCCGGAAACGTTCCCGGCCGGCCACGCCGACGGCAGCGCGGGCAGCAGTTCGATTTCGGCCGCCTGCGATTGCAGCAGCAGCTCCGCGATGGCCGCCGTGCCGCCAAAGTTGCCGTCAATCTGAAACGGCGGATGCGCATCAAACAGATTCGGATACGTGCCCCCGCCCGCGCCAATGCTTTTGCCCGGACCGCCGGCCGGCCGCAGCAGACTCTGCAACAATTTATGCGCCCGGTCGCCATCGTGCAGCCGTGCCCAGAGTGCGAACCGATAAGCCGTGGCCCAGCCGGTGCTCTGGTCGCCGCGCACGTCGAGGGTTTTCCGCGCGGCCGCGGCCAGCGCCGGGGTGGTGGCGGGCGACATTTCATTGCCGGGATACAAGCCCCACAAGTGGGCCACATGCCGGTGCTGCGGGTCTTGCTCCCGATATTCTTCGAGCCATTCCATCACGCGCCCGTCGCTGGCGATGCGGGTCGGCGGCAGCCGGTCGCGCTTGGCCTTGAGCTCGGCGGCCAGGTCCGGATCCACGCCCAGAATCGCCGAGGCCTCGATGACCGCGCTGAACAGATAGCGCAACAATTGATTGTCCATCGTGGGGCCCATGCAGATGTGGGCGGGCTGGCCATCGGCGGTCAGAAACGCATTCTCCGGCGAATTGGCCGGCGCGGTCACCAGCCAATGGTGGGTCGGCTCTTCAATCAGCATATCGGCAAAAAATTCCGCCGACCCTTTGAGAATGGGATACGCGTGTTGCAAAAAGGCTTTATCGCCGGTGAACCGCCAGTGATCCCACAGATGCTGGCAGAGCCACGCGGAATCGCTCGCCGTGGCGCCCCACGCCGCCGATTCGCCCGGCGCGGTGAACCCCCAGGGATTGGCCAGCACATGCGCCACCCAACCGCGCGCGTTATAATAAGCCTGCGCCGTCTTCGCACCGGGTTCGACCAGCGAGCCGATGAAATCAAACATCGGCTGGTGCAATTCGGAAAGATTGCAGACTTCCGCCGGCCAGTAATTCATCTGAATATTGACGTTGAGATGCCAGTCGCCGTTCCAGGGCGTCTGCACCCCCTCGGCCCAAAGCCCCTGCAGATTGGCCGGCAGCCCGCCGGGCCGCGACGAGGAGATAAGCAGGTAACGGCCAAAGTTAAAATAAAGTTCTGCCAGGGCTGGGTCATCGTTGGTGACCGCCACGCTGATCCGCTGCGGCGTGGGCCCCCGGGCGGCGACCGAATTTGTCACGGCCAGCTCCAGGTGCACGCGATTGAAGAACCGCTGGTAATCCGCCACGTGCGCCGCCTGAAGCGCGGCAAAATCTTTCTGCGCCGCCCCGACCAGGTCCGCCGTCGCCGCCGCCAGCGCATCCGGCGAATTGCGCCCCGCGAACCCGCGATAATCCGTCGCCGCCGTGAGGCGCAGCACCACCTCATCCGCCCCGGTGACGCAGAGCACGCCGTTCGTGGCCGACACGCTGCCACCGTGGTTTTCCACCCGCAGGCGGGCGGCATATTTCATGCCGTCACCGTCCACGCCGTTGGTCATGGCGCCGGTCATCAGTAATTCATTTTCACCCACGGAACGGGTCTGAAAGCGCTCGGGACGACTGAGCGCCGCAGCGAATGAGATTTGGCCGGGATGGTCCGCGGCAAGCCGGAGCACGAGGACCTGGTCGGGCGCACTGGCAAACAGGTCGCGGGTGAACCGGACACCGCCGCGCAGAAATTCCGTGCGCGCCGTCGCGGTGGACAAGTCCAGTTCGCGGCGATACTCCGTGGCTGCATTCGTCGCCGCAAATTGATGCGTCAGCCGCAAATCGCCGAGCATCTGATAGGAACCGTAGGGGGCGTTCTGGCCGCGCCCGCGGGCCGAGCCGGCGCCGGCGCAGGTGAAGTTTTTATTCACCAGGCGCTCCGCCTCCAGATTTTTTCCCGCCAGCAATAAGCGGCGGATTTCCGGCAGGGCCCGGGCCGCGTTGGGCCGGTCGGCGTTCTGCACCGAGCCGGACCAGAGGGAGAGCTCATTAAGCACGAGGCGCTGCTCCACCACACCGCCAAAATCCATGGCCCCCAACCGGCCATTGCCCACCGGCGTGGACGCCGTGAATTTTTCCGCCGGCTGATCGAGCCAGATGCTCATGTCCGGCGTGGCGGCAGCCGCGCCCAGCGCGAGACCCAGGGCGAACCCGAGGGTGACTTTGAAATGGAAATTGTTCACGTATTTAAAAATAAATTAATTACCGATCCGCTCGATGACCAGCAGTGACACGGCCTGGCGCGGCAGTTTGAAAGCGAGGTTTACCGCCCCGTTTTTCACCGCCACGATTTGCGCCGGCTCCTGCTCCGCCAATTGACCGGCCTTGGCAAGCGCCGCGAACTGGCCGGCAGACAGCGGCAGGGGCAGTCCCATCCGTTGCCACGCCGCGTAGGCGTTGCTGTGCTCCGCGTCGATGCGGTAGTGTGTCAACTTCACCTGCCCGTCCGCAAACGGAATTCCGCTGACCGCCAGGTCCACCGCCGCGTCCGGTCCGGGCACATCGTCATCGTGATAATGCCAGGCAAGGACGGCGAGCCGGTTCGAATTCAACGTGGCGACTGCGCTGACATCGGGCTGGCCGCGCACGCCGTTCCGCTGCATGGCCTCAAGCGCGACGGCGCCGTCGCTGGTCACCGGCAGCTGCCGGCCGTCCAGTTGGCTGAACATCCGGAAGACATTCAGCACCGGCAGGTCAATCCCCCCGCTCGCGAGCTGGCGGAAGCCGGCAAAGAGCGGCTGGTCCTCAAACTCAAAGGCCCAGGTCAGGGCGCCCTCCAAATTCACGCCATGGCGGCGCGCGAGTTCCAGTTTACGGGGGAAGCTCGCCGCCGTGTAGCTGGAATACATTGTCGTGTTGCGGTACTCCAGCTGGTCGCCCTGGCAGGCCGCACAGCCGTCGGGATCGGATTCGCCGATGATGATGGGAATATTTTTCAACTCGGGAAACGACTGCACGATGCCGAAGCCGGAATCGAGCGCGCGCAACTGATTGGCAATGCCCATGCGCACGTGGCCGTTGGTGAACGAGGGCGACCCCTTGGCATGAAAGGACACAAAGTCGAGCGGTGTGCCGACGGTGCCGGTCGCATAGTTCGTCCCGCGCAGACAATGTTGCAGGAAGTCCCGCGTCCACTGGCCGCCGCTGCCCGCCGCATCGGCCCCGCCCACTTTGGCCTCCGGCAGCGCGCGGCGCACGGCGGCGATGGCAACATCGTGGAGCTTGCGGAATTCTGCCGGCGTGGCCTTCCAGTAGGCCCCGTTGGCTTCGTTCCACACTTCCCAATACCACTGGGAAACTTCGGCCCGGCCGTAGCGGTCCACGCAATGGTGCACCCATTGAAACACCAGCTCGCCCCACTTGGCATAATCCTTGGGCGGATAGGCCCAGCCGGTTTCGATGTTCCCGTATTTGTCGCCCGGCTTCCAGTGATGCTGATACGGCTGCGGATGCAGGGACAACGCCTCCGGCATGAACCCGATCTGGGCATAGGGCCGCACGCCGTTGGTCAGATAGGTGTCAAAAATCGCATCCAGGATTTTCCAGTTATAGACGGGCTGGCCGGCGGCATCCTCCGCATACACCCCGGTGGAACCCCACTTCAGCGCGGGCGTACCATCGCCGGAGCACAGCAGATTGTGCGTGCGAAAAAAAACCTTTTGGGGCGCGAGCGCGCCCAGTTCGCCCAGCAATTTCCGCCCGTCCGGCAGCGTCGCATAATTCGGCTCGTCCGCGCCGAAGAAGCGCCAGACCGGTTTCCAGGCGCCGAGGGACCGGGCGGCATCCACGGTGATGTGGACGGGGAAAATTGACGGCGACGCCGGCTTGGGCAATGCGTCTTCCGCACGCAGCGACACGGCGACCATGGCCAGCCACAGCAGTGTGCGGAGGAGGTGCCGGCGATTGATGGGCTCGCGCTGCTTCATGGTTCCTTGAGCGAGGCTAAGTCCAACGTTGCGGATTTCAATCCGGCGGCGCGGGCGGTGATTTCAATGCGACCTGACTTCGACCCAGGCGGGCGGGTTGCCTTGATGAAGGCGGCGCACGTGCCGTGATACGCCTGGCGGGCGGATACCTGAAACAGCTCATGGCTGTCGTTGTCGCCGTTGTCCACGGCGGCAAGGGTGCCGGGCCCGCTGACGCTGAATGTAATCACATCATCCGCCTGCGGCACGGGAATGCCGTCCGCATCCACCACGGTAGCCCGGACAATCGCCACCGCGTCCCGGGACGCTGTAAATGTTGCATTTTGCGTGTTGAGTTGGATGCGGGCGGGGTTGCCGGCGGTGCGCAATTCGTCGGTGGCCACCACCTTGCCGCCGTTCCGGGCGACCGCTTGCAACGTGCCGGGCACAAAGCGAATTTGCCACACGCGCGGTGAGGCGTCGGCGTTGATTTTTTGCGCACCGAGCGATTGGCCGTTCAGGAACAATTCCACTTCCCCACAGTTGGAATAAGCCTCAACCGTTTCGGTGTGCGGCGCGGGAGAGCGCGGCGTCCAATCGGCGAACTGCACCTGCGTGTGCAATTCCGCGCCCCCGTAACCGGGGTCGCCCGGCATTTTGTCACCGGACGCGGTGCGACGGACCAGCCGCACCATCGGGGCGGCGGTCCACCAGCTCTGACGTTCAAAGGCCATGGGCTTGACCGCGCCGGTGCGGTCGAGCAATCCGCCCGCATAGCCCACCCGGGGCCAATGCCGCGACTCGCCCAGGTAATCCACCCCCGTCCACAGAAATTGCCCGGCGAGCGAGGGATTGTCCCGCTGCCACAGCCACGCCCGCCGGTCGTGGATCTGTTCGGTGTTCACAATTTTGATACCGGGCCGGGCCCGCTGGGCGGCGAGCAGTTCATTGTCGCGATAGTTGGTGCCGACGACGTCGAGCGTGTCCGCCAGCCCGTTGGTGTAATCGCCGCTGACATTCGGCCGGAACAGGGCCTGCGTCACGGGCCGCGTGGGGTCGTTTTCATGGCAGACCGCCGCGAGGCCCCGCGCAATTGGAATCGCGAGGTCCGGCTGGGGCGTGTCATGAATCTCATTGCCGATGCTGTAGAGGATGACGCTGGGATGATTCCGGTCGCGGCGCACGGCGGCGGCGGCGTCACGCTGGGACCACTCATTGAAATACAAATGGTAGTCGAACGGATTTTTACGCACCGTCCAGCAGTCGAAAAATTCATCCATCACGAGCAATCCCAGGCGGTCGCACAAATCCAAAAACTCCGGCGCGGGCGGGTTGTGGGCCGTGCGAATGGCGTTCACGCCGAGCGACCGCAATGTTTGCAACCGGTCTGCCCAGATCGCCAGCGGCACCGCCACCCCGAATGCGCCCCCGTCCTGATGCAGACAGACGCCTTGGAGCAACACCTTTTTTCCATTCAGCAGAAAGCCGACCTCAGGGGTGAAGGTCGCCTCGCGGATGCCGAAGCGGGTCGCCACCTCATCCGCCGCGCTGCCGCGGGAACTGATGGTGGAGAGAGCCTGATAGAGTTGCGGCGCCTCGGGACTCCAGAGCTGCGGTCTGGCAAAAACCACCTGCTGGCGAACCTCCACGACGGCACTGGCGGCCAGCGTGGCACTGGTTTCCACCGTGGCAACCACCCTGCCCTCCGGCGAAACCAAGGCGGTGCGCACCAGGATTTCGTGCGGCACAGCGGACTGGTTGGTGACGGTTGTTTGCACCTGCACCGTCGCGTTGCTCGCCGATAGTTCCGGGGTGGTCACAAACACGCCGTTCTCCACGATGTGAACCGGGGCGAGCTGGACGAGCCGGACGTGCCGATAAATCCCCGCACCCGAATACCAGCGCGAGGCGGGTTGCGCCGAGGTGTCGCAGCGGACGGCAAGCACGTTGGCTTTTCCGGGCGTAAGATACGGCGTGAGGTCGCAGGCAAAACCCACATACCCATTGGGCCGGTGGTCGAGGTGATGACCATTCAGCCAGACGTCGCTATTCTGCATCACGCCATCAAACTCCACCCTCCACTGCGGGTCACCAGACTGCCCCCGCAGCTCATCGGAAACGTCATGGCGATACCAGGCGACGCCGCTGGGCAGAAACGCTCCCGCCCCGACGGTCTTGTTGGTTTCGGCAAACGGACCGGCGATGCTCCAGTCGTGGGGCAGGCTGACGGACGCCCAGCGCGAATCATCAAAGTCCCCCTGCTCTGCGCCGCGCACATCGCTTTGAATGAATTTCCAGTGTTCGTCCAGCGGCAGAATTTGGCGGGCGGCGGCGGCGGCTAAAAAAAAGACCACGCCACCCGACAGCACCAACCCTTTAAACGGCAAAAGTCGTCCCATATGATTTTATAAAAGCGGAGTTAATTCCCATCCGGCTTGGCGCTGTCGCGCAAGGGGCTTTCCGGCAGCTGAAACGCGCGGGGGGCGTCAGGATGCACCGGGTCAAAGGGCCGGACATCCGCCGCCAGGGAGTTTGCGAGCGCGAGCCGGGCCGTCTTGAGGCCTTCCACCACGCACCGCGCAAGTTCGTAGCTGCCGTAATTGTTGTGGTGCGTGCCGTCCTGGAAAGCGAGCCCCAGATCCGGGCCGAGGGCGCGATAGAATTCCAGACTCAGCGCATTCAAGTCAATCAAGGCCACGCCGTCTTCCTGCGCCACGTCGCGGACCGTCTGGGGATAGCCCGCCAGTGTGGGTCCATTCACGCCGGCCTTGCGTTCCATCGAGGTGACCAGGACGGGCGTCGCCCCTTTGGCCCGCGTCGCCGCCACCACCTGTTTCAGGTTGGTCTTGTAGACGGCGAGCGCGTTGGTCGCCTTGTCCTTCATATCGTTGTGACCAAATTGCACGAACAGAAAATCGCCGGGGCGGATGCGGCTGTAAATCTTGTCCAGCCGATGGGCCCCCAGCGACGTGCGGAGGGCTTCTCCGCTCTCAGCGTAATTGGCCACGGCCACGTGTTCATTGAAAAAGCGCGGCAACATCTGGCCCCAACTGTTCCAGGGTTCGAGCGGCTGATCGCAGACGGTGGAATCGCCCACGAGATACACGGTGGTGAGGTTGGTGGCCGGGACAATTTCCAGGGCCCACAGACCGGGCCGCGCGCCGTTAAATTCCAGCGTGAGTTTTTCATCCCACGTCACGGCCTCGTTCGCCAGTTCCCGGGGCTTCAGGTGCACCTTGCCGCCGGGATAGTGAGGCGTGCGGGTGTTGACCGTAAAGCTGCGCGTAACGATTTCCCCACGGCGGGTCGTGACGTTTTCCAGCAACAAGCGCCGCGCTTCGGCTTTCACGGTATTGGTGGTGGCCCCGGAAGGGTCACCGAATGTGGCGGTGACACGGTAGTTGCCCTCCGGCAGGGCCACGGAAAAAAAGAACGGCCGCGGGCCGGTCACACCGCCGGCCGGCAGCGGGGTGGGGGCAAAGCCCAAATCAAACCCCCACCCCGCCGTTGGGGAATACACATTGGTCGGGCCGGCTTGAATCAGGCCTGGCTGGGGTGGGCCGGCCAGAAAATCAAACTTCCAACTGGCCGCGCCGGCCGGAGCCGCGGCCAGCCCGATGGCCAGCAGGCACAGCGAAGCCCGCAACGCGACGCGCACAGGGAGTTTCATAGCGGGCTCAGGGCAGGAGCAACTGGTAATAGAGCTGCGGTACATTGGGGTTGATGGCATTGGTGGATCGAAAGCTGCCGTTAGCATCGAAATAATTGGTCGCCACCCGCGTCCAGTTCACGAGCGGCAACAGCAGATTCGTCGAGCCCAACACGTAGCAGGACGCGCCAGGAGTGCCGTTAGTGACAACAAAAGTGAATCCGCCGCCGCTCACTGTGACATTGCCAAACTGCGGCGGCACCGTACTGACCACGGCCAGCAGACCGTTGGTGTTTAGCCCATTGGTGTTCCACGTCAGGCCGGCAGCCAGGGCCGGGAGATTCAGGGCGCTGAACCCGCCGCTGTAACTGCCGGCATTCAACAGTTTGAAGCTATCCCCGGCAGCCAGCGCATTGCCGCTGAGGTTCGTCACGCTGAGCAGACCGCCATTGGTGAGCGCACCGGACACCGTCACCGCGGCGTTGGTGGTCGGAGATTTGCTGAGGGCTATTACCGTCGTGGCGCCCGCCGCCAGCGTCAGCGAACGGGTGAAGGTCAGCCGGCCGCTGGCACCGACGCCGGGCGTCAGGGTGCCGCCGGATTGCACCGTGGCGGCGCCGCCCACAGTACCCGTGCCGCCGAGGATCGCGCCGGAGGCAACCATCACCGCGCCGGTCGCGCCGGAATTGTCGCCGTTCACCAGCAGCGTGCCGCCGGCAACCGTGGTGCCGCCGCTGTAGAGGTTTGTGCCGGAGAGGACCAGAGTGCCAGCACCGGTCTTGCTCAAGCTACCGGCGGCGCCCAGATGACCGTAAATGGTGCCCGCACCGTCTTGATCCACTAGAAGGGCCGGGACATATAAATCCGGGCTCGCACCGCCCGTCACCTCGGCCACATTGAACGTGGTCGGGGCCGCCAGATGGTACCCGGCGTTGGTGCCGCTGCCTGAAATGGTGGAAGCGTTGGTGCCGCCCACGGTCACCGTGCCGCGCAAAGCATACATCTGGAAGGCCGCGGACGCCCCGCCGGTGCCGGTCAGGGTGCCGCCGTTCAGTTGCACCGACCCCAGGGTTTCAATGTCATTGGCCGTGTCCGTCACCGTGCCGCCGTTGTTGATCACCAAGGTGGCTCCCACCGTGGTGAGCGTGCTGCCCAGGGCGTTGCCCGCCGTAAAATTAACCGTGCCGCCGTTGTTCACGGTCAGGTTGCGAGCCACGGCCGTGTTGCCCAGCGCCCCGGAGACCGGGTTGTTAATATTATTGTTCAGCGTCACCCCCAGCGTGCCCGCGTTGACCGCGATGTCCCCGGTAAAGGTGTTGTTCGTGGTCAATGCCACGGTGCCGTTGCCGATGACGGGAGTCGGGTTGGCCGTTCCCACGCCGCTGCCGGGCAAGGTGCCCAATCCGAGGGTGAGCGACCCTGCCCCGCTGATGACGCCATCGAGCGTCATCGTATTGCCCGCCGTCGCAACGAGCCCGCCGCCGGCGGCGCCCACGACCAGCGACCGGGCGTTGGCTCCCGCGTTGTCCATGGTGAAGGTGGCGTTCGCCACAATCGTGCCGCCGTTCAAATTGACCGTGCCGCCCAGACTGGGTCGGCCAAAGCCGCTGTCAGCAGTGATCACCGAATAGCCGTCGTTCAAATACGTGGCCAGATCGTAATCATTGAGCCCCGCATAGACGACCGTGCCGCGGCCCGCCTGCACCAAACCACAGCTATTGCCGCTGCCGCCATTCAACAAGCGCCCGGGTTGCAGCGAGCAGTTCACATTCAAGTAGCCCGCCAGATTATTTTGCCAGATGACCCCATAATCGTTGGCCACCGTGGTGCTCCGGACAAATTGCAACCCATTGTTGGCCAGCGTTTCATTGAACGCGCCACACTTGGGCGTGACGAGAATCCCTTGAATCCCATTACAACTGCTATAGTTGAATGTCACCGTCAACGCCCCGGGGGCATTGAACCGGATCATCGGCGAGCTGCCTGCCGAATTCGACGTATCCGAGACATTGGCGGTGACATCAAACGCCCCCGTGGTCGTGGTGATCCCCGTCGTCTGATAAAATCCCGGCACCTGACTGCCGCCGAGGAGGAGGTACGGCGAACTGCCCGCCAGACCGCCCGTCGTATCCGTGCTGGCGAAATCATACAACCCCACCGTGGCGTAAGCCCCCTTAGAGGAGCTGCTCCCAAAGGATCCGACGGCACCCAAGACCCCCGTGCCCGCCGTGGTGGTCGTGAGGGTGGCCGTCGCCGGCACGTTCCCGGAGGCATCCACGGTGGCGGGACCGCTGAATGCGACCGTGCCGCCCACATTGGCCGTCATCGACCCCAGCGTGACGACGGGATTACTCATCCCCGCGCTCGGGGCGGCAGCCAGGGCCGAACCGCCGACATTTAAGGTGGTGGCGACAAAGGTTTGACTGCTGGAAACCGTGAGGCCGCCATTGACCCACAGCGCGCCGCCGCCCAGGGCCAGCGCGTTCCCCGCCGCCACCAGGTTGGTGGCCGGCGAATTCGCGGCGGAAAAATCCAACGTCAGGGTGCCGGCATTGACCGCCAGACCGTTGGTGAAGGTCTTCGTCGCTCCGCCGAGCACCAGGGTTCCCGCCCCGGTTTTGGTCAAGCCGTTTGTGCCGGCCAGCGGCACGCTGAGGGTGGCCGTTTGGTTTTCCACATTGATCGTGGGGCTGGCTCCCAGAGTCAGGCTATTGGTGCCGGTGACCGTCCAATTAAAGCTACCCGCACCGTCGCCAAAAACCAGCCCGCTCAGCGTGCGGTCGCTGTCCAAAGTCACCGTCACGTCCGCGGCCAAACTCAGGGTGCTGAAATCAGCGGTATTGCCGCTGCCGTAGGCGATCAGATCGCCGCTCCAGTTGGGGCCATAACTCCAATTGCCGCTGCCGGCCGCCGTCCACGTCCCGTTGCTCGCGGCCGAAGCGGTCGCATTGGCCTCCGCGGAATTGCCGCTCGTGCCGCCGCTGCCGGTGGCGGTGACCACATAATAATAAATTGTGCCGTTGCTCAGTCCGCTGTTCGTATAACTCGTCCCCGTGTAGCCGGTGACTACGGTGATGGCTTCGGTGCCGCTGCTGGTGCCCCGCTTGAGGGTGTAACTGGTGGCGCCGGCGGCGGCGGACCACGTGAGGGTCACCTGGGCGCTGGCCCCGCTGGCCGACAAACTCGCGGGGGCCGGTTGCAACGCGTTGGCGGAATTGGTGGCCGCACCCGATACCCCGGCCGCATTGACCGCGACGATCTGGTAATAATACGTGCTGCCCGCATTCAAGCCGAGGTCGTAATACACCGTTGCCGTGACGCTCTGGAGAAACAGGAACGGGCCGCTCGCGCTGGTCGCGCGTTTGATGAGATAGCCCACGGCACCGGAAACAGGGGTCCAGTTGAGCACAATGTTGGTGGCTTGATAGAAGGCGGCCGTGGGTGAGACCGGGGCGCTGGCGGGAGGCACGGGCAAGGCCCGGGCCGCCACCAGACTCGAATTCCCGCTCGTCCCGCCGGCGCTCGTGGCTGTGACCGCGTATGTGTAAATACTCCCATCCGTCGGGGTCGTATCCGTATAGTTCGTGCCGGTCGTGGCATTATTCAGAAGGATGGTGCTTAGGATGTTGGAGGCCCCGCCGCCATTGTCCATGAGCGTGGAACGCCAGACACTGTAGAAATTCGCGCCGGCGGCCGCATTCCATTTCAGCGCCACGGTCTGGTGCCCGCTCGTCGTCATCGCCAGTCCGCCGGGCGCCGCGGGGGCGCTGACGGCAATGCCCGCCGCGGGGGTCACCCCGGCACTGGGCGGCGAGTTGGTGCTGCTGCCGGTCGGGTTGACCGCGCGGACGACGTAAAAATAATTCGTGCCGTTGCCCGCCGCGGTGTCCAGCCAGGTCGCATTCACCGCGCCACTGCCGCAGACCGGCCCGGTCACTCCGTTCGTCAGGGAGCCATACGTGCCGGCAACAGTGGTCGCACGGAAAATGTTGTAGCTCGTCGCCCCGGGCACCACCGGCCAGCACACCAGATTGCCATGGTTGCCGGCGTAGGCGGTGACACTGGCGGGCGGCGGCGGCACATAGCCCGTCAATTCCAGCCGGACGTAATCATACATCAGGTGATCCGCAAAATAATTGGCGGAGATTTCGCGGAAGCTGATCGTGAGGGTGTTCTGGCCCTGATGCAGCGCCGCCGCGGAAAAGGTCAGGCGCTCATCGGTAAAGGCGCCGTTGTTGCCTTCGCGGATGTTGCTGTCGCTGTCGCCGTAAGCCACATAATAACCCGTCGAGGGCACGCTGCCGTTGGGGCTCGCCGAGAGGCCGCTGAGGCTTGCGGCATTGACGCCGTTGACGCTGATGACCACGGCGGAATAATAGTCCGAGCACAGCCCCAGGTAGAGCGAGGCCGTCGCGCCGTTGGTCGGCGCCGTGGCCAGGTTGAAGGTGATGGTAGAACTGGAGCTGTTATAGTTCCCCAGACTGTCGCGGGTGACCGGCTGAATGAAGTTCCAGTCCGTGCTCCAGCGGCTCTGGCCCACCACATAGTTCACCCCGTTCGGAAAATCAAACGGATATTCCAGCCATTTGCTCCAGATGGGACTGGGCTGGGACGCACTCGGCCCGATGTCCCCCACCCAATAGTCATCGCCATGCCGGAATTTCGCCGCCGTGCGGTCGGGATAACCAATCTCAAACACCGTCGCCCCCACCCGGGACGGGGTCCACGTCACCGTGCCCACATTGTTGGTGGCGCCGGCCGTGACCGTGACGCTAAACGGCGCGGCCGGCAGATCGTACAGCAGGGGCGGATTGCCCCCCGTTTGCGTTTGGGAAAGGAACGTGTTGGCCGCGCCCGGACCAAAGGCGTACAGGGTATAGTTCGCGCCCGCCATGACGTTGGGCAGCACATAGTTCCCGCCCGCATCGGTCTTCCCCCAGAATTGATACGGCTTGGTCCACTGCTGAAAGTCATAGACGTTCGCATTCGTGGCGGGCTGCTGTACCACGCCCACCCACAAGCCGGCCGCGGAGGCGTTGGGATTGCCCGCGTCGTTTATGATTATTTTGCCCGTTACCACCCCCCGCCCCGACGCCGGGGTGTAGCTGGCGTTCGTGAACCAGGCATAGGGCCACGCCGTCTGCTCGGCCGCGCCCTGGGCCAGCGCATCGTTATACAGCGCCTGCGCCGCCAGATTCGTGGCCGTGAGCGTGTTCGTGACGTTGTTGCAATAGTATAAATAAGGGCCGTAAACCTTGGACCAGAGTTCCCCCGCCGTGAACATGTTGTCCGTGGCCAGCCCGTAATAGCCCCCGGTGATGACATTCAGAATCGTGGTGCCGATATGCTCCATCAGCGAGCGTTCCATCGGGCCGCCGGGATAATATTCCGGACTGGCGGTGATATTCCACAGGCCGGCGTTGCTCCCGCCCGCGCCCACGCTGCTCCAGCCCCACGCCGGCAGGGTGGCCAGGTCGGCGCTGTATTTATATTTGTCCTCGTATTGCCCGGCGTAAATGCCGTTCGTCCACAGATAGCATTCCTTGGGCGCGCCATTCACCCCCACCGAGGCCCCGCCGGACACTTCCATCAGCCGGTTGCGCGCCGCATCCACGCTCATCCAGTTGAACTGGGTGCCGCCGTAAATATTCGGGCGCAATTCGATGTGGGTGATCCCGTCCTGGGTGCGGTGGGTGAGGATGGCCGTCGTGTAAAATCCCGGCGAACCCCGCAGCATGGAGTAATGCAGATCCATGATGCCGTTCGTGGGCGAAGCGTACGACAGGCTGATTTCCGCATAGCTGCCGGTGTTGGCCACCACGGATTCCGTGAAGGGCCCGGCGATGAACGTGCCGCCGTTTTGAAACCAATACAAATACCCGCCGCCGTTGAGCAGCGGGTTGGTCACCACGGTGCCGCTGTTGTTGTAGGTGTAATTGATCGTGTTAATCTGGGCGCTCGTCTTGGTGATGACTATCGATACGATGCCGTTGGCTAGTGTCACCGTGCTGCCGTTGTCCGTGAGCGTCACATCCGGGCCCGTTCCCGTGCCGCCGCCCGGAATGTTGGCCCGTGCCGGAAGGACCGTGAGCAGCAAGAGGCTGAATAGGCCGAGCATCCTCACCAGGAATTTAGGGCCTCCGTTCCGGTTGCATGGCAGCGCCGCTTCAAGCCGCGCCGGATCGGGACGGCAAAATCGCGTCTTCGGGCAATAGCGCGGCACAGCGGGGCGGAGCATGGAAAACATGGGGTTAATTCCTATAATATTAGCATGAATCCGCGCCTCCAGCCATCGCCCATTATGGTGAGTGCCCTTCCGGTTTCCGGTGCGCGGCGGGCGCCCGCCGGAGCTGCCGGGCGGCACCGGGGCCCGGCGCTCCGCCCCACCCGGCTCTGCCATGAGCGGGTTTGATTGCCCTCATTAGTTTTAAAATATTAATTTTCATTTTACAAATCCGTTGCTTCTGCTAATTCATTATCAAGCAAGCAAAGAGGATTTGAACACAGTAAGGTTATGACCAAACGGAATGGGGCGCCAAAAATGCGCACGGCGGTGATCCGGAAATCAAACGGGCCCAAAGCCCGGGTGAAATCCCCCCCTGCCCCCCCCCGCCCGCAACCCCTTCCTAAACCCGCCAAACCCTTCCCCATTGTCGGCCTGGGCGCCTCCGCCGGGGGGCTGGATGCCCTGGAAAAATTTCTCGCCCATGTGCCGGACGACTCCGGCATCGCCTTTGTGGTGGTGACCCATCTCCATCCGGGCCATGTCAGCCTGCTGCCGGAGCTGCTGGGAAAATGCACGCGCATGCCGGTGCGGACCGCGGCCGATGGGTTGGTGGTGGAGCCCAACACGGTGTACATGTCGCTGCCGGACGGCTACCTGGCCATCCTGCAGGGCACCCTGCACCTGATGCCGCCGGACGAAGCCGGCGTGCTCCGCCTGCCCATTGATTATTTCTTCCGCTCGCTCGCCGAGGATCAACAGGAAAAGGCGATCGGGATCGTGCTCTCCGGCACCGGCACCGATGGCTCGCTGGGGCTGAAAGCCATCAAGGGGGCCGGCGGAATGACCATGGCCCAGGAGCCGGATTCAGCCCTGTATTCCGGCATGCCCGCCAGCGCCATCAACACCGGGTTGATGGATTACATCCAGCCCGTGGAACGGTTGCCCCAGCAACTGGTGACCTACACGCACGGAGCGTATCTGGCCACCACGGAGCCGGAGGCCGGCGGCGACGAAGGCCTTTCCGAGCCGATGCAAAAAATCATTGTCCTGCTGCGCACGCGCGCCGGACACGATTTCTCCGTCTATAAATCCAACACCATCCGGCGCCGCATCGAACGGCGCATCAACGTGCATCAACTGACCGGCCCGGAGCAATACCTCCGCCTCCTGCAGGAGAATCCGCACGAGTTGGATCTCCTCTTCCAGGAACTGCTGATCGGCGTGACTAATTTTTTCCGCGACGCCGAGGCCTTCGCAGCCCTGGCCAAGTCCGTCGTGCCGGAATTGCTGCACGGCCATGCCGACAACACCCCAGTGCGCGTGTGGGTGGCGGGGTGTTCCACCGGCGAGGAGGCCTATTCGCTGGCCATCCTCCTGCAGGAGGGCATGGACAAGGCCCGGAAACATTTTCCCGTCCAGATTTTCGCCACGGACCTGGACAGCCAGGCCATCGAGGTGGCCCGGCGCGGCTTCTATGTGGAGGGCATTGCGCGCGATGTCCGGCCGCACCGGCTCGCCCGGTATTTCGTCAAGGAAGAGGGCGGCTACCGCATCAAAAAAGAAATCCGCGAGCTGGTGATCTTTGCGCCGCAGAATATTTTAAAGGATCCGCCCTTCACCAAGCTGGATCTCATTGCCTGCCGCAATCTCCTGATCTATGTCAAGGCGACGGCCCAGGAACGCCTGCTGGCGCTGTTCCATTACGCCTTAAACCCCGGCGGCACCCTGTTTCTCGGCTCGTCCGAAAACATCATTGGTTTGAGCGATCACTTTACTGTCATGAACAAGAAATGGAAAATTTTCCAGCGCAAAGACCTCGGCGGGCGCCACACGTTGCCGGCCCAATCCCCCCTCCCCGCCGCCAAGACCGGCGCGGTGGCCGGCAGTCCCGCCGACATGCCGGATCGCCTGCGCAAACAGCAGCTCTCGACGCTGATTGAGAAGACCCTGCTCACCCGTTACGCCCCGGCCAGCGTGATCGTCAATGACCGCGGTGACATCCTCTACATCCACGGCCGCACGGGCGATTATCTGGAACCCGCCACCGGCCAGCCGCGCTTGAACATTTTGGAAATGGCGCGCGAGGGGCTCCGCCTGGAACTGCCCTCGGCCTTGCGCCGCGCGGCGGCGCAGAAGGGCGAGGTGGTGTTTGATGATGTGCGGGTGAAAACCAATGGCGGTTATGATTCCGTGCGGCTGACCGTGGTCAAGCTCGCCGAGCCGGAATCCGTGCGCGGCCTGCTGCTGGTGACGTTCAAGACGGAACCCGTGGTGAAACTCCCCGCCGCCGCGCGCGCGGGGGCGCACCGCGCGGGCAAGTCCTCCCTGCCGGCCCACGTCCCGGAACTGGAACGCGAACTGCAATACACCAAGGAGACGCTCCAGAGCACGGTCGAAGAGCTCCAGACCTCCAACGAGGAACTGAAATCCACCAACGAAGAATTGCAGTCCACCAACGAGGAGTTGCAGAGCGCCAACGAGGAGTTGGAAACCTCCAAGGAGGAAATGCAGTCGCTCAACGAGGAGTTGCAAACCGTCAATGCCCAGCTGGAGGGCAAGCTGGAGGACCTCGCCCAGGCCAATGACGACATGCAAAACCTGCTGAACAGCACCGCCATCGCCACCATCTTTCTGGATCTCAAACTCCGCATCAAGCGCTTCACCCCCGAGGCCACCAAGCTGGTCAAACTCATCCCCTCGGACGTGGGCCGCTCCCTCGCCGATCTGGCTTCCAATCTGCGGTACGACGACCTGCAGGCCGACGCCGCCGAGGTGTTGCGCAAGCTGGGCTTCAAGGAAAAAGAAGTGCAGACCAAGGCCGGCGCCTGGCGGCAGGTGCGCATCACCCCCTATCGCACCACCGAAAATGTGATTGAGGGACTGGTGCTGACCTTTGTGGACATCGACCAAGTTAAGTCCGCCGAGCGGGCGGCCCAGCAGGCGCGCGCCTTTGCCGAAAACATTATCGCCACCGTGCGCGAACCGCTGCTGGTGCTCGATGACAAACTGTGCGTGGTCTCCGCCAACCGCGCGTTCCATAAGACCTTTAAAACCTCCCCCCGCGAGGTGGAGCACCTGTTGATTTACAAGCTCGGGGACGGCCTCTGGAACCTGCCGGCGCTGCGCAAATTGCTCGAGGACGTCTTGCCCCGCAACACCGCCTTTGAGGATTTCAAAGTGGAACAGAATTTCCCCGGCCTCGGACGTGGGCCGCTCCTCTTGAATGCGCGCCGGCTCCAGCGCGAGGCCGGCGCTCCGGGCATGATTCTGCTCGCCATCGAGGATGCCACCGCCGCCGGGCGGGCGGCGGCCACCAAACCCCCGCCCCGGAGAAAGGCCGCCGCTGCATGAAGGTCCTCCGGTCAACCGCTCCGTCGCCCAGCCGCCTGCGGGCCAGCGCCGAACACGCCTTGCGCAACCACACCCGGCGCGAAATCGCCGCGCTGGCTACGGAAGACGTCCAGAAGCTGGTGCATGAACTGGAGGTGCATCAGGTTGAACTGGAGATGCAGAATGAGGAGCTGCGCCGGACGCATCTGGAATTGGAAACCGCGCGCGACCGCTATGCCGACCTCTACGATTTCGCGCCGAGCGCCCATCTGACGGTGAATGCGGCCGGTGAGATCATGGAGGCCAACCTCAGCGCGGCAAAATTACTCGGCCTGGAACGCGCCCGCCTGCTGCACCAGAAGTTTTCTCGCTTCCTCCCGCCGGATTCCCAGGACACGTTTTATCTCCTCTCCCGCCAGGTGTTCAGCACCGGCATCCGTCAGAGCGTGGAGCTGAGCCTCGTGGATGCGCAGTCCAAACCGGTTTTTGTCCATGTGGAGGCAGTGAGCGATGCGGCCGCCAAGCGCCAATGCCGCTTGAGCCTCAACGATATTTCCGCCCGCAAGCGGATGGAGGAGGCCCTCCTCGCGTCCAGCCAGTTCAACCAGCAGATCATCGCCGGCGCCAAAGAAGGTATCATCGTCTATGACCGCGACCTGAAATATCAGGTGTGGAACCCGTTCATGGAGGCCTTTACGGGCCTGTCCGCCAGTGAGGTGATCGGCCGCTACCCCTGGAAGGTGTTCCCCTTTCTCGAACCCGCCGGGGTGAAGGCCCAGCTGAGCCAGGTCCTGGCCGGCCGGGATTGCGCCGCGAAAGAATTTCATTTCCAGGTGCCCCAGACCGGCCGCTCCGGCTGGGCGTCCGATTCCAATTCCGCGCTGTGCAATCCCGCCGGCGACATTATCGGCGTCATCGGCATCGTCAACGACATCACCCAGCGCAAGGTGGCCGAACTGGCCCTGCTGGACAGCCAGCGCTTTGCCCAGAGCGTGGTGAATAATTTGTCGGCCCATATCGCCATTGTGAACCACGCCGGCGTGATCACCGCCGTCAACCAGCGCTGGCGGGATTTTGCCGCCAGCAACGGCGCCTCGCCGGCGGACGTGGGCGAAGGCGTCAGTTATTTCAAGGTGTGCCAGGTCGGGGCGCGACGGGACCAGGACATTGCGCTGATCCACGCCGGCTTGCACGAGGTGCTGGCGGGTCAGCGCAAGGATTTCCGCCACGAATATCCCTGTCACTCCCCCACCGAACAGCGGTGGTTCACCCTGCGAGCGACCGCCTTTCTCGAAAACGGCCAGCGGCAGGCCGTGGTGGCGCATGAGGACATCACCGAACGCCGCCAGGCCGAAAACCGGGTCATGGCCCTGAACCGGCTCCACGCCATCATGGGGGGCGTGGACCGTGCGATCGTCCATATTCCCCACCAGCAGCAGTTGCTGGAGCAGATTTGCCGGGTGGTGGTGGAGGAGGGCGGCTTCAAACTGGCTTGGATCGGCATGGTCGCCCCGGATGGCTCCGTGCACCCTGTGGCCCGGGCCGGCCTGACCAAATATCTGGACGACATTCGCATCGTGGCCCGCGATGAACCGGCCGGCCGCGGCCCGGTGGGCACGGCCATCCGCACCAACCAGGCGGTCGTCATCACCCGCATTGAGCAGGATGACCGCATGACGCTCTGGCACAAACGGGCGCAGAAATTCGGGCTCAACTACGTCGTCGCCTTCCCCATCCGGGTGGCGAATGAAGTGGTCGGGTCGTTTCAAGTCTATTCCTCCCACGCGGATTCCTTTGAGGAAGCCGAGGTGGGGTTGCTCACCCAGGTGGGCGACGAGATTTCCTTTGCCCTGACGGCCATTGCCGATTTCACCGCGCGCAAGGAAGCCGAGCTCTCCCTGCGGCGCAGCGAACACAACCTCACGTTCTTTTTCAACCAGGCGCCCATCGGCCTGGTCTGGCTGGCGGTGGACGGCACCATCCTGCGCGCCAACGCCGCGCAACTGAAAATGCTCGGCTACACCGAGGCGGAATATCTGGGCCACTCCTTTTTTAACGCGTTCAGCCCCGGCCGGACGGACGGACAGGACTTACTCAAACGCCTCCGGGCGCGGGAGACCGTGCACAATTTCCGGCTGGTGCGCCGGCACAAGAATGGCTCCCTCCGGCACATGCTGGTGGACGCCACCCCCATTATCAGCGGCACAAAACTGCTCTATTCCTCGGTGTTCTTGCGCGATATCACCGACCGTGTGGAACTGGAACAGGAAATCTTGCATGTGACCGAACGGGAACAGCGGCGCATCGCCCAGGACTTGCACGACGGGCTGGGGCAACAGCTGGTCGGCGCCGGGTATCTCACCAATTCGCTCAAGCAGGATTTCGCCGCCAAGTCCCTGCCCGAGGCCGAGCGCCTGGGCCGGATTCAAGAGGCCATCAACGCCGCCATTGCCCAGACCCGCAACCTCGCGCGCGGCGTGCAGCCCGTCGAGCCCGAACCGAATGGCCTGATGGTGGCGCTCGGTAAACTGGCCGAGCAGACCCAGAAAACGTTCCCCATCCGCTGTCAGTTCACCTGCCGCCCCCCGGTCTTGCTCACGGATAACACCCTGGCCTGCCATCTGTTCCGCATCGCCCAGGAAGCCGTCACCAACGCGCTGAAGCATGGCCATCCGGACCGCATCCAAATCACCCTGAGCCAGACGCCGGCCGGCCTCCGGCTGGCGATCAAAAATAACGGGGCGAACCTGCCCGCCCGGCCGTCCAAGAAAGCCGGCATGGGCTTGCGCATCATGCGCCACCGCGCCGGCCTGATGGGCGGCAAACTGGAACTCCAAAACAAGGCCGGCAGCGGCCTCACCATCGTCTGCACGGTCCCCCACGCCAGCGTGCCCCCGTCCCCCCACTCCCCCTCTCAACCTCAGTTAACCACATAGCCCCAGGATGATTATGGTAAAAATTGATTCCACCACCCGCAAAGCCACGCCGGCCAAATTGGCCCCGCAAAAGAAAATCCTCATCGTCGATGACCACCCCATGATGCGGGAAGGCTTGCGCGGCATCATCAACCGGGAGCCCGACCTGATCGTCTGCAAAGAGGCCGAGAACGCCCGGCAAGCCATGGAAGCCGTGGCCCAATGTTGCCCGGACCTTGCCCTGGTGGACATCACGCTGCCGGGCAAGAGCGGACTGGAACTGGTCAAGGATCTCAAAGTCATGTATCCCAACCTGGCCGTGCTGGGCCTCTCGATGCACGATGAATCGCTCTACGCCGAACGGATGCTGCGCGCCGGCGCCCGGGGTTACATCACCAAGCAGCAGCCGCCGGAGGAATTGATCAAGGCCATCCGCGAAGTCCTCGCCGCCCACATCTATGTGAGCCGCGAAATGTCCGAAAACCTCCTCCAACGTTTCTCCGGCATCTCGCAAAAACTGCGGACGCCCATGGAGATTCTCACCGACCGCGAATTTGAAGTGTTTCAACTGATCGGCGAAGGCAAGGCGTTCAAGGAAATTGCCAAGCGGTTGCACTTGAGCGACAAGACCGTGGCCGTGCACAGCGCCAACATCCGGCGCAAGCTCAACCTCAAGAGCACCGCCCTGCTCATCCGGTTTGCCGTCCAATCGGAGAACCTCACCCAGGCCGCGGTGGGCTAACCGCCGCGCCGGAGCCGGCGGCTGTCCTTTTTCACCGCGCAGAATTCCTGAATGACGAAGTCCCAGGTGCGTTCGGTCAGTTTCGGATCGGTGCCGGCCAGATAGGCTTTGGCGATGGAGAGGTTGATGGCCGGCTGGGTGGCGGCATCGTTTTTCGCGGCGATGATTTTCTTCGCCTCGGCCCGGTCGCTGGTGTGGAGACTTTCGCGTTTGCCGGTGGAGGAATCCAAACTGAAGAAGACGGCGTTGCGTTTGCAAAGCCAGAATTTGTTTTTCATAGACACCTTTCAGGATAGGCGTCTCCAGATTTTCGGCCCACGGTACAGTGACCGGATCGTAAAAGAACACTGGCGGAACAGCGACGGAATCGGGTTCAGCCAACGGGTTTACTACACGAATCACTACACATTTGGGCTTTTTTCACCACCGATCCGGGGGAGTCGTCGTTGAACATCAACGACTTAGTTAAGAATGGCTCCAGAGGAAGGGCTCGGACTGGCTAACCACTTCAATACGTTGATATTACACGATTTTTCTAGGAATGCAACTCACTATTTGGGCTAACCCACCACTATTTAAAACTATTCCCCTACCCCTAGCACTGACAGTTTTACTGACAGATGAAATTGCCGGATTTTAGGGCGCTAATCGTCTTCCGACCACATCGAAAGCCACAGCTGCCGAAACCCTGCCCCTCCCTCCAGAGGAAGGATTTCATCAGTTCCCGCGTCGGGAGGATGCGACCAATCCCGGTCTGGCTAACCCACCACACCACTATTTAAAACTATTCCCCTACCCCTTAGCACTGACAGTTTTACTGACAGGTGAAATTGCCGGATTTTAGGGCGCTAATCGTCTTCCGACCACACTGAAAGTCACAGCTGCCGGACCTCTACCCGCCTCCAGAGGAAGGAATTCGTTAGTTCCCGCGTCGGGTGGATGCCGGCGATACCGGGCGCTACGGCAAGGGTTCCAGGCGCTTGAAAAAACGGGGCGTTAGGGCGACGGTTCTGACGGATCTGAAGGCTATGAATATCGATTCTACGGAAATGAAACGATTGGCGGATGCGGTGGCAAGTGTGGCCGCGACGATGGCGGAACTGTTCAACGAAAAGTTGAGGACCGCTGGCACCGGGGTGTTCTCCGAGCCGGACCCGGGGACTAATCGAGCCGAGTATCCCAACCGCTACTCGCCGATCCCGCCGAATGGTCGCCGGTGTGAATTCACGGGGCTGGGGCACGCGAAGCTTTATCAATTGCTCAGTCCCGGAGGCCTTGCCCGTGGACAGGTGCGTGTGGCGAATGTGCGCACGCCGGGAACCGCGCGCGGCCTGACGTTGTTTCATGTGGGCGATCTGCTGCGCTTTCTGGATGCACTGGCGGCCGCTGGCAGACCATGCGAAGGCAAACCGGCTTCCGATCGGGTGCGGTGATTCGGGGGATTATTCAGTGCAATATTTGCGGCGATTCCCCCTGCCCTCCCACCTGGTGCAAATGACGGATGAAAATGGCCGGCGGTTGTGGTAAAGACTCGGAATGAGAAAAAATGCCAAATCCATCACCGCTTCACTCGATATCATCAGGCACATTGACGGGCTGACTGAAGCAAACTTCAATCTCATCACCCGGCTGGTGACGTGGTTGGATGCGAATGAAAAAGCCCAACGAAAATTCAGGGCGGCGGTAATCGCCTGTCTTACCAAGGTTGATGCCGGAGTTGGCCTGCTGCTCGTCAGCCAGATGGCCGAACAGCAATATAAAAAACCTTTTTATCAACAAGACAAATTGGAAACAGATGCACAAGAATCCGCGGAATTCATTTCGAAACAAGCCCTCGAACATGGGACGGCCATTTTAAAAAAAATCTACACAGAAACCAAGGCGACGACGGAGGGTGGACGCCAGGGTCCGCGACAGGATCGGCGGCGGAAATGGCAGGGCTGGGAGATTTGAGATTCCCGAAAACCCTACCTCACCCTGACCCTCTCCCTCCCATCCAATGGGCCGGAGAGGGAATGGTTGTGATTTCAGCCGGGCTGGATGCACTCGGGCGTGTCGTTCTGGGCGCGGTTCACGAGCTGGGACACGCGGTAGCAGTCCATGTCCTCGGCGGGGTAGGGGCGGAAGAGGAATTTCAAAAACTCCGGCTCAAAGCCCTTGGGGTTCAGCCACCAGAGATAATGTTCCGGCCCGATGATGACCGGCATCCGGGTGTGCACGGCGGCGACCATGGGATTGGGCTCGGTGGTGATGAGGGTGAAGGTGTCCACGACCTGGCTGGCGACCGGCACATCATCGTCCAGCGCCAGTTCGCCGTAGCGGGGCGGCCGGACCCAGCGATCCCAGAGCCCGGCCATGCAGAACAGGCCATCGTCCTTGAGCGTGAACCGGTACGGCTGCTTGCCACTGGGTGTGGTCTGCCATTCGTAAAAACCGTCGGCCGGCACCAGACAGCGCTGCGTCGCAAACGGCTTTCGGAATGCGGTCTTCTCGGAAACCGTATCCACCAGCGCGAGCAGCCGTCCTGTCGCTCAAACGAGCATTGGCAATCGCAGATGATATGCCACTGCCTGCGGTCACTGACATGATTGGCAAAAAGGTGTCCGTCATGGTCATGCCCTGGGTCAAGGAAGGTAGAAGTCGTGATGTGGTCACGCTGTTCGCGCCGTCCAAAAACCCAAACTCGACGGAAATCGAAGTGCCGTTTTAAGCGGCATTTGTTGACGCGCTGTTGACGCTAATCGTTGGCAGCGCGTCGCGCATAACATAGCTGGAAACAAAAGGCGGAATGAGATTTACAGAATGGTTTGTTGACGGTTGACGAAATGGAGAGGCGGAATGAAAAAACGAAAATCACGGGTGCGAAAACATCATCAGCGGTTGGTCAAAGATGCCGGGGCGCGAAGCCTGCTGGCGCGAATGCTGGCCTGTCGTGAAACCCGGAGCGTGGTGCGGGCAATGTTGTTTGCCCAAGAGCGCGAAATATGGCGTGGTGTCGTGGCGACACCTCCCGCCTCCATTTTGGAAGTGGTCGTTACCGAATTCATGCGCCATACACCAGTGGCAGCAGAATTGCCATTCATGGCGACGGTGTCGCTTATCGCAGAATTACTCTGTGAAAAAGGCGCGGCGCTGTTGATGGCTGACGGTCAAAAAATCCTGCCCGACCTTTTCACGGTGATGCTGGCTGCATCGGGCGAAATGAAATCATTTTCCGTCTCAAAAATCCTGAAAGCTTTTGAGCTGGGCGGCTGGAAACCGAACGCCATCCGTGATGCTGGCTCGACGGCGGGACTGATTGCGGAACTTTCCGACAACGAAGGACGCGCTGCATTTTGGTGGGTTGAAGAATTCGGAGAATTTTGGGCGATGACAAAGACCGAAGTGCATCAAGGCACGCCACGCGTGCTGCTGATGTCATACGACCATGCCACATTAAGCAAGCGACTGAAAACCGGCGTGGTGGAAGTGAAGTCGCCCTGCCTCTCACTGCTCGGCACGACGGTCATTGGCAACATTCACCGCCAATTAACGAAAGAAGATTGGGCTTCGGGTCTGTGCCAGCGAATCGCATTCGTTTTTTGTCCTCCCGATGAAAAGCGAAATTGTTACGAGCGGAAATTTGCCATTCTTGACGGGCTGGATTTGGAAAAAATCGCCGCCGCCTTTCGGACTGCACTGGCAACGCCAGTGCATTCGGATTATCGTTTATCGCCTGATGCACGGAACGGAATTTGTGACGCATGGGTGCTGATGGGCAAGCAGGGCATCACGGCAGACTTTGTGCGCCGCGTGGAATTTCGCATTTTCAAATACGCGATGGTCTATCACTGGCTTTTAGGCAAGGCGAACAACGAAATTGACCGTGAGGATGTAAATTGGGCGGTGCGGTTGGCAATGCTGCACTTGTCCGACTTGCGGCAAATCATGGATTCGGTCGAATACTCGGAACTGCAAGATTTGTTGCGTCGGGCGGAAAATTTACGGGTGAAATTCGGACAAAGCTTGCAACCGCGCCACTTGCTTATGTATCTCCACCGGCAGCTAAAAACAATGCAATCGGCGGAAGCTCTGTTCTCGCTGCTGCAAGACAAGGAGCAATCAGCGATTACCACCGCTACCGAAATCAGACTTTTAAGCGATGGCGAGCGGGCGCAGTTAAATAAGAAGAACTGAAGACTTACCGGGCAACAAAAATAAAATTTGGAAATTCGGAAAAACGGCATATAATTCTACCTAGATGGTAGAAGTGTGTGGGAGGGGGGTCTGGGGGGAGTGATTTTTTCCGCCTGTTTTTCTGGTTTTTGGATTTCTTGTTGGTAAGTATTACTTAATAACTATTTTTCTCACGGAGCCAAGCTGCGGATTACTCTCTGGCCTGTCGGGTGGAAATCTTTCAAACTCTTTGCGTCGGCTGACAGGTCGCGACGCACCATGATAATCCGCAAACCACCGGAAGTGAATTTCGCCAAAGACAAGATAGTTTGTCTGACCGCTGGTGGTTCCCGCGATGAGGTGCTGGCCGAATATGTCCAGCGACGGCTGGATGCCCTAAAATGTCCTGCCCGAATTCGTCCGTATCTCGCCAGTGAATTTTTAATAGCCCGTCCGCACCTGCGTAATCCGATGACGAAAACCGCGCCCTTTGCGGCGGCGGCGGGAAAAATAAAAGCGGCGCTGCGGCTAAAAAAGAAAATTGTTCTGTTCGGCGATTACGACTGCGACGGCATCACGTCAATCGCGCTGCTGCACGATTATTTGCGAGCCGCCGGTTTGCCGGCCAATAAATGCGCCACCTTCATTCCGCTGCGCCATGTGCATGGCTACGGCCTGACGATGGCGGCATTGAAACGGTGCGTGAAAATTCATCGTCCTGAATTTTTGATAGTCTTGGATTGCGGCACAAACCGTCATGTTGAAATTGACTGGCTGAACGCACAGGGAATTGATTCCGTCATTGTGGATCATCATTTGCCCGCAGAAGGGGAACAGCCAGATGCGCCGCTAATCAACCCGAAAGCGTGGTCGGAGTTGCCGGATGACTGCTGGGACTTGAAATTGGCGAGTGCCGCCGGGCTTTCATTCCTGCTGGTGCAAGGGATGGCCGATGGCCTCAAAACATGGGATGAAGAACGCGCAATTTTGCTGGCGGGGCTGGGAACCTATGTGGACATGGTTCCGCTTGTGGGAATCAACCGGCTGCTGGTGCAACATTCGCTGCATCATGCCCGGACTGGCGGATTGAAAAAGGTGCCGGGGCTTTTGAAATTGGAGCAATTTCGCCAGTCGAATAAATTTACGGTTGGCCCGCTTACCGAACAAACTTACGGGCTTTTCATTGGCCCGTGCCTGAATGCCCCTGGGCGACTTGGTGACGCCAAAGATGCCCTGCACTTGTTGCTGGCCGAAAATCCACCTGCTGTAAAGCGACTGGCTAAAAAATGTTTCTTTCTGAATGAGCGCCGCAAATCCATTCAAAGGGGAATTTCCGAGCAAGCGTTGACTGCGGCTGGCGCGAAGAAAAATGCCAAAGTCATATTTCTGGCCGATAAAAATTGGCACGCCGGGGTTGGCGGCATTGTTGCCAGCGACGTGAAAGAAAAATTTAACCGCCCGGTGATTGTGTGTGCGCGGCAAGATGACGGCAAAGGCGGCGGGTTTTGGAAGGGGTCGGGGCGTAGTATTGAGGAATTTAATTTAGGTCAGGCGATTCAAACCGCCGTGAAGGATGAAGTGATTGACGGCGGCGGCGGTCACGAAATGGCCGGTGGGTTGTTTTTCAAAGAGGAGCAACGGGAGAAATTTGAAAGGTGGGTCAATGAAACCAGCGGCTTGGATGAAAAGCAATTTGTCCGCAAGGTGGAAATTATCGCGCCTGCGGAAACCTTTGACGCAGAAACTTGGTTCGGAATTTATCGCGCATTGGAGCCGTTTGGGAACGGAAATCCAGAGCCGTCATTGATTGCAAGCGATGTCGTGCTGGCGAGCGTGCCGCTCAAATTGGGAAAAGACAGGGATGAGTCCGGTGATCCAAGCGTGAAAAAAGCCGCCGCGCGGGATGTGTGGGCGATGCGTGCCGTTTTTGAAAAAAATAAGAAACCAATTTCCATCGAATCCACCGATTTAGCACACGCTAAAAAATGGAAAAAAAGGAGCCGATACAATTTTGACCTAGTGCTGACAAGCTGGCGGCGCGGCAAAATCCAGATTTACGGGTTTCGAGTCAGGTCAACCAATAGGAATAAAAAGGCGGCGGCTGGTGAAAAACTTTGATTCTGCTGCCGTCACAATTTTGTCGCATCAAAAAATGTGAGGTTGGCTTTTTCGGAGGCGATTTCGGCAGCGCTTTTTCTCTTGGTCGTGGCGGGGACGCTTCCCGGCGGGCATAGGTTTGTGACGCCCAGACCTAACCTGTAAAGTGATTTACGGTAAATGTTTTCCGCCTGCACGATGTTCCGCGCTGCATCATAAATCTCTTGCGCCGTGGCTACGGCGACCGCGAAGCTTTTTTGCCGGGAATATTCGCCGTCCCATTTGTGCGCCGCCACGACAAAGACCGTGAACGCCACAAGCTCCCACGCCTTCATTTCATTTTCCACTTCGTGAGCGTGAGCCAGTAAATAACTGTCGAGTATGCTTGGGTCATCCTCATTTTTCAGTTTGAATGTGTGTTGCCTGCTGATGTGTTTCGGCGGGCCTGCCGGCGTTACGGGGCGCGGGTCAATGCCGTCAGCCAAGTCCTTCAGTCTTGAACCAAGGTCATTGCCGACGATGGCGCGCAAGTCACCGGTGTAGTTTCGGATGTCTTGAATCGTCTTGATACCGGCGCGGTTCAAATCGGCCTCGCGCACTTCGCCGACGCCGTGCAAAACCCTCACCGGCTCATTGGTCAGCTTGGAAACCTTTTCTGATTCCATGATAAAGCCAACGCCATTGGGCTTGTTTTTGTCACTCGCCAGCTTCGCCAGCATTTTGTTGGAAGCAATGCCGATGGTGCAGGTCAAGTCCAAGCCCTTCAAAATGAAATCCCGCATCAACGCGGCGAAAGACAAGGCCATCACCAAAGAAGCATCAGCGCTTGCACCCTGACAATAAGGCGTGAGGTCAACGTAAATTTCATCCAGTGCAATTTTTTCCAGCACAGCATCCGGCCCGGCCACAACCGAAACAATCTCCATGATGACGCGCGATTCCTCGCGGTAATGCTCCATGCGTGGAGCTATGAAATGCCCATGCGGGCATAATTGCCGCGCCGTAGACATCGGCATTGTGGAATGGATGCCATATTTCCGCGCCTCTCGGCTTGCTGTCGTAACAATGGAGCGCGGTGTCAAGTCTCCTACAATGACCGGTTGTCCTCGCAAAGCTGGATTATCACGCTGCTCGACAGAGGCGTAATATGCGTCCATGTCGAGCAGTAGAATGACAGGATTCATCACGGCACGGTACGAATGCGCCAGAAATTATTCGTGGTCGGGTCGGGCGCGTTGGTGAAAATCAGGTTCCCGTTGGCATCGGCGGGATTGGTGACTTGTGGAATCCAGTTGGCTGGGGACAAACTGAATGAACGATCCAACGCATAATTCGTCCCTTGCAAGCCCACAAAGGACAGGTTCACTTTACCATTTTTCAAAACCGGGCTGGAGATTTGATTGTAGCCCGCTGGCGCAACGATGAGGCTGGCAAAACTGCTCGTCACGCTGCCGTAATTATTCTTCACCACCACAAAATAATTTCCAGCATTGGTATTCACCACGGCCAGCAATGACAAAATGCTATTGGTCTGGCTGGTTAAAATGATGGCGGTTGGCGCGGCAATCTGGACGGTTGGTGGCGTGGTGTAGCCAGACCCCACGCTGTTCATGGTGATGGCGGTCACCATGCGATTGCTGACCACGGCGGTTCCTGTGGCTCCGCTCCCGCTCCCGCCAACAAATTGAACCGTGGGAATAGCCAAGTAGCCTGAGCCAACATTGGTCATGGTAACCGCGACAACAAATCCGTTAATGACTATTGGCCCCGCCGTGGCGTTGCTTTGCTGGCTACAGACCATCCACCATTGATAGCCCAATGGTGATGTGCCGATGGCGACGACATTAAAACTAGCATTCGACCCGGTGCTAACGGTTTGATTTTGCGGTTGCTGAATGATACTTGGGGGCGTCAGCACGGTCAGCAAAGCGTTTGAACTGGTCACACTGCCACAAAGGTTGGTCACAATAACACTGTAACTGGCGGCGAAATTTGTTTGCACTGTGTTCAATGTCAACGTGGCATTCGTCGCATTCACAATGCTGACGCTGTTGCTGCGCCATTGATAGCTGAATGGGCTGGTTCCATTCGCCACCACACTGAACACGGCAGTATTGCCAAGCACAATACTCTGATTGGTTGGTTGCTTCGTGAAGCTAGGTGGAATCAGCACTGTTAGCATTGCGTTTGAGCTGGTCACACTGCCGACGACGTTGGTCACAATAACACTGTAACTGGCGGCGAAATTTGTTTGCACTGTGTTCAATGTCAACGTGGCATTCGTCGCATTCACAATACTGACGCTGTTGCTGCACCATTGGTAGCTGAATGGGCCAGTTCCACTCACCACCACACTAAACACGGCAGTATTACCAAGCACAATACTCTGATTAGTTGGTTGCTGCGTGATGCTAGGCACGACGGCTGTGGCCAAAGTTGCAACACTGCTAGTAACGCTGCCATCACCGTTGGTGATTACCACATAATAATTACCCGCGTTATTGGTAGTGACAGGGTTTAAGGTGAGCGTTGAGTTGGTTTGACCAACCAAGGTTCCGGTGGGCGCATCTATCAAGACTGCCGGGAGACTGGTGTAGCCTGAACCGACGTTTGTAACTGTGATGGTGGTGACCATCCCATTGCTGATTGAAGCCGTCCCCATTGCGCCGCTGCCACCGCCGCCCACAAACCGAACATTGGGAATTGTGGTGTAACCAGCCCCACCATTTGTCACAGTGGCACCCACGCAATACCCATAAGCCACCTGCGCCGAGGCACCGGCTTGACTCAAGTTATTGAGACAATACCACTGGTAGGAAGGGTCTGTCGCACTTGAGACGCTGACGCTAAAAGAGGCAGACCCACCCAAGATGGCAAACTGGTTTTGAGGCTGCGCGATAATGCTTGGCGGCAGCAACAGCGTGGCCACACTGCTCGTCACACTGCCTGATGAACTGGTGATGATGACTGAATAGCTTCCTGCGTTGTTGGCTGAAATAGAGTTCAACACCAACGATGGCGAAGAAGATACTTTGCGGATGCGATTGTTGCCTTTATCTGCAATAAATAAATTTCCATTGGCATCCACGGCTACTCCGTTTGGATAATAAAGCGTGGCACTGGTCGCAGAACCGCCATCACCAGCGAAACCCTGTCCCCCATTTCCAGCCACCCGTATAACAGTGCCGTTCGTAGATGCTTGAAATATGTAACCGCTATTGGCGACAAATAGATTTCCACTGGCATCTAGGGCTATTCCGTCTGGTCCGGAGGGATTGGTAATAGATGCTACCGTCAAAATAATGCCGTTCGTAGATACTTTGCGGATGCAATAGTTGTCATTATCTCCAATGAACAGATTCCCGCTGGCATCCACGGCTATTCCAATGGGAAAATAAAATTCGGCATTAGTCGCTGCACCGCTATCACCTGCGTAACCACGCACCCCATTCCCCGCCACTGTCGAGATAATGCCGTTTGTAGATACCTTGCGAATGCGATTATTCCATGTATCTGCAATAAATAGATTCCCGCTAGCATCCACGGCTATTCCTTGGGCTCCATTTATCTCGGCATTGGTCGCTATACCACCATCACCTGCGTAACCCTGATTCCCATTTCCAGCCACTGTTGTGATATTGCTGTTCGTAGATACTTTGATGATATAGTTGCCATTATATGCAATAAAGAGATTCCCGTTCGCATCCACGGCTACCGCATTGGGATTGAGAATATTCCCCGCCACTGTCGAGATAATGCCGTTTGTAGATACCTTGCGGATACGATTGTTGCCATAATCTGCAATGAAAAGATTCCCGTTCGCATCCATGGCTACATCATAGGGCTTATTAATCTCGGCATTGGTCGCAGAACTGCTATCTCCACCATAACCCGCTGTGCCATTGCCAGCTACCGTTGTGATGATGCCATTGGGGAGATAGGTTCCGTTGAATTGCCATTGGTAGTTGAATGGCCCGGTTCCGGAAACCGCGACATTAAACGTGGCGCCGCCACCTACAACTGCCGTTTGATTGGTTGGCTGTTGCGTAATGACCGGTTGTGCGTCCACCACAAAAACCACAAGCACTAACGCACATAGTAGGCAGTTCTGAATCAAATTGCGTTTTGCTTTCATGGTTTGGATATGATTTGTAAAACACTAATTAAACTAATTAGCGTCCATTCTTTTTTTTGCTTTGGGTTTTTCTACAAAGTGAAATCCCCTTGCCTGAATTTTCCTTGCGCTTTCGTCAAATGCGATAAAAAGGAATTTTGAGTTCTTCTTTAAATGTCTGTAGCTTTTAATGGCTTTGTCAAAATACTTGTCTAAATCCGAATTTTTCTTGTGATTTTTGCCTCCGGTTATTTTGAAAATCATTAGCCTCAACTCGGCATTGGTAACTAAAAGTTTTTGAAAGTCGTATTTTATAGCACTGTAAGGCTTCCCGGTTGTGTCCCCCCTTCTTTTCATGCCCCACTCGCATTCCACGACTAAAGGCAAACTTGTTGGCTGATACCCGCTTTTCTTACCCTTGTTTTCAGTATACCAATGAAGGTCATAAAGCCATTCTCTGTTTTTGCATTTATTTGCAAGGACGTTCGGACAGTCTTTTGGAAGTCTGTTTGCGTATACTTTGAACCCCTTTTTACCGTCTAGCTTTTGGTGGCCAAGTTGGCATAACTCGCATTTAATCAGTTCCGTTCTCTGGCCAACTGTGGTATTGGGGTTAAAAAACTTCTCCAAGCAAGAGCCAAGTTTTTTGACGATAAATTCTGAAATTGGATCGCTGAGTTTTACATCTGAGTGCTCATTTGTGAATGTGTCCCAATTTTTCATCTTCTGCTTGTTTTACAAACAGTTGCTTGCTGTATGACCCGAAATTTTCATCACCATAAATTTGCGGCTAGCAAGGTTGGCCGTCGAGAAAATAATTGTTCCGTCTTCGCCTGCGCCGTCAATAATCAGACGGCAGAAGCACCGTGGTCAAACTGCGGTCGGATTCAGTGATGATCCAAAATTTCTCGCCGCTGGCGGTGTGGTAAACCGACAGAATCCGAAATCCTTCCCGCAGAGAAAAATTATTTTCGTCGCGGTCGGCTGGTGTCACGTTGCCCCAATCGCCGCGAATGTGGCGGTCTAGTGCCGTCAAAATATCATCCGTCGTGAGGGTTTCGAGGGCTGCGGGGGTGATGACGAGTTGCCCGGTGTTGAACTTCATTTCGCTGGTAATGGTCATATTTTTATCGAGTTGGCTCCGAATTTTCGGAGCGGTTTTGTTTTTCACTGACTGAAAACAACCGCTGCGGAAAACGGCCAACGGCGGCGGGAGCGCATGAATGGAGAACGCGGAGCATCAGCAACGGAGTGCCAAAGCCTTGGCGCGTGCGTTGCGCGGAGCTACGGAATGAGAAGCGGACGCCGTGATGAAAAATGATTCCAGCGCCATGCACTGACGGGCAACCGAACACCCCAGCAGCACCGGAAACCGAATTTCGCTATATGATTTTTTTCCAAAACTATTTGCGGTGCGCTGGTTGAAAGTGACACCACGCGGCCTTAAAATAGTAATTAAGGAGATGAATTATGAAGGACTTACCACGGGAAATTTTACGGGAATCACTGATTTCGCTGAACGCGGAGCGACTGCCGTCCTGGGTGGTTGACCGGCTGGCGAGCGACTTCAACGCGAAGGCGGTTGTGAAGTTGCGGGCGTTGGCAGCGCGCGAAATTACGAATCGGAAAATCGCGCGGCTGTTCGCCGCCGGTCGGGGAAATGAAGAGGGGTGCAGGGGAGAAACGCGAGTTTCTCCACCTGCCGAGCAAGGGCTGGCGAACGGAGTGAGCCAAGCCCTTTAGCTCGCACGACCACACGCACCATGAAAACGAAGCAGCTACGCATCCGCTTGGGAAATGAGGCTTGGCAGCAGTTTCACGCCTTGCCGCCGCGTGCAAGAGGTCAAGCGGTATCGCTGATCCTCGGCGCGTGGGGGTTGGGCGTGAATCTGCGCGAGTTGCTTGCAGTTCGTCAGGATGTCGCCAGAGCGAGCAACCTGATGAACCAAAGCTTAAGAACGAGCTGGGGCAAATCGGCGGATGGGGTAGCTGCGAGTGAAATGGTGCGGGTGTTCCGTCGGGTGCTGTCGTGAAAGTGATTGTGAAAATTAAACGGTCGGGCGGGTCGCTGCGTCGGCTGCTGGCGCACGTTTACAGGCCGAAGGGTCGGACGGTGCGTGAGGTGGCAGCATTGCAACCGGACGGCAGCAGGGTGGCCGGTGTCATCAACGGCATGGATGGGGGAATGACGCGCGTGCCGAAATTGGATGCCTCGGCGCTGGCGTGGGGCGTGACTGGCCGGGGCGAATACCGGCACGTTATCATCTCCGCCGATGATTGCAGGGACTTGGACGAACGCCGGAAACAGGTCAAGGCGATGTTACGAATGGGGCGTGAGTGGGTGCGGCAGTTCGTGCCGGGCGGCTCTTATCTGGGCGTTGTGCATGATGACCGCGAGCATTTGCACCTGCACCTGATGCTGCGCAACGAGTCGGTTTCTGGCGGGGCGCTAGGCTGGGCAAAGGCGACGGTTCGCCTGATGCAAAGCATGGTTTGGGTTTCGCCAGAGACGAAAAAGGAATTTGGAATTGAATCTGGCCGTGGGGCTGGCCGTAACAGCCCCGAATTCAGTGATGCGCCCTATCCGCTGGCGGCGTCACTGGATGCAAAGAAATTAGCGGAAATGGAAATGGAAAAGATAAATGAAAATATCAGAACCGGAGCAATCCAAGTTGGCCGCGTCAATAAGCGCGGTGAAATTACCAGTGTCGTCTTCAACGGGCGGCGCATCAGGTTGCGGACAGTCTGCGGACTGGCTGCGAGTGGGGGCGTGGAGCTTCCCAAAGGACAGAATCGCGATAATCGGAGAATACCTCGGCGACATCAAAATCTGGCTCGACACCGGGCTGACATTGGAAATGTCATTGCGTGACAATGTGGATTTGCGAACGGCGCAACGGGCGATTTTGACCGAATCAGACGCGACGAAATTTATCCGCACTGTGGTCGTCGGTCGCTCGTAAAATCGGCACGGTCAAGAATTCAGTTTCGCAACGGTGTAGGGCGTGATTTGCCAGTAGCTTTCCACATCGGGCTGTTTGACCACGGCGCGGTAATGTTTGAAAACTACACCGGGACTGTTGCCCATTTCGGCGGCGGTCAGGTTTTCATTTTTATACTTGCCGAAGTGATAGCTGCCAAACGAATGGCGAAGTCCATTGTGCGGCCATTCTTTGACTACTGCCGGGCGTCCGGGGTCGTCGTCCGTAGCGGCGCGGCCATTTACAAGGTGCTTTAACCGTTCGCCGAAAAGGTCAACGTCGGGTGCAACCCTGCCATTCTTTTTCGACGACTTTAGAAGCCACTCTGTCAGGTTTTCCTGAATGGTCACAATGCGCCGCTGCCGTGTCTTGGCTTTGCCAGCTTTGACTTCAATCGTCCGCGCCTCAAGGTCAATTTCCGACCAGTCCAGCGCGCAAATTTCGGAACGTCGCAAACCGGCAAACAATCCGATGGCAATAGGCGTAGCCATTTCCGGCATACAATCCAACGCCGCCGCCAGTAACTTCTCTGCCTCGCCGGGTGTCAAAATGCCCGGCGGCTTGTCTTCCAAGATGGGGCGCGACACGCGCTCTGCCGGATTGACAGCGCAGTATTCGCTGCCGATGGCGTAGTTGAAAATTGTTGTCAGCGTGACGATATAATTCTTCCGCGTGCGGGGTTCCCATTCCGATTCTGCGATCCAATCCTCAATGTCGGCTTTGCGGATGCCGTGAATTTCCACCTGTCCAAATTCCTCGTTCAACATTTTGATGGCGCTGCGGTAGTTGCGCATGGTGGTGGCCTTGCATTGCATCGCATTGCGCGATTTGATGAATTCCTTCGTGACCGCCTCAAACAAACGCGTGCCGCCAGCAGGGCACGCGTGTTTCAGCCAGTAAGTCACGATTTCGGTCAAGGCGGCTCTGCCGTCAATGCGCTTGTAAGCGTCAACCGCCTCGGCAACCTGTGCCGGGGTTAATTCAAAGTAGTGGGCACCGCTGGCAACTTTCGGCTCATGCTGCTCGGCAAACCACTTCTTCGCTGCGGCTTTGGTAGCAAATGATTTTTTGATGACCTTGCCGCCGGTGAATCGCTTGCCAAGCATCACCCGCCAAAATACATTTCCCTTGCCGTCATCATCCTTGAAGATGTTCACGCCCGAAACTTGTTTTTCTTTCATGCCTCAATCTTTCCAGAATCTTTCCAGATAGTCAATAGAAAAAATCGTAAAAGTTAATAATAATCAATGGATAAAGGGCTATAGTGTCTTTTTGAAGCGTCGCTGTAATTAGGCTCATAACCTGAATTTTTTAGCCGCAAAAAGGCGCACAGAGCGCAAAAAGGGCATCGGAATTTTAAAACACGAACCAACTTAATTAGCGGGCGGATTAAAGTTCAGTCTCCGTGATGGAGCACGCGGTCATTCCACATGGACGATGCGAAACCGACCATCACAATATGATGCCGGATGAGGATTGACAAATATAGCAATCAAGCAAATCTTCCCATCATGTCAAAAACAAGAGTTGGACTTTTATTTTTTCTAGCGTTTCTGACATGCCTTTCTCAGGGTTGTGTTGAGCTTGCTATCTCAAAGATATCTTCCGACTCAACTCAATTACACTCGGCATACGCAGGCTATTTCACCCATGAAATAGAAATGAGAGCACAGCAGCCTGTCACTAATCAGTCACCCATTCTAGCCATTGATAAATGGAGCGAAGACATTTACCACCCTCAGATTGAATACGCGGACTATTATCAAAAAAATGCGCACGATGGAATTATCGTTGGCCCATTGATGCCGTTTGAAATTTGGAAACAAACTGAATATAAACAGTTATTGGAAGATCGAAAAAAACTCAATGGCTCGCCAAACGGTAGAAATAAATAAGCTTGGCTAGCAATGCCCGCTATCGTCGACGTCACCGCTTCACAGGCAATCCGGGGTTGGCTGTTGTACAAGACCTGCCGTCGAGAGGCAGAAGCCAAAACCTGAAATTTAAAATCCCGAACCTGAATTGGTAGAAAAAATTCGGGCATGGGCAGCTGGATAATCTACGGAGTTGGGCGAATTGGAGGCTAGGCGGTTATTGCTAGGGATTTTACAGGGATTGGCAAATGGAAATTCTGAGAACTCTACCGATGTGGGGGTGTAATATAATCTGGGGAAAGATGACCCTGCCGCGTGATTTCCAATACGCAGAGGCATCTGGTGGCGCGGCTAATATTGTTGCGGAAGCACCACAAGCTGACCCAGGAGGCTTTTGCCGAGGGCAGCGGTTTTACCTACAAGTATTATCAGGGGATCGAGAATCGAAAGCGGGATCTGAGGTTGTCAACGGTGGAGCGCCTGGCCAAGGCCTACGGGATTGATGTCTGGCAATTGTTCGGGCCAACGGTGCCGAAAACAAAATTCAAAAGCGTCAAACGCGCGACGGCGGTTTGAACGGGTGATGCGGGCTGGGGCCCGTCACAGGTTTAATTTTTTGGTTTTTAGCTGCTACGAGAGTCTTCAGGATTGGTCGGGCATTCGCGCGACCGATGAATTTGTCAGGTAGGAGGTCGGTCTTTTCATGGAAAACAACGGAGGAGAAACTGCGCCCTGCTCCAGCGCCGGACAACCGTGTCCGGCGCCGTTTGCCTTTCCCCCGATGACGACGGAACAGTTGGCGGCGCTGGAGCGGTTTCTCCAGAGGTTGTTCAAATCGGTAACGACGGCGATCCTGGTGTTTTTTGCGGGTGGTGTGGGCACTTCCGAAGTCACTCATCCGAGCAACCACAATGCTGGCGGCCACAAGGTTCCCCCCATTACCAATACAACCCGGCGCGCAGATCGGGGGGAGGCCGGCGTTGAAATCCAACAGGTCGAGGACGATGACAATCCGTCCGGTCCGCCGCCGGTGCCGTGCGAGGCCCTCGGGGTCGGGTGCGTCAACCGGGTGCCGTCCGGGTTCTGCCATTTTCGGCAGCATCTGTGCATTGTGGCTCCGCACCCGGATTCCATCATGGAGCTGCACCAGAAAATGGATCAGGTATTGCAGAAGCTTAATGAAAAAAGCGAAAAGGGCCTGGCGGACGGCCACCGTGAACCGGTGAGTGGGGAGGTGGCCCGGCAGGCGTTTGCGCTGTTGCAAAAGCTGGAACTGGATGCGCCACTGAAGGCGCCGTCGGTGTTGACCGTGTTCCGTCTTTACTGCGTGGACGGTTATTCAGCGGAGCGCGTGGCGCGCAAATGCCGTTGTGCCAAAGGAACGGTGATGAGCCGGCTGCGTTTTATCGAGACGGTGACGCAGACCAAGCCGGAAGAGTTCCGGGCGGTGTCCGGGCATCTCCAGCAAATGGAGGATGATCTCCGCAGCAGCGGGGCGCGGGAGATTTACCGGCGGGGACTGGTGGATGATCGGGAGGATTAATCCAAGAGCTTGGGGGCGTCTTCAAGTTTGAATCCGCGATGCAACGCTACTTTTTTCCATTTGTTAAATGACTTGGCGACATCCGATGGGGATGGTTGCAGCCTTTGGTAGCAGATGGCCAGCAATACAGCGCTTTCACCCGGTTCCCATCCAGCCTGAAAGGCGCAGTCCAGCAAGGGAATGGCGTGGGTGTAATTCCCCGCACGCATCTGGCAGACGCCGGTTAAATAGGCTCGCCGTCCCGCCTTTACCAGCGAGGAGCGAAGCGAGGAGCATGTAATCCTGGACAGCGCGGTAAGTCATGGCGAATCCCAGCGAGTGGCTGAATCTGAATCATCCGCACACCTACCGGGTTATAGAGCGCGCGCTGTAAGCGAAAGGCCAGCGTCCTCGGCTCCTCGCGAATCCTGT
>Ga0214172_1000102_pt1 | contig 46887 bp, 39 predicted proteins | sample TroBogEpilimnion_29_FD_153010 | JGI IMG/M metagenome (GOLD analysis project Ga0214172, IMG submission 153010) | Freshwater microbial communities from Trout Bog Lake, WI - 12JUL2007 epilimnion | ecosystem: Environmental > Aquatic > Freshwater > Lake > Epilimnion/Euphotic zone | place: Trout Bog...
GATGCGATTGAAAAACTCATCGGCGATGCCATCGCGACTGATTTGCTCACCGGCGGGACGGCTTGTGGCCGGCTTACGGTGGAAGCAAGTTTTTTGAGCATTCGTAAATAATCGCCGCTAGTTTGGCGTGTCCACCAAATTACTCAATACGTTGAGTTAAATTACTCAATACAAAAACTCGGTTGAATCTTTCTTAAAAGGCTTCGGTCTGCGGTCTGCGAGCGGAAACAGTGGAGCGCAGGCGGAGAGACGGCTGGAACGGAGCCGTAGCGCAACGCCGCCGCTGACCGCAGACGGAAGCCCGCCGCAGTTGCGGTCAATTCATCGCCGCCGCGACGGACGTGGGTTTTGCGGAATGAAACGGACGTCGTCGCGCGGGGGACAGGGGCGACGGGCAGACCGTGGAAAGAAGCAAAGCCCACGTTGGTCGCGGCGATTGGCAAGATGCCCAAGATGGCGGAATGGCCTGATTATGGGATACAGGCGCAACTTGGAAAACACTGGCGCAAACAAATTCAGTATATTTTTCGATTCGATTCACCTCGCACAAAGGCGGAATTCGCCCCCGAAAATCCGGCTCGCTCGTGATGTTTATGCAGCGAAAGTGAAGCCTGCGAAACGATGCGAAATAAAGCTCACGAGGGAGCGCCGATGGGCGAGCAGAATCTTCACCGTTTCAAGGCGGAGTCCGGCACGGGGGAATTGATGCGGGGAAGTTTCTGCGAAGGGGCAAATGATGACAGGCGGTATTTGATCGGACAGGGATTGGGGACATTCAGTTCCTTTGAATGGTCATTCAGACAGGTGCATGCTGTGACAAAAGATCACCGTATGACAAAAGCTCCTGAACTTCCAAAGACTGCCACCAGCCAGCCAGCGCCTGTGTCCGCGCCACCATTTCAAGCTGAAGGAAACTTTGAATCTCCCAAAATAATATGCGACATCGCTGACGGAAATGCCTTCGTTGAAGAATACCGCAAACCGCACATCCCAGTAATGTCCGCTTTTGGCGGTGGGCGTTTGCATGTATGCAGGTTCTACGGGTCATGGGATCTGGACCGGATGATCACGGAGAATGGCGATGCCCTGTTCCGTTCCATCCGCAAACTCTCGTCCAAATCCACCAAGGATGCTACGAAGGAATGGGACGACCTCACGTTTAAGTTTGGCCCTCGCGCATTCCTTTATGCCGACAAGGACAGGATGATTGGATTTGCTGCCACCTCAGATGAGGCGGAGCGGTTGGTGGCCGATTTCGCCAAAAAATACCACAAGCCAAAACCGGCCATCGAATCGGGTGGAGTTTTTTTCCTGCTTCAGTTCGAGGGCGAAACCATACGAACCAGGGAAGTCTCCCTGTCATCCAACACCATCCTCAAGCCGGAAACGCTGAACCTACATTACGGCACTGGTAGCGGAGAATGGCACCAAAGTTATGTCGAGCGACTTCACAAGTGTCCCAGCGGCCTCACAATCTTCGAAGGCAGGCCTGGCACTGGCAAAACATTCTATCTTCGTCACCTCATGGGTGAACTCAAAGAATCACATCGCTTCTATTTTATCCCGACTGCAAGCATGGGTGCTCTTTCCAAGCCTGAGTTTATCGGCTTTTGGTCCGATCAACGGCAATACCATTCCGACAAAAGGTTTGTCATCGTTCTGGAGGATTCCGATGGAGCACTCATGACCCGTGGCACGGACAATCGAGAGCAGGTCAGCGCCCTCCTTAACCTGTCCGATGGGATGCTTGGTGATTTCCTTCGGCTGCAAATCATCTGCACCATCAACTGTTCCGCCTCAGATATTGACCCGGCGCTGCTTCGGCCCGGTCGCTTGCTTTGTCATCGTGTCTTTGGCCGACTCGACTACGCCCAAGCCGCACGACTTGCTGAAAGCCTTGGCCGGAAGTTGCCGCAAGTCCAAGATTACTCGCTAGCTGAAGTGTTTGCCGGACATGACGCCGATGAAATTAAACATCAGCGTATCGGGTTTGCGGCTTGAAACGATATGAAAATACCTGACAGCCATCATTACCGCCAAGGCGACGTGCTCATTGAGCAAATCGCAACCGTTCCGGCCACTGCTGAAAAGCAGATCCGATCTGCACGCATCATTTTGGCGCACGGAGAAGTCACCGGTCACCATCATGCGCTGGAGACAATTGATGCCGCAGATTGGTGGAAAACCGGTGACATCGCCAACGACAATGAAAAGCCAAATGCACTGGCGGGGGCGTTGTTCGTCTCGCTTCTTTCTGGAGGTGTGGTGACACATCAAGAACATGCCGCAATCAGATTGCCAGCCGGCAATTACCGCATAATCCGCCAGTGCGAATATGCGCCCGAAGCGATTCACAACGTGGTTGATTAAAACCATGACGCAAATCCACAAATTATCAGTTGAACAACTGGCGATGATTCCCCAGGTTCGGGACGACTGGTTGAAAATCGGCCTGGACACCACGCCGGTCAATCAAGCGGATGTCCGGGAAATCTTGGATCGCCTGTATGCGGTTGCCGGCAAAACCGCGCCAAAAAACATCATGTTCTTTGGTGGTCCTCTTGAAATCTCATTGGCCATCGCGAAGTTGCGATTTGAGGATGCCACCATTCGTTTGCAGGTCTCCGATTTGGTCAACGGCGAATTTCGCCGTCAAATCATTGGCCAGATCAACAAACAGGTGGCCGGCCTGATCAGCAGCCAATCCCGCTTTGAATTCAACGTCGCCGCGCTTACGCCGGATTTGGAAGTCATCGAACATGTCCGGGCGCGGGTTGGCGAAATATTCCATGCCCAGTTTGGCGGACTCCGGGCGTGGCCATTTAGCGGTGACTTTGGCCAGTTCGACGTTTCGCTGGCATGGTATGACTTCGCTGGCCGGCTTGGGATAGATGTCTCACAATTGATTCCGTCTTTCGATCTGGCAAAGTCCTGCGGTTGGGCGGTTTTGTTCTGGGATTGGGCATTTATTTCTTCCAAACCGGAATTTATCCACCGGGATGAACGGGGGCTTTTGCATTGTGAAACCGGTCCTGCCGTGCATTATCCCGATGGTTTTTCCGTTTTCGCCATTCATGGCGTCCGTGTGCCCGAAAAGGTGGTCATCGCGCCGGAATCAATCGTCATCTCGGAAATCGAATCCGAGCGAAACGCCGAGGTGCGGCGGGTGATGATTGATCGTTATGGGTCGGAACGGTATCTGATGGAGTCTGGGGCGGAAGAAGTTCACCGGGATGATTTTGGCATATTATACCGGAAGGAAATCCTGGGGGATGAATCCTTGGTGATGGTGAAAGTGGTCAATTCTACTCCGGAGCCGGATGGCAGCTTCAAAGACTATTTCCTCCGTGTGCCGCCGACGATGGAACGGGCAAGACAGGCCGTGGCCTGGACTTTTGGCAAAAAGGAAAATGAATATTCACCGGCATTACAAACCTGAATATGAAAACAAAAAAATCAGGAATCGTTACCGAGTTGAAGGCTCGATACAAAGAGCGCTTGTCTCGTGCCGTAGAACAACTGGCAAAAGATTACGCAAAGGGCAGACACAAAAACGGCCGTGAATATTTTTGGGTGGATGTCGAGCTGTTCCATATCTGGGCCTACCGGGTGCGCCGAGATTGGTATGGCTTTGCTTTGGGAAACGTTCCTTATGTTTGGAAAGACATACTGAACGATTTCCTATTATGGTTGCAATCGCAATGTCCCGATTTTGAAATTCTTCAAGCTAAAGTCAAAATGGGTGGATTAAGGTTGTATATTGAAACCAACAGTCAGAATTCGACGGTAAACAAAAAGGTTCGTATCGAAATACAAAAACTGGAGACTTTATTGAGCCATGAAAACCTGCGTTATTAACTCGCCTTTGAAATCGCCGTTTCCAATGCGTGCAAGCACTGCTGCCGCCGGAATGGTAAAAATCTGATTATGAGACTTCAAGTGTTCAGCGATCTTCATCTCGAATTTGGCCCGTTTGAGCCAACGCTCAAGCATCCTGATGTTGTGGTGCTGGCGGGCGACATTCACGTCGGGACGGCGGGGGTGAAATGGGCCAAACAAATTTTCCGGGATTGCCCGGTCATTTATGTGCCGGGGAACCACGAGTTCTATAACCATGCCATGCCGGATTTGATCCAGGCGCTCAAGCGCGAAGCCAGGGACAGCAATGTGCATGTGCTGGAAAACAATGCCTGCACCATCAACGGCTATGTTTTTCTGGGATGCTCGCTCTGGACAGATTTCCAACTTTGGCCCAATGCCCGCGAGGCCATGTTGTTTGCCAATCATGAAATGTCTGATTTTTGGCTGATTCAAAAGAAGGATGGCAACAAGTTGTATTCCGCCGAGGACTCGGTAAAAAGACACGCCGCGTCCGTCCGGTGGCTGGCGCGGCGGCTGTCCCGCCATGATCCGACGCGAACCATTGTCGTGACCCATCATGCACCAAGTCACCAGTCAGTTTCATCGCAGAACGCCGGCGACATGCTAAACGCCGCCTTTGCCTCGGACTTGGATTCGATGATCCGAGCCAGTCGGATTCCCATTTGGATTCACGGCCACACGCATTACAACGTGGACTATAAAATCGGGGCGACGCGCATTTACAGCAATCAGCGCGGTTATCCAAACGGGAAGCTGCGGTGCTTTGAACCCGGAAACATAATTGAGATCTAATGAAACTCCTTTTCTCCGAACAAAACTCCGACTACGAAAACTACCTGTTTCCGTATGCCATCTGGGCGATTCCCGAAGCCGGCGAGAAACCGGCGGACGTTTTCAACGCCGGCTTCCTGCCGTCGTCGCGCCAGCTCGACCGCTTCTACTTGTGCCGCCATGTGCGCGTGGATTTGGCAAAATTCAAACCGTCCACCGAAAACCGCCGCATCCTCCGCAAAGGTGCTGGCATCGAGATGAAATTGGTGCCGCGCGCGAAATTCGATTACACTGCGGAGCGCCGCCAGTTTTTCAAGACCTATGCCGACATCAAGTTTGGCAAGGACGTGATGAGCTGCGAACGGCTGGATGCGCTGTTTGCCGCGCCGATCATCTCGCACCTGCTGGTGTTCACGGACACGGCGACCGGCAAGGACATCGGCGTCGCCACGCTCTATCTCGAAGGCAAGGCGCTGGCGTTTTACTACTACGCGTTTTACGATTTGAATTATTACGCGCGTAACCTCGGTATGTTCATGATGACCTCGGCGGTGGCGCTCTTCGCCGAACGCGCGGTGCGACAGCTTTATCTCGGCACCTGCTACTCGCAGACGGCATTCTACAAGACGCAGTTCGTCGGCGCGGAATTTTTCAACGGCTTCCGCTGGTCGGACGACCTGGACGAACTGAAATTCATCATCCGCCGCGACCAAAAGAAACTGGCCGGGCATCTGCTGGAGACCAGGGAATACCGCGAGAAGTTTTATCAGGCTGACCTTGGTAAAATTGCCGCCGCTAGTGCGTTCCGGGTGATACGGCAAGACCAAACACCTTGCGACTGATGTTAATAATGCAACCCTTTCGGACACCATGAATTTTACCAGCCTCGATTTTGAAACGGCCAATCGTTCCCGCGTGAGCATCTGCGCCGCCGGGTTGGCCGTTTTTGAAAATGGCCAACTGACGGAAGCGCCGTATTGGCTGGTGCGGCCGCCCAAAGGTCACGGATGGTTTCATGATGACTTCATTGAATGTCACGGTTTGACGCATCTGGATGTTTTGGACGCCCCGGAATTTCCTGCCATTGTGACGGAACTGGTGTGCCGGCTGGCCGGCGATGACCTGGTGATTGCACACAACGCCGCCTTCGACATCGGACATCTGCGCGCTGCGCTGGAGCATTTCGATCTGCCCCGGCCGGTTTTTGATTATGCCTGCACCTGTCAGCTTGCGCGCCGTGTCTGGCCAGATTTGCCAGACCACAAGCTCGCCACCTTAACCTTGCATATCGGACACACATTTAACCATCACCACGCCCAGGCTGATGCCGAAGCCGCCGGGCGCGTGCTGTTGGCGATGATGCGCCACGCCAATGCCGCCACGCCGCGCGAGCTGTTGGAAAAGGTGGGCATGAAGCCGGAGCGTTTTTGATTATGGCCATATTTGAACAACATTGCGCCCAGGCTTTGGAAACCTTTGGCCAGCCGTATGCCGAGGTGCATCGCTGGCTGGATGAATTTGCCGGCCAGCCGCCTCACGGAATGCGCCACCGCAAGAAGCGACATCATCTGGCGGGCATTGAAGAAGTGCGCAGATTATGGGGTGACGAGGCCGCCGCTGCCGCCCGCCAACATATTATCACCGACTTGAAAATGGAAGGTTGGTGCGAAACCGATCCCTTTCCGAAAGATGAGTCCCATTACCAGCGCATGGGTTTGTTTTAATTCGAATCCAACACTTTTTCTCGGTAAAATGAGACGGCGACTAAAAATGAAAAACATTCGTATCAGACTCACCACAGCAACAACGGTGGCATTACTCCTTTCAGGATTTGCGGCCAGGGTGCTGGCGTATCCAACGAATTACGGGCCGTTTCCACCGGGCCATGAACCTGCGGCCATTACGCTTACCCCGTGCAAGCTGGAGCATGAAGTCAAACCGCCAGCAGCCGATACGGATGATAATGCCGGAGCCGTCCGGGAATACCGCCTTCCAGCCGCCGGGCAAGGTCAAATCATTCTGGCGTTACGCGGCACCACCAATGGCTGGGAAATCAATCTCCGTGATGCCACAGGCAAAAACCTGATGCCCGTGCCCGGCACGAACAGCATGACCACTGTCCAGATGGAGGTGTTTGCCTGTGATTTGAACGGCGACAACCAGCCTGATTTCATTGTCAATGTCTGGTCGGGAGGCTGCGGTCTGGCGGCGGAGGGGAGCGAAGTGACCTTTCTGCTCTCCGGCAAGGACGGCTACCGGACCGCATCGTTTTACCTTTATGACTTCGGCAACAAAGATTTGGTGCGTTTCAAGGCGGGTGGGCCGGTCTATTTTATTTTCAACGACCTGATTGGCAATGGCGGCGAGAAAACGCGCGACGGTCGTGACCACAACTTCTGGGTCTATGATCTCTACCGGATCGATGGCAATCGGTTTGTTCCGGCCGACGCGGAACAACCGGGATTTCCCAAATGGGTTTGGTTCACGAACAAGGCCAACCACGAGGAAACCACGCAATTGTCTCCAGATCAAAAAAACAGATTGCTGATGAAGCGGAGTTTCATCAAATAACCTTGATGCCATGCGGGGCTATCTCTAACTATATTTCTTTTTCCAATGCAAAACATTCTTAAATTAAACCAAATCGCCGCATGGCAGCTTGGTCGCCACCTCGTTCGAAATGACGAACCTTCCTGGGTAGCAACCTTGCCATCGCTTCAACGTGATGCAGTATGGAAGCCAGGCCAAGTTGAACTGCTCTGGGATTCTCTATTTCGTGGTTTTCCTATCGGGTCGCTGGTCATTTCGGAAGAGTTGGATGGTCAGAAATCGCGTTACGGCAAACTGGCAGGCAGCAATGACCCGTGGCCTGAAAAGAATGATAAGCGACACTTGCTTGATGGTCAGCAGCGGAGCAACGCGATTGCGCTCGGTTTTTTTGACCCTTTTGCACCTGATGCAATTGAATTTGGTAGCATCCTGTGGCTGGATTTGTGTCCGGATATACAAACCTTTAAGGTTGGCACCCGGCACTTTTTCTTTCGCCTCACGACGAGCGCGCATCCCTGGGGTTATGAAACAAGTGATGCTGCGGGGAGATTGCATGCATTTGAAATACAAAATGCTGTTAAAGAATGCGGCTGGAAATCTCCGCAAGGAGATTCCTACCAGCGTCCCGCAGTGGTAGATTTATGGCCCGCCAAATCAAACAAGCCAATTCCAGTCGCATGGTTGTTGCTCAATGCAGATAAGCAAGGAAGCTGTCTTTGGACAGCTATTCAAGAAAGGTGCGAAGCTATTTCGGAACGTTACATTTGGGCGCGAAATGCGGCAAAGTGGCTGAAAGAACTAGCCCCAGAATTCCTCACGGAAATTGAAAATGGTTTGAGGCGTGCCCTCAAAACAACAGTGCCTTTCTTGGAGGTTTCAGAGGAAACCGTCCACGCAAAATCCAAACAAGAGGGTCATGCCGAGGATTCCAGCGCAACGAATATTTCCAACGTAGAGCATCTCTTCCAGCGCCTCAATAACGGAGGCTCACCAATCACCCCAGAAGAACTCCAATACTCAATGATAAAGGCATACTGGCCCGGCATTGAGGGGACAATTGATCTGCTCAAACCGCGTCCCATGCGAGCCTCCCGTCTTGCGCTTTTAGGCTGCCGCGCTGCTTTTTCATCTACAACATCTAAAACACTGCATGCCGCCATTAGCATCAGTGCGTTACGAGCGTTGAAAAATGATGATCAGGCAGACAGAAGGAAGCTGATGAGTGACTACTTTGGGCTTGGCGATGGATCAGTGCAGGCGTTTGAACTGCACCCCCCAATCCGCAAAGTTATTGAGTTGATTGACCAGTGGCTCTTGCATCGGGGGCAGGAAGATATTGGGCTGCCGCCCGTCCTGCGCACCGCGATAGCCCATAATTCTCCCGAAGTTTATCTCCTGCTGATGGTTCTCGCGCAGCGTGTATTGAGCGATCAGGTAAATGCCGAAGCATTTCGCCCTCGTATATTGGCAATCGCCACGGCGTTGCACTGGTTTTGTTATGATCAGCATCGCGCGGTGCAGAAAATATTTGAGCGTCTGAAACAATGCTCGCAGAAACTGACGCCGGATTTTTTTGAGGGTGTTCTGCATACAACCTCTGACGAACAGAGTGGTGTGCGAAACCTCGTAAGCCCTGCCGATTTGGAAGATAATATTATCGTTTGCCCGAATGAGGCCAATTTGCAGCAATGGAATTGGGAACAGGAGATTATTGAAAAGCCCGCAAACGGGAATCTTAACGAAAGAGCGCGGTTGGAAAATTATGTATGGCCACTTCTGTGCCAAATTCTATGGAACAGGGAGCTGCTGTTGTTCGCCCAGCGTGAGTGGCTTGGTAAACGTTTTAGAGCCTTTGACAACGCAGACGTTTCTGCATGGGAAGATCACAATCGGCCATGGGACTACGACCACTTGCTCCCCAATGTCATATTTGATAATGTGAAATTGGGTAATAGTTACATGCGTGTATGCCAGGCATGGGGTGGAACGAACGGAAACTTTCACATCCTTCCATTCGAGGAGAATCGTTCCAGGGGTGCTAAACCTGCAATCATAACATTTACCGATCCCGAACAATGGAAAATGATGTTGGTTCAGCCGGGTGAACTGGATGCGTTTTCACTTACGAGGGAAGGTGTAAAAGAAGACACGCAATCAGTGCTTCGCTTTGTGCAGGTGACCGGGCTCAACTTTCTGGACCAGTAATATGTTAGTCCAAGCATTGGTTTGAGTTTATGTTTTCGTTTGTTCTTTGTCCATGCCCAGTGGAGGGCGGGCGCAGCCCGACCGGAACTGGGCATGGACAACTCCGCGCCGCAAACCGCGCCGGACTCTCGTAGCCCAGCCGACTGTGCGGTCTGATCTCGTTGTATTTCTGCCGGAAGTCGCCCACCACCACCCGTGCTTCCGTCAATGTCCACAGCTGTTCCCGGTTCAAGCATTCGTCCCGGAACCGGCCGTGAAAGCTTTCCACAAAACCGTTCTGCCACGGGCTGCCTGGCTCAATGTAGATCGTCTTGATCCGATGCTCCTGCAACCACCGCTGCACGATCTTCGCAATGAACTCCGAGCCGTTGTCACTCCGCAGATACGCCGGTGCCCCGTGTTGTTCCACCGCTTTTTGCAGCCAGTGCAACACATCCGCCGCCTTCAACGCCCGCTCCGCCCACAGCACATGACACTCCCGCGTGTATTCATCCAGGATGGTCAGCAGCTTCAAGGCGCTTCCGCGAACCGTCGCATCCGCGATGAAGTCCCACGTCCAAACGTGGTTCCGATGCGTCGCGGTCGTCGGTAATCCCGTCGAAATCCCACGCCGCACCAGCTTGCGTTTGGTTGGCGGCACGCGCAGGCCGGCGTCCCGCCGCAGGCGCTGAATGTGGCGCTTACCCACGCGCCAGCCTTCGCGACGCAACAGCGCCGCTATGCGGCGGTAGCCATAACGGGGATGTTCCACCGACAGCGCCAGCAGCCGTTTTCTTAACTGTGCTTCCGCTGGCGTCGGTGGCCGGCCACGATAGTTGAACGTCGAACGCGCCAGCTTCAGATACCGACACGCTTGCCGTTGCGAACACATGGTCTGGCTCACGACTTCCTGCGCGAATGCCCGGCGTTGGGCCGGGCTCACAGCTTTTTTTCGCATACGTAGGATAAAACCCGGTTCTTGAGCAGCTCCTCCGCCAGCATCTTCTTGAGCTCCGTGTTCTCCCGTTCCAGCTCCTTTAGCCGCCGCGCCTCGTTCACTTCCATGTGCCCGAATTGCTTCTTCCACCGGTGAAACGTCACTTCCGACACATTGGCCTCACGGCAGATGTCGCCGATGCTCTTGTCTCCTTGATCCGCTTCCCGCAGGAGCCGGATCTTCGCTTCCGTGGTATACCGTTTGCCTTTCATTCGTCTGGTCCTTTCTTGGCCCAGACTAACAGTTCACACGGTCCAGAAAAGTCGAGTCACGTCACAGGCAACACGCCGCCGCATTCTTACAATCTACAAAGACTGGTATAGCACGCTCGACATTGCCTATCTTTTGAGCCACCCGACAACATGAAGAGGTCACCCATCAATGTGAGTAGTCAAAAGCGCGATTCCATGAAATAACCGAACGATTATGAATCCAAATTTCAAGACGGTGACGCTGCCGGAACTTTTCAATGATATTTTCACGCCGGCTACCTATAAAAACTTCATTCCAAAGTATCGGGCGATGTTGCTGGATGCGGTAGCGGGTCAAAATGAAGCGGCTGGCTCTAATCGCAATCCTGATGTGATTGAGGCGGCGGCGAGCGAAGTTGAACGGCTGCTGCCCCAGGCGCTCCGGCTGTTCAAGCTGATCGCCACGCGTCCGGGCGGGAACATCACGGGCGGAGATTACAACCTGATGCAAACGGCGCTGCATGAAGCCATGCTCAAGGCGCTGTATCACATCAACCGGAATTGCCGGACGCTGTTGGAGGCGCAGATTGACTATGAAAAGTATGAAAGCATCGAATCGTATTCGCGGATTCGCAAAAAGCGATTCGGCTTCTCTGACGAGCTGATGCTGGAGGCAATGCAGGAATGGTATGCTTCAGATGAAGCCAACTTTTACAATCTCGTTGAGCGGGAGACCAAACTGAAGGTCTTTGATACGGAAACCGACGGGGTTTGTTTTCAGATTTACAACGCGCAGAAGGATGAGGTTCTCCATGTGCTTCCGGAAATGCACACGGACAATGGCTTGGTCATCTCCAAGCGCTATTTATCCTATCGACTTTTCGAGGCTTTTCAACATTTGTATTTGAACACGCAGCTATTGGAATTGGAAAAACCCAGCAGCACCACGGTGGAGACGATTGAGGAAGTGGAAGTCGGAACGGAATTGATGGACGCCTTTCATCAGGCGGCGAAGGAGATACTTTGAGCAACCAAACATAATTCCATGCGAGACCCCAAACGGATTGCCGGCCTGTTGAAGGTGCTGGAAGAAACCTGGCGCGAAGAGCCTGATTTGCGCCTTGGGCAGATCATCGTGTCGGCGGCGAATTTGAGCGGCAGGCAGGTTGTGTGCCCGGAGATATTCCATCTCGAAGATGAAGATATGCTGAAGGGCATCGAGAAGTTGGCCAAGAGGAAATGAAGTAAAAAGCGGCGATGGAAACGGGCAACCCTGTCCGTTATTTTTTGAATTCTGCGCGTAGCCGGCTGATGCGCTTGGGGCTGGTGCGAACATCCCAGCCCAGTCCCCGGCAGATGAACTCGTGCTTCGGGTCGCCCTTCAAGCCGAGGCGGCGAACTTCCTGATCAAGCTGGCGGAGTTTATCGGCGTTTTGCCTCCGTTCGGCAGCACCTTCGGCTAAGGCGGAACCCTGACGACCGCGAACGCGGGTGCGATGCAGTTTGGCAATGGCATCCCACCGGATGTCGCGCTTGGGATCAAAAGACCAATAGGCTGGGATGTGAATCATGGTGCCGTAGGGCGTGAGATTCACGGCGAGTTTAAGCAGGAGCGGTTCGTCATGCTGCATCCCGTAGAGATTCCACCGCAGACAAAACGCATCAAATGCCGCATGAAAGGCATCTTCCGGCTGTTTCATATCCACTGAAAATGACGGCCGCAGATTGCGCTCGGCGGTCATCGTGCGGCGGATCACACCTTTGTGGTCGCAGTGAGTTTTAACATCGAAGGCAGCCTTGATGCTCTCCCATTGGCGGCGCAAATCCGGGTCGTTACGGATGGCGAGTTCGTTCTGGTCGTATTTGGCCTGGGTTTTGACCAGATTTTCGTAGGTTCCCTTTTGAACCTGAAATTCATGTCCGGTTACGGCCGCGCAAATGGTTTCATCTGGCGGTTCCGGCAGCATTTCAATGATCAGTCGGCGGGTGGCGCTGAGGTGCTTCCCTTTTTCCAAAACCTCAAGGCAATCATCGAGAACATCCTGAATGTTAAATGGCCAGAGGGTGGTGGGCACAAACATCCATTCGTAGAGGCCATTGAGCGTTTTGACGGTCGATCCGTCCAGCCTAACCGTCAGGGCATGATACCGGCGAATTGCCTCCTCGGCCCAATCGGCCCGGTCAAAGGCTTGGGCTTGGATTTTTTCCAGGTCTTGGTCGAGGGCGGAGGGCATGTTTCTACGGTGGCGTTAAATGTCTGGGGTGAAGAATTTGAGCTGGCCTTTGACGGGTTTGAAGGGGAGGCGCTGGGCGTTGGCCATTACCCAGCCGAGGGGCTTGAAACCATTTGGAGCGGTGGCGCTTCACGCAACCGGCGATCTCCGCAAAGCCGACGATGCCGCCGGTTTCAAAGGTGTCCGGCAAATTGGGGACGTGGTAGTGGCGGTTGATGTATTTTAATTCCTCGGCGGTGAGGTGCGCCCGGCTCTTGCCGGCGTGGATGAGGACGCGCCCGCGCAACTTGGGTTCCCAAATCCGGTTCTCAATATCCTTGTAGCCGTTGACGATGAGCCAGGCCCACGGTTGCCGGATGGAAATCGCCTTCAGCTTTTTCAGGCCCGGCGTCCAGCGGGCTGCACGTTTTTTGGATTTGCGCTTCATGCAGGGAGTTGCATGTCGCAAGGATGCTACCAAAAAAATGCGGTGGCAAGTGGATGGTTCGGAATCATGAATTCGGCCTTCATTTGGAATTTGATTTGTGCAAGCTGCGGACATGGCAGTGCAATCAAAAAAGAATACGGCGGCGGTGGCGCTGGGGCGGGCGGGTGGATTGAAGGGATGCCGACATTCACGGGAGAATTGATGCAGGGAAGTTTCTGTGAAGGGGGAAATTGCCAAAACTACATTGCGATGGGCTGTTGAAATTTCAGGGCGGCACGCACGAGTTGTTTCATCTGACCGCGATAATGGCGCAGCTCGTTATCGTGTTTGCGGTCGGCAAGGTGAAATTCTTTCATGCGGGCCAGTTCGATTTGAAGTTGCTCGACCTGCTTGAGCGTGAGGGGAGAGAATCGAGTTTTCGGTTTGCAGCCGAGCACCTTGCGGACGAAGATCGGGAAAGTGCGGCGGTGGGGAAACATGGCCTTGTGCATGACCTCAACTGGCAAGCGGTGGCCAAGAGGACCGCCCGTGATTAAGCCATCCCGATGGTGGCAGGCACGGTAGCGCCACTTCAGGAATGCCTGGTATTGGGCTGGCGTGGGGCGATGACAACCAACGTCGCCGTTGGTGGACACGCCAACTATTTCAGGATCAGGCGGCGGGCGCTTGACCCGGCCATGTTCGTAACAGCCGCAGAAGACGTATGCTTGGAGTTTCATGGGCGTGAGTTTATCCGTTCAGCAATCTGGTGAACAGTCCCAAGCCCGTTGAGGGTGGGACAGCGAATGTCCATGTGAGTGTGGCAGACTCACGTTTGTGAACAACTCGGAATGGACGCCGGCGGGCGATGCGGTAGCGTGTCTGCTGCCGATGAGCGCCCGCAACAACCGCATTTTGCACATTGACGGAGATTCGTTCTTCGCCAGTTGCGAAATCGCGCTCGATCCTAAACTTGAGGGGCGTCCGGTATGGGTTGGCGGCGGACGGCGCGGCGACGGCATTGTGATTGCGGCCAACCGGCAGGCGAAGAAATACGGCATCAAGACCGGCACGGCCTGTTTCGAGGCGAAACGACTTTGTCCGTCCGGTGTCTTGTGCCGTCCGCACTATGACGCCTACCGGGAGCTGTCGCGCCAGATGTTCAAGATTCTGGAAGAATACGCGCCAACGCTGGTTCCGTATTCCATTGATGAGGGGTTTCTGGATTTTTCCACGATGGATGCCCACATGTGGCGCAACACCACGCCGACAGATTACGTCCAGGGCATCCGGCAACGCATCAAAAAGGAAGTCCGGCTACCGGTCACGGCGGGACTGGCGAACTCCGCCAAGCTCGCCAAGCTCGCGACTGACGCCGCCAAAGGAATCGGCTTCATCGAAGTGCCCGCCGGTTGGGAAAAGGATTTTCTGAATGACCGCCCCGTGTCGGAAATGTCCGGCATCGGTAAGAACCGGGAACGATCAATAAAAGCTCTTGGCGCGCTGACATTCGGCCATGTGGCGAAATTGCCGTCCATGCTACTCAAGCAGGTGTTTGGAATTTGGGGACAGCAGTTGTGGCTGTTTTCAAACGGGCAATGGAATGAACCGCTCGTGCTTGAAATAAAAGACCGGACGACGATTTCAAGCAGCACGACGCTCCCCCAGGACGAACACGATTACGAGGCCGCGCTGACATTCATGTTGAGCGAGTCCACGCGGCTGACCGGCCAGTTGCGCCGGGAAAAAATGCAGGCGCGAGAATTTAGCGTGGCCGTCCGGTTCACGAATTTTACCGAAGTCGGCACCAGCCACCGTTTCAAGCATCCGCAGTTTCTAAACTCCGTCATCAATGAAGTGATGGAGCAAATGTTTCGCGGCATCATGGCCGGCCAGCGGTTGCCGGTGCGTCAGATTCGGATTGCGATGTTCAATCTTGAAAAGCTGGACACGCATCCGACACTTTGGGGGCGGACGCATGAAGAACGCTGGGGCGCGGTGGATGACGCGGCGCAAAAGCTGAATGAACAGCTTGGCAAAACCGCGCTGATGACCGGCGCGCAATTCGCGCTCCGGCACATTGACGAATCGCAAAAGCAGCCGAAGGCGAAATGTCCGTTCACGCCGCAGCGCGAAATGATTGCCAAACTGTGGGGCACGGATGGCCCGGCGAAACCTATTCAACAATCCCTCTTTGATTAGACGACAGTGTGGGAGCGCGGCGAAGCTACGGCTGCGGTTTATTCGCTGTGCTGGCAACTGAATCTCGCGAACGGCAGTTGGCATCCTGTTGTGACGCGGCTCTGAATCTGACAGAATTCTTCAATGGCAATAAAACCATTCGTTACGATGTCAAAAGAGCAAGTTGAAGAAATACTTGCTAAAGAATCGCCGCAAGGACGGGAACGAATCCTCAAGATGCTTGAGCATTCTTGCAGCATGTATGACTTTTCTGGAAATCATTTACCGCACCCATACGAAAAAGAAAACCTATTGGAGGAAATTCGCAAACGTGAGACGTATGTAGTTGATACAAACTCTGAGTGGAAGAAGGAATGCAAAAACCATCTTGATAAGGCGTTCATAATATCGCCAGCCTTGTCCCGCGAGCAAGTGAACACAAAAGAACTTATACTTGACGAAGCTCGTTCCAAGCTTGGAAACATCTTTAGCGTCGGGATCATTATTGCAAAAACAAGTTACGTTTTGGTAGATAGGATAGACGAACACTTTCAACATAATTTTGACAATGCAAAGCTAACCCAAGCGTCTAAAGGCAAAGGCCCAATCGTCGCCAACCAGAAAGCGGAGCATAAGCAGCAAATTGAATATGAAAAGGAGCAGATTCGCTTCCAAGTCGGTCTGGAGCTTCTCTTTTCAGTCAATTCAGGTCAACCTCCTGTCAGCACAACTTTTTGGAACTCAAATAAGGCATGTGATTTGCCACCACCCGATCAAATGAAATACGCAACAGATAGATTAAAAGCCAACATTAAGCGAAGGTTTCCAGAATGCAAATACAGCGTTAACAAGTCCAAGACAGTAGTGGAAATGTGCCATCGAACACTTCTATTAGAAGATAATCGGATACGCATGGAGTTTGATGATCCAAGACGCGAAAACGTGTTTGGTGATATGTATATTCTATTCGCAGCAATTTACTTAGGAGCCAACATTATGACGAAAGATATAAGGCTCACCAAAATGGCGAGTTATGCTGGCATTGAGTGTTGTCATGTTCCGCAAACCGTCAAGCAACATCCAAATGCCTAGCAGTGCCAGCGTGCTTTCTTCCCGATGCGTTCATGCTTCGCCTCTGGCCATTGCAGCGATGGTTGCGAGTGCGTTGCCTACCAGCCGGTTGTTGTCGTAGATGACATTTTTCTTTTTCCCGCCGTCGGTCAGCCAGCGGCGATCAATTTTGCTCAGGCGGCGCTGACAAATGATTTGGTTGGACAGGCATTGTCCGAGTGGTGTGATAATATGGCATCATGTGCGGACGATACACAGCGGCAAAAGATTTTACCGAGTTGATCAAACTCGTTGGCGTCATCATGTCGCGCGTGCCAATCTTTGGGCCGCGCTACAACATCGCGCCGACGCAGCTTGCGCCGGTGATTTACCACGAACGCCACCAGCCGGCGATGAAGCTCATGCGCTGGGGTTTGATACCATCCTGGGCGAAGGACGAAAGCGTCGGCAACGCGCACATCAATGCGCGCTCGGAAACGCTGCCCAGCCGGAATGCGTTTCGCGAGGCGTTCAAGCACCGGCGCTGCCTGATTCCCGCCGACAGTTTTTACGAGTGGCAGGAACGCGAGGGGAAACGGCAGCCATTCCGCGTGATGCTGAAAAGCGGCGAGCCGTTTTGTTTCGCCGGCTTGTGGGAAAAATGGATCAAACCGCCGTCGCGGGACCATGCCGAAACCGACTTGGACGAAGCCCCGCCGAGCGAGACGATTGAATCATTTACCATCATCACGCGGGCGGCGAACGAGGCGATTGCGCCGCTGCACGACCGGATGCCGGTCATCATCGCGCCGAGTCATTTCGGATGGTGGTTGAAAGACGACGACCCGCGCAGCGAGTCGCACAAAATGGCGCTAGAGCGAGCGCCCGACGACCCGTTGAAGATTTATCCCGTCAGCGATTTGGTGAACAGCCCCAAGCTGGACGACCCGCGCTGCATTGAGCCGGTGCGGATTGACCGGGATATGTTCGAGCGGCAGTGGTGGGGCGATGCTTAAAAGTGAGCCGCAATTGCCAACAAGGGTAGAATTTTCAAGTAAAGCTGTCTTGCCAAGGCAGCTTGATAATCTTGCTCGCGTGCGGATGCTATTGATTGGCAATTTTTTTACGTTTGCGGAATAGGTGCGGGGTTACTCCAACCCACCGGCAGAGTTCGGCGTGCGTCATCTTGCCATAGCCGATGGGGCGTTTGGTCGGTGTCAGATTGCCATTTTTTAGGGATTCGAGGACGGCCGCTTTCGCGGCGGGGATGCCGGCGTATTTCAAGATGTGGTTCGCCCGGTAGGAAAGGCCGTTGGCGCGGTAGGTTTCATAATTAGAGCCTTTCCTCAGAACGGTTGTGGGATCAACGCCGGCCCACTCGCATAGTTCCCGGTGCGCATACACGCCGTAGGTGGGCGGATAACAATGGGGGTAAAGTTTGCCGGCGAGCAGGGCGCTTGCGATGGCTTGCTTCTCGACGGTAAAGCCGGCTTTGGTCAGAAGATGATTGAGCCGGTTGGACAGGCCATTGGGGGGGAATTGGATTTTACGGCAGGCGGCTTGATAAATTTGCGCAGCCCGACAAGCGGAGCGTTCGAACTTGTCGCCGATTTGCTCGAAGGTCAGTTTTTCCTGATCCCGCAAGCGGAGCACAAGAGCCTCGCGTTTGGCCCGGAATGATTCGGTCTGGCTCATGGGCGCGGTGGATGGCCAGCCCAAGCGTGGAGAGCGGCCCACGATTTCCGGCTCACCTTGGGCAACATGGTGCCATCCCAAAATATGCCGCCGATGCCTTCGGTCCACGTCAAACGGCCGGATTCGATGGCCGAGCGCGCCTGCGACCGGCTGGGTATCCCGCAATCCACCACCACCTTGCGGGCTCGCACGGGCAATAGCGTCAACGCATCCTCGCCGTGCTCCGCGAAATCCTGTAATTTCGTTTTGGCAGCGGCATAAATCTGCCCCACCCTGCTGGATGACACCTCCAGTTGCCGGGCGATTTCCCGGCGGGTCAGTTTCCCGGCTTCACACAGGCGAAAGACAATTTCTTCGTGTTCAGTCAGCGGATTTATGGTTGCGGTTGGTGGCATTTCTGTTTGCGATTCCGGTGCCAGTTTACACGCGACTCAATGATGACGCCAGCGGTGAGGTAATCCTCCTGAATACGCCGACGTGCCGGACCGGACGAAAATCCGAAGGGGTAATTTTGGGTGGGGCGGCCTAGTTCGGGACGTGGGATAATCTGGTGGCATGTGGGACCGAGCTGCCGCCGTAAATAATCACCGAATGTCATTTTTGCCGGTCAATTTTTGCACGGCTTTCAGGAATAAATCGAATTGTCCGCCCTTCTGATACCGAGAATTATCACTTCCAGGGTATGCGTTCGAACCGGTTGTCCGTTTTAATTTGTCAGCAACTTGCACACAGATGCTCCAATGCGTGCCGTCACAACAATGGCTCTGGTATTCTGGCTGCCACTGCCAGAATTGAATGGCGTCCATATCCCTCCAGAATTCTTCCCAATGGTGTTTTTCTGGCATCAGAACGTCAGGCAGATACCATTGGTAAGCATCGGCGGCGAATTTGTATTCAAGTTCCCCACGGTTCACCAGCTTGATTTGGTGAGCGGTTCCATGATAGCCACCTATCGCAAATTCGAAACTCTTTGGATATGGGAATTCCTCATCGGGAATTTTAACAAACTTGTTTTCATTTTCATATTGGGCTGCCCGTTCGTTCATTTCCTCAGTGGTTGGCAACTGCACGTCATCTGGGAGCAGGTTTTTGCTGACGATGTCATACAACTTCCGCCGCCGGTCGAACCATGACGAAAGAAAAAATGGCCACAAGACAATGGCTAATCCAGTCATAATGGCGCGAAGCAAAAAAATCTTATATGTAGGTGGAGGGACGCCGTTTGGGTCTTTCCTAGCCCGGGTGTCCGCCATTAATTGAGTTCGCACGCGGGTGAAACAGACCAGATATATCCCGATCAGGCTGTAGCCGATGGAAATGGCGAAAAGAAGACTCGAAACATTTGGGGTGATCGTGGAAATATTCATTCTGGTGATGTGATGCCTTTGGGTTCGGGGGTTTTATTCATGTTTCAGAATGAGAATGGCACGAGGGGTATGACAAAAACGGTCATAGGGCACCGTGGGATTGGATTCTGGAATTCATGGCTTTGGCGATAGCTGGCGAGGTTTTCTGGAGCTCGGTGGCGAGCTTGAGCAGGTCCGGGTATTTGTCCAAGCCGCCATGGAGCCGCCAGACCAAACTTTCAATCAAAGAATAATCCTGTCTGGCCAAGGCCATGTTGACAGCTTTGGCAACCCATCGTTCGTAGATCTCCGGCGAAACAGAGGCGTGCTGCAACAAATAGAAAATCACCACGTCAACAAACCGAGCGTTGTCTGGGCAGGACTCCAGCCAGCGCCTCAGGATTCCGGCCTGCAATTCACCATCCTTCAGCATGGTAAACGCAACGCAGAGATGACCGTTCCAGTGCTGGAGTTGTAAGAAATCCGCCAAGGGAAGGTTTTCGAGCTCCTCTGCCAGATGCCCCTTCACTCCGGGAAATTCCATGATTTGGTGCCACCAAATACCGCTGGGAAATCCGCCCTCCGGCAACGTGCCGTGGGCTTTTTCCATGGGTTCGATAAAATCCCTGACAAAACGGAAGTAACATTTGGCGCAATAGTGCCGGCAATAGCCGAAATCCGCCGCTCGGCCAAAATCCAGAAAATGTTGGCCTGTTTGAATCATGATTGATAACGGGACTGGAGGGTGTGGCCGATGGCGTGGAGGCGGGTGGCGAGGGACTGGGGGCGGATGACGGTGGCGTGGGCACCCCAGCTCAAGACCCAGCGTTCGGCTTCTTCGATGCTGTTCAATCGCAAACGCAGGCGGAGCTGGCGGCGCGGGAGTTCGGTGATTTCCTGGCTGGCGTGCCATTTGCGGCCCCGGATCAGATCGGCTCCCCACGAATCAAAATCCACGACGATTTCGTAGTCGGCATCGCCCTTGAACACCGTCAGGCTGCCTTTCAGGTATTCGGCGAGGTTGAATTTCTTGGGGATGTTGAACCGCTCGGCGGTGAGTTCCGGCGATTTGAGGCGCGGCAAGGCAAACGTGCGCATGGCTTGCCGTTTGACATCGAACGCGAACAGATACCAGTGGTTATCAATGCAGCCGAGGTGATAAGGATGGACCAGCCGGGCCTGCGCCTTGTCGGCGTCGAGGTTGCGATATTGAAATTTCAGGACGCGGCGCTCTTTCAAAGCGCGGGTGAGGATTTCAAAGGTTTCGAGGTCGGTGTCTTCCGGCGCGAACGGTCGGAACGACAGGGCTTCGTCGAGGTTGCCGAGGGAAAACTTGGTGGAAGAGTCCAACTGGCCGGTCAGGCGCTTGAAGGCGAGCGCCAGCGGATGTTCGAAAGGCGTGCCCCGGTATTGGGCGATGGCTTTGTGGGCGACCAGCAGGGCGAACACTTCTGATTCAGAGAGCGGCAACTGCGGAAACTGATCCACCGGCTTGGTGTAATAATAGCCGTTGCGGCGGGAATCGAATTCCATGGGCAGATTCAACCGGCACTTCATGAAATCCACGTCGCGCATGATGGTGCGCCACGAGACTTCAAACTCCTTGGCCACCTGGTTGCAATTGGGATAGGCCTGCTCTTTCAGGAGGTCGTGGAAGCGCATCATGCGCTCCATGGGCGGGCGGCTGAAGGATTGGGGTTTTGATTTGGCCATATTTGCTGGTCTCTCTTTTAACCAGAAGTCATGGATTTTCTTCATCAATCTTTTCTTCGGGCTCAGCAGTGGAAACCGATTCGGGAAAGTTAAATAACGCGGATGATTTGTCGGCTGGCAATTGCTCGACAACGCGGAGGCTGCGTTCCATGGCGCGGGAACGAACACCCGTTTCATCGAGCGTTTTCGACGCGGTGTTGAGTTGTTTTTTCACCCTATCCAACACCTCGCCAAATTTACCAAACTCGGTCTTTACCGCCCCTAGCACAGTCCAGACTTCATGAGCACGCTGCTCAATCGCCAATGTCTGGAAACCAACGCGAAGACTGCTCAATATAGCGGATAAAGTAGTCGGCCCGGCAACCATGACCCGATATTTCCTTTGTAGTTCATCATGGAACCCAGGTTGACGCAGCACTTCGGCATACAATCCCTCCGTGGGCAAAAATAGAATTCCGAAGTCAGTAGTATGCGGCGGGGCGACATATTTGGTGTGGATGTCCTTGGCCATACTGCTAACTTGAGTCAGTAAAGAGGCCGTGGCTTGCTCAACCCCCTTGGCATCGGCGGCAGTCGAAGCGGCCACGAGTCGCTCGTAATCCTCCTTCGGAAATTTTGAATCTATTGGCAGCCAAACAGGTTTGTCATGATCCGCACCTTTGCCCGGCAACTTCACAGCAAACTCAACGGTTTCCCGGCCATCCTGCACATGGACATTACGGCCGTATTGATCGGGGGTCAGGATTTGCTCCAGAATTGCACCGAGCTGATATTCACCCCAAGTTCCACGCTCTTTCACATTGGTCAGAACCCGTTGTAAGTCACCAACGCCGGTGGCAAGTTGCTGCATCTCACCCAATCCACGCTGCACATCCCCCAACTGTTTACTCACCAGCGCAAACGACTCGCCAAGCCGTTTTTCCAGTGTGCTTTGCAGCTTTTCATCTACTGTCTGGCGCATTTGTTCCAGTTTTTTCTCATTATTTTCCAGAATCTGTTGGAATTTCTGATCCAGTTTTTCAAGTGCCTTTTGCTGTCCCTCTTGATGAGTAGTCTCCAATCCTTTCAGTGCCGTTACCACCTCGGCCAACTGCTTCTGCTGGTCTTCCATCATCTGACGTAATTTTTCGTCCAACGTTCTTCGCACCTGATCCAACCTTTCATCATTACTTTTTTGGATTTGCTTCAGCCCGTCATCCGTGCGTTGCACCAGTTTTTCAATTTCACTCCGAGTGGAATTAGCCCCTTCGTTGGTGGCTTTGGTTAATTGCTCAAGCAAAGTTTTTTGATTCTCCCCCAGCAGATTAACAGTTTGAACCAACACGTTGTTGGCATTGGTTTGTCCGGTGGTAACCTCCTGTCGCAATTCACGCGCCTGGCTGGATGCCTCTTCACGGGATTGCCGCAGTTCTTCCCGCAATGTTTGATCTAGCAAATCGCCGGACGGCTGCTTTAATTTTTGCCAGACTAAAACAACCATGATTAGCCCAATCAAGGCGATTATCAACGTGGCTGTGGCAAGGATGGTCATCATAGTTATTTACTTATCGAGGGGATTGTTTACAAGGCATTTGAGCTTATCCACGATTTGAACCATGCCGAGGGTATCGAGGGCACAATACGCTTCCAAATCTTTACGCACGCGGAGGCGCTCGGCGGCGGGCACTTCGCCGAAAATCACGCGGAGGAATTCGCGGCTGGCGGTGCCGCCTTCTTGGATCGTCAGATGGTCGTAACCGCCGCCAGTGAGGGCCGGGAGCACGGCTTTCATGGAGTTGCTGCCGTGCTGGTCCGGGTGGTGGTAGCGGAAGCCGCGGAACGGGAGCAGCAAATCAACAATACGCGGTTTCACTTTGCTCAACCACGGTTTGTATTCCGGCAACAGTTCGCAACATTCGTTCAGCCGGCTGGTTTCAAAGCTGGCGTTATACGTCACCACCGAGCCGGTATCCGGCAGATCATTGCGCAGTTGGCGCATGAATTCCGGGCGTGGGTCGGCAGGGCCGACGGCCAAGTGGGAGAAGTGTTCAGGGGCGGCACCGGGCTGGCGGACGATGTGCAGGGAGTATTGAAAAGGAACCTGCTGATACGGGCTGACGCCGTCAAACAGTGGAATGGCGGTGCCGATGGTCTCAAAATCCAGATAGCTGACGGGATACTCAAGCTGGCTGAGAAAGGCGGCCAGCGCGTGGCGGTCAATGTGCGGTTGGCCGGCGAGCACGGCGGCACGCTGGATGGATTGATTGTCCGTTAGTTCAACATCGGCGGGGATTTCGGCGAGCTTCTGGATACCTTGTTCGAGCAACTTGAAGGCTTTCTGGCCGCCACGATAGAGGGTGAAGACGCTGGCTTCCGGCAGGAACGACCAGCAGCGGTCGTGTAACGCGCAGGTGTAGGGATTGTCGCAATGCGGGCCGATCTGGATTTCGGGATGCGATTTCGCGCCGATGACGCGCTGCATGGCATCTATCTGGTCCGCGATGTCACGAGACAGGGCGGAGACGGGCTGGGTGACGTCGGCGAGCGTGAAAAACTTCTGGGGATCAATCGGGCCGTGGCGGACGAACTCGTTGTTGATGTGGGCGAGGAAACATTTGCGGAGTTTGATGCCCGCGCCGGTGAGCACGAAAGCCTGAAACGCGATGTCGGGGAGGTGCACCTCATCCTTCAACGACGTGGTGGATTTGACCTCGACCAAATCCCACGCGCCGCCGGCGACCGGCACAAGGATGTCGGCGCGCGCGTAGCCGCCGCCGAAGGAGAAAGTGGCCTCGTAAATCGGGCGCCGGTGTTTCAGTGTTTCCTGCGTCAACCGGATGGCACCATCGAAATCGCCGGGTGCGGTATCAATCTCGATGCCGCCGGGGAAAATCTGCTGAGCCAGCTCGCCGACTTCGGTGCCTTGATCAAAGACGGCCTGGGTTGCTTCGTCGGGCGCTGGGATCTGGTCTTTGGCGTTGTAGCGGAACCAGAGCAGCTTCGAGCATTGCCGCCCCATCAGGAAGGTGGATTTGGAGAGACCTGGAAGGTGGTTAGATGACATAGGTTATAACGGCAGATTTACTTTCTATTCAAGCCGCACCATGAGCTGCCACGGCGGTCGGCTGAATACCTAGGTTTTGATTTGGCCATAACCTTTATTCAATTGGGGGCGATAAAATTCTTTGGAGGTCGAACAGATGGGTTTCAACAAACCGGATTGAATTAGGCAGTTGCTCGATGGGCAACGAAATCAAATTCGAATCTTTGGCGGCAAGGATTCCGGTTTTTAATGTCGCAAGCACGGCCGCATCTTCTTTCACCAACTCCTTGTATTTGGCGGCGCATAGCGGGCAAAGGGCTAGAAACAATACATGGTTTTCAATCCCCAGATTGGGAATCGCCTCGACCGCCTCGAAATAATAATTTCCATCCCGTTTACGAAAGGGCATTTCCGATTCGCACATTTGGCAAATCACCTGGCGCTCCTCGTTGGTATACTGATTGGCAAGCCACGTTTTGGGATCCAAATCCGGCCTGGAAGTCCGGACGCTTCGCTCTCTGGTTTCGTATGTCCGGTCGGATGGGTCGCTAGTGCGCTCCCGAATCTTCTGGTCGCGCCGTTCCGGATTAACCACAGGTTTCTTGGGGAAATTAGGCTTGCCGGCGGTGTTGCCGACACCGGAGATGCTCTGCATAAACTTCTCCAAAATCTGGGGCGAGGTTTGATGCAGGTTTTTAATCACCTCCAAATAACCCAGTGGAATACCAGCTTTCTCTGCCAACTGGGTTACGGAAACGAAGTCCATTTGCAAGTTGCGACAAAGCGTTTCTGATTCTTGAAACCCATCCGGGAGTTTCGCAACTGAAAATCCCTTTGGGCGATGCCACTGGCCGGTCCGGTCAGGAAGCCAGGCATGGTCGGTAACGAGTTTGCTAGCTTTTGAAAAAGTCATGTTTTTTTTGCCATAGGAAAAATCTTGGCGTGAGGATGATTCGACTTCGCCTCGCAATTTTGCTGCATGGGGTAATAGGATAGAGTTCCACACAAACTGACTGCGAGCCAATGTTGGATTCGCAATGGCAAACTCAAGTCCTTCAACGGAAAATTCTGGGTCGAATCCGCTCAAGCCACGCTCATGCCAACCGTGATTGTCACAAATGACAATGTGACCATCGTATCTTGTTTCACGGCAAAAGAATCTGATAAATTTGGCTACTCCTATTTCCGCCAGAAATTCAAAATAGGATTCCTGGTATTGCTCACTCAGAAAAAACGCATTGGGATTGCCACCAAAATACAGGTTGAAGTTTATTGAAACAAAATGAATAACCGCTGGACGTTGATATGTTAGTTCTCCGGTCTTTGCGTTTTTGCAACGAAGAAAGGCTGTGTTACGGAGTAATGCGATCAAACGATCCCTTTTAACTTTTGAATCTGTTTTTGCGGCTGAAGCGATTCTGGCAATATCATGCAAATGCTCCTGGTCGGATATTTGATCAACTTGCTTTCTGTATTTGGGTAAAACCTTCTCAATGACTTCGTCAACCAGATCCGGCAGCGTCAAGCCAATGGTCACAAGAAATTCTTTTGCTTTAGGATTCGCGGCGATGCACTTTTTGACCGTCGGAAATTCTGTGTCTGAATCCGGTGGTAAATACGCGTAAGGATGCTCGTCACTGCGATAGGGTGGGACGAGTGATTCGTCCTGAAGGCGGATGATGTTTTTGGCGTAGCGTAATGGGCCCGCCGGAATCCAATCTCCTTGGGCTGTTCGCCAAAGAGCCTTCTGACCAGTAAGAAAGGAATAAAAACTTACAAACCACTCATCAGGTTGTTTTTCAAGAAAATCGTCGGTTAATTTCTGGGCGAAATCTTCGGGGGTGAGCTCAGCGACGCCAATTGTTTCTAATAGGAAGCTCCGCAACTCGGGCGTCCGGTCGGCTGTTATGCTGCCGGCAAGCCATTTCATGGAAGACTTTGTGTTAAAAAGAATCTGGAGTTGGTTGGAATCGACAAACTCCCTAAGTTCAGAGGTTCTTGCAAGAATGGCGCACTGCCCGGATACAAAACCATTCGGATGTGCAGGCAACAATTCTTCCTCCTTGATGGCTTGGGCCACTCTATTTGTCATAGGACCAAAAATCTTCTCCTCCCGTGATGGCCCGCTCGTCATTCTTTGGAAAATAGATGCCGCGTCGTTCTTGGTCTTAATTGGCAGGGCATTTAGAACCTCCAACGATAGCAGGCCAAGCGATTTGATAGTGCGTAGCGCCTCAACGATTAAATCACCGGTTTCGCGAACCAAGGCCAGATTCACCGGGTTGTCTTCCCTTATGTTATCGCGTGCTGGTGTCGTGCGGTATGGGCCTTGAATCAAAAATCCCAATCCGGTCTGAATGGCGGTTGGAAAATATACAACTAATGGAGCCTCAGTAAGTCGCTGGATTACTTCCTTCCCCGTTTTTTGGTCTTTATCCAGTCGAAAGGCTGCTTCGACATTAAACGGCGTGGTTTTTCCTTCATGCGTAAACCGGCGCGAAAAAAGCATCCACGTCTGGTTTAGCTCCGTTGGCAGATTTGGAAAATTGGAACGACTTTGTAAAATAACCCGTTGATGGCTTCCCTTGTTTATTTTTTCACATCTGTAAGACCCTTTGGCCTTGCCTACCACTTGCCATTCGATTTCTCGCAAATTATTCAGAAATAGAAGGGTTTGGTCGCTAAGAAACGCCAGTCGCGATTGAATCTTTAGATTAGCAACTTCTGGTTTAGTTTCTAAATCTTCGTGAAACGGGAAGATAAATACTGTCGTCCATGGGGGATCGACATTGACGACTGATTCCTGAAAGGGCCTAACAAAATGCTCTATCCGGAAATGTTCGGCAGCGCAGTGGATCTCCGGGATGCGGGTATACGCATAGACGGATTTGAACCCAATGCCGAATTTACCGATCTTGGTCTCATCTTCCGCTTTAGTTCCCTCCGCAACACCACAAATACCGCGAATATGCCTTTCATTGAATAACTCCGTGCCGTTGTGTTTGAACATTAAACGGGTTGGCTCCAGTATGAATGAAACCTTGGTCGCGCGGGCATCTTCGGCGTTCTGAAGGAGTTCGTAAATAAAATGGGTCTTGTCGGAATATAACCGGCCAAGGAATTCCAAATGGCGCGTTCCCTTGCCGTATTCTTCAATGTTGTCCCGCCTAATTTTCTCGTAATCAGTAGCCATAAAATTAGCTGTGGATGTGAATCACGCCGGAGGCGACCTCCTCGGAAATAATGTCAGCGCGAGTGGCGGCCAATTCGATGTCCTGAAGATGCCGCTGATAATCGAGTTCCGCCGTATCGAGCTGCGACTGGCGCATCCGGATGATGCGTTCGTCATTGGCCTGGGCCAATTGCTCGCGCAGCAGCGCCAAGCGTGCGGTGTGGCTGGTTCTCAAACTTTCGCGTTGGAACGCGGCAACGCGGGCGGCATGGGCCTGATGGGTTTGGCGGGCCTTTTGCCACATGGAATGATGGCTAGCCTCCAAATCCGCAAACGACATGGCGGCCACATCATCCGCGCTCGCCGGCAATGTGGTGGCCTTGCCAATCAATTCAGGCAGGCGTTTCTGGACGGCTTCCGAATTGGCAATAGGCTGGAAAACGAGGTCCTCCCGAATTCCCTTCTGGTGCCAGCAATAGATGGCAAACGTGAAGCGGCCGGGTGGCAGGCCGGTGTTCTCAACCTGCAGAGCGGTCACTGATGGCTCCGGATTGGCGAAATGATGGGCGGCTTGGCGAATGAGCGGATGAATCGGCGAAAGGAGGGCGTGGCCGGGGTTTTCCTGGGCAAATTTCGCATCAAAGGTCACAGGCAGATGGGGCTGGGTGCCTTTCAGCCAGTTTTCCCATTGGCGAACCATGAGCGACTGTTGGCGCGGAAGCGTCTGAAAATCCCGCAAGAGTCTGGTTCTTGCCTCCGCAGAAGCCCGCAGGGATTTCGCCTCGTCATCGCCCTGAAGAACTGGTTTTTCCCCGGCACCAGGGCGGTCAAAGTAAAACCGGACGAGGAGAGCGAGCACGGCGGGCGAGAGCCAATAACTGGTAGCGGCTTTCAACTGATCGTCCGGTTGATTCTTCGGGACCTTGATACCGAACAGCTCCAGTTCTTTTTCTTCCAATGCCTGTTGTTCCTGCAGGAGGCGGATTTGATTGTCGGCGATGACCTGAAGTTTTTCGCGCTGTTCCGCCGGCGTGAGCTGGAAATTGTCCGCCACCTGGTTGATTTGGCTGGCGATGTTGCCCAAAATCTCCTCACTGCCACCGATGGATTGGTTAAAAACTCCGATCCGTAGCAAACAGCGCTCGTAAATGTCGGCATCCACGGTGCCGGGCGTGATGAGGTTATAGATGCTGACGGTTGGACTTTTTTGCCCCTTGCGATCTATCCGGCCAATGCGTTGCTCGACCTTCATGGGATTCCAAGGCAAGTCGTAATTCACCATGCAGTCACAAAATTGGTAATCCAGACCTTCACTACCAACTTCAGAAAATAGAAGGATGTCCAAGGCCGTGGCATCGGTTTGCGGGAGCATAAAGCGAGCACGCAAGGAACGCCGGTCTTCCTCCTTGGTGCTGCCTTGAATACAGGCCACGCGGAACCCGGCAGCCACCAGTTTGGCGGACAGGTAGGCGAGCGTGTGCCGGAAAGTGCTAAAGACCATCGCCTTGTTGGGTGACTGCGCCTGTTTCTTTCGCAAAACCTTCATCAAGGCATCGAGTTTTCCATCCTCGGGCGGCAAGCGTTTGGCCATTTCCAAAATAGTGCGAATGCGTTCATCCAACCGGTCCAGCGCGCTTGAATCGAAAGGTGTCTCATCTTCCTCGCCCAGTTCCCGGATCTCATCGAGCCGACGGGTCAGGATGTCGGATAGCAACGGAACGATGCCAAAAATGCAACTGGCAGTTTGACGACGGATGGTGGTCATCAAGAATTTGAGATTCACGTTGCCGTGCAAGGTGAGAAGAATCTGCGCCTGCGTCAGGAGGATGTTGTCGTGCAACTCGCGTTGAGCATCGGTGAACGGGGTGTGGACCGTCTCCGGTCGGCGCAAGGTGAATTCCCCGATGTCGCGGCGGCGGGTGCGATTGATCAGCCGTGAAAAGCTGTGAAATTCCTCAATCTCGCGAATCATGGCGACCCGGCGTTCGGGTAAAACGCTGCCGGCACCGAGTTCCGCCAGAATTTTTTGAAAATCCGGCGACGTCACCAAGATCGCCTGGCCCCAAGCGGTGCTGGCAGCCTGAGTGAGCGCGGCGAGCACCTGTTGCTGCCAATCCGGGGCGTTGGTGCGGGCATGAGTCACGGCCAGATTGATGGCTGGATTTGGCTCCGCCATGTGATGGAACGACGGACGATCGATGACCAAGTCCGGCCGCAAGGCATTCAATAGAACGAACAGGTCATCGCTCTCCAGCTGCACCGGGGTGGCCGTCAGAAAAACTACCGCTTCGGCGTGTTCGCAGAAAAAGCGAACCCCTTTATGGGTCATCGTCTCCGGGTTGCGAATACGGTGGGCTTCATCAACGATCACCAGATCAAAATGAGGCGGCGGATCGAGGTCCAGCAAGCCCTTGACCGTTTGCCGCCCCCCGCGCCGGGTGCCATACATCAAAGATTCATCAATCAGGGAATAGGGCAGGATCGCCTTGGAAAAATGGTCCGGCCATGTTCCTTCCAAATCTAGGTGTTCCATCGCATCACGTAAATTATCCCCGTCCAAGTGGATGAATTCCTCGTCGAACCGGCGCATTTCGCCCTGCCATTTGCGCTCGGTGATCAAAGGTTTGGGGCAGATGATGAGCACGGAACGAATTTCACGCCGGGCCTGCAACTCGCGCAATATCAGTCCCGCCTCGATGGTTTTGCCAACACCCACGCTGTCGGCGATGAGCAGCCGGGGACGGTCGGCATGAATAAATTTCAACACCGGACGAAACTGATATGGAATAAAATCAATCCGGGCAGAATTCAGCGAATAAAGATTGGAGACACCCGGGAACCGGATTTGGAGCGCGGCCAACTGGGCATTGAACGTATCGAGCGGCACCAACTGCCGCGACATCGTCGGCTGCATTTTCTTTTCCAACTGGGAGGCGTAAAAGGTCAGTTTCTTGCCATCAATGATGGCGACATAACGATTTTCTGGGGTGGACTGGATCACCTGAACGACATAGCCACCTTTGGCGGGGTCAGATCGGAGAACAACTTCATCACCCGGCGCGAACTCACTGGATGGTTTGGGGGCAGCGGCCGGCGGTGGCGGCGATTGCGGGGTTGGTGCCGGACCCGTCTGCAAAAGGCCGGTTTTTAATTTGGCAACCCGTTCAAGCAACGCCGGGGTTGCGCCGATGGCTCCGGAAAACCGCTGGATCGTATCCAAATCCCGCCATTGGTCGTCAATGGATGACAAGTCTTCGGTCGCATGGGCATAGCGATTGCGGATGCCCTGCATTTCCCGCAGCCAAGTGCGCAGGTCGCGAGACAGATCCGCCCGCTGGGCTATGTCATCAAAATTAAAATTAAAAACCCGCAACAACGATGCCAGATCCAAGCCCGCCAACGAATCCACCTTCCGGTTTCTTAGATTCCGAAGTTGCTGTTCGGTTAATTGGGCCACGACCAGCGCGTTCCACCAATCGCTGCGGATTTCTGGCAATGCCTTATTCAGGTAGGCGCGGGCGGTGACGGCCACCTCGTTCAACAAATCAGAAATCTCCCGCTGGATTGGTTTGGATGTCATACTTCAGTTTGATTATTGGACATCCTTGGCGCTGGGGCCGAGACGGTATTTACCTTCTTTTTCGGCCAGCACGTCGCAGTCACAAAGCAGTGCGGCAAGCGTATCCAACCGGTCGGGCATCCATGGTAGATACAAATTACCCATGTCAGCTTTCGCGCTGACACTCGGTTCGATGCCGCCATCGCCGATGAGGAATCGAAGCCGCTGGGCAGTGCCGTCAAAACGAGCCAGGGCTATGCGCATGTGCTGAGAAAAAATCAGGTCGCTGAAAATATCTTTCAACAAGTCCGGCAACGGCAGATCTTTCCGGGCCGTTAACCACTTGAGAAACCAATCCATGCTCATGCGGTCTGAACCACCCAGAGTCATAAGCGGTTTCGTTTTGGTATCCGATTGACGCGACAACATCCGCCAATACCAACCGGCGAACATGCGGAGTCCGTGAATCACGGCTAAATCGTCTTCCGGCTCGGCCACATATTCAAATCGGTCATTATCAGGTCGAATTTTCTTATTCCAGGCGTAGGATGTAGCTATTTCATCGGACTCATAAAATGAGCCCGCCAATTCCTTGGTTAGCTCGGTGAAGGTTCCGGGGAGTTTTTTGCCGCCAGTCTTGGTGCGTTTTGACCAATAATCAATGACATCCGCAATGGAACGGTTGCCGTTTCCGATGGCCTCTTCAAAACACCACAGGAAAAGTTCAATAGCGTAGCGTTGATATTGACGAGCCATGAAACAAGCCCAGCGCTGAACCTGGTCAGCCAGTTCCGGCGAATTCAGCCTTAACGAATTTCCCGCCGGGAACATGCCGGTATACCAGACGTCCCGGACTTGATCCGTGGTGAGGGATGGCTCTTGCCGTAAGGTTTCGAGCAGAAGCCGGGTGGTCTGAGTGCGTGCGTGTCCGGGGTCCTCGGGATCGCGGGGCAACAAATTGCGCCGAAATCGAGTTTTTAGTTCCCGATAGTCCGTCGCTCGATAGCGTGCAGGATCCAAGCCGGCCTCCGCCAACTTGCAAATGTCTTTAGTGGTGAATTCCGACGCCTCCAGCGACGCGAGCAATGGATAGGCACTGGCTTGCTTGAGGCTGCGGTCAACGCCCTGCATGATTTCTTCCGCTACGGTGTCGTCGCCAGGGACCGTGATTTTCAATCGCTTGGTTCCAGTGCGATCGAGTGAATGATACGTTTTGACCAGACCCAGAGCGGTTAATGCGGGTCCGTAAATAGCGGCAGCAAATAGGCTGTTTTGACTTTTACGATTGGCGGACTTGAAATCCAATTCACCCGGCAATTTACATTTTTGCGTAATGCCGATCCGGTTTCGAACCAAACCAAAGGAACGGTCAAAATTCATTTCATCCTGCAGAGTCTGGGAAATGGCAACCTCGACCTTTTCCCGGAAGGCTTTGTAATTGTCAGCCGTATAGTCTTTCTCTTTGCCACCCGCACAAAGTTGTTTGAATTTCCAAGGAATCCACCCGCCGAGGAAAAACGTGCCCATGTCGGTCGTGACGTTGTTCAACTCAGGGATTAAGTCTTCGCCGACTATGCGCAGATTGACCAAACGCAAGCCGAGGAAATCAATACCGCCGCCCCGGAGGGAAAAATCCTCGGTAGTAAATGGTTTATCAGGCAAAGTGGTCATACAGCGGTTTCATATTTGAGGTTAAAGAGGTTATTAAACTGCTGGTCGAACGCCACGTCGGAGTCCTTGCGCGACTCACCCCGTAAATAGCGCCGCCAAATCCGGCGGCATGCATCGCGCATTTCAGCATCGGATTTAAAGGTTTCATCACAAACCAAATCGAGCTGATTCTTTGTCAACGGCGGGGATTTTCTCAAAATCAGGTTTTCTTGACGCAATTGGCGGTCAATCGCCAACGCGAGAACGACACTGGCCAGATCGGGATGCAGCTTGATTTTGAAAGTGATAAAAAGGTCATCCGCCAGGGATGGGAATTTTTCTCCCCGATAACGAAACCCCTTGGGACAACAAAAGTCATCATGCTGTTGACGGGGATTAAACATGACTCGAAAGAATTCGTCGCAGAGAATTCCCTCATCAAGGCCGGTTTTGGTCGGCAAATCAGGAGCCTTGCGTTTGGCAGAGTGAAAAACGGCCATTGTGGACAGGAAAGCGAAAATGGCAGCGGGCCAGATGTTCATGGCGTTTTCCGATCTGGGGCAGAGTTCGAATAGCTTTTCGCGCAACTGCTGATAATCGGAGTGAGCTTCTTCCCAGATTTTTTCGGCCTGTTTAACGGCTCGCTCCTCCAACTTGCCAAAATCGGTTTCCTTTTTTTTCTGATAATCCTCGTGTTCATCGGCTGGCTGACTGCCGTATGCATGCCGGTGTTCGTGAGCGGCTTCGCCGATGGCAGGGTTTTTCAGAAAAGCCTTCAAGATATGTTGAAACCATTTCAACTGACCGAGAGCGGTTGAATGCAGACGTCTTTGCAGTTCGTGCGTGTCCGGCTGTGGTGGCCATGCCGCGATGCCGGTGACGTCCTCTTCTTTAGCCTTTTGCCCAGAGCCAGCTTCGGCGGTTTTCACCATTGGAACCGTGAGCAGCTTGCCGCCAAAGACATCGCGGGCCATTGAGAAGATGGCGGCGATGTCTCCCATTTCTGGCGCTCCCTCGGCATCCAGCAAGGCCTGGGCTCCGCGCCACGCGCTGCGGTGGGTGGGGTCGGCACTCAGGAGCAGACGATTCTCAACCAGACAATGGGCTCGAACCTTCCGGCCTTTGGCATCCTTCGCATCCAGTTCCAAACAGAGGGCCACCTTGCGCCAACGCTGCCAACCTTCAAATGAAGTCCACGGCAAGTGCACATGCTTACTTGTTTGGAAAAGATTTTTTTTCTCGCAAATGGCCAGATGGCTACCAGCCCGAACCCGAATGCACACGTCTTGTAATGGAAATCGTGACTGATCAACCCCGGCCATTTGCAGTTCAAGACCTTCGCTGGTATCTGTGGCCCAACACTGCAGCAAATCGGAAAAATCCTGGGCACTAATCTTTGGCCGCCGCCCGTTTGGCAAAGCTAGTTCCGATGGGGAAAATAATTCCTTAAGAAGAGCTGGGCTGACGCGGCGCAACAGGCCAGCCTCGACGTTGGGGCCTTCCCAAGCTGCCAGCGTGCAATTGGCGCTACCACAAAAAGACCATGAAGTATCTGGAGCAGCGGACACGCCAAAAAGTTTGAGATGGGCAAATGCTTTTTTTTTGGAAGGTATCGTCAACGCAGCAATCCGGGCATTTTTTCGAGCCTTGCGAACTTGGTCCAATGGTATATCGGTGGCGCTGCCAGAATGCACAGCGGGAAAGAGATTCACCCTGGCGGAAGGATAATTTTGGGCGAGCAAATCCAGTCCCTGCACACTGTCGCCAAAATAGGGAGCTGCAATATACAATTCCTTGGCATCGGCGCTGGCAGGCAGTTGTTCAACTAGACGGCCCCGGAAGGAATGAAGGAAGCGGGGTGACTCCAGAGCTTTTTCGGGGGATACCGATATGCCGCCGAGCGCTTGTTCAATCTGATTTAGGGTATCCACACAAAGCAGATGCTGGTGATTCTCCGAAGACCACATGCCGGCAAGGCCCTTAACAAATGAACGAATATCGGATAGCAATGCGGCCGACGGCGGGGAATCAGCCTTAATATGGAGGGCGTCAAACAACTCCGCGTTATCAATGAAGCCTGCCTGCGTCAAATTTCCACTGCCGGTCAGCAGGGCAAACTCACCATCACCCACGACAATCCAGACCTTGGCGTGGAAGCTGCCCGATACGGGAGCTGGAACCACCAGATAATCCTGGGCGGCACCCTGAAGCGCTGGAGCTTCGGTGAGGGCGTTGTGATAACCCAGAGCGTCACAAATAATGAGGCAGGATTTGAGCTGATCCCGCTTGAAATTTGGAAAAACAGCCGATTCAAAAAATGCGAGACTGAGGGTATAGGTCGTGCCGAGGATGTAGCGCGGTTTGGCAATCAATCCTAGCACCGCCGGCAATTCAATGGACTCAATGACATTCATAAGGAATTGGCTTAATCGTTGGACGGGGATGAAGTCCAATTATCTGCTAGCTCTTCAGCCTGTTTGAGCACCATGACGACAGCCGCTTCCTGGCCTTCGGGCGGGTATTTATATTTGCGGAGCAGGCGCTTGATGAGGAGACGCATTTTGGCGCGGACACTTTCACGCACCTGCCAGTCCACCGTCGTGCTCGCGCGCAATTTTTCGGTCAATTCGGTGGCGAGTTTTTTAAGCGTCTCGTCCCCCATTTGCTGCAAGACTTCCGGCTTCTCCGCCAGTGCATCATAAAACGCGATTTCATCGGGACTGAGTTTCAGGTCATCATGCCGCTTTAACGATGCCTGAAAATCCTTGGCCATCGCAATCAACGCCTCGATCACCTGCGCCGTTTCGATGGCGCGGTTGTGATACTTGCGAAGGGTTTCGAGCAGGCGGTCGGTGTATTTTTTTTGCTGCACCAGATTGCCGCGCGTGTGCGAGCGGATTTCATCACGCAACAGGCGTTCCAACAATTCGACGGCCAGATTCTTCATGGGCGTCGAACGGACATCCTGCAAGAACGCATCCGAGAGCAGGCCGATGTTTGGTTTCTCCAGTCCAGCCAAGGCGAAAATATCGCTCACGCCCTCGGCGATGACGGCGTTGTCGAGGATCTGTTTCAGCGCGGAATTTTTTTCATCCTCCGTGTGCTTCCGGTCCACGGTGGTGAATTTGAGGATGGCCGCCTTGATGGCGGAGAAAAAAGCGATCTCGGTCCGCAACACCGCGGCCTCGTCCAAGGTGCCGCAGAGCGAATAGGCCTTGGTCACCGACGCCATGACATCGAGGAAACGTTTTTTTCCATCCTCCAAGCCGAGGATATGATTGGCGGCTGGAACCAGCAGTTTGATGGCATTCTTCTCATACCCTTGATAATCGAAGCCGTGGAACATTCCCCGCACGACGTCGAGTTTTTCGAGTAAGATTTCCAGAGCCTCGTGAGCGTCCAGCGTGGGTTGGCCCTTGCCCTTGGCGTCGGTATAGACGCGCAACGCCTTTTTCAACTCGGCGGCGATGCCGATGTAATCCACGACCAACCCGCCTGGCTTGTCCTTGAAGACGCGGTTCACGCGGGCGATGGCCTGCATGAGATTGTGGCCGTGCATGGGTTTGTCCACATACATGGTATGGCAACACGGCGCATCGAAGCCGGTGAGCCACATATCACGCACGATCACGAGTTTGAGAGGGTCTTTGGGATCCTTGAACCGCCGTTCGAGGCGTTTCTTTTGGGCTTTCGTGAACACGTGCGGCTGTATTTCCGGCTTGTCCGACGCGCTACCGGTCATGATGATCCGAATGGCACCATCCTCCGGGTTGTAGCCAATTTCCTTGCAGTCCTTCGTGAGCTTGGTGCCAGCCCATTGAGGACGGAGCTTGATGATTTCATTGAACAAGTCCACGCAGATGTGCCGACTCATGCCGACGAACATGGCCTTGCCCTCCAGTGCGCTGGTGCGGGTTTCAAAGTGGGATACCAAGTCCCGCGCAATTTCTTCCAGGCGCGGCTGGGCCCCCACCAGCTTGGCGAGCTGCGACCATTTGCTTTTCACCGTCTCGCGCGCGGCGACATCTTCCTCATCCTCGACCACTTCCTCCACGTCCTTATTCAACGCATCAATTTCCGCGCGGTTGATGTCCAGCTTGGCGAGGCGACTTTCGTAATAAATCGGAACGGTGGCACCGTCGTTTTTGGCGTCCTCGATGTCGAAGATGCTGACATAATCGCCAAAGACGCCGCGCGTATCCTTGTCTTCCAATGCGATCGGCGTGCCGGTGAAACCGATGAACGATGCGCCGGGCAAGGCGTCGCGCATGTGTTTGGCAAAGCCATAAACAAATTTCGCCCCAATGACTTCCTTGGTTTCCTTATCCTTCACCTCCACCAGCCGGGCCTTGAGACCATACTGGCTGCGGTGGGCTTCATCTGAAATCACCACGACATTGCCACGGGTGCATAGTGGCGGGTGTTTCTCCTCCCCATTCAGCAGGGAAAATTTCTGCACAGTGGTGAAGATGATGCCGCCGGACTGGCGGGTAGCGAGCATCTCCCGCAATTCCTCGCGGCTCCCGGCCTGCTCGGGCGTCTGCTTGAGCAAATCTTTGGCGCTGCAAAACTGCTCGTAGAGCTGGCCATCCAAGTCGTTGCGGTCCGTCACCACGACCAGGGTGGGATTATTCATTTCCGGCTGCTGCAATAGTTTGCCCGCGTAACAGCACATGGAAATGCTTTTGCCCGAACCCTGTGTGTGCCAGAAAACACCGGCCTTGCGCGAACCGGGAATGACTTCGCGCCCGTAGGCCGCGCGCTCTTCCTGCAGGCGGTCGCTGTCCACGGTGGCAGCGGCAATCACCGTCACGCGCACCGCTTCGCGCACGCCGTGGAACTGGTGGTAGCCGGCAATTTTTTTGACCAACGTGTCGCCGTCGGTTTCAAACAGGATGAAATAACGGAGGTAATCGAGGAACAGGTCGGGCCGGAAAAATCCGCGCACGACTTTTTCCAACTCAAATTCCATGACCGGACGGTCGTGCTCGTTGGCAATCGTGCGCCAGGGCAGAAACCACTCCGGCGTGGCGGTGAGCGAACCCACGCGCGCATTCAGGCCGTCGCTGATGACCAGCGCCTCGTTGAACACGAGCAAATCCTCAATCTCGTCCTTGTAAGTCTGGAGCTGATCGTAAGCCTTCCAGACATCCGCCTCTTCATCGGCGGGATTTTTCAGCTCAATGACACTGAGCGGCAGGCCGTTGATGAACACCACGATGTCCGGGCGGCGCGGTTTCTTAGTGCCGGTGACCGTGAATTGATTGACGACCAGGAAATCGTTTTGGTCGGGATTCTGGAAATCAATCAGTTGGGCGTGGTCGGTTTCTTTATCCCCGGCGGCATTGGTGTATTCGATCTTCACGCCATCCATGAGCAGGCGATGGAAAGCGCGGTTGTTTTGGGACAAGCTGGGATGCGTGCGCGTGGTGACGAGATGCACGACTTCCTCGACCGCTGATGCTGGCAACTTGGGATTCAAGCGAGCGACCGCCTCGGCCAAGCGACCTTTGAGGACAACCACCCGAAAATCTGCGCGTTCCGACGAGGGCGCTTCGGGGGCAATGTCAGCGCCGTTGACATAGCTCCAGCCAATGTCTTGGAACCAGTGGAGCGCCTGCTGTTCAAGTTGGTCTTCGGTGATCATGGTATTCCGGTCAACTCAAAAGGGTGCGTCCGGGTTTGTGGGAATCAAGGAAAGGAGGCTGGATTTCAGGTCGGGCAACTCAAGGTATTGCTTTGCAGTTCCCACGTGCATCGAAACCTGGATTTCATCCACCTCCAGTGCTTTGGCAATTTCTTTTCTGCGCTGTTCTGTGGCATTGGCATCCGCGCAATTTGCGACGATTAACAAACGACGGCCATTATCAGCTTTGAGAGCCTGGGATAGCATCTTATTGATATGCCCGTCGCCAAAACCGTAGCCAATGGAAACCACCACTCTGGCGACGAGGGAAAACCGTCTGAATTCATACGCGTAAAATAAATATGGATCCGCTGCCTCCAGTTTGAAATCGCGACCAAAAATCACCTCCATGTCTTCGGGTTCAATGCCCTCCGTTTGCTCCACCGAAAACAATTCTTTTGTCTGTTTGTCCCGCCGCCAATTAATTGAACCGTGTAATTTGTAAAGATATGCTTCGGGCGGCGTAGGGCCTGCTTCATTGTCCTCAAACCGTTCCCAATCCCAGGTATATTTTTTACCCACATCCTCAAATCCTGATTCAACACGAAAACCGGCAGCATCAAGTCGCTCCACGCAAAGATCGTAATTCAAGGAAAAGATGCGGAGCGAACAATTCAAATCACGCTGGAGGCGCGCAAAACCCTGATAATATTCCGCCTGGGACGAATCATCCGGCGACATCCATTTCTTTAGTTTTTTGAGGATGAGTCGGCGAAAGGCCTTAACCTCTGAAAAATCACTCTTGGCCAAAGCCACCAATCGGGAGTTCCATGATGCAATAAATGGATACAACGGATGCTGCTCATTGCGCTCCAACTCGTATAGAGTATTAACGAGCGTCTCAATGTTGTATGGAACGGCATCGCCAAATTGCCCTTTCAGTCCGGCAGCGTAGTAGATCGCGCTTTTGATGTGGTGGTAGAGCTGCAGAAAGCCTTTCCACTCCGCATCATCCTTCATTAAATTCTCAATCTGCTCAATCATTCTTCCCGACGGCGGGATGTCTGCCTCGGCGCTGGCACCAGCTCCGAGAAGGAAAATAATGTCCTTACTTTTGCTTCGTGTGATCATATCAGCCTTTATAAAAACCACGGTTGCAAACCTTCGACCGCTGGTAATGGCAGCCCCCGATCGTGGAAATCGTGGACCATATCGGCAACCAGATGACAATAAAACACCGAGACCGGGGCACTCTTGGCATTGAAACCGCGCCAATTGGCCCCGGAAAGATTCACGAGTTCCTGCAGCAACGATTCTTCCTCGATTTGTTTTTCTTCCTTAACGCGTAGGAATTGAATGTGAGTCGGGCCTGGAAACGCCTTGGTCACGGTGGGTTTGTCTGGGAAAATTCCCTCGAACCAGAGCAGATATTCGCCATACCCCAGTTTTACGCAGCTTCCTTCATAGGGAACCAAGCTGTTTATGCTGCGATTTGCACCAAAAAACCGTGATTTATGATTCACTTTAACAACGGCGAACCGGGTCTTGTTTCCCTCTTCACTGGCCGCCGTCTCTTCAACCACTTTTTGAATCTGGTCGATTTCATGGTGCTTTAGCTTGAATGACGTATGGATGACCACACGAGAAAAATGAGGAGCATTCAGCTTCAACAATTGGCGAAGATTTTCCCGCAGCTGCGCGAGATAATCCGATTCCTTGTCGGCATCGCCGAGCACCTGAATCTTTTGAAACAGGCCGCTGCTGTCGGTGAGGACGGAAAAGGCAAAATGTTTTTCAATCTGCCGTTTCCCCAGCTCACTCTTTAATTTGTGTGACTGGCTGATGCCGATAATCAGGCTGCGCTCACTGGTTGGACGAACTTTCCAAGGCAAGCCGCCGGCCTTACAAAAGATTTGCAGGGCGATGTTTGCCGTGGCCCACTTCAGCGTGCTTTCATTCTGGATGACCTCCAGAGTGCAGACCTGAGTTGCAACCCCTGCATGTGCAAAGATGGCTTTATGATTCAAATACGCCGTCTCATCGTCTTGGGGTAAAATCAATACCGGGACTATATTTCCCGGTCCTCGCTTCACCCGTTCAAGCGCCGTCAACATGGCTTCCTTGGAAAAATCCGGAATCACCACAGGATTGGAATCAATTTCAATGGCGGTCCGGAATACTGATTCGAAGCCGGGAAAACTATACCGCTCTTTCTGTCGCGTTCCGCGCAGGGCGATGGCCAATGATCTCGCCGCTTGGCGGTCTTGCTCCCGGAAAACGAACAAGAGATGCGGCTTATCTGCCACCGGCTTCAAGGGGCCGAAATCTTTCAGCCCGGTAAACTGACTGCGGGATTCTTTTTCGCCCGCAAACACATAAATCCGGCTCCGCAACCTTTCGGCTTTCAAAGGCTCAAATTCAGTGCTTAACAAAACTGCTTTTTCAGCCCCCGGCAACATCAGCGGACTCAAAATGCTGCTTCGTTCCTTGATAAAGGCATCTATCTTGGAAATTCGGTCAACGTAAAAATCCAGGTTGCGCTTGTAATTCCGGTCAAGGCTCAAGCTCAGCTGCTGGATCTTCCTCGTGAAAGGCACCCCATCTTTTTTCCGGAAATGAAAATCGGCAATGAATCCAAATTTACTGGCGGCTTTCAGACGGTAGGACTGGATGATCAATTGTTCTTCCCCTTCGGCATGTCTGCGAATTGTAAAATGAATTTCGGGTTGAAACGCATTGTCATTCACCCATATTTGATCCGCAGGTATTTTGGTTTTGGCATTTGCGCACAGTGCCCGGAACAGGATCCACCGTGTCAGATCATTATTAAAACCAGCCTCCACCTTGAATTCCTCGAATCCATCAATCTTAGAGTCGCTCACCCAATAGTTATCCCGGTCTTCCGTATTCGTTGCCAATTTGGGCAAAGAATAGCCATGGACATCCAAGTTTTTGGAACGTGGTTCGGCCAGATCCTTCCGATGACTTCTGAAAATTCTAAAGGGCGGAATTTCGCCGACGACCGGCAAGAAATTGAGATGTATCTGATAAATATCGGACATAAAATTCAATTTTTAACTGCGATTTCCCCGCTCAGCAACTTGGGCAGCAGCGTGTCGCGCAGGTTGGCAAGCGTGCGGGATTGCTGCTTGTTGTTCTCAATTTGCAAATGCGCGGCTTCGGCTAACGCGGTGAACGCTTTCACCAGTTCGACGGGGGGCACGACCAGCATGGGCATTTCGAGCGCGTCCATCGGCAGCATATTGATGGTGGTCCCGTTGGAGAAACCGCTAATCCAATAATGCCAGCGCCGGTTGTTAAAGAGTTCGACGAGGTAATGCGGGCTGAACGGTGACGCTGGTTTGTGGCGGACCCGGTAAATGTGATGGCTGTAAAGTCCCTGCGGGCCGTAGCACTTTGGAACGATGGCGGCGTGGCCAATGAGCAGGTGGTCGAAGCCTTGCTCAGTATTGGTCACAATCATATCACCCGGTTTTAGCAGATGCTTTTCGCGATGCTCGCCGGCGTAAAATTTTATGCCTTCGTGTTTATAGCCGCCGCCTTCATAAACCGAGTTCAGGTTGTGCATTGGCAAGCCGGTGCCGTCATCGCGCAAGCCTTCGCCTTTGTAGCTGAGGCCGCGTTCAGCCGTGATATGTGCGTCGAATCGTTCAACTTTCCAACCCTTGGGGACAGGTCCAATGGGAGAATCTTGGAAGCTGGCGGGGAAAAGCGCAGCGGTTTTGGAATCGAGTCCGTTGGCCTTTCGACCGGTGACTTTGGTGCGGACGGGGTCAAAATCCACGAACCAGCTCTGGAACAGCGTCATCACCATTTCCCCAAGTGTCGCGTCCATGCGCCGGTTTAACTCGATCTTGTCGTCCAGTGCCCCAAGCACCGCCGCGATTTCTATCTGCTCGGCGATGGGTGGAACTTCAATTTTAAGTTCCCCGAGCCGCGTCCGCGACAATTCAGTCTGTCCAGTCGAACCCTCTGCCATCTGTTCGATTTCGGGCTGAAGTTTACGAACGAGGCATCCGAGGAATGCCGGGTCCACCAACTTGGGATCTGGGCGCAAAATTGTGACATGAGAATCAACGGTTGTTGCTTCGCAAACTGTTTTAATTTGAGCGACGCGACCTAAGGTTCCCTCTCCCGTGGAGTTGACCAAAATATCATTTGGCTGAAGCAGCTTATCCGCAGGAACATTTTTCTTTTCTGTATCGGTCCGGCGTGCTGGTGCGTAAACAATCGTTTGTTCCCGAATGCACTTTTGATTTAGCACGCGAATGCCACCAACTTCGGTGTAGGAGGGTGTTACGCCGCGACCAAGGAAAACGCATGCCTCAGCGAGTGTCGTTGATTTTCTCTCACCCCCCATAGCCCAGCCCCTTCAAGTTTGCGTTGATTGTTTTTTCGAGATTTGAGGCCTCGGCAAATTGGGTGCGCAAGTCGGTGACAAGACGCGGCATTTTTTCCTCGAACGGTTCGCCGTCATCCGCGACTTCCTCGGCACCGACGTAGCGGCCGGGAGTGAGCACACAGTCGTGTGTCTTGATGTCAGCGGTGGTGGCGGATTTGCAGAAACCAGCGATGTCCTCGTATTTTTTACCGCGCTTCCAAATTCGGAATGTGCTGGAGATTTTCTCGATGTCGGCATCGGTAAAGCCGCGTAAGACGCGGTTCAACATAAAACCAAACTTCCGGGCGTCTATGAACAGGGTGTGACCAGAACGATCCCGATATTTGCCGCGCGCCTTTTTACTTTTGGTCAGAAACCAAATACAGGCGGGTATCTGGGTGTTGGTAAAAAGTTGTCCTGGCAGTGCCACCATGCACTCGACCAGATCCGCTTCCACCAGCGCGCGGCGGATATCGCCTTCACCGCCGGCATTGGAACTCATAGACCCGTTGGCCAACAGGAGTGCCATCGAACCATTGGGCGCGAGGTGATACAGCATGTGCTGGAGCCAGGCGAAGTTGGCGTTGCCAGTGGGCGGCGTGCCGTATTTCCAACGCGAGTCGCCTTCCAGTTTGGCATCCCACCATTCGCTGATGTTGAATGGTGGATTGGCCATCACGAAATCCGCCCGGAGATCGGGATGCTGGTCACTTGTAAAACTGTTGGCCGGGGCCTTGCCAAAATTGAAGTCAATGCCCCGGATGGCCATGTTCATGGCCGCCAGCCGCCATGTCGTGGGGTTCGATTCCTGGCCGTAAACGGACAACTGACCGAGTTTGCCGCCGTGCTCTTCAATGAAGCGTTCGCTCGAAACAAAGAAGCCGCCGGAGCCACAGGCAGGATCGTAAACACGGCCGGAATACGGTTCCAGCATCTCGACAATGAGCGTGACGATGGCCTTGGGCGTAAAATATTGGCCGCCCATTTTACCTTCCGCCAAAGCGAACTGACCGAGAAAATATTCGTAAACGTGGCCGAGAATATCTTTGGCGTGCAGGTCGGCATGCTGAAACGGGATGGATCCGACGAGATCAATGAGGCCGCGCAAATTATCGGGGTCAAGCTGGAGCTGGGTGTAGGCCTTGTTGAGCACGCCCTTGAGCTTTGGATTTTCCTTCTCAATGGCGTCGAGCGCGTCGTCCACCAACTTGCCGATGGAGGTCAGTTTGTATTTGGTGGTCTTGCCATTCTTGATCTCTAGCTCGGTGCCGGGCGGCAGTTTAGAATTATCCTGGAGGATTTTCCACCGCGCGATGGCCGGCACCCAGAACACATTTTTTTCCAAATAATAATCGCGTTCCTCCAGCTCCGCATGGATGGCGGCATCGTAAGCACCGGGCTTTTTGTAATCCGCGGGGTCGAGAAAATATTCGCTCTTGGGATCGCGTAGCTGTTTTTCAATTTCCGCCTGGCGCACGGCAAACGAATCCGAGACATATTTCAGGAACACGAGGCCAAGAACGGCGTGTTTGTAAACGGCGGCATCGAGATTGGCGCGAAGCCGGTTGGCCGAGGCCCACAGTTTATCGTCGAGGTCTTTAAGAAATTGCTGGGACGAAGATGCTGGCATATTTGGAAATTTAACCGGGACAAGTTCCGGCAGTAGTAATTGGGGATGCGAAGTGGTGGCAGCGTTGCCGCGTGCCAAGACCGATGTTGGTGAAAATCAGTGGCATACCCGAGCGTAGTTTTATGTGATTGATGAGAGGGCGCAAGATGAATCGAAAATGATGATGGCTGAATGATGATTGAAGAATAAATCATCGAGCATTCGGCAGCGGGCGTGGACTAGATCGTCCGATTTGCCGATTGCAAAATTGGTGGTTTTATTATTCATGCGGCTTGGTGACCGGGATGGTATGACACTATTTGGCAGGGGGCAAAAGGGAAAAATCTGGTGCGAAGCCGCCCCGGCAAAGAATTGGAAAAATAAAAGCGCATTTTCTACCGCCGGGTTTGCCATTTTAAGATCTGAAAAATCAGCAGCACCAGCAGACCGGCGAGGATCGGGGTGAACTGTTTCATTTTGGATCTGCGATTGGCGAATGGCGATTTAATTAAAGTCAAAGCGTGGTTCCGCCGCCGTCGTTGGTTTTTCCGCCTTGGGTTTCAAGGCGTCCTCGGGGGTGACCTCCGAATACAGCACGGCCATGATCTGGGGCATGCGCTCGTCCACGATGCAAAGATTGGACCGAACGAGGTGCTCGGCGATGGCGTCGGTGATGTCGGCACCGGGCAGAATCATGCTGGTGCGGAAACGGATTTCGCCGTCGGCGTAATTCATCTCGAAACAGCCCAGTGACAGCTCCCAATTGATGCGGGTGAGGAGCTCGGCCACGGCGGCGCGGCGTTCGGGGCGGGCTTTGTTGGGGATGAAGGAACTGACAGCCAACAGGAAATTGCCATCATCTTTCTGGCGGGCGACCATGTTAAAATCCCAGAGAACTTCGCCACCGTTGAACCCGCTGAACAGGGACGGTCGGTCGGCAGATCGGTGATATTTCCATTTCAGTCCGTCCAGATGGCGGGCAAAGAACGCAAGGGCGGTTTCTTCGGTGAACTCGGTTTGGTCGCTTTCTCTTTTCATAGGCTTTCTCATCGTTGGAGTCAGTTTAACCGAGGGGGTATGACAAATACTGACAGGGGCTAGAAAATCTGAAAGAACAAGAAAGTGTCAGCGAGAATCACCGGCGGGGTGGCGTGAGACGAACCGTGGTGCCTGGCTAGGTGACGTTGACGCCTTTGACCTTGAGCATGGCTTTGGCGAGCGTGCGGTGCTCGATTGTGGCCACATTCGGCGGCAGGATTCCGGAGAAACGACCTTCCATCGAATCCAATTGTGGCATGTCGGATTCATTGAACCCAAAGAATTTGCCGTTTCCGCTGCGGATGATGGGGAGAAATTTCTGCTTCTGCCCGGTGCGATCCTCACCCATGAGGACAACCACTTCCTGCCGGTCAAACGATTCGGATGGCGGTTCGGTCATGTCAAGTTTCTCGCCCGGTTTGGCAGTCTTCATCCAGGCTTCCATCGCCATGACACAGACGGTGGCAGCATGGGCGATGCACATGAGCCGGGCGGTGGTGGCAAAAGCGTCTTTTTCGCTTTCATCCGCCAACGAAGTCGGGACGAACATGAGCGGCCCGTCCACGCCAATCAGAAACAGCGTGGGAGTCATTTTCCCGCTGTTGCGCATGCAGAATTCCGCGTAATGGCCGGCTTGGATGAGCAAGTCGTCGAGCGATTCTAGTTGGCGTGGCGGTTGCAACGGAGAAAATGGTAGGCCAATTGCGTTTTCTAGCAAGTGCCGCTTCCATGGACAATCAATTTCAAAACCGCGAGAAAGATTTTGAAAACTCAAAATTGCTTCCACCACGGAAACCATTTTGAAATTTTTCCGTCCGGTTCAAGTGGCGGCAAAATTGTTTTGTGAAAACCTTTTTCACAGTGAACGAGGACGCATTGGTGTTTTCTCAAATTGCGTAATTCGTAGGGTTTGATTTTGTGTTCGTCAACCTGCGTAAAGCTGCGCGTGGCCATGCCGCCGGAATAACCATACGTTCGTTGACGAACTTTTCGTTGCCCAAGGAAATCTGCGCTTTCAACTGCGCCCGCCTCGTCCGCTCCTTTGAAAATCATCCGGTTGCGAAGATTCAACGTCAGCACTTGCGCCTTTTCTTCTCCAAGTGGCGGAATGAATGACGTTGACGACTGCGCGGCGGCAACGAGCGTCGCCTTCGCTTCGCGCATCACGTCAATGCAGTTGTAATCGCTCATACCGTCTTCGCTGGCGGTGACAAAGCGTTGTGCTTCGTCTGCCCACAGAATGAGCAAATTATCGGTGGCACGTTCTTCCTTTGGCCGGTCGAATCGGCGCAAAACGTGTGCGTAAAAAAGCATTTTGAGGAACGTGTTTATGTAGCGGCGTTCCATCTGAAATTTCTGCGGCATCGCCACGCAGATGATTTTGCCACGATCAATTTCCTTGAAGTCGAAGCTGTTCTTGGCATCGCCGAACACCTCAATGACATCGGGCGTCAAAAAGAATTGCAGATAATTGGCGATGGTTTCTTTCACGCCGCCCATCTGCTCGGCGGGCTGTCCCCGATAGCGTTCGGAGAAATGTTTGATGAGAGCTTTGTCGCGGTCAGTTGGATAATCCGTCTGCATCTCTCCCAACACCTCATTCATCGTA
>Ga0214172_1000105_pt1 | contig 46458 bp, 40 predicted proteins | sample TroBogEpilimnion_29_FD_153010 | JGI IMG/M metagenome (GOLD analysis project Ga0214172, IMG submission 153010) | Freshwater microbial communities from Trout Bog Lake, WI - 12JUL2007 epilimnion | ecosystem: Environmental > Aquatic > Freshwater > Lake > Epilimnion/Euphotic zone | place: Trout Bog...
AGGAATTTGACCACCCGTTCCCGCAAGTCCAGCGCATATGCCTTCACGCCCCCAAGCTTATCAGACTATGTGCCAATGTCTATATGAATTGCTATAGCTAGACCGCAGGGGATTCGATTGGGGAGGGCGGCTTGGGTCTTGGCTTGGCCATGAGAGGGACCCTACGCCTTGGCTTCTGCGCCGGACAATCAGCAATCAGGGCAGGACGTGGGCGGGGTTGACCGTGCTTCCCAGAGAACAAACCGGCGTGTCCCCAATGCTTTCAACGCCGTAGGTGCCATGCGCTGGACAGGTCGGCAGTTTTCCAGCGGCGTTCATCTTGATGTACGGCGTCAGGTCGCGGTTGAGACTCACGTGGTCGCCCGTGGATTTATGAGCCTCGACGGCAAATTGATTGGAGGCGTCATCGATCTTCCGAAGATTGTTGATGCAGGCGTTGGCCTGGGATTGGGCGCGGGCTTTAATGAAATTCGGGAGGGCGATGGCCGCCAGCAACCCAATGATGGCAACGACGATCATGATCTCCACGAGCGTGAAAGCCGGGCGCCGGCGGGAGGCTTTTGTGATGAACATGGGCAAATAATTCAGGTTGCTACTTTACCGCAAATCTTAGCTGACACTATTTACTGCTATCGGTTTGACGCGATGATGACAGGACTAAGCCATAAGCGACCTGATGGCAACTTTAACCCGCTGTCCCGCGACAGATTTCTGCACCAGCAGAGTGAGCGCCGACCGCTGCCGTCATGCTAATGGACCCGCATTAAAGAATTTCGGCACCGGGCTGAAATCCGCGTCAGGAACACAGAATTGGAAAGCTCCGTGAACCCGCAGGTTGGAAAGCCAGCGCTACGCGGGGCGGGGTGAACCTGCCTCGGTAATTTTCGAGGCTCGGACTAAAAGGTTTGTTTGACGGGCCTAAGCGCAACGGTAAAACTGGCGCATGGCACAACCTGAATTGAAGATTGAAAAGCTCGTGACCGGCAACGGCGCGGCCCCGAAAAAAGGCGACCTCGTGACCGTGCATTACACCGGCACGTTCACCGACGGTAAGAAGTTCGACAGCTCCGTGGACCGCAATGACCCGTTCGCCTTTGCGCTCGGCGAGGGTCAGGTCATCGCCGGCTGGGATCTGGGCGTGGCCACCATGAAAATTGGCGACAAGGTGAAGATGACCATTCCGCCGGAACTGGCCTACGGCCGCGACGGCTATCCCGGCGCGATTCCACCGAACGCCACGCTGATTTTTGAGGTGGAACTGCTGGGCATCGGCTGAAGCAACGGCATTTTGCGCTCGCAAGCCACATTTAGTCCCCTTAATCTTTCGCCCGCATAAAACTGATTATGAAAAAATACCTCGTTGAATTCATTGGCACTTTCTTTCTCGTCCTGACCATCGGCATGACGGTCGTGGCGCCCGGCGCGGGGGCGCTGGCACCGCTGGCCATCGGCACGGCGCTGATGGTCATGATCTATGCAGGCGGGCACGTTTCCGGCGGCCATTACAATCCCGCTGTGACGCTGGCCGTGTGGCTGCGCGGCCGCTGCGCTGCCGGGGATGTGCCATTCTACTTCACCGCGCAGATTCTGGGCGCCTGGGTGGCTGCCGCCGGGGTGCTGTGCTTCAAAGGCCATCCGGCCATCACGCCGATGGAGATCAAGATTGTTCCCGCGCTCATCGCCGAACTCATCGGCACGTTTGCGCTCTGCTATGTGGTGTTGAACGTCGCCACGGCCAAGGCCACGGCGGGCAATTCCAACTACGGTCTCGCCATCGGCTTCACTGTCATGGCGATGGCGTTTGCGCTCGGCGGCATTTCCGGCGGCGCGTTCAACCCTGCCGTTGCCGTGGGCATCACCCGGATGCACCTGGTGGATTCGATGCACCTGTGGCTGTATTTCGTGGCCAACCTCGGAGCCGGGGCACTGGCGGCGCTCGTATTCAAGTTCGTCAATCCGGACGACAAATAAGCCGCCCGTTATGCAGAACACCGGATATTCAAATTCCGGGTTGCTGCCGAAAGCGCCCCCAGTCATTAAATGCCGCCCGCGACTTATCTTCGAGAAACCGCCGGCGGCACTTTGCTGTCGGTGAAGCTCCAGCCGCGCGCCTCCAAGAATGAAATTGGCGCGCCGCTCGGCGACGAATTAAAAATCAAAGTCACCGCCCCGCCGGTGGATGCGGCCGCCAACCAGGCACTGGTGGAATTTCTGGCCGACAAACTCCATTGCTCACGCGGCAAGGTGGAGCTGATTCGCGGCCAGACCTCGCGGCACAAGACCCTGATGCTGCATGGCTTCAAGCCAGCGGACATCCTGGCCCGAATTCCCGCAGGCACCTGACAGGAAAACGCGGCAAGCCCGCCGCCACCTCTCGGCAGGGCTAATTACGCTTGCCATTTCTGACGCGGAAACCTAACGTTTAAATGCGATTGTTTCCGTTGGAAAAACCTGCTGGATGCAGCTAGGCGTCCATCCGGTGGGCCAGTCCTGTTTCAACGCCACCGCCCTTATCCGGCGGTCGATTTTGGTTAAATTATCATGTCACATCCACAAATCATCCAAGGCGGAATGGGCGCGGGCGTCTCTGACTGGCGCCTGGCCCGGGCGGTGTCCCTGACCGGTCAGCTGGGGGTTGTTTCCGGAACTGCCATGGCCTGCATCCTTGCCCGACGGCTGCAAACCGGCGATCTCGACGGGCAAATGCGACGGGCGCTCGAACAATTGCCCGTGCCCGGCGTCGCCACCAAGGTGCTGGCCGATTATTTTATTCCCGGCGGCAAGCCCGCCGCCGCGCCCTTTAAACTCACGCCCTTGCCCAGCCTCAACCCCGGACCGGATTATGTGGCGCTGACCGTGGCGGCCAATTTTGTGGAAGTGTATCTGGCCAAGGAAGGCCACACCGGACTGGTGGGCATCAACTTTTTGGAAAAAATCCAGTTCCCCACGCTCCCCTCGATTTTCGGGGCGATGCTCGCGGGGGTGGATTATGTCCTGATGGGTGCGGGCATTCCCCGCAGCATTCCCGGGGTCCTGGACCGGTTGGCGCGCGGCGAAGCGGCCGAGTTGAAAATGGATGTTGAAGGCGGCGTGTCCGGCGAAGATTTCTTTTCCAAGTTCGATCCGGCGGCGTTTTGCGGCGGCAGCGGCCCGCAGTTGAAGCGGCCCTGTTTTCTGGGCATCGTCGCCTCGGCCACCCTGGCGATCACCCTCGCGCGCAAGTCCAACGGCCAGGTTGACGGTTTTGTGGTGGAGGGCGAAGCGGCCGGTGGCCACAACGCGCCACCGCGCGGAGTGCTGCAACTCAACCCGGCTGGCGAACCCATTTACGGGCCGCGGGATGTCGTGGATCTCGAAAAAATCCGGGAGCTGGGACTGCCGTTTTGGCTGGCCGGCTTTTACGGCAACGCCGGCAAGCTCGCGGAAGCCTTGAGCCTGGGTGCCGCGGGTATTCAGGTGGGAACCGCCTTTGCGTTCTGCGAGGAATCCGGCATCTGTCCCGACCTCAAACAGCAGGTTTTTCAACTGAGCCGCGAAGGCACGCTGCGTGTGTTCACCGACCCGCTCGCGTCCCCCACCGGATTTCCCCTCAAGGTCGTCCAACTGCCGGGCACCGTGGCGGACGCCTCCTCCGAGGCCTCGCGGCAGCGCCTGTGCGATCTGGGCTATCTCCGGCATGCCTACCGCAAAGCGGACGGCACACCCGGCTATCGTTGCCCCGCCGAGCCGGTGGAAGATTTTATCCGCAAAGGCGGCACGCTCGAGGAAACACAGGGCCGTGAATGCGTCTGCAACGGGTTGATGGCGACGATCGGGCTGGCCCAGGCGCATTCCGATGGGGTGGTGGATCTCCCTCTGGTCACGGCCGGCAATGAAGTGGCGCAGGTCGCGCGCTATTTGCAGCCGGGCCGGGATTCCTACACCGCTGCCGAAGTCATCCGTCTCCTGTTGGATAAAGGCAGCCCCGTGGTCACGTCGGCTTGATCCGATTCCCATAGGCCCGATTGAACTTGGGCTTGGAGTTGAAGTCGGACATGCGCCGAAAATATCCTGTCACCTCCTGAGGCTTTCCAGCCACTTAAGTGGCGATATGATGACTCCCAACGTTATGCCGGTCGCCAGCCACAGTGATGCAGAGCTGGTCAGTGGCAGCCTGGCGGGCAACCGCGACGCCTTTGGGCAAATTGTGGGGCGCTATCAATCGCTCGTCTGCTCGCTGGCGTTCAGCGCCACGGGCAGCTTGAGCCAGAGCGAAGATCTGGCACAGGAAACCTTCGTCACAGCCTGGAAGCAGCTCGCCCGCCTGCGCGAGCCGGAAAAACTGCGTGCCTGGCTCTGCGGCATCGCGCGCCATCTCATCCACTATTCGTTGCGGCACGACGGCCGCGAGCCGAGCCACCGCGCCGGATCGCTGGAGGAGATTGCCGAATCCCATTCGCCCGAACCGCCGCCCGGCGAACAAGCCATCAGCAATGAGGAACAAGCCATTCTGTGGCGCACCCTGGAAAGAATTCCGGAAAGTTACCGCGAGCCCCTGGTGCTGTTTTATCGCGAGCACCAGTCCATCGAAGCGGTTGCGCGAAACCTGGAACTCACCGAAGACGCCGTGAAACAGCGGCTGTCGCGCGGCAGAAAATTATTGCAGGACGAAGTCCTGGCGTTTGTCGAAGGCGCGCTGGCGCGGACCAATCCGGGCCAGGCGTTTACGCTGGGTGTTTTAGCCACGCTGCCGGCCCTGACTCTTTCCACCAAGGCAGCAACCGCTGGGGCGGCGACGAAAGCCGGTGCGACGGCCGCCGGCGCCGGGCTGGCGGGGCTGCTTGGCGCCATTTTGTTTCCGTTGTTGGCCTTTCTAAATCTTTTCGGGATCTGGCGCCTGAGCCACCAGGCGGCGCGTTCGGATCGCGAACGCACGCTTTATAAAATTTACTACCTCGCGCTCGCCGGCAGCATCGTCATATTTATCTTACTGACCAGCCTGCTGATGGATCACGGCGGCGCGCTCGTTAAAACGCAGCCAGCCTGGTTCGGCGGTTTGATGATCGGGTTGATTTTGGGTTATCCCCTGCTCTTTATCCCTTTATTTCGTTGGTTTAATCGGTCATTAAAAAATTTGGGGGCGGAGCCGGCGGTCATGGGAACGATGGCCAGATCGAAAGGTCCCCAGTGGGAATACCGCAGTCCGTTTCAATTGCTCGGCCTGCCGCTCCTACACCTCCGATTTGGTGGCTGGCAATTCGCCGGACCGGGAACTCCGATGGAAATTCAGAAACCGATCAAGGCCTGGATCGCGGTCACCGACGGTTTTGCTTTCGGGCTCCTGTTCGCTTATGGCGGCGTGGCGGTGGCGCCCGTGAGCATCGGGGCTTGTGCCATCGGGTTATTTTCCTATGGGGCCATGGCGGTTGGTGCCCTCGCCGTTGGCGGATTTGCTTTTGGCATTTGGGGCTTTGGCGCGTTTGCGGTTGGCTGGCAGGCGTCAGCGGGTTGCGCCATCGCTTGGAATTTCGCGTCGGGCGGGCAATATGCGATTGCCCATCAATTTGCCCTAGGCCCCGTTGCCCAGGCCGCGCAGGCAAACAACGATTACGTACGGCACTTGTGGCAAGCGAACCCCTTCCTCCGGGCATGCTGGAAGGTGGTGCCGCATTTTTTCTGGCTGATGTGGGTGTGGGGGATTCCCATGATGATATCCATGGGCGTCCAGTGGCGAGGGATCGCACGCCAAAAGAAAGCGTTGACGAATCAGGCGATTTGATCCGCCAGTTCCTCCGCCGGATACGTCCAGATCTCCGCGAGGGTGGGATGATAATGCGGCATCACCGCGAGTTCGCGCACCGTCATGCGCTTGGCCATCGCCGCGACGATTTCGTGGATGAGTTCGCCGCCGCTCGGGCCCACGCAACTGCCGCCGAGAATCTCGCCAGTCCGGGGATGGGCCAGCAGTTTAACAAAGCCGTCCTTCGCCTCCATGAGAAGCGATTTGCCGTGGTCGTTGAAGGGATAGCTGGCGGCGAGATATTGAATCCCCCGCGCCGCGGCCGCTTTTTCCGTCAGGCCAACCGTCGCCACCTGCGGATCGGTGAACACCACGGAGAGCAGCAACCGGTAATCCATCCGGCGCGGCGACTTGGGCTTCAGAAGATTATGGATGGCCGTCTCGCCCTGCTGAATGGCGATATGGACGATCTCGTGCGGCCCGCAGCAATCGCCCGCCGCGAAGATGTGCGGCGCGCTCGTCTGCATTTTGGCGTTAGTGACAACGCGCCCCTGTTCGGTTTTAACTCCGGCTTTTTCCAGATTCAGCGATGCCGTGTTCGCTACGCGGCCCAGGGCGAAAAGGATTTCCGCGGCGGCAACGGAATGGAGCTTCCCCTTGTGTTCGAAGGAAATGGTTTTCAATTTTCCCCGGCGACCCGCCCCCACAAGCCGGGTGCCGGTGAACACCTGCATGCCTTCGCGGCGGAACACCTTGGCGACTTCCGCGCCGGCGTCGGCATCAAAATCTTTCAAAAGAGTTTCGCTGCGCTGAATCAACGTCACCTTCACCCCGAAGCGCTGGAAAAACTGCGCAAACTCGCAGGCGATGGCGCCGCCGCCGAGGATGAGGAGGGACTTCGGCAGTTGCTTCAGGGCCACCGCGTCGTCGCTGGTGATGAACCCCACGTCGTTGAGTTGCGGCAACGGCGCTGGCGCGACGCGCGACCCGGTGGCGAGGATGAAATGCTTGGCCGAGAGTTTTTTACCGTTGCTCAAAACAAGGGTCTGCGCGTCCCGGAAACCGGCGTGGGCACGGATGAATTTGAATTTGCCGGCATTGAGTTGTTGTGCGCGGAACCCGGCAAAATCTTGGATCTGCGCATTTTTCCGTGCCATGACCTTGGCAAAGTCGAAGGTCACCTTGCCGGCGCGCACGCCCCACGTCTGGGCGTGTTCGGCCAGATGTTTCACTTCCGCCGCGTAGAGCAAGGCTTTCGTGGGCATGCAGCCGCGCAGGATGCACAGTCCACCGACCTCGGCGCCGCCTTCGATGACGACGGTTTTCAGGCCCGCGGCGACCGCCGTGCGCGCGGCCGCGTAACCGCCGCTGCCGCCGCCAATGACCGCGACGTCGAAATCATATTTTGACATACAGAGAAGATGGAAGCCGGCGCGGGAAATGCAAATTTCAAATTTGAAGCGCGCTGGCGCCCCCCGAAATTTCAACCACAGATAAACACCGATGCACACTGATAAAATCGGCCCCAGAACCGGCCCACGTTGGGGTTTATGGGTCTCCAAAAGCATGTTGATCCGCGCCCCTCCGGGGTTGAGTTTTTTGGGCGTTTGTTGGATGATTGGTCCATGAGCGAAATTATTTATCCCCGCAGCCCCCGCGAAACCATGAACGGCTGGCATTACCTGCCCCGCTATGTGGACAAGATCCGCCTGCACCTCGCGGGCAAGCTCCACCCCGATTATCAGGAAAACCTCGGCAAGGCGTTTGACGGTTTCTGGCTCAAGGCCGCCGGGCTGACGCACGAGCAATTTGTGGCAGTGGTGAAAAACTCGCTCACCGATGGCGAGGTCTGTGATTGGGTGCGGGTGAACGTGAAGAAAACCCAGGCCGAAAAGGATGCCCACTGGCAGGATGTTTTGAGCCGCCCGCTCGCCAACGACGAAAGCGCGGTTGCCCGACTCAAGCTGCGCAAGGAACAGGCCGGCGTTGGCCACCGCGACGACGTGAAATGTTTCGTGGATATGCTGGACGCGGACGAGAAGCGGATTTGACGCGGACGACGAAAGAGAACAACGCCAAACGACTCGTTTGAAACCGAGTGAACGTCTGCCCTCAGACACGCGGCGGGGGGGCTTGAATGCGCGACTGACCCATCCAGCGTGGGAGTTTTAGGACACAGGGAACGGCCGCAGCGGCAGAAAACGGGCAAAAGATCACGGTTGAAAAGGTTTAGCGGTTGTTAGCTCGGTTGCTGCTGCGCCCGGGGGCGGGCGCGCTCCCTGGGTACCGGCAATGGCGTGGTTTGGTTGAACCCCGTCGCCACCAATCTGTTTGCGAAATTTTCATTCCGGCTTACGATTTACCCCATGCTGTCGCTTGAACATCTGGCCGGGCTGCTGGAGCAGAACCGCGCCGCCGCCGCCGCGCGCGTACGGGAATTCTCCCTGGGCGGCCGGCAATTCCATTTCAATTCGCACCCGGCCATCATGGGCGTCGTTAATCTGTCCGCCGAATCGTGGTATCGGGAAAGCGTTTGTTTATCGGCGGCGGCGGCGGTGGCGCGCGGCAAAGTGCTCGCCGCGCAAGGCGCGCAGATCATTGATCTAGGCGCCGAATCCACGCTGGCGCATGCCGCACGGGTGGGCCATGCGGCCCAGAAATCCCAACTGATTCCGGTCATCCGGGGGCTGCGCGCGGAAAAAATTCTGGTGTCGGTGGAGACCTATTCGCCCGCCGTCACCCGCGCGACTCTGGAAGCGGGCGCCAACATTTTGAATCTGACAGGGACGGCCGGCTCAAAAGAAATTTTTAAAATGGTCGCCGCGCACGATGCCGCGGTGATTATCTGCTACGTGGCCGGGAAAAATGTCCGCGCGGTCGGGGATTTTGATTTGTCCGCCGATCCGATACCGCTGCTGCGGGATTTCTTTGCGCGGCAGATTGAACTCGCGCAAGGTCAGGGCGTGGAGAAGATCTTCATCGATCCCGGCTTGGGCTTTTACTACAAGAATTTGCAGGATAGCGCGGTGCGGGTGCGGCACCAGATGAACATTTTTGTGAACACGTTCCGGCTGCGGGCGCTGGGGTTTCCCGTCTGCCACGCGCTGCCGCACGCATTTGAATTTTTTGGAGAGGAAGTCCGCTGCGCCGAGCCGTTCTTTGCGGTGCTGGCGGCGCTGGGCAAAACAGATTTGTTCCGCACGCATGAAGTCCCGCGCCTAAAGGCGGTACTGGACACGCTGAAGGTTTTTTAGGCGCACCCCCCCCCCGGGGCACTCAACGCTACATCCCGGCTGCCAGAAAAAAACTTGCCGCAGCGGTGACGTGGTTTCCGGGCCCATTCTTCGACATCGTTCTGATTTAATTTCAGGAGGAACACGGAACTGGAAAGTTCCTTGCACCCGCAGGCTGGAAAGCCTGCGCTACGAGAAAACGATTACAGACTGCCAAGCCTCCTTGAAATCAACTCCCCGGAGCGGGGACTGGCGCCCCGCAAATTAAAAACCACGCCAAGGCCGCGCCTTACCGTCTCCGCCGACGGGTGAAGTCGACTCCCGATAATCTCCCAGTTGAAGTTTTATCAGATCGTGTCAGAGTGAATTGTCGCTTTAGCGCAAAAAAGACGGGGAGCGGCAAAGGAGCAGGACAAGGAGTGGTATGAAGGTTCAAACAAAGATCCATCTGGCAGTGGGCTTGGCCGTGGCCGTTTTTTATATGCTTCTGGCCGGCACCAGCCTGCTGATGACCCGCGCTTTGATCAGTTCTGAACAGTGGGTTGACCACACGTTGCAAGCCGTCAATCTGCTGAATCATTTGGAAAATGTCGTGCAGGAGGCGAGAAGCCAGCGGCGTGGATACGTCCTGACGGGCTACGAGCCTTACCGCAACCAATGCGATTTGCTCTGGCAACAAGTTGCCCCCCTGCGTCAGAAAGTTGCCGCCGTCACCACCGAGAATCCTCACCAGCAAGCCCGGCTGGCGCGGCTGGATCCGCTGCTGCAAACCGAATACGCCATCGCCCAGGAGTCATTCGCCAAGTTTCAACAGGATCGGTATGACACCACCGCCCAAGCGGAAATGACGCGGCGGGGAGAAGCGGTCATCGGACCGCTCATGGCTGTGTTTGACGAGATGGTGCAGGCAGAAGACCAGTTGTTAAAAGAGCGCTCCGCCGCCGCCAGCCGGGCGGCCTACCAGACCATGATCGTCATCGGGATTGGAAGCGGCTTATCGCTGATCGTCGTGCTGCTTTCGCTGGTGGTGAATCACCGCCACCTCGCCGCGCGCCGGCGGGCGGAGGAAGAGCTGCGGCACAGCCAGCGCATGCTGCAAAACGTGATCGATGGCACCACGGATGCCGTCTATGTGAAGGATATCCACGGTCGCTATCTGATGGTCAATTCGGCCGTGTGCCGGTTTGTGACAAAGACCAGGGCGGAGATTCTGGGTCAGGATGACACGGCGCTGTTTGCCCCGGGCGAGGCGCGCGACGTGATGGCTAACGACCGTCGCGTCATGACGTCCGGCAGCACGCAGACGTATGAGGAAAACGTGACGTGCCAGGGGTTATTGTACACCTTCCTTTCCACTAAAGGACCGGTGTCCGATGAGCGTGGCACGGTCATCGGCCTGTTCGGGGTGGCCCGCGACATCACCGAGCGGAAAGAGGTCGAAACGCGATTAACCCGGCTGGCGGCCATCGTCGAGTTTTCGGACGACGCCATCATCGGCAAGGACTTGGACGGCACCATCACCAGTTGGAACCGTGGGGCGGAAAAGATTTTCGGCTATCCCGCCGGCGAGATGGTGGGAACTTCCATCCAACGGCTGCTCCCGCCGGACCGACAGGCGGAGGAGGCGGAAATTCTGGAGCGGGTCCACCAGGGCGAAAGCGTGGAGCATTTTGAAACGCAACGTCAGACCAAAGACGGACGACGCATTGACGTCTCCCTCACGATCTCGCCCATCAAAGATGCCGGTGGCCAGATCATCGGCGCCTCGAAAATCCTCCGCGACATCACCGAGCGGAAGCAGGCAGAGGCCGAATTGCGGGACAGCGAGCGACGGCTGCATCTGGCCACCGAAACGGCGGCGGTGGGGATTTGGGAATGGAATGTCATCACTCATCGGATCCGGTGGGACGCCCAGATGTTTAAGATCTACGGCATCGCCCCGACACTGGACGGATTGGTTGAATACCGCACCTGGAGCGGGGCTGTTCTGCCGGAAGATTTGCCGCATCAGGAAGCAGTCTTGCAAGACACCGCGCGGCGCGGAGGAGAGAGCCGCCGCGAATTTCGCATCCGCCGGGCGACAGATGGCGAATTTCGAAACATCCAGGCGATGGAAACGGTGCGGATGAATGCCGAGGGACAGACGGAGTGGGTGGTGGGCACCAATCTGGACATCACGGAGCGCAAGCGAGCGGAACAAGCGCTACGTGAGAGCGAGCACCGGTATCGAACGTTATTCGAGACGATGGATGAAGGGTTTTGCGTCGTGGACATGATTTATGACCCCGACGGCACACCCTTGGATTACCGCTTCGTGCAAATTAATGCGGCGTTTGAAAAGCAATCCGGGTTCACCAACGCGTTGGGCAAGACCATCCGCGAGCTGGTGCCAGAGATGGAAGCGTTTTGGTTCGAGACTTTCAGTCAAGTGTGCCAAACGGGTAATGCGATTCGCTTTGAGCAGCGTGCCGCCGCCATGAACCGGGATTATAGTGTTTATGCTTACCGGCCTGATTCAGAAACCAAGCATGTCGCCATCCTCTTCAATGACATCACTGAGCACAAACAAAAGGAAGAAAAATTGCGACTCTCGGAGCGGAAATACCGACGGCTCTTTGAAGCCGCGCTAGATGGTATCCTGATTCTGCATGCGGAGACGGGTGCCATCGTGGATGTGAATCCTTTTCTCGCCAAACTACTCGGCTTCCCGCGCGAGGATTTTCTGGGGAGGAAGATCTGGGAGATTGGTTTCTTCAAGGATATCGCCGCCAATCAAGCCAAGTTTCTGGAATTGCAGCAGCAGGGCCACGTCCGCTATGAAAACCTGCCACTGGAGACCGCCACGGGCCGGCGGGTGGATGTGGAATTTGTCAGCAACATTTATCCGGTGAACCAACACAATGTGATCCAATGCAATATCCGGGATGTCACCGACCGCCAGCGGGCGGAGGAGGAAAAGCGCCACCAACTCGATTTGCTGCGCACGCTCATTGACCATTTACCCGATTGCATCTATGTCAAAGATACGGCCGGACGCTTTCTGGTCGCCAACCGCGCGGTGGCGGAGATCATGGGGGCGGCTTCGCCCGAGGCGCTTCTGGGAAAGGTGGATGCGGATTTTTATCCCCCCGAAGCCGTGGCGAAGTACCAAGAGGACGAGGTGCGGGTATTCCAAGGCGAACCGCTCCAGGACAAGGACGAACCGCATTTTGACCCGCACGGCCAGCGGCGGGAGCTATTGACCAGCAAACTGCCCCTCCGCGACAACACCGGCAAAATCATCGGCCTCGTCGGCATCAGCCGGGATGTCACCGAGCGGAAACAGATACTCACCGCGTTGCGGGAAAGCGAGGAGAAGTATCACACCCTCTTCGAGAATTCCACCGATGCGATTTTTCTAATTCAAGACAATCGGTGCATCGACTGCAATGCCCGCACGGTCGTGATGTTTGGCTGCGAGTCGCGCGACCAGATTGTGGGCTGTTCGCCCGACCAGTTCTCACCGCCCCGCCAGCCGAATGGGCAGGACTCACGCGAGGCAGTCCTGGAAAAGATTGCGGCCGCCCGGGCGGGTCAGCCCCAGTTTTTTGAATGGATGCAAACGAAGCGGAACGGGACTCCTTTCCCCGTCGAGGTGAGCTTGAACACGGTGACCTTGGGAGACAAGGTCATGGTGCAGGCGATTGTACGCGACATCACCGAACGGAGGCAGGCCGAGGAGGCAATCCACCAGCTCAACGCCGAACTGGAGCAGCGCGTCCGCAACCGCACCGCCGAACTGACCCTGGTCAACAAAGAGCTGGAAGCCTTTAGTTATTCCATCTCGCACGATTTGCGCGCGCCGCTGCGCAGTATTGACGGCTTCAGCCGGATCCTGCTGGAGGACTGCGTGGGGCAGCTGGATGCGACGAGCCGGGATAATTTCCAGCGCATCCGCGGGGCCAGCCAGCGCATGAGCCATTTAATCGACGACCTGTTGAAACTGTCGCAGGTCACGCGCAGCGACATGCGCCGCACCACCGTGGACTTGAGCGCGCTGGCGCGGGCCGTGCTCGACGGGCTGCAAGAGGCGGAGCCGAACCGGCAGGTGGCCTGTGTGATTGCGCCGGATCTGACGGCAGAGGCCGACGCCGGACTGGTGCGGGCTCTACTGGAAAATCTGCTCGGCAACGCCTGGAAATTCACCAGTAAAACCGCACACGCGCGGATTGAGTTTGGCATCAGAGAAGACACCAAAGCGGAAAGCGGAAACCGGAAAGCGGAAGGGGAGGCGGACGACGCAGGGGACACCGTGTTTTTCGTGCGCGACAATGGCGCGGGCTTTGACATGACCTACGCCAACAAGCTGTTCAACGCTTTCCAGCGGCTGCATGCCGCCAGCGATTTCCCCGGCACCGGCATCGGGCTGGCCACCGTCCAACGCATTGTCCACCGCCACCATGGCCGCATCTGGGCCGAAAGCGAGATCGGTCACGGGGCCACCTTTTATTTCACCCTACCCATCCCGCCGAATCATCATGAAACAAAAAATCATACTCCTTGTGGAGGACAATCCTGACGACGTGCTGTTGACCCAACGCGCCCTGCTGGAAAACCACATTACGCACGAATTAAAGGTCGTTCAGGATGGCGTGGCCGCCATGGATTATCTGGTGGACGCGGCCAGCGAGGAGGAGCCTCCCGCGCTGCCCACGGTCATCCTGCTGGATCTGAAACTGCCGCAGATGGATGGCCTGGAAGTGCTGAAAAAAATTCGCGCCCACGAAAAGCTCAAGCGGCTGCCGGTGGTCATCCTGACTTCCTCCAAGGAACAGCAAGACATTCTGAAGAGCTACAATCTGGGGGCCAACAGCTTTTTCCGCAAGCCGGTGGACTTTGACCAGTTCACCGAAGCCATCCGCCAACTCGGCTTATATTGGCTGCGATTAAACGAACCACCGCCCTAAAAAAACGCCATGAAAACTCAACTGCAGATTTTAATCATCGAAGATTCGCCGGAGGACGCTCTGCTCATGCTGCGCGAACTGGAGCAAGCCGGCTATGAAGTCGCCCGCGAGCGGGTGGAAACGGCCGACGCCCTCAAGCGGGCACTGGGGCAGCAGACCTGGGATGCCGTCCTGTGCGATTACACCCTGCCACAGCTGAGCGGGAAAGCCGCCCTGCAGGCCGTGCGGGAAGCCGATGCGGACCTGCCCTTTATTTATGTCTCCGGAACGATGGGCGAGGAGACTGCCATCGCGGCGCTAAAAGCGGGCGCGAATGATTACGTATTGAAAAACAACCTGACGCGGCTGGCTCCGGCCGTGGAGCGGGAATTACGCGAGGCCCGGCTGCGGCGCAAACACCGGGTGCTGGAGGCGGAACGGGACCGGCTGGTGACCTCCCTGAGCGCGGCGCTGATGGATGTGAAGCGGCTGAGCGGCCTGTTGCCCATCTGTTCCGTGTGCAAAAAAATCCGCAACGACCACAACGAGTGGCAGCAGCTGGAGACCTTTATCCGGAACCATTCCGAGGCGCAGTTCACCCACAGCCTCTGCCCGGACTGTCTCTCCCGCCTGTATGGATCGGCCGGCCGGGCCGGCAATCTGAAACACGGACTATGACCAAGAAAACCATTCATGTGCTGATGATAGAAGACGTGGAGGATGACGCCCTGCTGCTGATGGCCGAATTGCGGCGCAGCGGCTACGACGCGACGTTTGAACGGGTGGACACCGCCGCGGCCATGCGGGCGGCGCTGCAAAGGGAAGCCTGGGATGTCATCCTGTGCGATTACACCATGCCCTACTTCAGCGGCGCGGCGGCGTTGCATCTAGCCAAGGAATCCGGTAGCGATGCCCCCTTCATCTACGTTTCTGGAACCATAGGGGAAGAGAGCGCCGTGGCGGCCATGAAATCCGGCGCGCAGGATTATGTGATGAAGACCAACCTCGCCCGGCTGGCCCCGGCGATCGAGCGCGAGCTGCACGAGGCGCAGGTCCGGCGCGAAAGCCGGCAGGCCGAAACGGCCATGCGCGAGTCGGAACACAAATACCGGCAACTGTTTGAAGCCCTGAGCGACGCGGTGTTTGTGATTGATGAAGCGACGGGCCGGATCATCGACACGAACCCGCAGGCCGAATCCCTGTTGGGCCGGACGCGCACGGAAATCCTGGGTTCCAACCAGGCGCAGCTCTTTGCGCCGAAAAATGAGCACCCGGGCTTTGACGCCCTGCGGGCGGCTGCCGCCGGCAAACATGCGGGCGGCTGTGAGCTGGAAATCTTCCGGCAGGACGGTTCCCGGGTGGCCATCCACGCGTCAGCCTCGCGGATCGAACTGTATGGCCGCCCGCTGTTGCTGACAGTCCTGCGGGACGTTACCGAGCGCAACCGGATGGATGAACAATTAAGACAGTTGTCCCAGGCCGTCGAACAAAGTCCGGCGTCCATCATCATCACCGATCCGGCCGGCACCATCACCTACGTCAACCCCAAGTTCACGTCCCTGACCGGCTACACCTTCGCGGAAGCCATCGGAAAAAACGTCCGCTTTTTGAAGTCGGGGGAAACTTCGCCAACCACTTACGCGGAGCTATGGACCACCATTATCTCGGGCAAAGCATGGCACGGGGAATTTCACAACCGGAAAAAGTCCGGCGAGCTATACTGGGAATCAGCCTCGATTTCCCCCATCTTCAACGAGTCCGGCGCGGTCACCCATTTTCTGGCGGTCAAAGAGGACATCACCGATCGAAGAAAGCTGGAGGCGCTGTTTTTCCGGTCCCAGCGCATGGAAAGCATTGGCCAGCTGGCCGGGGGCATTGCCCATGACTTGAACAACCTCCTCGCGCCGATTTTGTTGTCCGTGCAGATGCTGCGGAGCGAAGTCAAAACCAAGCAGGGCATTTCCATCCTGTCCATGCTGGAATCCAACACCTGCCGCGGGGCCGGCATCATCCGGCAGCTATTGACGTTCGCGCGCGGGGTGGAAGGCCGGCATGTGCTCTTGCAACCTGCCCGGCTGATCAACGAAGTGGGGGAAATCATCGCGGAAACCTTCCCCAAATCCATCACCTTAAAAACCGACCTAAAAAAAAGCCGCCGGCTGGTTTACGGAGACCTCACCCAGCTGCATCAGGTCCTGCTCAATCTGGCGGTGAACGCCCGGGATGCGATGCCACAGGGCGGGACGCTGGATTTGGGCCTGGAAGACATCGTCCTGGATGCCGCCGCCGCCCGATTCATTCCCGGCGCCAATCCGGGCGCGTATGTGCTGATCAAAGTCGCGGATACGGGCACGGGTATTCCGACGGAGATTGCGGAGCGCATTTTCGACCCATTTTTTACGACCAAAGGCCAGGAAAAAGGCACGGGCCTAGGCCTGTCCACAGTGCTGGGGATCGTGAAAAGCCACAACGGATGCATCCATCTGGAAAGCGTCCCAGGCCACGGCACGGTGTTCAAAGTTTACCTGCCAGCCAATCAGGAATCTGCCGTCCAGACGGGGGATCCCGTGCCCGCCGCGCCCCCGCCCGGGCAGGGGGAACTGATCCTGATTGTGGACGACGAAGAACCGGTGCGTGCGATCGCCACATTTATCCTGGAAAAAAACGGCTACCGGACGCTGACGGCGGAGAACGGGCAGGAAGCCCTCGCACTTTACACCGCGCAGGGCTCACAGATTGACCTGGTGGCGACGGACCTGAACATGCCGGTCATGGGCGGCCTCGATACCATCGCGGCCATTCGCAAACTCAATGAGCATGCCCGGATCGTCGTCATCACCGGGGCGGAGCTGCCCGGCGGCACCTCGGTTGGCAAAGACGGAAACGTGCAGGGGGTACTTAAAAAGCCGTTCGATGCCGCCGTACTGCTCAAAACCCTGCATGATGTGCTGCACGCGGAAGACAAACCTGAAAAGTCATAAGGGAGAGCGTCAAAAGTAGGAAAATGTTATTTTCTGAGCTTTTTGCGCATTTTTTGAGACAAAATTCGGTTTTCCAATTTTTCCTGGGAGCGCCGTCGCCTCGCCGGCCTTTATTCCGGTGTGTTATTTCAGGTTTCAGATTTCGGTCCCAGCGGCAACCGCTTGTGCTCTTTCAATTGCATCTGCTCCCGCAGCCGCGCCACTTTCTCCGCGTCGCTGGTTTGCGGATCGCTGATCTGTTGCGTCAGTGCGCCGATTTTGCGGTCGAGAAACTGATTCCGCAATTTCAGCGTCATGTCGGCGAGTTGCGTTTCGGGATTGGGGATTTTGCGCTCCCCGGTCACGCCGGCGGTGATGAGGCTACGCTGTTCCGCCGAGTCGCAGCGGTCCAAAAATTCGGCCAGGCTTTGCCAGGTGGCGTGCTCCTGCGCGGCAAACCGCAGCTCAATAAACCGCCGGACTTGCAGATGCAAAATCCAGTTCACCTCCAGATGCGCCGCCGCCCAGGGTACCAGTTCATCGTGCAGGAGCAGCAGCCGGAGTAGGTGAAATTCCAGGGGCGTGGGCGGGGCCGCCGCCGCCGCCGGCTCGGCGGATTCAAACGAATCTTCGTCGCTTTCCCGGGGCGCGGCGTGCGGTGCGAAGGTCTTTTTGAATTCCGCGCGGACCGATGCCGGCGGCACGCCCAGGCGCAAGGCGGTCTTTTGGGCGTAGGTGTCCACCAACACCGAGTTGCCGGTCTTGTGCACGGCTTCGGCCATGGCGCGTAAAATCGCGAGCCGGCCTTTGTCGGCGTTGATGTCGTTCGTTGCGCAGAGCCGGTTCAAATAGTAGTCGAAAAAACCCTCGGCCTTTTTAATGAGGTCGCTGAAAGCCGTGCCACCCTGGGCTTTGATGAAGCTGTCCGGGTCGTGCGGCGCGGGCACCACGGCCACGCGCACGGCCAGGCCGGAGGCCAGCAGGTGGTCCAGGGAGCGCACGATGGCATTCTGGCCGGCGTTGTCGGAATCAAAACACAGCACGGCCTCATTGGTGTAGCGCTTGAGCAGGCGCGCATGCTGTTCGGTAAAGGCTGTGCCCTGCGGCGCCACGATGTTCTGCACGCCGTTCGTGAAGCACGCGATCAGATCCAACTGGCCTTCGCAGATGATGGCAAAGCCCGCCTCGAGAATCGCGCGCTTGGACTTGTCCAGCCCGAAGAAGGTTTTGCTCTTGGTGAAAATGGGCGTCTCGGGCGAGTTGACGTATTTCGCCGTTTTTTCGTCGCCGGTCAAAATGCGCCCGCTGAATCCGATGACGCGGCCTTGCTCGTCACCAATGGGAAACATCAGCCGACCGCGAAAACGGTCATAGTACCGGTCGGTGTCCTCTTTGTGAAGGATGAGGCCGGCCTTCTCGACCGTGGCGAGATCAAAGTTCTTGCTGCGCGCCCAGTTCACTGTGTCATCCCACAATTCCGGCGCGGCGCCGAGGCGAAACAGCTGAATGGCCTCGGCCGTGACGCCCCGCCGGGCGAGGTAATCGCGCGCCAGTTGGCCGGCGGCTTCATTGGCCAGGCAGTTTTGCCAGCGCGTGGTCAGCTGCTCGTGGATGTCCAGCAACTGGTCCTTGAGGTGCCGCGACTCCTGCGCGCCGGGCGTGTTTTCAAATTCCAGCGGGATTTTGGCGCGCTCGGCCAGCCGGCGCACGGCGTCCATGAAGCCGATGTTCTCGTAGTCCTTGACGAACGTGAACACATCGCCGCCCTTGTGGCAGCCGAAGCAATGAAAGATCTGCTTGTGCGGATTGACGTTGAAGCTCGGCGACTTCTCCTTGTGAAAGGGACAGAGCGCGGTGAAGTTCGCGCCGTTTTTCTTCAGCGGCAGGTAGGAGCCGATGATGTCCACGATGTCACTGGCGGCGCGGATTTGTTCGCGCGTGGCGGGGGAAAGAAAACCGGCCATGAATCAGTGCGGCCGCTGCTGGATAATTTCCGTCTCCCCCTGGCTGAACGGCTTGAATTCGTGGTTGGCCAACTTGACGTCGATCAGTAGGACCGCCAGATTACTCTTGAGGAACGGCCCGGCAAGGGAATCCTTGAAGATGGTGACTTGCGTTTCGCTTAAGGTTGGAAAGAAATCACCGCTGAAGCCGGAGAGTCCGCCGCCAAATTCCCGGTTGCTGAACGCCTTCGCCGCAATAATGTCGGCGGGGGAATAATACGGGGCGTTGAGCAGCGCCAGCGCAAAAATCACCATGCACAGGTAACGCACCGCGCCCGAAATCATGCCGAGGTAATACTCGCCGGAGCCAAAGGCATTGCTCCCTTCTATCCTGGCCTTGAACGCGCGCTTGATGAAGGAAAATACGATGAACACGGCGATGGCGACGGCGAGATAGCTGGTGAGGTAGGCGACCGTGAGTTCGTTGAAATTTTTGCCAAACACGTTGCGATTATAGCCTAGCTGGATGAGCCGGTCGCCTAGCGGATGATAACTGAAGGCGGCGGCGAGGATCATGACGAGCCATTGGGTCACCGGGAGAAATTCTTTGGACATCCCATGGCTGCGCCCGCGCCACAGGCCGAAAACAATCACGAGCACCAGCGCAATATCAAACCAGTTGAAGAGCAGTTTGCCCGTGGCCATATTTTGGGTTGCAGCTGCAATCATGGTTCAATCATTAAACTGTCCGTCTGGAAAGGCCAGCGAAATCCTCATTCCGGGTTCGCCGCCAGCCAGAACCGGATGTCGTTGGTCTGCGGGTTCCGGGGGTCAAGTTCCAGCACTTTAAGATAATGGTGTCGGGCCTGCGCCGGGTCGCGCAGCGTTTGGGCGCAGAGATTGGCCAGCGCCAGATGCGCCCGCACTTCGCCGGGATTGGCCGCGAGCACTTTTCGGAGCTCGTTCGCCGCGTCCGGCGCATACCCGGCGGCCTTGAGCGCCAGCGCAAAATTGTAGCGGGCATCCGCGGAATCCGGCTGGAGCGCCAACGCCATCTCATAGTTGGCGAGCGCCGAGGCATAATTCCGCACCCGGTGCGCAATGACGCCGGCGTTGTATTGGGCCTCGAACCACGCCGGATCCAACGCGCAGGCCTGACGATAAGCCTGCAACGCGTCTGCCCATTTTTCATCCTGCTCCGCCACGCGCGCCTGCGTGAAGGCCCCGCTCGCCGCCGTCCGGTCGCCCGCCGTGGGCCGTCGGGGCGAGAGGTAATTATAACGCGGAAAATTTACCGGCGCGGGCGGGACGAGGATGACCGGGGCGGCTCGCTTTACGGTGTTGGCCGGCGCCGTCGGGGCGAGCGGTTCGCTGGTGCTGTCCGGCAACGGCGTCACGCCGCCGGGGGCAAACCTGGCTGGGCCGGAATTATCCGGGCTCGAGGTGCCGAAAATTTTATGCCACAAGCTCGGTTTTCCCACCGGTTCCGGCAGGGGTTCTTCCACCACCGGTTCGCTGGCGGTCGGGGTGACGATGGGCGTGGTTACAATTCGGGGCGCGGCCGCCACCTGCACCACCTGTCGCGCGGGGGAATTATCCGGGCGCGGGGCGGGCATGCTATTGTTGGCCACATTATGGGGGGAGCTGGCCGTCGGGGGTTTTGCCGACACCGGGCGATGGACGGGCGCCGAGGCGGCGCTGGTCGGTTTCGGTTTCGGTTCGGCCAGCGTGACGGCGACCGGCGGCGGCGTTCGGACTGCGGGCGCGGGCGCGACCGGCGCGGCGGTGACCAGTGCGGGACTTTGTTCCAGCGCGGTGGCAATGCCATTTACTTCGTCCCAGTTCGCGGGCTTGGGGGTGAGCGCCAGATAGGCGCGGTAATTTTCCAGCGCGGTTTTGTTGTCGTGCAGATACTGCTGGTTCACCGCGGCTAGGTTGAGGAGTGCGGCGGCATAATCCGGTTGCGCCTGCAGGGCGGCGGCAAAAAACTGCGCCGCCTCGTGCGGCCGTCCGCGCTGGATGCGCGCCAGGCCGAGGCCGTTGTAGGCTTCCGCCTCACTGGTTTTGAGCGCCAGCACCGCGCTGAAACTCCGTTCCGCCGGCACAATTTCGCCAAGCTTCAACTGCGCGGACCCCAGCTTGAGCCAGGCGACCGGGTCGTTTGGTCGCCGCAGCGTGCAGGCGGTGAATTCGGTTTTGGCCGCATCCGGCTTGTGCTGTTCCAGGAATAAAAGACCCAGGTTCAGTCGCGCCTCCAGCAGGTCGCGGTCGAGTTCCAGCGCTCGGTGGTAGGCGTTTACCGCGTCGTCGGGTTGGCCGGCGCGTTGCAGCGCCACCCCATAATAATTCCATGCCGGCGCGTTTGTGCTGAGGATTTCCGTGGCGGTTTTGAACTCCGCCACCGCGCCCGCGTAATCGCCCCGGTCGAGATATTTCTTGCCCTTGAGCAGCGCGCGGGGCCCGGCCGGAGTGCAGCCGGAAAAGCAGAGCACCAGCACCAGCAATAAAACGGCGTTCCAAACTGAATTTATTTTTGCTGACATCCGCTGAGGTGGTAACATCCGCGCTCGAAAGTGTCAAGAAACGCACAGATTCAATTTGCTTTAGTCCTGCTGTTCGGCGGAATTCGTTCCGTCGGCGCGGCGGATTTCTTCCCATTGCACGCCACCAATGTCACCGCCCGCGTCGTTGAGGTGGACGGGGTGGGGCTGCAAGCCGCCTTTCTTGCGGACGACGCGCGCGTGGCCGCCGCCTTCGATCTGGGCCTGTTCACCTTGACCCGCACCGCCACTCTCGCTGACGCCTGGCGCAGCCTCGTCCGCACCAACGATACCGTCGGCATCAAGGTTTTTTCCCAGCCCGGCCCGTTGTCCGGCACCCGGCCCGCCGTGGTTGCGGCGATGGTGCACGGCCTGCTGGCCGCCGGCCTGCCGCCGGCCAACATCATCATCTGGGACAAACACGCGGATGATTTGCGCGCCGCCGGATTTTTCAAACTCGGCGCGCAACTGGGCGTCCGCGTGGCCGGCGCCGTTGAGGCCGGTTACGATGAAACCAATTTTTATCTGCCCGATTCCCCCATCGTCGGCTCGCTCGTGTGGGGCGATTCGGAATTTGGCCAAAAGGGCGACGGCCGCGGCAAGAAATCCTTCGTCTCCCGGCTGGTCAGCCGACAGCTCACGAAGATTATTTCCGTCGCGCCGCTGCTGAACGAAAACGACGCCGGCTTGTGCGGCCATTTTTTCAGCCTGACGCTCGGCAGCGTGGACAACACCCGCCGGTTTGAAGGCGATGCGGACCGGCTGGCCGTGGCGTTGCCGGAAATTTATGCCTTGCCCTGCGTGGGGGATCGCGTGGTGCTGAACGTCACCGATGCGCTGCTCGGTCAATATCAGGGTGGCCCCGCAAGCTTTCTGCAATACGCCACCGTGCTGGATCAGCTGTGGTTGAGCCGCGATCCCGTGGCGCTCGACACGCTGGCCCTCAAGGAGCTGGCGCGGCAGCGGAAAAAATTCGACATCCCGCCGCCAAAGCTGAATTACCAGCTTTACACCAATGCCGTCCTGCTCCAGCTCGGACTCAATGACCCGTCGCGGATTCAGATTGAAAAAGTTCAGTGAAGGAGGGCGTACCGCCAAGGCTTGGGCGGGTGCACAATGATTCGGCTGGTTCTGATCCCGCTACTGCGCTGTTCTGGTGAACCGATTTTCGCACAGACTCGGTATCACACGCTGCGGGAGGTGCCAATCCTGCTATACCGATGAGCGCCGCGGCTCTGGGCAACCATCCGGGAATGGCCATTCACCGCGCGTTGCCGATTTCCGCCGCCAGGTCTTCCACCGTCCAGTTGGCGCGCGTGAGCGACAGTTTATCCGCCGCTGCGCCATGCTGCCAGACCGCGTAGCGCAATGTCTTTTCCACATCCGCCGCGAGCGTCGGCTGCGCCAGCAATCCGGTGATGAAGCCCGCCAGCAAATCGCCGCTGCCGCCCTGCGCGAGCTGCGCGTTGCCGGAGCCGTTCACAAATACAGTTCCTGCCTCCCGCCCGATCAAGGTCTGGTGGCCTTTGAGAACCACCCACGCGCCGCCGAATTTTTTCGACAGCGCGCGCAGCGCGACGATGCGGTTCGCCTGGACGTTCGCCGCCGTGGTTTGGAGCAGCCGCGCCGCCTCGCCTGGATGCGGCGTCAGCACGCGGACGAAATGATCTTGAAACGGCTCCGCGACCAGCCAGTCCAGCCCGCTCGCGTCCACCACCAGCGGGAACCCCGCCGTCCGCCACAGTTGCCGCGTGAATTTCTTAATGGCGTCAAAAAGTTCCGGCGCCGCCAGTCCCGGCCCCGTCAGCAGCGCGGTCGTGTTCGCCGCCGGCTGGGTTTCCGGTTTCCACACGTTCACCATGGCGGATTGCAATTGGGCCGCGACCGGATAATAAACGCTCTCTGACGTGTAGAGCGTGACGAGTCCCGGCTGGGCCCGCTGCGCACCGCGCGCCGCCAGCACCGCCGCGCCGTGATAACCCCAACTGCCCGCAATTATCGCGACGTGGCCGAAATGGCCCTTGTTTCCCGCCACGCTGCGCGCCGGTGGAAAATGGTCGAAATCCTCCGGCTGGATCCAGTGTAGCTCCGATGCGAGCGGGCAGGGGGCGAGGCCGACGTCGTCCGCCACCTCCAGGCGCCCTACGAAGGGCCACGCGTCGGGCGCGAGCAGGCCGGTCTTGGGCGCGCCGACGGTGAGCGTGATCGTGGCTGTAATGGCCGCCCCGAAGCTGTTACCCGTGTCGGCGTTTAGGCCGGAGGGAACATCAATCGCGAGCACGGGAATGTTTGCGGCGTTGATGACGGAAATGATTTTTTGCCACGCCCCGGAGAGCGGCCGGTTCAGGCCGATGCCGAAGAGTCCGTCCACGATGAGGGCCGGCTTTTTCTGGAGCGCGGATTCGAGCGGGAGCAGGTCGGTGTCCGGTAGAAACAGTTCCAGAACTTCGGCGTGCCGGCCTTCAAGCTGCTTGGCGGCGGCCCGGGCGTCATCGCCGTTGTGGCCCTTGCCGATGAGGAAAAGAACCGTGTCTTCGGCGCGGGTGAGCTTGCGGGCGCGGCGGGCGACGCGCTTGCCGACGCGGCGGATGACCTCGTCTTCGGTCTGGCCGGTGGCCCAGGTGGCGGCTTCCCATTCGCGCATCTGGGTGATGCTAATGACGGGTATCGGCATAAAAAGTCAGGGTTTGCTAATTGTGCTTGAGGATTTTTTTAGCGCGACCATCTCCCCCGCATCATAAATCGTAAAGTGTCCATCGTAAATCGCCAATGCGATCGTCACCGAATCGTCACCTGTTTGTCACCGGATTGGATTTGTGTGCCGAATTATGGCATGTCACACTGCCAAGGTGAAACTGCGAATTTTGGTCGTGGACGACGAGCCGGAAATCATTGAGCTCGTGGAGTTCAATCTCAAGCAAGCCGGGTACGCCGTCACCACGGCGGCGGACGGCGCGGAAGCGCTCAAAAAAGCCCGCACCCAGACGCCTGACCTCATTGTGCTGGACGTGATGTTGCCGGAGATGGACGGTTTTGAGATCTGCAAGACACTGCGCCTGGATCCCGCCACGGCCAAGGTGCCCATCATTATGCTCACCGCCAAAGCGGCGGAGATTGACCGTGTGCTCGGTCTGGAACTGGGCGCGGATGATTATCTGACCAAACCCTTCAGCCCGCGTGAATTGCTTCTGCGCGTCAAAAAAATCCTGGCCCGTTTCCAGACCGAGGAGAAGCCCAAGGAGCAGCTGCGCTTTGGCGACCTGCTGATTGACCTGCCGCGCCATATCGTGACTTGGAAGAACAAGCCCATTGAAATGACGGCAACGGAGTTCAAGCTCATTACCGTGCTTGCCCAGCGCGCGGGCCGCGTGCAGTCGCGCGACCAGCTGTTGCGGGATGTGTGGGAATACGACAGCCTGATTGACACGCGCACGGTGGATACGCACATGCGTCGGCTGCGCGAGAAAATCGGCCCGGCCTCCAAGCATCTGGACACGGTGCGGGGCGTGGGCTACCGCTTCGTGGAATAATTCCACGGCGGATGGCTCCAAGCGGGTGGGCGCTCGCCCGGTATTTTTTATCCGTGTGCATCGGTGTTGATCCGTGGTTAAATATTTCCTGTGTGGCTTTTCCTCTTCATCCTCGCGCTCGCGGCGCTGGCCGGCCTCCATTTCTGGTGGCGGGCGAAGTTTCAGGCGCAGGCCAAACAGCGCGCCGCCCAGATTGAAGCGTCCCAGCGCAAGTATCAGCAGACCACACTGGATGCGCAGGCGCAGCAGAAAGTGCTGTTCGACTCGATGTTGGAAGGGCTGTTGCTGCTGGATCGCAGTCGGAAGATCTATCTCGTCAATCGCGCGTTCAAAAACCTTTTCGGCCTCAAGCTGGAGTTGCGCGGCAAAACCATCGTCGAGGCCCTCCGCCTGCATGAATTGGATGAACTCCTCCGCCGCGTTGAGGCGGAACAGCAGGTGCTGGATTACGAAATCAAGTTGCCGGACTTGAATGAGCGCTGGCTGCAGGTCAATGCCGCTGTCATCACCAACTCCGCCGGCGAGCGCGACGGGACCATCCTGGTCTTTCGCGATCTGACCCGGCTGAAGCAATTGGAGCGCACGCGCGAGGAATTTGTCGCCAATGTCAGTCACGAATTGCGCACGCCGCTGTCCCTGATCAAGGGCTACGTCGAAACGCTGCTGGACGGTGCTCGTAACAATCCCGAGGTGGCGGAGCGCTTCTTGAAAATCATCGAGCGCAACGCCGAGCGTCTGGACCTGCTCATCCAGGATCTGCTGACCATCTCCGCGTTGGAATCGGGCCGGATGGCGCTGGACTTGCATCCGGTGGAGGTGCGGGCGCTGGTGGAAAAAGTCTTTTTACATCTCCAGACCAAGGCGGAAAATAAAAACGTGCGGCTCGCCAATGAAGTATCCGGACTGGCGGTGAACGGTGACGCCAACCGGTTGGATCAGGTGCTGACCAATCTCGTGGATAACGCGATCAAATACGGTCGCCCCAACGGGACCGTGACGGTGTGTGGCATCACGTTGGCCGACGGTCGGTTGGAGTTTTCCGTGCAGGACGACGGTCCGGGCATTCCCGCGGAGGCGCTTGACCGGGTGTTTGAGCGGTTTTACCGCGTGGACAAGGCGCGTTCGCGCGATCAAGGCGGCACCGGACTGGGGCTATCCATTGTGAAACACATCGTGCACGCGCACGGCGGCGAGGTGCGTGTGACCAGTGAACTTGGCAGGGGCGCGAGGTTTTTCTTCACGCTGCCCCCGGTCCCCTAAAATAACGCCTCGTTCACGCGCTGGATGCTCGTGGCCTTGCCGCTTGCGTCGTCAATGCGAATGATCGCGCCGTGCAGGCGCACCTGATTTCGCGCCACGTCAAACCGCTGCGGCATCCCGGTCAGGAATTTTTTTAAGACCGGCTCAATTTCGCGGCCCAGGCAGCCGTCGTGCGGCCCGGTGAACCCCGCATCGCTCAAATACGCCGTGCCCTGGGGCAAAATCTGTTCGTCCGCCGTCTGCACATGCGTGTGCGTGCCCACCACCGCGCTGACGCGCCCGTCCATAAAACGACCGAATGCAATCTTCTCCGACGTCGCTTCGCCGTGGAAATCCACGAAGATGATTTTCGTCTGCTCCCGCAGTCGGTTCACCTCGGTTTCGCCGGTGGTGAACGGATTTTCCATCGGCGGCATGAACACGCGGCCCTGCACATTCATCACGCCAATCGGCGGCAGGTTGCGGACCTGAAACACATTCGCGCCGCGTCCCGGCACGCCCGGCGGATAATTCAGCGGCCGCAAAAATCGCGGCTCGCTGTACAGGAGTTCGGAAACCGTTTTCTGATCCCACAGATGGTCGCCGGTGGTGATGACGTCCACGCCGGCGGAAAAAAGTTCGCCCGCGATCGGCGGCGTGATGCCGTTGCCGCCGGCGGAGTTCTCGCCGTTGGCGACCACGAAGTCCAGCGCGTGCTGATCGCGCAGCCGCGGCAGGATGGTTTGCACCGCTGTGCGTCCCGGTTCGCCCACGATGTCGCCGATGAAGAGGAGTTTCACGCGGATGATTTAATCACGAAACCCCCGAAACACACGAAAAGAAAAATCAAAGCCAGCCCGCGGCGGCGCCGAGGACGGCTGCCAGCAACCAAAGAATTAAAACGGCTTGCACCTGGCTCAAACCCGCGCGCGTGAGCCGGTGCGAGAGATGATTCGTGTCGCCTATCCAGAACGGCTTTTGGTTCAACGTGCGGAACAGGCTGACTTGGGCGAGATCCAGTAGCGGAATGGCCAGCACCAGCAGTGGCGCGAGTACGGCCAGTGGATGCGGTTCCTGCCGGGTGTAGAAATGCGGCAGGATGGCCATCACCGCGAGCAGGTAGCCCACCAGATGACTGCCCGCATCGCCCAGAAAGGCGCGGGCGTTCGGAAAATTCCAGGGCAGAAAACCGACGAGCGCGCCGCACATGAGGAATCCCGTGATGGCCACCAGGTATTCCCCCTTGGCGGCGGCGATGAGCGCAAAATGGAACGCCCCCAGCGCGCCGAGGCCCGCGCACAGGCCGTTCATGTTGTCCATGAAATTGAACGCGTTGATGACGGCGAGCAGCCAGAGAATCGTGATGGCGTAGCTGAAAACATCGCTGTGCACAAACAGCGTGATGCGCTTGCACGCGGCGGCGACGGCCACGGCAATGAGAAGTTGGCCGATGAATTTTGGCAGCGCCTTCAGCTCGTGCTTGTCGTCCAGCCAGCCGAGCAGCGTGATGGCCACCGCGCCGAGCGCCAGTACGCCGAGTTCCACCGCGCGGCGGTCAAGGCCGTGAAGGATGCTGGCCGCGGCGGACACTTGGACCACGTTGAGTTTCAACAACATGGCCCCCGCGCCGAGTGGCAGCAGAATGCCGGTCAACACCGCGAGGCCGCCGGCGAGGGGGATCGGCGAGGTGTGGATTTTGCGGTGGCCGGGGTCATCGACGAGGTTCGTGCGCAGGCACCACTGGCGCCAGAGCGGCAGCGCGAGCAGCGACGTGGCAAACGCTCCCAGAAAGGCGGCGGCAAAAAAATCGAAGGGAAATGTCACAAGCGGTGGCCGCGTTCCGCGGTGAGTCGTTGGTAAACCGCGTATTGGTCCGCCACCATTTTTTCGACGCTGAAATTTTCGCGGACAAAGGCCGCGCCGGCCCGGCCCAGTTTTTGGCGGATCGCCGGATCGCCCGCGAGCTGCAATAAGCGTTGCGCGGCGGCCGCCGTGTCGCCGGTGCGGACCAGGAAACCGGTTTCGTGTTCCAGGCAGACTTCTTCCGCGCCGTCAAAGTCGTATGCGACGACGGGTTTGCCGGCGGCGAGCGCCTGCGGCAGCGCGCGGGACAACGCCTCGCGATACGACAGGTGCGCCAGGCAATCCATGATGCCGACGTGCCGCGCCACGTCACCGGGCGGCACGAGGCCGGTGAAAATCACCTTGCCGGTGAGGCCGCGCGCGCGAATCTGGTTTTCAAGGTCGCCGCGCAATGCACCGTCACCGACGAAGAGCAGCCGCGCGTGTGGCACCCGCGGCAGAATTTGGGCGAACGCGGCCAGCAGATCCGCGTGGCCTTTGAGTCGGAACAGGCGGCCGATTTTGCCGATGACGAAATGGCTTTCGTCGAGGCCGAGTCGCCGGCGCAAGGCTGGGTCGTTCTTCGCGGTGAGGAACGGTTCCAGTTCAAAGCCGCTGAAGATGCGCGTGTACCGTTCCGGCCGGCCAATACCTGCGGCGAGATACAATCGCGTCATCGCCCCCGCCGAGCAGAAGAAGTGGTCGGTGGTCTTGGCGGCGTGGCGTTCGGCGGCGGTGAACACCAGGTTGGCGAGCGGGCCCTGAAAACTGCCGAACGATGGGCCGTGAATGTGATGGACGATGACTGGCACGCCCGCCCGCCGGGCGGCGAGTCGGCCGAGGATGCCCGCCTTGCCGCTATGCGTGTGGACCAGATCGGGCTTTTGTGCGCGGAGGATTTGTTCCAGCCGGCGCAGTGCGATGAAATCGTTCAGCGGATGTACCGGGCGGACGAGTTCGGACACGAGGCTGAAAGCGGCGGCGGAATCGCCCAATATTTTCCGGGCCTCGGGTTCAAGGGAGCCTTCGGGGCCGAGCGTGGGGCCGGTAATCAGGTTCACTTCCATGCCGGGCGTGGCGCGCAGACCGCGAATGGTGGCCAGGGTGTTCTCCTGTGCGCCGCCAATGACCAGCCGGGTGATGATGTGGGTGACGCGCATGGCGCGCTATTTTTTCTGGAGCTGCAGAACCCGTTCGCGGACGGTTTTGAATTCGGCGGAATTGGTCGGCGCGTTGGCGAGGTAGCGCTGGTAGTTTTGCAGGGCGTCGTTGGTGTGGTGCTGCCGCCACGCGACTTCGGCCAAACCAAAGGCAACCTGGAAGGAATTGGTATAGGTGGATTGTAAGGCGGCGTAGTCCATCCGGGCCTGATCCAGCCGATCGCTCTGCAGGTAGGCCAGGGCGCGGTTGAAGCGGGCGGTGGGATCGTTGGTGGAAATCTCCAGCACGCGGGTCAGGGCGGCAATGGCCTGATCATGACGGCCGAGCTGAAGGTTGGCGTAGCCCTTGCCAAAGAGCCATTGGGGATCGTCGGGCGTCTGGGCGAGACGGCGGTCAATGATGTGGAGGGCGTTCGTGTACAGGCCCCGCATGAAAAAGGCCTGGGCGGCGGAAGTGAGCAGGGTGTTGTCATCGGGGTGCCGCGCCACTTCGCGTTCGAGCAGTTCCACGCCGCGCGGCAGTTCGTCTTTCTGGAAGTAGCCGGCCGCCGCGAGGACGTTCAGTTCCGTGCTATTGGTCTCGTACAGGGAAAATCGGCGCGGCTGTTGGAGCGGGTCGTGCAGGGCTTCCAGGGCGCGTTCGGGCAGGCGGTTGTAGAGGTAAAGCTGCGCGAGCCAGAGGCGGACGGGCAGGTTGTCGGGCGCCAGCTGGCGGACGCGGGCAAAGGGCGTAATGGCCTGGCGCATCAGACCGCCTTGGGCGAGCAGCAGGCTGTTGGCAAAAATGAAGCTGGGTTCGTCAAAGGGGCCGTTGGCATTGAGGAGGGCGTTCCAATTGCGGTATTTGCCAAACTGGTCGGCTGTGACACGGTCGGGGTCAATGGCGGTGGCAGTGCCGGCCTGCAACGACTGGTTGAACTCCAGGTTCAGGGCGGCGACGATATTGTCGGGATTGATGCGTTGGGCGTTGATAAAACACGCGGCGGCATTGGTCAGTTGGCCGGCGCGCTGGAGGGCGACGCCCCAGTAATCGAGCGCGCGGGAATAGAGGTTTTCCACCAGTAGAATGTTGGGGTTGTAATCCGACTGGTCATGCAGATGCATGAGCAGCCATTCCACCGCATTCTTCGGGTAGGCGTTCGGATCGCGGGGTTTCGGCGCGTTTTCCAGCCGCACCATCTCGCCTTGGGCGAACTCGTTCCATAAGGCTTGATTCTCGGCAATCAGGTTGGTGGTCAGCGGCGGCGGGATCAACGTGTCTTCCGGCAGGGTCTTGAGCTGGTAGATCAGCCCGTGCGGTTCCTGATAGAACAATTCAAAGTAGTAGCCAAAGCTGGGATTGAGGTAGCAAATCGTGTTGCTCTTGGAGAGCTGGTTCAGCGTGCCCAAAATGGCAAGGGGGCTGATGCCGCCCATGTCCTTCCCGCTCGGGGCGGGCCATTTCTGCGGGGATTTTTTGTGGAGGTACCGGTGATACGGCGCCCAGTTCAACGACTGGGTGTCCACCACGAGGAAATCCCGGGTGCGTCCGCTGCGGGCCAGCGCCGCCTGGATCAGCAGCGTGCGGGTCTCCTGGCTGGAGCTGAGGCTCTCCGCGTCACTCATCAAAATCCCCCCGCCCGCTGGCAGGCTTTGTTCTGTCATCTGCGCGTAGTGGAGGAGGGTCTTGTCGTTGATGGCGCGGATGTGGGGCAGGTTTTTGTAAAGGAGCGTGCCGGTGATCAGCACCGCCGCCACGTAAGTCCCCCAATAGACGACCGGGGAAAACACATGGAACGGTTTGGGCAGCGCCGGCAGGGGCTTGGGATTCCGCCGCGTGGGCACGGCTTTTTTACCGAATACCAGCAGGTAATAGCCGCAGAAATAGCCAATGCTCAGTGCCGACAGGTAATACAGGGTCAGCGCCGGCGTGCCGTAGCTCAACTGTCCGGGGCTGAACGGCGGGTCAAACATCACCCACACGCACACTGTGAAAACCACCGCGTGGACGAGGTGGAACAGATAGTTCACCAGCGAAGTGCCCATGCGGCTGTTGTCCCCGAAACTGGCGCTCCACCGGATGGCCATCACCAGCACCGGCAGAAACGTGGTCACCGACATCAGGATCAGGTTGTGCCGCACCTCGCTGCTGGTGATGGCTTTGATGACCATCCAGTCCATGCGCAGGCCGGGTTTGAGCAGCTCCCAGAAACTCAGGGAAAAGTCGCCGGACAGTTTGCCGACAAGGGGCAGTAGCAGAAAAAAGAGCATGCCTGCCAGCCCGCTCAGCGCCATGCGGACCAGAAACCGCACGTTGAAAAACTCCAGCCCGCGCAGCCAGAGGATGGCCGCAACAAACACCGGCAGAAAACCCACCAGTGCCCAGTTTTCCGTCAGCCCCGCGCCGTAAATCACCGTCGCCAGGTACAGCCGCCCCATCCGTTCATCCAGCCGGAATTCCAGCAGCAGCCAGATGATCATCGCAAACACCAGCAGGTTCAGCGTCTCGCCGGTGAAGCTCGTCGCGTTCTGCCAGAACCCGAATTCCAGCCCGAGCAGCACCACCGCCAGCACCGGCGGAAACCACGCGCTGCCCGTCGTCAGAAAGGCAAAATCGCTGCGTTCGCGCACCCGCTCGGACTCCGTGCGGTCATGCGGCAGCAACGCCACCGAACGCGCCAGCAGTCCTAGGGTCGCCGCTCCGCACACGGCGGAAAAAATATTCAAGGCGATGGGTATTGTCGCCGCCGGTAGCCAGCGGAACGGATACGTGAACAGAAACATCAAGGGGTTGTAAAATTCCGGCTGCCAGATAAAGCCGGACACCTTGGATACCGGCGTCAGGTTCGCCAGGGTCACCCAGTGATTGAGCGTCAGCCCGTAGAGGACCAGCATCACCGCCCCCAGCAGCCAGGGCATGACGCGCGGCGCGAAGTGTTTTCGCGGGTCCGATTGAGATTTATGTGCCATCAGAGCTTTTTAGTTGAATCCAAGAACCGCTGGTTGGCAAGTTCAGTTTCGGCGGCGCAGGTCGGCCACACACTCGACGTGCTGCGTCTGCGGGAACATATCCAGCGGCTGCACGCGCACTAGTTCAAAGACACCGTCCGCGCATAATATGTTCAAATCCCGCGCCATGGTCGCCGGGTGGCAGGAAACGTATATCACCTGCGCCGGCCGCGTCTGCCGCAGCAATTCCAGCGTCTCCGGCCAGCAGCCCTTGCGCGGCGGATCCAGAATCACCGCCGTCTTCTCCGCGGTAAACTTTTTGAGCAGTTCCGGCAGGATCGCTTCCACCTTGGCCGCCACAAACTCGCCATTGTTAATAGCGCGTGACGCCGCGTTTTGCCGCGCCGCCGCGATGGCCAGCTGGTCGTATTCCACGCCCACGAAGGAATCCACCACGCCCGCCGCCTCGATGCCGAAGAAGCCCACGCCGCAATACAGGTCAATCAGATGCCGCGCGCCGCCCGCCTGCAGACAGTTGCGCACGGTCTCCACGAGTTGGGGCAGCAGGAAAAAATTGTTCTGGAAAAACGAATCGCGCGGCACTTCCCAGCCTTCGGCCTGCACGCGCAGTACGACTTTGATGCCGCCCTTCGGCGGCGGGTTGGCGCGGACGTGCGTGATCTGCTCGTTCAGCGACGGCTCCGCGATTTTGCATTCCGTGATGTCCTCCACAAATTTGTTGTCCGTGCGGATGAAGCCGATCTCCAGCTTCTTGGCCGGGCCGTTCCACTGGCTGCGGATCATGATGCGGTTGCGGTACCCGTAGGGCGCGGGGCAGGGCAGCACCGGCGCCACGACGGCGCGCGCAATTTTTCCGATCCGTTCGAATAAGTCGGCGATCTGCTTGTGCTTGAACCCCAATTGCGTTGCGTACGCAATGTGCTGGTACTGACAGCCACCGCACACGCCGAAGTAGCCGCATTCCGGCGCCACGCGGTCCGGCGACGCGGTGATGACTCGCACCAGTTTCGCCCGGCCAAAATTCCTTTTCAGCTCTGTGATTTCCACCTCCACCGTTTCACCGGGGATGACGAATGGCACAAACACGACAAAGGAATCCGGGGCTGGAGCTTCACCCCCGGTCGTCGCCGGCTCCGCGTCGCGCGTCAAGGGAATGCGGCCGACGCCCTCGCCGCCGAACGCAAGGTCGTGGATGGTCAGAATGATTTTATCGCCAGGATGGAGAGACACGCCGTCAGTTTAGAAAACAATCCGCGCGCGCAAAGTTTATTCGGCGTCGCGGCTTGGGAGCAAGCCGCCTTGCTAAAATAGTCGTTGCGGCACTCTGCCGCGCCGCCGTTACGCCTTTTTCCCCGGCCAGCGGCGCATGCCGTTCTGCAGCCACAGCCGCCACACCAGCCAGAACGCCTCGTTGATGATGCTGCCGGCCATCTTGGATTGTCCCGCCGTGCGGTCCGCAAAGGTGATTGGCACTTCGGTGACCTTGAACCCGTCGCGCCAGAGCTTGTTCGTCAGCTCAATCTGGAAGCCGTAGCCGTAGCATTCAATCCGGTCCAGCTCAAGCGCCTGGAGGGCGCGCCGGCGGAAACATTTGTAGCCGCCGGTCGGGTCGCTGAAGGGCATCCCGGTGACGAGCCAGACGTAAATGCCCGCGCTGCGGCTCAGGATGAGGCGCTTGAGCGGCCAGTTGACTACGCGCACCCCGCCGCTATAGCGCGAGCCCAGCACCAGGTCGTGGCTCTGCGCGGCCTTGAGAAAATGGGGGATCTCCGCCGGGTCATGCGAGAAATCGCAGTCCATTTCAAAAATGTATTCGTAGCGTTTCGCCAGCGCCCATTTGAACCCCGCAATGTAGGCGCGCCCGAGACCGTTTTTCTCCGTGCGATGCAACACGTGCACCTGCGGATGCTGCGCGGCGAGGGCGTCGGCGATCCGGCCGGTGCCGTCGGGCGAATTGTCATCCACCACCAGCACGTCCACGCCAACCGGCAGCGCCAACAGGGTTTCCACCATGCGCGGGAGGTTTTCCCGTTCATTGTACGTCGGCACGATGATGAGCGTCGGATTCATGCGGGTACCGATTGTGAAAAACATTCGGCGCGAAAACAAGCGGACAGTTCGTTTTGGCTTTCTCGCCCGTGTGAAATCGCGCATCCTGTCATCATGTCAGGACTCATCGCCATCGTCGGTCGCCCTAATGTGGGCAAATCCGCGCTGTTCAATCGCATCGTTAAAAAACGCATCGCGATCGTGCACGACCAGCCGGGCGTCACGCGCGACCGCGTGAGCGTGGAGGCTGAGTGGCACGGCCGGCCCTACCTGCTGGTGGATACCGGCGGCATCGGGTTGCTGCGCGGCGAAAAATCCGATGACGTGATTGTGAAGGCCGCCGTGGAGCAGGTCGATATCGCCATCGAATCGGCGGACGCCATCATCCTGGTCGTCAATGTGCAGGAGGGCGTGGTGCCGCTGGATCGCGAAGTGGCTCAGCGCCTGCGCAAAAGCGGCAAGCCCGTGCTGGTGGCGGTGAACAAGGTGGACACGACCAACGCCGAAAAGGGCATGGACGAATTTGCCCGGCTCGGCTTCGAGAAGATTTTCCCCGTCAGCGCCATCCACGGCGAGGGCATTGAAAACCTCATGAACGCCGCGGCGGCGCATCTGCCGGTCGTGCCGGTGGTCGAGGAACCCGTGGCCGATGACGAGGCGTCAGCGGCCAGCGGCGCGGCCGCCCCGGCGCCCCGGCCCCGGGTCCAGGGCCCGCTGAAGCTGGCCATCGTCGGCCGGCCCAATGTCGGCAAGTCGTCCATCATCAATGCGCTGACCAACTCCAAACGCGTCATCGTCTCGCCCATCGCCGGAACCACGCGTGATTCCGTGGACGTGCCGTTTGAGGTGGAGACCGACGGCGTGCGCTCGAAATACATTTTGATTGATACCGCCGGGATGCGCAAATCCCGCCAGGTGGACGATTCCGTGGAGTTTTTCAGCGTCCAGCGCGCCCAGGAATCCATCGCCCGCAGCGACATCACCGTGCTGGTCATTGACGCCGAGGTGGGTGTCACCGAGCAGGATAAGAAAATTGCCGACACCATCGTCGAGCAGCGCCGCGCGTGCATCCTTGTCATCAACAAGTGGGATCTCTTTGCCGATGAAATCCGCAAGGCGCGGGAGGATGAGATCGTGTCGCGCGAGTTGAAGAAGCGCACCGAGGGCACGGCCAAAAAGCTGACCACGCTGAGCGAGTTCGGGGCCTGGGTGCAGGATAAATTGTTTTTCCTCGATTATGCGCCGGTGATTTTCACCTCCGCCACGACCGGGTTCCATCTGGACCGGTTGCTGGAAGCCGTGCGCTACGTCGCCTCGCAGTTGCAGCAGAAGATTCCCACGGCGATCCTGAACCGGACCATCAACGACGCCATCGAGCGCCGCCAGCCCATCAGCGCGGCGGGCCACCGGTTAAAATTTTATTACGCCACGCAGGTCCGGCAGGCGCCGCCCACCTTCCTGCTGTTCGTGAACCGCGACGAGCTGTTTTCCGATCAGTACAAGAAGAGTCTCGGGAACGAGCTGCGCACGGCTTTTGGCTACGAAGGCTGTCCCATCGTGCTGGTGCCCAAGCCGCGGCCCAAGACCGTCCTGGCCAAACGGAAGTTCCGCCGAACCGCCGAGAATACGCCCGACAAAGCCGGCCGGCGCTCCTCCCTGCGGACGCCGGGCCAGCCCGGCGGGCGGCCTGATGGCCGCCCCGGTCAGCCCGGTGAAAAAGCGGGCCGCCGACCCTTTGTGCGGCCGACCGGCAAAACCGGTGGCCGTCCGGGCGGAAAGTCGTTTAGCAAACCGTTTGGCCGTCCGGGGGGTAAACCGTTTGTGTCTGCGGCGGGTGGCAAACCGCCAGCCATTCCCAAAAATCGGGGTGAAAAGCGGGGTAAGAAAGCCCATCCGCGCGGCAGCAACCGGGCCAAAGGCCGGCGCTAAACCAGCCGGAGTGGCATTTTTCGCGCCGCCGGGATCGCCCCCGCTCTTTAAGGAGCGGGCTGGGGTGATGGCGAGTGTCCTTTTTTCCGTTTTCCGCTGTTCTCCCTCTCCCGACCCGCTGTGGGAGGGAGCGGGGGGGCTTGATTCCCGCTGGACTGCTTCACTTTGCCTTCAACCTTCTGCCTGTGCGATTATGCCGACTGGCATTTGACGAATCGCCAAAAGTGCGTACGTTCCCTAAGGCCGATGAGACTCAGGTGGGAAGCAAAAGCGACCCAACAAGAAAGGATGCCCGATAGCCTCACCGGCCGATTCCATAGGTGCCTCTCTGCGTTGCGTTTTGTGACCCTGTTTTTTCACGGTGATCCTTCCTTTTTTAGCCTTGGCTTTTTGCCGGTAAAATTCAGGTTTTCAGGGCTTTTTTCAGGCTCACTCGGGCGGCTTGGTCCCGTTGCACCTTGACGTTTAATGCTTTGGGTTCGGTCCCGGCTAAATAGGGGTGATCGGGCGATGAAAAAGGGCGGCTTTAGTCGGGCGCCACGGCGGTTTTCGTTGATTTCATTTGGAAATATCGTTCACGTTACTTTTTTGTAAAATATTCTTGAAAGATACCACCGGTGGTAGCATGATGGCTGCCGTTCCCCAATTAGTTGGGGATTCGCATTTTCTGGGAAAGACCTATTATTCTTGAAAATGGCGGTATTTGTTTGCCGGTGGGTTTCTGTCACGCTTTGAAACTGCCGGCAGTGTTCTGAAAAATTAAACCAGGAGATTACCATGATTGATGCCCGTGAGGATGTCTCGGCGCCGGCTGCTAAAGCCGCCAGCCGCCGTACCAATAAAGTTTCTGCGACCCGTTCCATGAAACCAACCAAATCTGAAGCCAAAAAGTCGCTGCGCATTGAACGCGTTTTCAGCGACGCCCACGTGAAGCCTTTCGACCAGATCGAATGGGACCAGCGCACCGCCGAAATCACCGATGACAGCGGCAAGGTTATCTTCAAGCAGGAAAATGTCGAAGTGCCCAAGTCCTGGTCCGTCCTCGCCACCAAGGTGGTGGTGTCCAAATATTTTTACGGCGAGCAGCACACGTCCGAGCGCGAGACCTCCGTGCGCCAGCTCATCCACCGGATTACGCGCACCATTTCCGACTGGGGCATCGCGGACGGCTATTTCAGCAAGGCGGATGGCGAAATCTTTTACGAGGAGCTGACCTGGCTCTGCCTGAACCAGTACGGCGCGTTTAATTCGCCGGTGTGGTTCAACGTGGGCCTGTATCACGAATACGGCGTGGGCAAGAATTCGAGCAAGGGCAACTGGTTCTTCAACCGCAAGACCAAGGAGGCCGAGCGCGCCAGGACGCAGTATGAATATCCGCAGGGCAGCGCCTGCTTCATCCAGTCGGTGCAGGACGACATGGAGTCCATCATGCACCTGGCCTACAGCGAGGCGATGCTGTTCAAGTATGGTTCCGGCACCGGCACCGATCTGACCCCCATCCGCTCCAGCCGTGAGAAGTTGAGCGGCGGCGGCCGCCCCAGCGGTCCGATGAGCTTCCTCAAGGTCTATGACCAGGTGGCCAATGTGGTGAAATCCGGCGGCAAGACCCGTCGCGCCGCCAAGATGAACACGCTGCGCGACTGGCACGGCGATATCGAGGAATTTATTGACGCCAAGCAGCGGGAAGAGAAGAAGGCCTGGGCCCTCATCGAGCAGGGCTATGACGGTTCTTACAATGGCGATGCCTACGGCAGCGTGATGTATCAGAACGAAAACCTTTCCGTGCGCGCCAGCGACGAGTTCTTTGAAGCCGCCCTCGCCGGCCAGGATTGGTGGACCAAGAGCGTTAAGGGGCTGCCGCTCCAGAAGAAAAATGCCAGCCAGTTGCTCGAGAAGATCGCCGAAGGCACCCACATCTGCGGCGACCCCGGCATCCAATACGACGGCGCCATCCAGAAGTGGCACACCTGCAAGGGCACCGAGCCCATTCACTCCACCAACCCGTGCAGCGAATACGTGTTTGTGAACAACACCGCGTGCAATCTGGCGTCGCTGAACCTGATGAAATTCAAGCGCGACGACGACAAGTTTGACATCGAACGCTTCAAGGCGGCGGTGCGCATTTATATCACAGCGCAGGAGATCCTCGTGGACAACGCGAGCTATCCCACCAAGGACATCGCGGAAAATTCCCACATCTTCCGCACGCTCGGTCTCGGCTTTGCCAACCTCGGGTCGCTCTGCATGAGCTACGGCTTGCCCTATGATTCTGACGAAGGTCGCGCGCTGGCCGGTGCCATCACGGCCATCATGACCGGTCACGCCTACGAACAGAGCGCCGATATCGCGGCGAACATCGGCGCCTTTGCCGGTTATCGCGATGCCCGTTGCGCCGGCGTGGAGAAGCCTGCGGCCAAGGACAACGTGGAATCCATGCTCGGCGTGATCCAGTTGCATCGCAACGCGGTGGAAACCATCCAGCCCAGCGCGGAGTTCCATTACCTCAAGACCGAGGCCCGCAAGACCTGGGAGAGCGCTCTGGCCAAAGGCCGGCAGCACGGCTACCGCAACGCCCAGGTGACCGTTCTGGCGCCCACCGGTACCATCGCTTTCCTCATGGATTGCGACACCACCGGCGTGGAGCCCGATATCGCCCTGGTGAAATACAAACTGCTCGCCGGCGGCGGCATGTTGAAGATTGTCAACCGCGGCGTGCCCGACGCCTTGCACCGGCTCGGCTACGATGCCGCCACGGTCACCCGGATCATCGCGCACATCGAGAAGCACGACACCATCGAAGACATTCAGGAAAAGGGTGTGACCCTTGCCAGCGGCCTCAAGCCCGAACATCTGCCCGTCTTTGATTGCGCCTTCAAGCCGCATCAGGGCCAGCGCAGCATCGGCTACCTCGCGCATCTGAAAATGATGGCGGCGGCCCAGCCCTTCATCAGCGGCGCCATCTCCAAGACCGTCAACATGCCCAAGGAATGCACCGTGGCCGAAATCCGCGACACCTATGTGCAGGCCTGGAAGATGGGCTTGAAATGCGTGGCCATCTATCGCGACGGCTCCAAGCGTTCCCAGCCGCTCAACACCAAGAAGACCAACGAAGGCGGCGACAAAGCGGCGAACGCCGCCACCGCTGCCTCCGCGCTGGATACGCGGGTCAACGAGCTCGAGACCGAGGTGGCGCGTCTGCAGGCCGAAGCCGGCAAGCCCCTGCGCCGCCGGTTGTCCGACACGCGCCAGGCCCTCACGCACAAATTCGACATCGCCGGCCACGAGGGTTACCTCACCGTCGGCCTGTTTGACGACGGCCAGCCCGGCGAATTGTTCATCACCATGGCCAAGGAAGGCTCCACCATCGGCGGTTTGATGGACAGCATCGGCACCCTGACCAGCATCGCGTTCCAATATGGCGTGCCGCTGGACGCCCTCGTCAAGAAATTCGCCCACCAGCGCTTCGAGCCGAGCGGTTTCACCAAGAACCCGGAGATCCGCAACGCTTCGTCCATCATTGACTACGTGTTCCGCTGGCTGGCGTTTCAGTTCATGCCCGGCTACCGCGAAACCATCACCGGCAACCGCAACCAGCCGGAGCTGGTCATGCCCGGCCTGGCCGAGGAAATTAAAAAAAAAGTGAATCGTCCGGTGCCTGAGTTGGCCATCACGAGCGACACCGACATCATCGAGCTCAAGCCCGGCACCGGCCACAAGCACGAACGCCGCGCCTCCGCCCTCACCCAGATGATCACCAACCAGCAGGACGCGCCGACCTGTCCGAACTGCGGGAACGTGGTGGTGCGCAACGGGGCGTGCTACAAGTGCCTGAACTGTGGCGAAAGCCTGGGATGTTCATAGGCCCCCACTGCCGCTGACGATCTACCGGCCGGAGTATCCTCGGATGCTCCGGCCGTTTTTGTGAGCCGCCCCGCGCTCCCTCATCGGACCGCGAGTGGTCCCCCCTCGCAGCGCATGGCCAGCCCAAGAGTTGCAATACCAGCCCTCAGGTCGCCACCACCGGAGCGCCGTCCCGCCGGCATTTGTATGTTTTGCGCCTTTTGTGCCTTTTTGCGGCCAAAAATTCAGACTTCTACCTTCTGTCTTCGTTTCCCTTTGTTTCCGCTTTTCCATTGGCAGACCTTGACATAGCCTGCCAGCAGCCTACTTTAAAACCATGAAGGCTGTGACCATCAACATTTCCTTGAACCCCGAACTGGCGGAATTCGCCCGGTCGGATTCCACGGCGCAGGCGTTTGATTCCATGAGCGAGTACATGCGCGACCTGATCCGGCGCCGGCGGCAGGAGCAGATCCAGCAGGACGTGGCGGGATTGGAAAAGGCCATGGCGGGCGCGCCGGCGGGCGATCCCTCCGTGGCAGAAATGGCCGCCATCGTCCAAGCCCAGCATCAGCTCCGGGCGGAAAGGGGGAGTCGTGCGCGTCGTCCTGGATGCTAATGTGGTCTTTGCCGGGGTGGGTTGGCGGGGGGAGGCTTATGAATGTCTGCTGGCCATGGCACGCCGGCGGATCACGGTTTACGCCACGCTGGAAATCCTGGAAGAGGTGCGCGCCCTTGCGGCGGCGCGGGGCGATAAATTCAAACACCCCGCGCAGGCGCTGCTGGCATGGTATTATGAGCGGGTCAAGCTGGTGGAACCGGCGCCGCTGGGCAAGCCCCGCAGTCGGGATGCGAAAGACGATCCGTATCTGGCGTGCGCTCTGGCGGCGGGGGCAAAAGCCATTGTCAGTCGCGATGAGGATTTGCTGGTGCTGAAAAAGCCGTTTGGCATCCCCATCCTCACCCCCCGTGAACTGCTGGCCCGGCTGACCCGTCCGCTTTGACGCCAACCTGAGGTTGTGCCGACAGGAAAAAGCTCAATTCGTGATCATTCCGCTTTTCTTAGCGCCTTCGCTGTTAAGATTCTGACTTCCGCCTTCTGCCTTCTGGCTTCTCCTTCTGTTCCATTTATATGTTTTGCGCCTTTTGCGCCTTATTGCGGCCGAATTTTTCCGCCTTCCCCTTTAAATTTCTCATTCATCCTTGCCCGCGCAGCCAGACCGAAATCTCATCGTGATTCATCACATCGTAGGCAAAGAGGGTTTGTCCGTCGTGAATAAATACCACGCGCCACTGCAGGTGAACCCGGATTTCGTAAGAACGCCGGGCCAGTTTTCGCTGCCCCAGCCCGCGATGGGCATGCGGATCACCAAAAGCGGCGGCAACCTGACTAATGGCCTGTTCCGCTTTGGCTTTAACGTCCGCCGGCAGTTTTTTGGCCCGCTTTTGCAGGCGTTCCGAAATCACCACGCGGATCATAGCCGGCCGGAAAACACCTGCGTTTTTCCGGCGCGAATTTCGGCCAGGGCCGCCGTCTCGGCCGCCGTCGCCTGGGCCAGCGTCACCCCGTATTCCTCCAGCGCCGGGAAATTGCTGGGACGGAACGGCAGCGCCCGCAGTTTGATCATTTGGGCAAAAAACATGGAGACCGCCGCCGTCGGGGTGATGCCAATTTCCTTGCAGACTGCGGCGGCTTCCTCCACCAGCTGGCCATCAATCCTTAAACGAATTTGCTCATTCATGACTCAAATGTGCCACTGCCATCCGGCGCGGTCAAACGAAAGTGGAGTCGCGTGTAGACCTGCCCCGGACCGCGAGTTGTCCCAACTCGCAGCGCGAGGCCAGTCCTGAATGAGAGTTCATAAACCACGAAATACACCAAATTGGCTGCCCCAAATAACAATTTTCGCTAACGCGAACTGTGGTCACGAAACCAAGGCGCTGACCCCGGATCAGGCTGGAAATTTATGAAAACGATGCCTTCAATGCTGGCAGTGTTTTTTTCGTGTGGTTCGTGTGGTTCGTGGTTAAAAAATGTTCCCGTTTTTTTGTGCCTTTTGTGCCTTTTTGCGGCCCCAAATTCTGGCTTCTGGCTTCAGGATTCTGACTCCTGACTCCCGTCTTCTTTTCTTATTCCGGTTTCGGCGCGGCTCCCATTTCAAATCCCCAACCGGGTGGCCAGCGCCTGCCGCACGCGGTTCATCTCAGCGTCCGTTAAAATGCCCAGCCGCCGTTCGAGTTTGATGGTGGAGACAGTCTGGATTTGTTGGAGATGAAACGCGCCGGGTTTCAAAAATGGTTTTGGAATGTCTAATTCCCAGCGGTTGCCGCGCAGCGCGGTGGTGTGGAGTAACACGGTGACGAGATCCAGTTCGTCATCGTCGGGAGCACCGGTCAGAAGCAGGGCCGGACGCACTTTGGCGACCAGCCCGAAATCCACCGTCCAGATTTCATGGGGATGAATGCCTCGCATCGTCGTCCTCCATGCGATCGAGCAACCGTGCGCCGTCCAGGGCTGCCGCATTGCACTGGGCCACGTCCTGATTTTCGTTGGCGATTTCAAGGAGCACTTCCCGGATCTGCCGGCGGTCGGCCTCGGTAAGCCGGGGCAGTTCCTTGATGATGTCAGTTGCGCTCATCGGGCAAATCTAGTCCCAGTCACGGGAATTGTCATCCGGCAAATTGATTTCTCCGCTTTCCGTTATTACCTTCTTTTTTTTCAGAGGCAACAAAACAACCCGGTTCCGAAAATCCAGGTTTACGGGTGACAATGACTGCCAAAGGGGTAGATTGATGTTGTTATGACCTTGGAAGAACTAAAAGGCGTCATTCATGCGGACCCCGAAATCATGGGCGGCACCCCCGTTTTTGTCGGCACGCGTGTCCCCTTGCAAAATCTCATTGACGCTCTGGAAGGCGGCGAATCCATTGAAGATTTTTTGGAAGGGTTCCCTTCGGTTGCCCGCGCTCAGGCCATCGCCGTCATTGAAGCCGGTTATTTGAAAATGCTCGAAACCGTCGGCCATGCGTATTCTCATTGACGAATGTCTGGACTGGCGTTTGGGGCGTGCGCTAACCGGGCATGACTGCGTCTCGGTTCAGAAGCGGGGCTGGGGAGGTATAAAAAACGGCCAACTGCTGGCTCTGGCTCAGGAAGAATTTGATGTTTTCCTGACCGCCGATCGCAATTTGAGCTTTCAGCAGAACACCACCCAATTTCAAATCGCGGTGGTGGTCCTCGTTGCTGGCAGCACCCAACTCAAAAAAACCTTGTCCTTAATCCCTCAAGTTCTCGCTCATCTGGTGAGCTTGAATCCGGGACAAGTGGTGATCGTCTCGGCTTAATGTGAGTCTGTCGGTGGAAAGGCAGCGGTTTTTGCGTGGTATACCGCGCCTTGGTTCCATTCAGGTTTCAGGTTTCAAATTTCAGGTTTGTTTTTCCGCTTTGAACTTCCGGTTTGCCCAGTGGTTAATACTGTGCAAACTTATGTACATGAATGGCGCTAACCCCATCACCGTCTCCGTCGCCACCGGCCGGGCCACCTTTTCCGATTTAATTGCCAAGGCCAAGGCTGGCGTAGATGTCATTATCACCCATCACGGCCAGCCCCAAGTTGTGCTCACCGCCTACCGTCCCGCCGGCAAGCCCTGGCGCGTGGCCGTGCCGACCGATCCCGCCCGCTTGGGCGACCTGCAAAGTCCGGTGCTGGAGGACTGGCAGTGAGAATTTTGGCCGACACCAACCTCTTTATCCAATTCGTCCATCGGCAACCATTGCCCGCAACCGTGGAACTGCGTCTGGCCGCTGCGGAAGCGGAACGGTTTCTTTCGGCCGCTTCCGTGGTGGAGGTGTACCGGCTCTGGCAGTCCGGGCGATTGCTGGATCATCCGGATGCGTGGATGGACCTGGCGCTCGCTTCCTGGCGGGTCCTCCCCATCACCACCCCCATCGCCCGGCAATCCGTGTTGTGGGACTGGCCGCACAAAGACCCGGCCGACCGCCTGATCGCGGCCACCGCCCAGGTGGAGAAAATAGAACTATGGCACACCGACACCCTGCTCAAAAAGCTGCCCGGCTTTCCGCAGCGCTATTTCCCCCACCCGCCGCGCTGACCCCGGGGTAAATTCTGTCTTCTGTCTTCTGCCTCCTGTTTCCCATTCAGATTTCAGGTTTCAAATTTCAGGTTTCGCCTTGACTGAGTTGTCCCCACTCGCAGCGCGTGGCCAGCCCAAGAGTTGCAATACCAGGCCTCAGGTCGCCACCCACCGGGATCGCCAGCAGCTCTCCGGCATTTCTATAATTTGTGCCTTTTGTGCCTTTTTGCGGCTAAGGATTCCGTTCGTGTTTTTTGTTTTTATCGTGGTTAAAAAAGCATTCAGTTTTGTCTTCAGTGCCGAATCGGTGTTAATCCGTGTGCATCTGTGGTTGAATTTTTTTCAGGTTTCAGGTTTCAAGTTTCAGGTTTTGCTTTTGCGCCTTTTGTGCCTTTTTGCGGCCAAAAATTCTGGCTTCTGCCTTTTCCGGCCTTTCAAGTTTCCGTTTTTGGTCCCGCTCGTGTGTTTAGTGTGTTTAGTGTGTTTCGTGGTTAAAAATGTTCCGCTTTTTCTGTAACAATTGTGTGACAAGCGTTGATTGGGCTGGCAGAATGGAGCAGATATTCGTCGCCACAATAAATCGTTAACCATTGTAAATAAACATGATAAACGCGATTCGGACTCCTGACTTCTGTCTCCTGAATACTGTCTTAATTTCGTTCGAAAATAATTCAAAAAAAAGTTGACGCTGGCAGGCCCCTCTGCGAGATTGGTTGTACACACGGTAAACAACAACACATACAACACTACAAATGAAACTTAAAACATCATTGATTGCGGCAGCTACACTCGCTGTCGGAGTCATCTCCTCCCAGGCGCAAGTCTACTCACAAAATATTGTGGGATACGTTAATCAGACCCTTCCGTTGGGATTTGTAAATGTAGCCAATCCGTTGGATGCCGTAGATCCAACCACTGGTTTAGTTAATAATTCAATCACGAATGTAATCCCTGTATTTAGTGGCAATTACGATGGTGATGCGATCTATGTTTGGACTGGTCACACATATGCTCAGTATACCATTGATTCTGGCCAGTCGACAGGAGTTGGTAATGCGGCGGATTCAGCAGCGGTGACACCTCCAAACATTGCCCCTGGGACTGCAATATTTATTGATAATACTGTTGCTGGACTCACGAACACATTTACTGGCACGATTCATAAGGATGGGGCTGGGGCTAGTACTAATGTCGTTGGAACAACCACAAATGCTCTACCGCTTGGTTTCAGTTTCATTGCGTCCAAGTTGCCTGTCGCTGGTGGTATTTCCTCAGTCTTGGGCTTGCCTGCGGACGGTTCGTTGGATGGTTCTGCTATCTATATTCCGAACATTGTCAGTGGTGCGGTTCATGGTTTTACTCAATACACCGTCGATTCCGGCCAGACGCCTTCTGGTTTCGGTAATGCCGCTGACTCTGCTGAAGTAGCGGAGCCGGTAATTCCGGTGGGTGGTGGCTTCTTCATTGACAATACGGCCGGTGCTGAAAACTGGGTGCAAAATCTGTAAAACCAACAACCAAAAAGTAAAAAAACCTAAAAGTAAATATAAACTAAACTAAAAATGAAAAAAAATCTAACAATAATCGCTCTGGCTTGCTTAGTGACTGCTTCGGTTCAAGCTCAAGGGCTGGTCGTATTCAGTTCCAGCACGCAAAACATTAGCACTAACAATTCGCTTTCCCAGCTTGGTGCTACAGCTGTTGGTAAAACACTGGGTGCTGGTAATTACAATTACGCACTGTTTTATTCGGTGGCAGCAACTACTGTCAATGGTAGCGCGACGGCAAGTTCCGGACTGGCTGGTAACTACGTGTGGACCGACTCTAATTGGACGTTCGCTGGTGACTATGCTGCAAGCTCAGCCACCGCTGGTCGTTTTGTCGCTCTAAGTGCGAATAGTGATGGTTCATCCACAGTATCTGGTCTCGGCGCCGGTGCCGGTGCTCAGTTTGTTGTGGTTGGATGGAACAGTGCTTTGGGCTCCACCATTAGCGCGCTGCAAACCGCTCTGGCTACGCAGGGTACATTTGGGTTTGTTGGTGAATCTGCGGTTAGCGGTCAGCTTATCGCTGGCAATGGTGCCTTGATTCCAAATCCAAACACATTTGGTGGCACTGCTCCGCAGCTTCAAGCGTTCCAGTTGGGATCATTCTTAGTCGCTCCAACTCCGGAACCCGGCACGATGGCGCTCGCCGCCCTCGGTGGTGCCTCGCTCCTCCTGTTCCGCCGCCGCAACAAGTAATCTAACTTAGTTTCATACCCCGCTGGCTCCCGCCAGCGGGGTTTTTCTTTTGTGTCATTTGCGGCCAAGATTCTGTCTTCTGTCTTCTTTGTTTTTTAGTTTTCGCTTTCCGCTTTCCGCTTTTAATTTGTGCCTTTTTGCGGCTAAGCATTCCGTTCGTGTATTTCGTGACCACAGTTCGCGTTAGCGAATATTTTAATTGGGGCAACCAACTCGTGGCGGACTTGGGTAGTCAATTTCGTGGTAAAAAAATCCCCGCTTT
>Ga0214172_1000108_pt1 | contig 45459 bp, 48 predicted proteins | sample TroBogEpilimnion_29_FD_153010 | JGI IMG/M metagenome (GOLD analysis project Ga0214172, IMG submission 153010) | Freshwater microbial communities from Trout Bog Lake, WI - 12JUL2007 epilimnion | ecosystem: Environmental > Aquatic > Freshwater > Lake > Epilimnion/Euphotic zone | place: Trout Bog...
CGGCAAAATCGGCGTGACAATGGCGAAGCCAAACCCCCACCGTGCCCCGACCCCCCAAATTTATAAGTAAGGCTCCATAAGTCCTGTAGACTCTCGAACTTACATAAACGATCAGAATTTTTTAAAACCTTACCCCACTGAAGCCTCAAAAAGCGGGTTTTTAGTAACGCATTTACTTCAACCCCTACGCCTTGCATATAGGAAACACCCCCCCTATAGGATTCCTTACCTCCCCTTGCATTTTGTATATCACTTGTGTATAAATTCAACAAACTTGGGAGACCCCATGCAACAGCTACTTCCTGAAATAGATGAATCAGTACCGCTACCACGTAGCGCAACGAACATAGACCTAGACTTATCCCCCCGCGAAGAGATTGAAATGCGGGCGCGGACATTAAAGCTGCTTGCAGAACTAACCAATACCACAATTGAGACGGACGAAGAGGACGAGATCAAGGCCAGACAACTCATGGCCCACGTCAATGCCAACCCCGACTTTGTGCCGGACTTCGATAAATTCTCAAATGGTTCCATCCTTATACTGGCAGAGTTGGTCAAGGCAAACAGTGTCCAGATAGTCCCAGAACTCTCTTCCCTTAAACATTACATAGTCAATAAACTGATATTCGAGGTCGAGTATTCCAAGTCGTCCAAAGATCGCATTGCAGCATTAAAGAGTCTGGGCGAGATCGACGGGGTCGATGCCTTCAAGAAACGAACGGAGACTACCCATCTTATTAAGCCTATCGAGGAAGTCGAGAAAGAACTCATTACCATTCTGGATAACATTGACTACGAAGTGATTGAGGATGGCGAGCCGGTTGAGGATATAGACGGAATGTTGGAACAGCTTCCCGATGAGGAAGGGGAATATACTGAATGAGTGCGGCGCGTAAATTATCCCCTGCCGACGTAGCCAAACTAAAGGCCGCTTTGCCCAAGATGAACGAGGAGCAAAAGCGCAAGACCGCCGCCTTGCTGGTGGATTGGTACAAGAAAACCAACATAGACCGTTCCAAAGATAACTTCATCTCCTTTATTAAGCATGTCTATCCGGGCTACATCGTAGGCCCTCACCACTATAGATTGGCTAAGATTTTCGAGGACGTTGCAGAGGGAATTAAGAAGCGCGTGATCGTCAATATTGCACCGCGTCACGGCAAGTCGGAGATGATTAGCTATCTGGCACCTGCGTGGTTTCTGGGGAAGTACCCCCATAAGAAGGTAATCATGGCCTCCCATACCGCAGACTTGGCGGTGAACTTCGGGCGAAGAGTCAGAAACTTGGTAGCCTCCGATGTGTACAAAGAGATATTCCCAGAGGTTGAGTTACAGGCAGACTCCAAGTCGGCCTCGCGTTGGGGAACTAATAAGCAGGGTGAGTACTTTGCCATCGGTGTCGGCGGTGCGTTGGCAGGTCGGGGTGCTGACCTCTTTATTATTGACGACCCTCACTCCGAGCAGGAGGCAAAGCAGGGCAGACCAGACGTGTTCGAGCCAGCGTGGGAGTGGTTCCAGTCAGGCCCAATCCAACGGTTGATGCCGGGCGGTGCGATCATTGTGGTGATGACGCGGTGGTCTAAGCTCGACCTTACGGGTCAGATTATTGACCACATGATGAAGAATGACGACGCAGACGAGTGGGAAGTCGTTGAGTTTCCTGCCATTTTGGATGATAAACCCCTGTGGCCTGAGTTCTGGTCATTGGATGAGTTGTTGGCTAAAAAAGCCTCAATGGACACGCGCTACTGGCAAGCCCAGTATATGCAGGAGCCGACATCGGAAGAGGGCGCACTTATTAAGCGTGAGTGGTGGCTAGTCTGGGAAAAGGATCAGCCTCCCCAGTGTGAGTATATTATTATGAGTCTGGACGCGGCTCAGGAAGCCAATACCCGTGCGGACTACAATGCGTTGCTGACGTGGGGCGTGTTCTACAACGAAGAAACCAAGATGAACAACATCATCTTGCTGAACGCAATCAAGGAGCGGTTGGAGTATCCAGAGCTAAAAGAGCTTGTGCTTCGGGAGTATAAGGAGTGGAACCCCGATACGTTCATCGTCGAAAAGAAGTCAAACGGCGCGACTTTGTACCAAGAGATGCGTAGAATGGGCGTTCCGGTGTGGGATTTTACACCGGGCAAAGGACAAGATAAGATAGCCAGAGTTAACGCTATATCAGACCTGTTTAAATCCGGGATGGTGTATGCACCTGATCGTAGATGGGCGAGAGAAGTGATTGAGGAATGCAACGACTTCCCAGCAGGTAAAAATGATGACTTGGTTGATAGCACTACTCTTGCTTTATTACGTTTTAGACAAGGCGGCTTTATTCGGCTGCCTAATGATGAGCCAGAAGAAATTAAGTGGTTCAAGTCAAGTAGACGGAAAGGATATTACTAATGAGTATTGACAAAGCATTATATGAAGCCCCGCAAGGGTTAGGCTCGTTACCAGAAGCGGAACCAATCGAGGTCGAGATCGTTGACCCTGAAGAAGTAAATATCTCAGGCCCGGGCTTTGAGATGCACATGGAAAAGCGAGAGGCTGATTTCGATGCCAACCTTGCGGAAGTGATTGATGAAGCTACGCTTAAGAGTTTAGCATATGACTTGTTGGAAGATGTTGAAGATGATATGCGTAGCCGGAAAGACTGGCTCGACATTTATATTAAAGGGCTGAAGTTACTTGGCCTCAAGTATGAAGAGCGTAGCGAACCTTGGGCGGGCGCGTCTGGCGTATTCCATCCGTTGCTGATGGAGTCAGCGGTTAAATTCCAAGCCGAACTCATTATGGAGACCTTCCCAGCCGCAGGGCCGGTACGCACCGAGATTGTTGGTAAAGAAACTCCAGAGACATTAAAAGCAGCTCAACGTGTTGAAACGGATATGAACTACACGCTGACGGAAAAGATGCGTGACTACAGACCCGAGCACGAGAGACTGTTATTAGCAACTGCCATATCCGGTAACGCATTTAAAAAGATTTATTTCAACCCAGCAATTAGTCTCCCTGAAGCACCGTTTATCCCAGCCGAAGACATCATCGTGCCTTATGGTGCTACTAACATCAGCACTGCCGAACGTGTTACGCATCGTATGCGTAAGACCAAGAATGAATTGCGTAAGCTACAAGTAGCCGGATTCTACCTTGATATCGACCTTGGCGATCCTGTATTGGTGATGGACGAAGTTGAGAAGCAGAAAGCCGAAGAACAAGGCATGTCTGCATCGAAAGACGACCGCTATCAACTTCTTGAGATACACGTCGACCTAAACTTAGAGGGTTATGAAGATGTCGATAAACATGGAAACCCAACTGGAATTGCCCTTCCCTACGTCGTCACAATTGAAAGAGGAACTTCAAACATCCTCGCCATCAGACGCAACTGGAAAGAAGGCGACAAGCTCAAGCTCCGTCGACAACATTTCACACATTACGGTTACATACCGGGGTTCGGATTCTATAATTTCGGTCTCATACACCTCGTCGGGGGTCACACGCATACTGCGACCTCCTTACTCCGACAACTTATCGACGCAGGTACTTTGTCAAATCTACCCGGCGGTCTTAAAGCTAAGGGACTCCGTGTTAAAGGCGACGACACACCCATTGCACCCGGGGAATTCCGAGACGTAGACCTGCCAAGCGGCGCTATTCGTGACAACATCTTAATGTTGCCGTACAAGGAACCAAGTCAGGTTCTGATGGCGTTGATGGACAAGGTTGTTGCTGACGGTCGCCAATTCGCGGCTACGGCTGACCTTAATGTGTCGGATATGTCGGCTAATGCGCCGGTGGGTACCACGTTAGCTATCTTAGAGCGGGTGTTGAAGGTCTCCACAGCGGTACAAGCCCGCATCCACTACACGATGAAGCAAGAGTTTCAACTGCTTGCGGAAATCATCCGTGATAACACCCCAGAGGACTACGACTATGATCCTGAGACTGGAGATCGTGGTGCCAAGCGTTCTGACTACGATATGGTTAACGTATTGCCTGTATCCGATCCAAATGCGTCGACTATGGCGCAGCGTGTCATACAGTATCAGGCTGTCATGCAGCTTGCTCAAGCTGCGCCTCAAATATACAATCTACCGTACCTTCATAAGCAAATGATTGAAGTTCTTGGAATTAAGAATGTCGACAAGATCATTCCGACTAAAGATGATATGCAACCGGTCGATCCGATTTCCGAGAACATGGCGCTTATGAACAACAAGCCCGTGAAGGCGTTCATGTACCAAGATCACGAGGCGCATTTACAAGTCCACATGGCGATGTTACATGATCCGGTTTTGGCTCAAACAATGGGTCAGAATCCGATGGCGCAGCAGATTACTGCGGCTCTTAACGCGCACATGATGGAACACATTGCATATAAGTATCGAAACGATATCCAGAAACAACTTGGCGTTATGCTGCCCCCGCCCCCTCAATCGGTTACGGCTGGAACGTCAATGCTCGATCAGTCGGACGACCCCGGCTATTTACCGCCAGAAGAGGAAACCAAAGTCTCGCAGCTCGCGGCTTTGGCAGCGCAACAACTACTGCAAACGAATCAGGCTCAAGCACAACAACAGCAGATTCAACAGCAGATGCAAGACCCCATCATTCAGATGCAGCAGCAAGAATTGCAGCTTAAACAGCAGCAGTTACAAATGCAAAACCAACAGGCCCAAGCCGAGCTTCAGATCAAACAACAGCAAGTACAGGTGGAATCTCAGGTCAAACAACTTGAGATGCAGATCAGAGCACAGCAATTCCAGTTGGAAGCGCAGCTTAAACAAGCTGAAGCAAAACGCAAGTCGGTTAAGGACGTTACAGACGCAACGTCTAAGGCAGACGAATTACGACTCAAAGAACATGATATACGTGTCAAACATCAACTCGAAGGCACCAAGATCGGTGTCGATGTTGCGAAGCACAAAACCGAGCAGCACCATAGAGGAGTTGAGTTGGGCGTAGATGTTGCGAAGCACAAAGCTGAAATGAAGCACAGCAAGTCAGAAGTCGGCATGGACGCTCTGAAACACTTAGCTACGATGCAACATCAGAAAGAGCAAGCGGATGAAAACCGTAAAGCAGAGGCGCAAGCCTCAGATCAGGAGTCGCAACAACCGGAGGAATAGTAAATGCAAACGACTGACGCTGCTGAATATCTCACCAAGAAACTCAAAGAGCAGCGCGAGATTATTAAGGATGAAGTGATTAGACAGGCTCTTCCACAAGAAGAGTACAGCAGACTACGCGGGGTCACTCAAGGACTTGACTTTGCGGTGCAACTAATTTTAGACCTTGCAAAAAAAGTGGAGGAAGATGATGGCTGATATAGATGTCGATAAGACAATGAGTGAAGCGGAACGGAAAGCAAAACAGCTTCCTGAACCGACTGGATACCATATTTTATGTATGGTTCCTAAGATCGAAGATACGTTTGGCGACAGCGTCATCGTAAAGTCTGATAGGACGGTAAACATCGAAGAACAGACAACACTTGTGTTGTTCGTAGCTAAGGTCGGGCCGGATGCCTACAAAGACAAGAAGCGGTTCCCTTCAGGGCCGTGGTGTAAAGAAGGCGATTTTATTATCACAAGAGCTTATGCAGGAACGCGGGTGCGAATCCACGGGACTGAATGGCGCATCATTAACGATGACAGCGTTGACGGCGTTGTCGAAGATCCGCGTGGCATCTCACGCGCAGGAGGCTAAAAATGTCGGAAAATCAAGAAGTTAACAACGAAACTGAAGATAGTTTCAAGGTGGAAGTCGAGGACGATACTCCTCCAGAAGATAGAAACCGCGCTCCGTTGCCGCCAAAAATTAAGGAGGAACTGGAGAAAGATACTCTTGAAGAGTATTCAGACAAGGTAAAACAACGCCTTTCCCAGATGCGGAAATTAGCTCACGACGAGCGCCGCGAGAAAGAAAAGTTTGCCCGTGAGCGGGAAGAAGCCGTACGCTTAGTACAGCACTATCAGAACGAGAATACTCGACTAAAACAGCGAGTTGGCGTTACTGAAAAGGTGTTTGCTAAAGAGACGACAGAAGCCGCAAACGTCAAGGTACAGGCTGCCGAGGATGCCCTTAAACGAGCATACGAAGCGGGGGATCCTGAGAAGTTAGTTAAGGCCCAAAAGGAACTTAACGATGCTCAACTTTTATTAAGAGAGCGATCAAACTTCCGGCCCACTGTACAAGAGCAAGATTTTAGTGTACAACAGCAACCACAGACCCAAGATTCGCAGCGTGCCAATCAACCTGCCTACGACCAAAAAGCCGTAGCGTGGAGAGACAAAAACACGTGGTTCGGCGCAGACGAGGAAATGACTGCGCTTGCGCTGGGTGTGCATGAAAAGTTATTCCGGTCAGGCGTCGACCCAACAAGCGACGATTACTACCGACGAATCGACGAGACGATGAGAAAACGCTTCCCCGATTATTTCGGTGAGGAGACGCAAACCCCGGAGTCGGAGCCAGAAAAGCCCGCCCGCAAAGTCAGCACTGTAGTTGCTCCGGCAACACGGTCTACAAGTTCTTCTAGGCAAGTCCGTATCACAGCTTCTGAAGCTGCAATCGCTAAAAGATTAGGATTAACCCCTGAAGCTTACGCCCGTGAAAAACTTAAATTGGAGAATACAAATGGCTGAGAATCGTCAAAATCGTGAGTTAGAAAATCGGAACGCGGCTACTCGTACAGAGAGCTGGGCACCGCCACAATTACTGCCTGAGCCGAATCCCGTACCGGGCTGGAAGTTCAAGTATATCCGGATTAGTTATATGGGTGCTAATGATCCTACTAACGTATCCGCAAGGTTTAGGGAAGGTTGGGAACCTGTAAAGGCTTCTGATGTTCCAGAAATTATGCACTTGGCAGACGAAAATCCGAACAGTCGATTTAAAGATTGCGTTGAAATTGGTGGTTTGCTTTTGTGCAAGATGCCTGAAGAGCGAGTGAAACAGCGTCGTGCTTACTACGACAATATGAACAAAGCTCAGATGGATGGTGTAGACAATAGTTTCCTGCGGGAAAGAGATGGTAGATCGAACATGGATATGTTCACTGATAAAAAATCTACGGTCTCCTTTGGACGTGGGAAGTAATTTTTAATTTTTTAGGAGACTTCAATGGCATATCCGATTGTTTCGGCCCCATACGGGCTAAAACCGGTTAACCTGTTGGGCGGTCGCGTGTACTCTGGTTCGACCCGGATGTTCCCGATTGTCAACGGTTATAGCACCAGCTTGTTCAACGGTGACGTTGTTCAGATTGGTACCGGTGGTAACATTGGTAACTTAGTTGCTTCTGGCTTTAGCTATAACGATAGTTCGGCTATTGCTGGTACGATTGGTATTTTCGTTGGTTGTGAATACAGCACGACCGGCGGCCCAATCTATGGCAAGAACCGTTATCAATTTTGGCAAGCGAGCACGACTGCTCCCGACGCGCAAGGCTACGTGGTTGATGACCCACAAGCTCTGTTCCGTTGCGTAGTCCTCTCTGGCGGTGCAACTCAAGGCACGACTATCCAATACGTAAACAATGCGTACATTGGATCGAACGCCTATTACATCCCCGGCGCTGGCTCGACCTTAACTGGCGACTCGACTGCTGGTGTCGCTATTAGCGCCTCTGCTACTAGCACTTCTAGCATCACTCCGTTGACGAGTTCGGCTCCTTTCCGTATCGTTCAGGTTGTTCCTGATACGGCGGTTACGGTTGCCCAATCGGCTACTTCCAGTAGCACCACCATCACCCTGTCGGCTGCTAACGCTGCCATTCTTCCGGGTATGGCTGTCAACGGCCCCGGCATCACCGTCGGTAGCAACACTTATGTAACCACTGTAAACGGAACCACGGTCACGATCAACAAGGCAGTGTCAACTGCTCAAGGTTCGGCTGTGAACTTCAGCTTTACTGGTTATCCAGAAGTCATCGTTGGCTGGAACGCTGGATATCACAGCTACCAGAACGCGACTGGCGTGTAATAGGGAGTAAATAAACATGGCAATTTCACGCGCACAACTATTGAAGGAATTACTCCCCGGCTTGAACGCTTTGTTCGGTCTGGAGTACGCCTCTTATGGCGAAGAGCATAAAGAATTATTTGAAGTGGAAACTTCAGAGCGTTCTTTTGAAGAAGAGACCAAGCTGTCGGGCTTTAACGCGGCTCCGGTGAAAAACGAAGGTCAAGCGATTGCGTACGATAACGCGCAAGAAGCATGGACTGCTCGTTACAACCACGAGACCATCGCGTTGGGCTTTTCGATCACTGAAGAAGCGATTGAAGACAACTTGTACGACTCGCTTTCCAAGCGTTATACGAAGGCTTTGGCCCGCGCTATGGCGTATACGAAGCAAGTCAAAGCTGCTGCTATCATCAACAACGGCTTTAACAGCCAGTATGTTGGCGGTGACGGACAACCCTTGTTCTCGACTGTCCACCCGTTAGTTTCTGGCGGTACGAACAGCAACACGTTCTCGACCTCACCTGACCTCAACGAAACCTCGCTGGAAGCGGCGACGATTCAGATTGCTGGCTGGACGGACGAGCGTGGGCTGTTGATCGCTGCGAAACCTCGTAAGCTTGTTGTCCCACCAAACCAAATGTTCGTTGCCAAGCGTCTGCTTGACACTGAGCTGCGTGTTGGCACCTCGGACAACGACATCAACGCTCTGAAGGCTATGGGAACGATTTCGGAAGGGTTCAAAGTGAACCACTTCTTGACTGACACCCACGGCTATTACATCCTGACGGACGTGCCAAACGGCCTGAAGATGTTCGAGCGTACTCCGTTGCAAAACTCAATGGATGGTGATTTCGATACCGGCAACGTACGGTATAAGAGCCGCGAGCGTTACAGCTTCGGCTGGTCTGATCCACTGGGCGCGTTCGGCGTAGCCTAAAATCAGGCACTTACGAAGGGGGATGGGGTAAAACTCATCCCCCTTTTCTTTTGTGTTGAACTAGTGTACATTACCTGTTACTAAGTTTCAGGAGGGTATATGGACATTTCAACTTTGCCAAGAACGCGAGAAGAAGCTAGACGAACTAATGCTAAGTATTATTTTACGGGGGAACCCTGTAAACACGGGCATATTGCGCCGCGAAAAACAAAAGGCGTTTGTCTTGAGTGCTTAAAGACGCACTGGAAAGAATCTGCCGCTAAACGAGAAGACTATTTTGCTGACTATAACCGTAAGCGTCATGTACGGGAAAAGAAGCATGAATGGTATTTAAAAAATAAAGATAAAGTTATTGAGGCGGCTAATATTCGCCCTGCCGAAATTAAACGAATTTACCGTAATACATGGAAAGAAAATAACCTTGTAAAAATACGGGCTGACGCAAAAGCTCGTAGACGTAAGCATAGACAGGCTACTCCGGGCTGGTTAACCCGAGCGGAACGAACCGAAATACGGCAGATTTATCAAATTGCTATTACCCTTAGCAAAAGCACGAATACGCAGTATGTAGTCGACCATATCATTCCTCTGCGGTCGGAGGAAGTCTGCGGCTTGCATGTCCCTTGGAACCTACGGGTCATCACTAGGGAGGAGAATTTAATTAAATCGAATAAAATTTTGTAAGAGGGCTTTACAGCCCCCCATTTCTTGTGTATAAAGGGTTTAACTAGGGTCAAAGCCGTACCAACCATTCCTAGATGGACGTTGCACAGATGGTATGGCTACTTGTGCATAAAGGAGTAAATAATGAGCATTCAAACATTTTTAGGCCCGATTTTGTCGGGCACTCAAAAAAATACCAATCCAATAGCGGTTACGTCTGCTACCCCAAGCGCGAGCTTTTTGTCTGTTACCGGAACGGGTCAAAGCTACCGTAACACTGGCGTGGGCGATGCGCTCCAATTTTTTACGGTTCCACAATCGACTTTAACCAGTATTGCTGCGGCTTCGTTCCCCAGCACTTTCATTCCCTACTACACCGTCAACGGCGTGAACTATCCGATCTGTATCCCAGCGGGTTCATACATTGACAACGTTGACTTGAACATCACTACGGCTCCTACCTTCAGCGGTAGCCCAACCAGCTTGGCGGTTAACGTCCAGTTAGTCGGTGCCCCCGGATCCACCTACGCTTCGGCTCAGACGATTGCTACGGCGACCTTGACTGCGGCTTCGTTGCCCGGCATTGGAACCTACGCGATGGCGAACTCTGGTTCGACCGCTTCGGCTACGGCTCCTTTGGTCGCTACTTCGAGCGCGACTCCGTTGGCAATGTTGTTGAATACCGGCCCGACTGACTCTATTGTCCAATTGAGCTTGGCGTTTACTGGCGGTACGACTCCTGCAATTACTGCTGGTGCGTTCGGTCTTGCGATCAGCTATGTTGTACGTAGCCCAGACGGTTCGTGGTATCCGGTTACCCCGCCGAATCCATTAACCACCCCAACCCCGAATACCTATTAATAGGGAGTAGTACATGACTACTCAAACAGATGTTAAATCCGTACAAGCTAATAGCAGCGGATTATTGGGCATCGGTGGCGCGAATCCTACTCTTGGGGTTCGCGTCAAGGGTATTTACTGGAACGGTACTACGGCAGGTACACTGACGTTTGATGATGGTAGCTCAACTGGCACAGCTAGAATTACTCTGTCTGTTCCAAACGGCACTGCATACTTACTTCTCCCCGGGGAAGGTGTGCGATTCACCAACGATGTGTACCTGACTTTTACCACTGCGGTAGGTTACGCGACTGTATTTTACGGTTAAGGCGGAATTATCATGGTTGATAAACATGATGTGATTAAAAACGGGCTAGATGTAGTGTCAGGTGTACTTGCTTTTAGCGCGGCAGCTAATGTATTTGATCCAATTTTGACCTTTTTTGCCAGTATTCTGTCGATTATATGGCTCTCATTACGCATTTGGGATCATAAGTCGATCAGAAAACTGACTGGGAGAGTCGGATGACTGATACTAGATGGATTAGTAAAGCAATTAAGCACCCCGGTGCATTGCATAAACAGTTAAAAGTGCCCGCTGGACAAAAAATTCCAGCTAAAAAGCTTGCTTCAGCGGCTAAAAAGCCGGGAAAAGTCGGTCAAAGGGCGCGTTTAGCACAAACTTTAGGCAAAATGAGTCATGCCAAGCGTAAGTAAGCGTCAACACCGCTTAATGGAAGCCGTAGCCCACAATCCGGGCTTCGCTAAAAAGGTTGGTATACCTCAAAAAGTTGGAAAGCATTTTCACGAGGCAGATATGAAAGGCAAAAAGCGGTTTAGCGAAGGTGGATCGGCTAATGAAACCGATAATGAGCGAGAAATGAAGGCTGAATTAGCTGCGGCTAGGATAGCTCACAAGACTCCCCCTCCTCCCCCTCCTAAGCCAGACCCAAATAATCCTACTGGTTACAAAGGAATGATCCCTTACAAAAAAGGTGGAAAAGTTATGAAAGAATCGAAAGCAATGGCGCAAGCCGAAATGAAGGCTTTGAAGCGCGGTCATGCGCCTAAGAGCGTTATGGAACACGAAAAGAAGGAGCATAAAGAAATGGGCTACAAGAAAGGTGGGCACGTTAAACACAAGCCAAAACACCACGAGAAGCACATGAAGCGCGGTGGCGTTAGTGCTCGTATGAAGAAACCTGCCGTACCCCCTGCTGCTTTGGCAGCTATGATGGGTGGTGCGGGCGCGGGCATGGGCGCAGGTGCTGGCCCAGATATGGCAGGTGCTTCGGCTCCTCCGATGGGTGTGGCTCCCGGCATGAAAAAAGGCGGTCACGTTCACGTATCTCATCATCACCACTATGCCCGTGGAGGCCATGTGAAACATCACGCGAAAGGCGGTATGACCGCTATGAAAGGTAAGGAATTTACCAAAGACCGCAAGGGTACTGAAAAAATTATTGGCGGCGGTAGCGACAAATCTAAGCATGGCGATGGTCATGTTAAGAAAGGACATACCAAAGCCAAAATGGTTAAAATGGCTTCCGGTGGACACGTTGGGTCACACAAGCATCGTCGAGCCGATGGTATTGCTGTGAAGGGTCATACTTCTTGTAAAATGCGGTAAGTGATTTATGAAAGTAATTCCTAAAGCATTGCTGAAGAAGCACGCCAAAGTCAAAAGGATGCCGAAGTCCAATAAACGGATGAAGCGTCATTTTGACGATGGTGGTGATGTAGAAGCCTCATTACCTAACTTCGATCCTAGTCAAATTGATAATCCTGCGCCTACTCTTGGCCCAGTCAATTACGACAATCTATCGTTCGGTAAAGCCTTCGCCCTTGCACGCAAAATGGGAGACAAGACTTTCAAATGGCGTGGTGGTTCTTACGGTACTCAGTTAGCCCAACCGGGCCAAGCTAAGTCTCCGTCTGTTGCTGCGGCTGATAGAGCGATTGCACACCAAGGCGCTGCTGCGGCTATGGACATCCCTGAAGTAACAAGTACAGTGCGTCGATCTGGCCCACAAGACTTGACTGCAAGAGACATTTCCGGTCGTTATATAGACCCTGACTTCCAGAACTATGTAGAACGCCGTGCGGGTAACCCTAACCCCCGTCAATTTACGGACGCTGACCGACAGGCTTTAATGGCTATGGGTCAACAGGCTTTAGCGAATCAAATTAAAGCACAGAACCGTTCGTATACTGATGCAGATAGACAGGCTTTAATTCTTCAAGCTATCCAAAATGCCAAAAATACACCACGGCAACAACCGGGGTATATGTATGGTTCACCTAATATGAAAAAAGGTGGTAAGGTTGGTAAGAAGGTCGCCAAGTATGCCAAAGGCGGGCATATTGGGTCTAAACGTGGAGATGGTTTAGCTCAAAAGGGCAAAACCAAAGGTCGAGTTCGTTAATTTTTTTGTAGGAGATTGAAATGAAACATCATCATGTTAAGCATCATGCGAAGGGCGGTCACGTTCATCACCCCAAGCATCACGAGCCAAAACATCATCATGAGCATATGACTGCTCACGTGCATCATCACAAACACGGTGGTCACGTTGAAAGTCACGTAGCTCATCATGAGCATGTTCGTAAACACTATCACGGTAAATAAACCATGATGGCTTCGCGGGGAATGGGCGCTATTAATCCTAAGAAAGTAATTAGGAAAGATGCGCTCGTCCCCACGAAAGTGTTTTGCGAAGGTGGAATGGCTAAAGGTGGCAAGACTGAAGCTTGGACTCGCAAGGAGGGCAAAAACCCTAATGGCGGGCTTAATGCTAAGGGTAGAGCAAGCTATAACCGTGCTCACGGTGCTCACTTAAAAGCCCCGCAACCAGAAGGCGGCAAGCGTAGGAATTCATTCTGTCGAAGAATGAAAGGGATGAGAAAGAAGCTTACGAGTGCCAAAACTGCACGTGATCCAAATAGTCGGATTAATAAATCGCTTAGAGCGTGGAACTGCTAATGACAACTTCGGCGTTAGGTCAGACAACCGGTACTACGTCGTTTCTTCCTGATGTCAATGAGATCATCGAAGAGGCGTTTGAACGGTGCGGAGCAGAGTTACGCTCCGGATACGACTTCCGTACGGCGGTTCGTAGTCTTAATCTTTTGCTTATGGAGTGGGCGAATCGGGGCATTAATCTCTGGACTTTAGACTCATCTGGACTGATTACGTTAACCCCGGGTACCGCCACTTATAACCTGCCTTTGGATACGGTGGATCTTTTAGATCACGTTATTCGCACAGGGTCGGGTACTACTCAGCAAGACATTAACATCACGCGCATTTCCAGTTCTACTTACTGGATGATTCCTAACAAAAACGCGACAGGCCGACCCATTCAGGTTTGGATTAATCGCCTGAGTGGGCAAACTAATTCACAGACAGGCAACGTAGCGTACCCAACCATCACAGTTTGGCCTACGCCGGATAGCTCAACCACGTATACTTTTGCGTATACACGCCTACGTCGTATGCAAGATGCAGGGACTGGTATCAATGCGGAAGATGTTCCGTTTCGCATGTGGCCCGCATTAATTTCTGGCTTGGCGTACTACTTGTCTATGAAAATTCCCAAAGCGGCTGAACGAACTGCGGTTCTTAAGTCGATGTATGAAGAAGATTGGATGCGAGCTTCGGAAGAAGACCGGGAGAAGGCGGCAGTTAGATTTGTGCCACGAGAGATGTTTATAGGATATAGGTGATACCGTGCCTAGTCGTTTTGCATCAGGCAAAAATGCGATTGCTGAGTGTGATCGGTGTGGGTTTCGGTACAAGCTGACTCAACTGAAAAACTTGGTTATCAAGACCAAGAACGTGACAATCAAGGTTTGCCCTGAGTGCTGGGAACCGGATCAACCGCAGTTATCGCTTGGCCTATATCCAGTTAACGACCCGCAAGCTGTACGAGAGCCGCGTCCTGACGTGAGTTACTATACTGCTACAGGTGTGATAGGCGGTGATGGCGGTAGTCGGGTTATACAATGGGGCTGGAACCCTGTAGGATATAACACGTCTTTGTTTACAAGTACGATGAATGGTTCAGGTGCCTCGAATGTTAACGATACCCCTCGCGGTGTATCTAATGATTTGGTAGGCTACGGTGTGGTTGGTAAAGTTACGGTAGTGATTTCGTAGGAGATTAAGATGGCTAAGAAAGGTATCGCGGAAGCGGTTCATGCTCACGAGAAGCACATGCACCCGGGTAAAAAGCTCACTAAGCTTGCCGGTGGCGGCGTTACTGGTGAAGCGATGAAGAAGTACGGACGTAATCTCGCCCGTGCGATGTATCAGCGTGGGAACGCAAGGGGAAAATAAATGACTAACAAATGGCGTGATTTTGAGTACTTCGACGCTGACGAGCCGAATCCAATCGGTAAGTACAAGCAGCCGATGCAGAATCCTCGGTTTACCAAAGGTTCAGGCTATCCGGAAGACGATATTGGTTTGACCGGAACCAAGACCTATGGTCGCTATATTAAACCGTTTGGTAAGAAGAAAAACCAAATGGAAATCCGTGGTTGCAAAAATACGACTCGCGGCAAAAAGTTTTACTTGGACGACATGGATCGTGATCCAGTGCAAACTAACGGTCGTATCCCAGTGGACGATGGGCATAACTAATGGCGATTACTTACACAGCAGGGGTTAACTCACCGTCTAACCTTTGGCAGATGGTGCAGGACTATACGGAGAACGTGGAAACCACGTTTGTCACCTATATCCCCACGTTTGTCCAAATTGCGGAAGAGCGGGTTAATAACACCGTTCAGATACCCTCGCTGCGTAAGAATGTCACCGGAACCTTATCGGCGGGGAACCCCTACCTCGCCATGCCTACTGACTGGACTGCATCCTTCTCCTTAGCCATCAATCAGACGGATACTAACGGGAATACCTACCAAACCTTTTTGCTAAACAAAGATGTGGAATACATGCGGTCGGCATTCCCCTACCCAAGCCCAGTTCAGTATTACGGCCCCCCTACCCACTATGCCCAGTTTGATACGTCAAACTTCATTCTCGGGCCTACCCCTGACCAGAACTATGTAGCAGAACTACATTACTATGCCTACCCAACATCTATTGTTACGGCGGGTTCATCTTGGTTAGGGACTTATGCGTCTAACACCTTGTTATATGGGACTTTGCGTGAAGCCTACCTGTATATGAAAGGTGAGGCAGATATGGTTAAATACTACGAAGATAAATACCAAGAGGGTATTGCGATGCTCAAAGGTCTTGTGGAAGGCAAAGATCGTCGTGATGCTTACCGTAGCGGTCAAATTAGAGTGGATGTACCATGAGTTTACAAGCATCTGGCAGTTCGTTTGTTGGCAATGTCGCGGTCTATACGACAGATCATCGCGGCTTTAATGCAGAAGAAATGGCTAATATGACGGTCGATAAGATTATTTTTATCGGTCAGAACAGTCATCCTGCTATAATTGAACAAGCTAAGGCATTTAAAGAGCATATCCGGCAAGCGTTGGTCGCCGCATTTACAGAAGCCCAACAGGAAGAACGTAAAACAATTTGCGCCCAATTAGACCTACAAGGTCAATCGGGTCTTGCTGATATCATTAGGAGACTGTAATGGCTGGCATTACTCAAGCAATGTCGACTAGCTTTAAGGTGGAACTCCTTGAGGCTTATCATAACTTTTCAACTGTTAACCCATCACGTTCTGCATCAACTGCGGATACGTTCAAGATCGCGCTTTTCAAAGGCACGGTGACGGGTACATACGACGCGACGACTACTAACTATTCCAATATGACGGGTAACTCGGATGAAACTTCGGGTACTGGTTATACGGCTGGTGGTAACACGCTGACGATTAGTAACGCTCCTACTTCGGGTGCGTCACCGGCTACGACTGCATGGTTAAGCTTTAGCAACACCACTTGGTCTACGGCTACGATCTCTTCGTCGGGCGCGATGATCTACAATAGTTCTCAGGGTAACCGTAGCGTTTGCGTGTTGAACTTCGGTTCGATCATTTCGTCTACGGCTGGTAACTTTACGATCCAGTTCCCCACCGCCGCTGCGAGTACCGCGATTATCCAAATTCAATAAGGGTAGTTAAATGGCCCTTGTATTTGCGGATCGCGTACAAGAAACGTCTACCACCACAGGAACGGGGACGTTTTCCCTGCTGGGTGCTTCAGTAGGCTATCAATCGTTTGCCAGCGGTGTTGGCGACGGTAATACCTGCTATTACTGTATTGCTGGGCAGTCAACTAGCACTGACCCTAGTGAATGGGAAGTAGGTCTTGGAACATTTACGGCAAGTGGTGATCTACTTGCTCGTAACACCATATTAGCGTCTAGCAACTCCGGGTCTGCGGTTAACTTTAGTGCGGGTACTAAGAACGTCTTCGTGACGTTCCCCGCATTGTGGGCGCAAGATACTTATAACGGAACCTTTGGAAACCTTTCTTCTAGTGGAACGGTTAGCGGCACGGGCTTTACTAACTACTTTGCTTCTCCCCCAGCCATAGGTTCTTCGACTCCTAATACGGGTTCTTTTACCACTTTGTCGGCCTCTTCTACCGTTAGCGGTTCAGGATTTGCCACATACCTTGCTTCGCCTCCTACGATAGGTAACACAACCCCTAATACAATCAATGGCACGTATATCTCTGCTATTGGGCCGATTTCAGCCACACGCAACACGGGTGCGTTCTCGTTCGGAACTTTAGGCTATTCCGATACACAAGTATTCTCATCGTTTACATCATCGGTAAACAACTACAACCAGATGGTTTTGCAAAATACCAATTCTGGTAATAGCGCTTCGACTAACTTCAACGTCTCTAACGACCAAGCTACCGCAAGTACATACTTCGGCGAGTTTGGTATGAACTCCTCCACATACAGTGGAACGGGGGCTTTTGGCACCCCCGGAATGGTTTATTTGGCTTCAGCTTCAACCGATCTTGCTATCGGTACATACGGTGCTGGTGCGATCCACTTTGTAGTTAACTCTGGCGCTACTGACGCTGCTACGATTAGTTCAGCGGGATTATTTACTATTCCGACCTTAGCTACTGGCCTGACTGGATATCTGTACGGCAACGGAGCGACTGCGGTCACAGCTTCAACTACTATTCCGGGTTCAGCTATCAGCGGAAACATTAGCGGATCGGCTGGCTCTGTAGCCAACTCACTTACTATAAACAGTAGCGGAACAGGCGCTACGTCCCCAGCTACATTCAACGGCGCATCTGCGGTAACCATTTCGTACAACACTGTTGGAGCGCCTTCGACTACCGGAACAAATGCTACTGGTACGTGGAACATATCCATTAGCGGAAACGCTGCTACGGCTACGACCGCCACATCTGCTACAAGCGCTACCACGGCGACTACGGCAACCAATGCTACTAACATAGCGGTTACAGGCGGCGTAGCTACTAACTCCTCTTTCTATCCTGTATTTGTTAACGGAAGTTCTACCGGTAACTTTGGCGCTAACTCTACGTCTGCTTTTAACTTTAACCCTTCTACAGGAACCATAGGCGCTACTGCGGTTCACGTTACTAACGGTTTAGTATCAGACGGTTCTTATACTGGGTCATACACAGACGGTATTGTCGTTGACTACGCTACTGGTAATGGACGAATTTCTGCTGGTGCGGCTGACACTATCACGCTATATACAGGCGGCGTAGCTAACACCCAGATGGCGCAGTTCTCCACGACGGGTATGAATAGTACTGCTGTCGGAGCTACAACGGCATCAACAGGCGCATTTACTACTTTGTCTGCGTCCAGTACAGTTACATTCTCTGGCGGCACTGCGAACGGCGTAGCCTATCTTAACGGGTCTAAAGTTTTAACCACTGGGTCTAGCATGACCTTTGACGGGACTAACTTTAGCTCGCAGATAAAGGCATACAAGGAATACGTCACTGCCAATACTTCGGTTGCTACAACCTATACGGTGGACTTATCCACAGCTAACGTCTTTGCTTTAACCCTTACGGGAAACACTACATTTACATTCTCCAACCCTGCTTCGTCTGGTATATCATCGGCGTTCACTTTGATTATCACTCAGGATGCGACAGGAAGCCGCACTGCAACATGGCCCGCGTCAGTCAAGTGGCCTAACGGCTCAACCCCAGTATTATCTACTGGCGCAAGTAAAACAGATATTTTAAACTTCATCACCACGAACGGTGGTACGACCTATTACGGTTCATTGTCACTCGCCAATATGTAATGGAGGAAACATGGCGCTAAATAAAATTGATGGTATCTGTCTATATACTGGAATTACTTGGGAAAGCCCCGCTGACTATCCAGTAGAATTTGACTGCTTACAATACTTCAAAGACAACGGGATTGTTGATTTTCAACATCTGAATTATCATGTGGATCATCAAGCCGAATGCCTAGCGTCACTACGCAATTGGGATTATAAAGATGGTCAACACCCTGAAATTCAGGCGTTTCCGTTTGTCATTTATACCGAATGCGACTATACAACGCCGATGCACACTTGGCCTAAAGTATTAGTCTACGGTGCCGATGCAATTAAAGCAGCAGGGCTTCCTGATCTTTATAAATTAGGTCGGTAAATGGTTCCTCCCCCGCTTAACCATACTAGCTTTACTGGCGCTGCCGCTAGCGGTAGCGTTACGTTTAATTCCCCCGGTACATTCACTGTGCCTACAGGTATCTATAGTCTTTCCGTGACTGGAGTAGGCGGTACGGGGAATCCCGGTAATTCAGGCAATCCGGGCACAGCGGGTAACGCAGGTAATGCCGGAACTAACGGTGTGGCTGGCCCCGGTGGTAGCGCGGGTGCGGCTGGTAATGCCGGTACTACAGGTAACGCGGGCAATTCTGGAAACAACGGCGTAGGCGGCCCCGGTGGTAGTGCTGGATCGGCAGGTAATGCTGGTGGCATAGGTGGTTCTGGCAATCCCGGAAACAATGGTACTGGTGGTGCGGGCGGTAACGCTGGTGCTGCGGGAAATTCGGGTGGTACGGGTAACGCAGGAAACCCCGGAAACAATGGTAACGGTGGCGCAGGCGGTAGTGCAGGTTCGGCTGGTAATCCCGGTAATGCTGGTAATGCTGGTAACCCCGGCGGTTCGGGTGGTGGAGGTGGCGGCGGTGGCGCTGACGGAACAGGTACAAACTCTCCTGCTACGGTTGCTAACGCTGGTACAAATAACGTAGGCGCTACTAACGGCACTGCGGGAACTTCTAATAACAGTACAAACTTATCAGGTACTCCGGGTAATGCTGGAGGTAACGGTAATGCTGGTTCTGCCGGTGCTTCAGGTACTGGAGCCACTTCTGGTGGCGCAGGGTCTCCCGGAAACGCCGGTGCTGCGGGCACCTCTGGTAATACTGGAAACGCTGGTACTGGAGCTACAGGCGGCGGTGCAGGTTCTCCGGGTAATGCTGGTGCCAATGGTAATTCCGGTAATACAGGTAGTAACGGAACAGGCGCTACATCTGGTGGTGCAGCTCCCACTTCATGGTCGGGGCAAAACGGCGCTTCTGGTAATGCGGGCACTTCTGGCTCGGCTGGTACAGGAGCTACACCCGGCGGTGCTGCTCCAACTTCATGGACAGGTCAAAATGGTACTGCTGGTACAGCAGGTACTGGCGGGTCAAACGGCACAGCGGGTAATGCAGGATCTTCTGGTAATGCCTCGTCGTTCGGGAGTTTTGTAACCTTCCCCGGTGGGTCTGGCGGTAATGGTGGTTCAGCCGGTACTTTCGTAGCTGGTGCTGCTGGCTCTGCCGGTAATGCTGGTACTCAAGGTAACGCAGGTAATGCCGGAACTAATGGCGCTGCTGGCCCGGGCGGTACTGCTGGCTCTGCTGGTAACGCTGGCGGTATTGGTAATGCAGGTAATCCGGGAAATAATGGTGTAGGCGGTACTGGGGGAAATAGAGGGTTAGCAGGTAATTCGGGCGCTACAGGAAACTCTGGCAATCCGGGAAATAACGGTAACGGAGGCGCAGGTGGTAACGCTGGTGCTGCGGGAAATTCGGGTGCTACAGGAAACTCTGGTAATCCGGGAAATAACGGTACAGGTGGTAATGCGGGCGCTGCGGGTTCAGGCGGCGGTGGCGGTGGCCCCGGACTTAACGGAGGTCTTAGCGGTTTAGCTAACGGCGGCGCTGGCGGTTCTACTGGTGGTAACTCGGGTTCTCAAGGCAACGTGCCTGTTGCTCCTCAAAACACTGCTGTAGGCGGCGCTGGCGGTACTGGAGGTTCAGCGGCATTTGGAACCGGAGGAAATGGCGGTAGAGGTCACGCTGGTAGCGTAGCTGGTTCAAACCCCGGTGGTGGCGGTGGAGGCGGCGGTGGTCGATCCCCCGGAGGTGGTAGTGGTGGTTCTGGTAACGCCGGTGCTGCGGGCACCTCTGGTAATACTGGAGCTGCTGGTACTGGAGCTACTTCTGGAGGAGCTGGCTCACCCGGAAACGCCGGTGCTGCGGGCACCTCTGGTAATACTGGAGCTGCTGGTACTGGAGCTACTTCTGGAGGAGCTGGCTCACCCGGAAACCCCGGGGCTAACGGCACTGCTGGTAATACTGGAAATGCTGGCACTGGGGCTACTGCGGGCGGCGCTGCTCCTAATACTTGGACAGGCCAGAATGGTACAGCGGGTACTGCTGGCAACTCCGGTTCTGCTGGCACAGGCGCAACATCCGGTAACCCCGGCACTGCTAACAATGGTGGCTCTGGGAGTGCAGGATCTGCGGGAACTCCTACTACTTCGCCAAACGTATTAGTGTATCCTTACCAACAAATTGCTGTTACCGTTGGAACCGGTTCAGCTTCAGGTAGTGTCACTGTTTCGTGGTCTATTTAATCAACCAAAAAGGGAAATCATGTTTCGCTCAGTCCTTAAAAATGACGAGATCGAGTTCTTTTGCGCTGAAGAAGATTATGGGTTAATACCGGCACCTTACGCCGCCAAGAAAAACATACCAGATTGGTTTAAGGCTTTACCGCCTAAATTAGGAAATAAAGGGTTTCAAACATCTACTGTAAAACGGTGTATGCCGTTTCTGGATGCGTTGAGTGTCGGATACATAATCCCCCTCGCCGCAGATGTCCATTTTGTGGTAAATGCGGATTTATCTGGTGTTGACTATAAATGGAATTTTACAAAGCCGATGATTGAAAATCATGGGATGCAGCAGATATCTTCGGATAAATCTCCTAGCCCATTAATTCCGAGGCCCCCAATGAAGTTTATGAACTACTGGATGATTAAAACTCCTCCAGAATACTCATTGCTTTTTATGCCCCCACTGAATCGGATTGAACCAAGATTCATGTGTATGTCTGGTTTGGTTGATGCGCCATACTACCAATATGAGTATGTCAACTTCCCATTCGTGTTTAATAAGCCTAATTTTACAGGCATTATTGAAGCTGGCACGCCTCTAGTGCAGGTTATACCGATTAGAAAAGATTCGCTTTTGCAGACCAGCAAAGTTAGACAAGCTACTGAAGAAGACGTAAAGAAAACACATTGGATTAGACGAATCGTAAATCACGTACACGAGTCTGTGTATCGCAACAAAATTCATAGGAAAATGTAATGTCAAATTATCAATTCGCTCCGGCTGTCCCTAACGATGCAGAGAATCATGCTTTCGTTACTTGGAGTAATGGGTTCTCAGATGAGGAACTTATAGCTATCGAAAACTATTGCGATAAAAACTTAGAAGTATCAGAAGGGACTGTAGGGTTTAATAACCTAGATTCTCAGATTCGTAAGTCTAAAATAGGTTGGATTAAATACAATCCAGAAACTAGCTGGTTCTATGACCAGATGGCTTTTATTGCTCGTAAGCTAAACTCTCAATTCTATAAGTTTGATTTGTACGGTTTTGTTGAAGATTTCCAATACACCGTTTATGATGGCACTGAGGACGGTTATTATGATTGGCATATTGACATGGGGACAAATTCGACCGTTACTCGCAAATTCAGTTTAATCCTCCAGTTAACAGACCCGTCTGAATACGAAGGCGGCGATCTGCAAATTATGAACGGTAATCAAATTCAGACTGTGGATAAGTGCAGGGGATTTGTAGTTGGGTTTCCCGGTTATGTATTACATAAGGTTACCCCCGTGACTAAAGGCATCAGAAAGACTATAGTAATCTGGGTCGCAGGGCCGCCATTTAGGTAAGGAAAATGCTTGGTTTAAACGCAATATCGGGAGCGCCAATATCGGCCTTAGCAGGGTCTGGTAATGCTACAGCTACCGTTTCTGCGGTTTTTGCCACCGGTGCGGTCAGTTCCGTATCCGAAGTAACTGAAGCCTATTTCACCGTATCTGCCGTAAGCGGCACTGGATTTATTGGGTTACCTACTGAAGCCGTAACGGAAGTTGTTCCTGTTACCGGTCTTGCCGCTACTGGTGTGGTGCAATCGGTTGCAGTCGAAGTAGATATAAGTGTATCTGTATCTGGGGTACATGGTACGGGGGCTGTTCAATCCGTAACCAGCACGGGCGACGCTAATATATTTACCACGGCAGTATCAGCTACTGGCGCAGTAAGTTCTGTAACCCCATCCGTAGCCGAGACTATTACCGTAAGCTTTGTAAACGGCATAGGCGTTGTCGGTACTGTTTCGGTAGGTATTAGTGCAAACGTCCCTGTTACGGCTGTCTCGGGCACGGGGGTTCTCCAGTCTGTAACCCCATCGGCTGCGGCTAATGAATCCGTTTTTGGGGTTTTTGCTACGGGCGCAGTCACTTCGGTATCAGAATCGGCTGATGCTAAATTTATCCTTACAGGGGTATCTGCTACTGGCGCAGTCACTTCGGTCACGACTACATCCACGGTAAATGAGCTTGTTTCTGCGGTCTCCGGAACCGGCGTGGTTCAGTCCGTATCGCCATCTGCTGCGGTCAACTTTACGGTATCTGGAGTATCTTCTACTGGCGCGGTTGGCACGGTTACTGAGAGCGCTTCTGCTAACTTCACCCTAACGGCAGTGGCTGGAACGGGAGTCGTTAATTCGGTTACCCCAAGTGTAAGCTCTACCGTCAATGTTACCGCAGTGTCTGGGGCGGGCGCAGTTAAGTCTGTTGTGGCTTCTGGCGCTGCTAATGCGTTCCCAGTAGCGGTATACACGAAAGGAGTTGTGACAAATGTACTGATTTGGGGTAGTATTACTCCAGTCGAGAACCCCAATTGGGTTCCTGTGAACGACTCTCAAACGCCCGGTTGGACACCTGTAAGTGATAGTCAGGCTGCTAACTGGACGCAAATAACAGAATCGCAGACGCCTTCTTGGTCGCCTGTATCAGATACACAGAACCCGAATTGGACGCAGATGGCTGCGTAAGGAATGAATAATGTCAAGTACCTACTCGACAAACTTAGGAACTAACCTGATGGCTACCGGAGACCAATCCGGTACTTGGGGTAACACAACCAACTTTAACCTTGGTACGTTGATGGAACAGGCCATCTCGTCCTACGTGACCCAGCAGTTTAATAATGCTGACGTTACCCTAACTTTGGTTAACGGTTCCGATGCAGGTGGAAATACCACCCCGGGTACGATCTATACGGCGGGTACTGTGGCTGTGCCGGTATCTGCTCGAAACATGTATATTGAATGTCAGGGTACTTCGTCAGGCAACAACTTGATCGTGCCTACTAATACGAAGATTTATTATGTCTATAACAACATTAGTTCAGGTGGTGGCACAATCACTGTTAAGACAGCTTCCGGTACGGGGGTTGCTATCCCTGTTGGACAACGTGACTGCTTGGTTTGTAATGGTACTAATGTCGTTCAAGCGGCTAATTATTTTTCTACGCTTACTTCCCCAAGCGTGGCTATTACTGGCGGTACAATTGATGGTACTCCTGTGGGTAGTACGACTGCATCTACAGTCCGTGGTACAACGATTACTGCAACCTCTCAATTCACCGGGCCGGGAACGGGATTAACTGGAACGGCTTCTGCGCTATCAATCGGCGGTAATGCGGCTACGGTTACGAATGGAGTGTATACCTCTGGGTCTTACTCTAACCCGTCTTGGATTACTTCGATCTTAGGTTCGATTGTAAGTGGCGCGGTTGCTTCCGCAACTTCAGCTAGCACGGCTACTACGGCTACTAACTTGTCGGGCGGTTCTGTGGCTGCTACCACAATCACTGCAAGCGGCTCTACGGTATTGGGCAGTGCTACAGGTGGGTCACAAGGCGCTGGAACGCTTAACGCTACTGGGGTATTTGTAAACGGCGTAGCCGTTGGTACGGGCAGTGGATCGGTGACTTCAGTTAGTGGTACAGGTACGGTTAGTGGTCTGACGCTTACTGGAACAGTTACGACTTCTGGTAGCTTGACGCTCGGCGGTACGCTATCTTTAACATCTGGTCAAGTAACGACTGCTTTAGGATATACTCCTCCCACACCAACTGGTACAGGTGCTTCAGGCACTTGGGGTATTAATATTTCTGGTAACGCTGGCACGGTTACTAACGGCGTTTACACTTCGGGGTCTTACTCTAACCCATCTTGGATTACGTCAATCTCTGGGTCAATCGTAAGTGGCAACATTTCTGGCAATGCAGCAAACATTACTGGAACGTACAGCGGGTCAATATCTTCGTCTCAAGTTACAACGGCTTTAGGATACACCCCCTACAGCAATGCGAACCCAAGCGGATACATCACTTCGTCGGGCAGTATTACTGGTACTGCGTCAAATATCACTGCATACACGATCAACCAAAACTTGGGTACCGGTAACTCCCCTACGTTTTCTGGTTTAACTTACAATGGAGGCGGCGCTTTCCCGCACTACGCAAGTAGTACTTATTCTAGCGGTGCTATTACTGTTCAATCAGGTGGTTCTCCGTCTGGCGGTTCTTCTGGCGATATTTACTTCATTTATTAAGAGCTGACATGGCTTCGATTAACGTAAATGTAAGTGGTACGTATAAGGCGCTTAAAAGCGTCTACGTCAATATTTCTGGGTCTTGGACTCCAGTAAAACAAGTCTGGGTCAACGTGTCTGGGACTTGGCAAAAAGTATTTAATTCATTTAGCCCTGTAACTAATACGTATACCTCTGGATCGGGTACAGAAACTGTGCCATCAGGCGCAAGTCAAGTCGTTATCACCGTGTGGGGCGGTGGCGGTTCCGGTGCATTTAAGGCTTCTGGCTCAGGTGGCGGCGGTGGCGGTGGCGGTGGCTACACTACTCAAACTATTTCAGTGACTGGAATTAGCTCGTTCTCGTATTCGGTTGGTAGCGGTGGTGCTAGTGTAACTACGGGTAACGGAGCTTCAGGTACAGCATCTACAGTATCTGGCGGCGCTGGTGCAGTATCTTTAACCGCAAATGGCGGTGGCCCCGGATTGACTACCCCTGCTGGCGGTGCTGGCGGTAGCTATAGTGGGACTGGATCAGGGACTAATGGTTCTGCGGGTACGGCAGGTTCTGCTAATAATGGTGGTAATGGTGGCGCATCTCCGAATGGTGGTGCTACTGCTGTTTACAACACAGGGTATGAGGATGGTAATGCTCCCGGCGGTGGCGGTACAGGCGGTAACGGCACTAACGATGGTCGTTCTGGTGCTGGTGCTAACGGGCAGATTAGCTTTGCTTATACATAAGAAGTTTTTTCAACGTAGGAGTAAATGATGGAAATAACGCTCAAACTTAGTCTGGACATGGTAAACACAGTGCTCAACTCACTAGCTGAAGTGCCCTACAAGTTCTCGGGTGCAGTAATTACGGAAATTCAGTTGCAAGCTGCGGGGCAGGTAAATCCCCCCAAAGCGCCGCCACCGGCTCCGGAACCTGCTCCGGAACCTGCTCCTACTGAAACCCCTGCTGCTTAAGGAGATTATTATGATTAGTTTCGAATTAGGTTTCATTGCTGGCGTTGCTGCTTACTTTGCTTATGACTACTTCACTTATAAACCTGAAAAAGTTGCTGAAGTGAAAGAAGAAGTAGCTAAGGTTGAGGCTGAAGTTAAGAAAGATATGTAATGGCTGGCCTCGACGATCTGACCAATCCTTTAAATCAAGCTGAAGGTACGCTTAAAGCTGCCCGTGGCGTTTTAAAAGAAGGCAAAGGTCTTATCAAAGACGTTGCCCAGACCGTCGAGGAAGTCAAACAATATCGGGAGAAAAAGGCTGACCAAAAAGCGATACAGGCTAACCTTACTAACAAAAAGGCTACAACCCGTATCGCTAAACGAGCGACCAACGCGGCAATCGCAGATCACGACGCAGCGGTGACTTCTGCTCAAGAACTTGCTAAACAGGTTCTGATCCAGAAAAAAGCCCAAGAGGAAGAAGCTGCAATGATCTGGGCGATGACGCAAGACGAGCGAGAAGCATACCTCGCCGCAAAGAAGGAACAGACCGAACGGGTCAGAGCCGAAAAACTCCGCATGATACGCGAAGCGGATGAAGCCCAAGCTCGGTTTGATTTGATAATGAACATTGTAATTGGCGTTGTTTTGTTTGTATTCTTGGCATTTGGTGGATGGGTAGCATTGGATTATTTTTTGGCGGGTAAAACGCCGTGGAGTAAATGATGGATTTGTCATTCTTAAAACAACTTGCCCCTACGGTTGCGTCTGCCCTCGGCGGGCCTTTGGCTGGTATGGCTGTGGAAGCTTTGGCTGGTAAGTTAGGCGTGCCCGCTGACGAGGCTCAGAAAGTATTGGACTCTGGCAAACTTAGCGGAGATCAAGTTGCTGCTCTGCAACAAGCCGAGTTAACACTCAAGGCTAAGGCTCAGGAATTAGGACTTGACTTTGCCAAATTAGAAAACGAAGATCGAGACTCTGCTCGCAAGATGCAGATTGCTAATCACTCTTGGATACCGCCCACAATGGCGATCATTGTCACTATTGGGTTCTTTGGGATTCTGTTTGCCTTGATGTCTGGTAAGGTTGTCAAGGGCGACGAAGTGATGATTATGCTCGGTTCTTTAGGGACTGCATGGACGGGAATTATTTCGTTCTATTTTGGTTCGTCTGCTTCTTCACAGAAGAAAGATGATTTGCTCCATAAGTCACAACCGGTCGAATAATGCCAATAGTCAAAATACCTTTCCAACCGGGAATTAACCGCGAAGTAACTAACTACGCGGGATCGGGCGGGTATTATGATTGCGACAAGATCAGGTTTCGTGCTGGCAATCCAGAGAAGATCGGTGGGTGGATCAACGCCTACTATCCCAACACCTTTTACGGTGTAGCCAGAAGCATCTGGAACTGGGAGACGAGTACGACCCTTAACCTGATTGCGATGGGTACAAACCAAAAGTACTACGTTAACTTCGGTGGAACTTATTACGATATCACCCCAGTAGCTGGAACGGCTACTCTAACGAACCCTTTTGCTACGACATCGGGCAGTACATTGGTAACTGTAACAGACCCAACTTCTGTAACGGTGGGCACTTGGGTAACCTATTCTGGCGCTACGGCTGTCGGTGGTTTGACGCTTAACGGGTCATACGAAGTCATTAGCATTGTATCTGGTGGGTATACGATCATTGCTGGGTCTAATGCAACTTCAACCGCAACAGGCGGTGGTACAGTCACTGCAAGCTATCAGATCAATGCTGGTAACGCTACCGTAGCGTCGTCGGGTTCTGGTTGGGGTGGCCCGGGTTGGGGTCAAGGCGGTTGGGGCGGCGTTAATTCAGGGGGGCAATTAGTCACGACTTATCTCCCCTTGCGTTTATGGTCTCAGGCAAACTTTGGCGATAACCTTGTTGCTGCGATCAGTGACGGGGCTATGTACTACTGGACTCCGACGTTCTCCAGTGGTGGCTTCTCGCCTATGGTTACGATCAATTCGGCTGCGGCATCTAACGTCAAAACGACCCAGACCGTGGTATCGGCGGTCACTTCTAGCACCACTTTTGTGGTGGCAAACTCTCAAGGCGTTGATTACGGCGCGGTCGTTGCGTTAGGCACAGGTGCTTCTGGCGGGTCGTCTATCCCTGCTGGCACGACGGTTTCGGCTTCGCCGTATTACACAGGATACACAACGGTCACAGTTAGCAATGCTGTCACGCTTGCAGCGGGCGATCCGGTCAACTTTAGCTACTCGGGCCAGACTGCTCCTACGCAAGTTAACCAAGTCATTGTCTCGTCCACGTATCAGTTTGTGATCGCGCTAGGCGCGACTCCGTACAATCCACAGACCTTTAGCCAGCCATTTAATCCTATGCTGGTGCGTTGGTCAGATCAGTCGATACCCTATGAATGGACTCCGGCTACGTATAACCAATCTGGTGAACAGACACTTGTTGCGGGTTCGTACATTGTAGGCGGTATCGCTACCCGCCAAGAGAACCTAATCTGGACTGACCGCGCCTTGTATTCAATGCAGTACGTCGGTGCGCCGTTCGTGTTTAGCTTCCAGTTGATGATGGACAATATCTCGATTGCCTCACCGTACGCAATGATTACGGTTAACGGTGTCACCTACTGGATGGGTACAGATAAGTTCTACATGTATAACGGTACGGTCACTCCGCTGCCTTGCTCTGTTCGTAAGTATGTGTTCTCGAACCTGAACCAAACCCAATCCTATCAAGTGGTATGTGGGCAGAACGAACAGTTCAACGAAGTGTGGTGGCTCTATCCGTCTTCACAAAGCTACGTGAACGATAGCTACGTCATTTATAACTATGCCGAAAACTCGTGGTACTACGGCACGATAAACCGCACGGCTTGGTTTAACTCCTCATTGCAATACAACCCGCTGGCTGTATTCAGTATCCAAACCTCTTACTTGAGTTCCGCGATTACGACGACTGGGGCTATTAATAGTATTCCGGTTATCAATGCGTTCTCCTACCCACAATCTGGCGTGGTTATTATTGGTTCTGAACAGTTAAGCTATACAGGCAATATCGGAACGGCGCTAACCGGAATCACTCGGGCGGTAAATAACACTACGGCGGTTACGCACTCTCAATATGCCAAAGTGTCTTTTGTTGCACCGAATCAAATTTTGTTCCATGAGTACGGTGTGGACGACGTATCAACGGGTACGGCGGTGCCTATCAATTCTTATCTACAGACTTCGGACTTTGATATCGGGCAGGGTGGAGATCACTTTGGCTACGTCTGGCGCATGTTGCCTGACTTTACGTTCGTGGGTTCTACTGCCAATACCCCAACTATATATCTCACATTAAATCCTCGCAATAACTCTGGCGTGCCATATTTGACTAGCACGGGTGGGGATGAGAATAATTCTGTAGCTCTGACGGATGGCACGGTGCTTAATACACAAGACGCTCCAACGCCGCCTAATCAAGCGACACCGGGGCTTAACTACACTTCATTCCCAAGAAATACTTATCCTGTTGAGCAATATACGGGTGCGATTTATACTCGCGTAAGAGGCCGCCAAATGGCGTACGTTATCTCTTCTAACTCAACTGGGGTTCAGTGGCAAATGGGTGCGATGCGGTTCGATATCAGACCTGACGGGAGACGGTAATGACCCAGTATTCCATTACCCCTACAGATAATACGTTAAGTCCGTCAAAGGCCCCGAATCTGCAAGTACCCCCTGCTACGTACGACCAGAAGCAACAAAACCATTTGACTAACCAGTTGAAGCTTTATTTTAACCAGTTGGACGCAAACAACAGCCAGCTTATTACGGATGCTTTGTCGTCTTCAGTTCTCCAATGGATCAGTACGGGTAACGGTTAATGGCACAGTATCAAAACATCGTAGCCGCTAAACTATGCCAAGCGCCAATCAGCACTTCGTATTCGACTATCTATACGGTTCCGGCCTTGACTCAAGGTTATGTCAAAGATATTGACATTGCAAACACAACGGCTAGCGCAGTAAGTGTTTATGTGCATTTAGTGGCGTACGGCTCTACTGCGGGTACTACGGACGGTAGCGCAAACGCATTATTCTATAACGTGTCTATCCCTGCTTATAGCACTCTGCAATGGACTGGGACTCAGCTTCTTAACCCTAACGATATGATTCAAGTTAAGGCTTCGGCTACAGGGCTTAATATCACCGTGTCGGGGGCACAAGCGACATGAGCATAAATCTTTATCCGTCTTCCAGCGCCTCTAACCCTTCTCAAGTTACTCCTAATAACGAGTCTATCTACGCCTTACCTCCGTACATGCAGGTATCAAGAGGGCTTGTTAGTGGGGCTTCGCTTGTTAACATCTACGGGTATCAAGGCGCTTTGCCTAATAGTGGTGGGGCTACTTTTTATCCAGTTTGGGAAAATGCCACGGCATACGCTTACCCCGGCTCTGCAATAACAATGTATTTGTGGAGTTCGTCTGGATCTGATACAGCGGTTCAAGTATTGGTCAGCGGACTAGATGCTAGCTACAATCTTCAATCAGAAACGGTCACTTTAAACGGCACGACTCACGTTGCTACAACAAATACTTACTTAAGAATCAATGGCTTAAGTATTACTGGGACTGTTAATGCGGTCGGTACTATTAACATCGGGCCTTCTTCTACTACGACTACCGTGCAATATGCAGAGATTACGGCTGGGTTCGGTAAAAGCCAGATGATGATTTATACTGTGCCTAACGGTTATACGTTCTATTTGACTAGATCAAATGCCTATTCAAGCTTAAACGGTAATACTGCGGGTAACTATTCTTATTATCGGGTTTGGACTCAAACCAATACTGGGCTAATACAAGTTTTACTTCAGGCACCCTTTACAGGCGCTTATGAGACCCTTCGGGTAGCCCCTAGAGCCTATCCGCAAAAAACAGATATTCAATGGCAGGTTGCAGGTAACCCTGCGTCAAGTACGTTCGAAGTTGGTATAGGTGTCGAAGGCATTCTCATATCGAACTCTGCGAGTTAATGGTGTAACATTATGAATAAATTCAATCGGATGGTACAGGTATGAAAACAGGTATACCAAGACCCTTGGCACGTCACCCGCACGAGATGGCATCGGGTTTGGCTTCTTTAGGCCGCCGAGGTGACTCGACTCTTGTGCATATGAGTCCTCAAGAAGTTGGTGGACTTCAAAAACTTGCTATGGCGCATGGTGGTACTTTAACAACCAATCCTCAAACTGGACTTCCTGAAGCTAGCTTTTTAAGCAATATTTTACCGTTAGTAGGCGGCGCTTTATTAGGTGGGTTTGGTGGCAGTACAATTACTGATTTATTGCCCGAACTATCTGTCGGTGTCGGTCTTATTGATAAAGCCGCCGGTGGTTCGTGGACTGATGCGTTAACGAAGGGTTTGCAGTTTTATGGTGGGGCTTCTGCTGGCGAGTCGCTTGCTAACATGTCTAATACCCCACAACTTACTCAGACCCAATTAGATCAAATAGCTAGTCAAGCCCCAACAGCAGCGACTACAACTTCTGTTACCACTCCAAGTACTCTTAATCTTGAAACTGGAGCAATGGGGGAAGGCGTTCAGACTCCTAATTTACCAATTTATAATATAACCCCATCTGGAGTTGTATCGGGTGCGGATATAGTTAATCCTGATACTGGGGAAACTGTTTCGTCTGTTACTGGGTCGCAATCCGAATTACAAAATGTTACAAGTAATCCTAAATTAGCGGGTAAAGAATTTCTTTCTGGTTTGGGTACATCTCCATTAGGACAAAAACTCGCATTAGCGGGCATAGCTTCCGGAGTCGGTTCTGCATTGCAGCCATCTTCGACAAGTAGTTCGGGAACACCTCAAAATGTTCCTAATGAATACTATGTCCCCGCCGCTGGCTATTCGAGTTTATGGAATCAAGGCACGATCAATCCTAACTTTGCAAAGTACGGATACCTACCTCCGGGACAGGCAATGTGGATAGGACAGGGCATGAATCCGGGAACCTATACTACTACGTACCCTTACGGGCCGGGCGGTGCATATTATCAAGCGCCTACTTCTGCCGTTACTCAGCCGGGGTCAGCCGGTAAAGCGACAGTTAATACTCCTCTTGGAATGAAAGAGGGCGGCCTTGCTTCTTTAAAACGATTCGACGGTGGCGGAATTACAAGCCCATTAGCTGCGGGGTTGGCAGAAGAAGGAACTGGAATTAGCCCATTTGTGCCGCCTCCTCCTATGCCTCCTGACCAACAAGCGGCTATTTCACAGCAAGCGTTAGAACAACAAGCTGCAATGCAACATCCTGCTATACCTACAAATAGTTTTAGTCGAGCAGCGCAAGCTGACCCTACGGCAGCAGCTACATTTTTGAACGCGCTTAATACCCCCTCTAATCAATGGACACCTCCTCCATCACCCGATGCAATGAATCAGTATCTTGCTAATATGTACGGCCCCGGCAATCCTGTTGGTGGTGTTACAGGGCAAGGTGGTTACACGGTCACTGATCCAAATGCAAATAAACCCGCATCAAATACTGGGGATTCCCCCGCTGCTAATACGCAAGGGTCTATAACTGGAGGCAGGACTGTAAGCACTCCTACAGACGCTGGTAATACTGCTGGCACTGCGGGTAGCGGTACAAGTTATGGCGGCAATGTGTATGGCGCTACAGACCCTACTGCTGGTGGCGGTAGTAATGGGTACGGTACTTTTAATCCTTCAGGTTCTTTTGGGATAAAAGGCAGCATGTCTGGAGTATTGCCTTCCTCTTTAGCTAGCGGAGCGCAAAACGTGGCTGATTGGGCTAGTGCTCATCCTTGGCTTGCGACGGCAGCTAGTCTCATTCCGGGAGTTGGACTAGGCATATTAGGGGCAAAAGGGTTAAATTATTTAGCTAATAATCCGCAAACAGCAAGCACAGAAAGTCCTGCTGCCCCAAATGTAGAGTACCCAGCACCTACTAATGATCCGGAACTTGCTGCTGCACAACAAGCCGCTAGTGATGCGGCGGCTCTAGGAGAGTCCGGTGGAGGTAGTGGCGGGGGTTATGGAACACCTGATCCTTCTCATGTTATGTTAACTCCTGCTTCACAGCAACAAATTGCTGGAAATATATTAGATACGATGACTAGCAATTACGATATTAGTCCAACTGACTATGCAAGTTGGGGTAGTAATGTATCTATAATGGGTAATGAAGTTAATGGAGATACTGTTGGAGGTTCAGCCGGTCGTAACATTTATGATCCAAACACCGGCAAATGGATTTCTACTACAGCCGCTAGAGGGCAACCTACATTAATGGCGGGAGGCGGCTTGGCTCATGGCGGTATTGGATCATTACCTGAAGCTACGTACGCCGCAGGTGGTAAACTATTAAGAGGGCCGGGAGATGGAATGTCCGACTCGATTCCGGCAGTTATTCACGGATCGAAACCACAACGCGCTGCACTTGCGGATGGCGAATTTGTTATTCCAGCGGATGTTGTCTCACATCTCGGAAACGGTTCGACGGAAGCGGGTTCAAGAAAATTATACGAGATGATGGACAAGATTCGTCATGCTCGCACTGGTCGTAAACAACAAGCTCCGGCGGTTAAAGCCGATAAATATCTACCGGCTTAAAGGATTTTAAAATGGCTGACGTAACACCTACATCAAGTACCGTATATCAAAATGCAATTCAACCTGAGTTGTTGCCGTATGCCTCGCAAATATTAGGCACTGCCCAAGGAGTTTATTCTGCTCAAGGCGCTACTGATCCTACTACGGGCTTACCTGCGGGTCTAGCGGGACAACTGCAACAAGTAGCGGGATTTAGTCCGTTACAAAACCAAGCGTTTAATAATATTCAGCAGATGCAGCCTTCGGCGCAAACGAACCAAGCTACTGGTATGGCAGGGTTAGCGGGGTTAGCCGCTATGAATATCCCTCAGTATACTGGGGCAAATGTTCAGCAGTATATGAATCCTTATTTGCAGACGACTCAAAATGCGGCTATCTCAAACTATGCGAATAGCTTACCGTCATTGGGTTCGGCTGCATCTCAAGTGGGTGGTCTAGGCGGGTCTCGTGAAGCCCTCATGCAAGCGCAAGCGCAACAGGGCCTACAAAATACTTTGGCTGGTAACGTAGCCAATGCGTTCCAGAACGCTCAAAACCAATTCAACACTTCTGTTGCACAGCAACAACAGGGCCAGAATACCGCGATTAATGCCGCCAACACTCTTGGCAATCTTGGATTGCAGAACTTCCAACAACAAGCTGGCATTAACACCGCTCTCTTGGGTGCTGGACAGTTACAACAGCAACAGCAACAGAACATCTATAATACGGGTGTCGCTAACGCGCAGTTGCAAGCTAACTATCCGTGGCAGCAATCTCAGAACTTTATGAACTTGGTACGTGGTACACCGACAGCTACTACGGGTACGACCACTTCTACGGCAACCCCAAGCATTGGAGCGAACCTCGCTAACCTCGGTCTTGGGTCACTCTTCGGAGTCGGGGGATAATTTATGATGCCATCTAACATGACCGCGATATACCAGCGCATTAAGCAGTTGCAATCGCAAGGCATACCACAGAACCAAATTGACGCGATCCTTAAAAATACTGATCCCACCGTCAATAGCGTCTCTTTGGAAGATGCTGAACGAATGATTGAGTATTCTAAAACTCATCCCGCAATGGTTCAGCCCCCTCCACAAGACAATGTAATCGTATCATTGGCTAAACAAATTGCTGCTCAAGATGCGGCTAAAAAAGCTGGTATTATGAATGCACTGCCGGGTCAGCAACCACTCCCCGGCCAACAACCTTTGCCCGGTAATGCGCCTATGCAAGCACAACAAAACCCCGGAATCGCTGCGCTGCCTGTGGCGAATGTAGGCAATCAGAAAGCTTATGCGTCTGGTGGTATCGTCGCGTTTGATGTTGGTGGTAATGTTGAAAGTCAGATGATTGAGGCGCGTATGTTAGGGGCGCAAGGGACTCCTCAAGCTTCTCAAGCTATGCCGTGGGAACAACAGGAAAATGCGAATTTAGGTGACGTAGATTTTGCTGCGGCGCACGGCGGCCCTGTTAGACATTATGATGTTGGTGGTGACGTTTTTGATAGTAGGCGTTTATTCGGTGGAATAGTACCTACCCCCTATTCTGACTTAGCTTTCGGCCCACAAATAACTTTACCGGCATCTTCAGCGCAAGATCAAACTGAGTCTGTGACCACACCTCCGGCTCCGTCAAATGTTGGTATCGCTGGAAAGCATCCTGCTAATGTTCCTCAAGATCAGTCATTCAATCAATGGCTACAACAACAGCAAGCCAATTTAAATAATTGGAAACCTAAAGATTACACAAGCCTAATGACAGAGATGCAAAATGCTCAAGGCTTCCCTGAACTACGTCAACACGTGGTAGGTCAATTAGGTAACGCCCATGACATCGCTCAAAGACAGTACGACATCGCTAATGGAAAAGGTGCGGCTGCGGCGGGTATGGAAGCCGGTATGGTAACTGCCGGTGCTAATGGTATGAGTCCTAACTACGCAGGGCAGGGTCTTGCTAGTATTTTGGCGACGATGAATCGTAATATTGCGGGTCGGTCTGCTGCACAAGCGCAAGCTGCTAAAGACCTTGCTGGAAGTCAACTGTCCCTTACTAAGATGGATATGGACTCTACGTTGGCAGACGAAGCCAACCGACGCAACGATATCCGTTACGCTATGGGACTGACCAGAGAAGATATGCGGGATCACGCTACGGAGTTGAACAACTATATTGGGCATAGAATCACTTTACAAGGCGTTGAAGAAAGTGCTGCTGCAAGAAGGGATGCTGCTCAGGCTAGAATTGAATCGCAGCAAACGATGAAGTCTATTTATGAAAATCCTGTAACGCTACAACAACGAGCAGTTTTGGACTCTCTGAATAAGAAGTATCCAAATGATCCGACTAAAGCGTTGCAGGAATACTACAACACAACCCCACAAGGTAAAAAAGTTGATTTAGAGGCTCAAAAAACTTTAATGAATGATCCTGAATACAGTAGGCAGTATGCGACATACAATAACCTTAATTCGTCCGATGCACAAAAAGCTACCGCTGTGCGTATAATGAGGGAAAGAGCGCAGCGATTACAAGTGGATGAAAATTTAGCAGTGCCGGGTAATTCGTTAGCGTTCCCTACTGGTAGCCCATACGAGATTCCATAAGAGGGTATCGTGCCTTATAACATCTATCTGCCGAATGGTGATCGTGTAGAGAATATACCGGACGAAGTATCCCGTGATGAGGCGATGTTACGTCTACGCAATGCGTATCCTCATGCGTTTCCCGCGCCACACGAAGAGACAGTAGGTGGGGCTTTTTTAAAAGGGTTTCGTAAAGCTGGGGCTGATTTACAAACAGCCTACGGGATGGCTACTGAAGATTCTCGACAGGCTGCGATTGAGGCTTTAGAACGTAACCGAGAGATTGAAGAAAAGTACGGTACAAGTCCTGAGTTTTCTGACGTATCCGGTAAATGGAATAAGGGTGACTATTTAGGCGCTTTAGGCGAGGCGGGGAAACAATTCGTCAAGGCTAGTGGTGAAAACCTTCCTGCTATGGCTGGTATAGGTACTGTTGGTTATTTTGGTGGGCTACCCGCCGCCGCCGCCGCTGCATACGCCATGCGCGTTCCTTCTGGATTCGCGGCTCAAGCCGAATCTCAATTGGCAGAGGGTAAACCTCTCGAAGACGTAAGCAAGGCTAAATCCTTTGAGTATGCGGCTCCAATGGCTGCGCTTGATGTTGTATCCGAGCTTGTACCGATGGGTCGAGGTGTTGTAAGCAAAGTATTTGGCCCTGAAGTTGCAAAATTACTGGAAAGAGGTGCAACTGCGGAAGCTGAAGTTGCTGCTAGAAGTAGATTAGCGGCGGGCGCTATCGGAATGGGCAAGAACCTTGCCGTTCAAGGCGTAATACAACCCACTGAAGTAGCCCTACAACGTGCTGAGAACGGACAAGATCTATTAAGCAAAGACGCTTTAGAATCCTACGGCGCTTCGCTTTATCAAGCAGGATTACTGTCACCTTTAGGTATTTATGGTGGTCTATCTGAACGTAGCGCCGCTAAAGCTAGATTAGCTAAAAAAGCTAAATTAGCTAAAGAAACTATGGCATTTAGGGTTGATCCTGATACTGGTGAAGTAGTACCGCCGAATGAAGAAGCGCAAGCTGCATCGCAAGAAGCGGTCGAACCTGTTAAACCGCCACCTGTAGAAACAAAACCTGAGCAGGGCGATTTATTTGAAGAGCCAGCCAAACCCGTTGAAGCTGCGCCCGAACCTGCTGCACCGCAAGAAGCGGTCGAACCTGTTAAACCGCCACCTGTAGAAACAAAATGGGCGTTCTGGCCTGAGCAGGGCGATTTATTTGAAGAGCCAGCTACGCCTGAACAACCTGCTACGCCTGAACCTGCTGCTGAAACCCCTGTTGAGCAACCGAAACCAGTGCTTGATGATGGACTTAAACAAAGGATTAAAAGCAAGTTCTCCGATCTAGTTCGTTCTATAAATATGTTAAAGCGAGAGGGTTGGATTGACTCAGATAAATCTAATGATTACTTAGCCCAGTTAGCGAATATAAGACTTGACGCGACTTCGCTTAAAGACTTTTTGCCTTTTGAAAGACAGATCGCAAAAGACTTCGGGACAGCTAAAAAAGTCTCCGATGAAACCGTTAAGGTACGACCTTCTAGGGATGAGGGTGAACCCAGAGCGTTAACTGGGCGTGACTTAAGTTATTCTGAAAGCGATGTGACTGATGGAGTCACAGGGTCTAGTACTGTTGAAGATGTAGAAAACAAAATTAGAAGCGAGTTTGGTATTCACGGTGATCGACTGCTTGATAGCGGCAAGGTAACAGTAGTACCGGATGTAGATTCTCTGCCTCCTCGTGAAGATGGATTAGACCATCCAGAAGGCGCTCGTGGTGCTGTGATTGGAGATAACGCATATATCGTTGCTGGCAATATCGGCGTTGATGAAGTTAAAAGCGTCATGCTCCACGAGGTCGGAGCGCATATTGGTTTAGAACGAATGATACCCGCCGACCAATATCAGCGTATTCTGAATGATGCAGAAAAAAGAATTCAGAATGGTGAAGAACCTTTTGTTAAAGCCCGCGCCCGTGCAGATGCTGTGGTAGATGCAAATGATCCAGATCGTGAAGACACTGTGCGTAGAGAAACGCTTGCATACCTGATCGAGAATCGACCAGACTTACCGTTTGTAAAACGAATCCTAAGTCAAATAAAAGTAGCATTGAATAATTGGTCTGGCGGACGGTTGTTTAACCTCAACGCGGATGATTTGCGTACCGCAGCTATAGGGGCTTTACGCCGGGTGAGTTCTGCCGAAGAAGCCGCTCGACCTGATTCGTTCTATCGGAAGAATAATCCTACCATCAGTTATTCTAAGGCTGCTAAACAAACCGTAACCCGTATTGAGGATGCAGTGCGTGTCAATCTACCCGACCCCACTGATAGCATTTTAGGGAAAGCTAGAAGTATATTTTTCGGGGCAAGCAACCTGCCTACCATGTTAAGAAACGGTATCAATAGCTTCTTGAGTATCCATGACTTCGCTCGATTCTATGGCGATAAGGTTCCTGAGTTAAAAACGCTAGATGCGTTTCAAAATAACTTCCAGTATGAACTGAATGAAGGCAGGGAAAAGATAAACAAGAATATTAAAAACTGGATGTCTTTGCTGAGAGATGAAAAGACTGGCAAAATGAAGTTTGATAAAGCGACGATGAAACGCTTTATGTCTATTGCGTTAGACACTACCATTAACCAAGTAGAAGTCTTAGACACGCCAGAAAGAATTGTGGATGGCGTAAAGATCAACAGTCGTAAGGTCGCTCCTAAAAATCCACAAGAAGCTAAGATCGTACAAGACTTCAATAAGCTGCCTGAAGAACTTAAAAGAATCTACCGTGAGTTACGGGACGAGTACGATTCAAAAAGTGCTAAATACTTAGACGCTGCATCTAAGATGGGCGCTAGTGAACAGGCTATAAAAGCGTTTAGAGAGTCATACGAGAAGAACCGTCTGCAAGTCTACTTGCCTTTATTCCGTCGGGGCAACTACTGGTTATCATTTGAAGATGCCGATGGTCAATCGTATCGTATGGCGTTCCGTAGTTACCTAGAACGTGAGCAAGCAATGAAAGATGCTAAAGCTCAAGGCGCGGTAAATGTAACTAAATTCAAACGTCTGGAAGAACTAATCCAACGTGATAAAGAACGTCCACCAATGGGCATCCTCGGTGACATGATGAAGCTGGTAGGCGATAAAGCCGACCCGGGATTGCGTAATGCCATATACGAGACCTACTTAGATTACCTTCCGGCTTCGTCGTTAAAGCAAAGATTTAGAAGTCGTAGCAACCTAAACATTCTCGGTATGGAGTCCGACATCATCCAAGCCTACGCTCATGTTGGTGGGGCTATGGAAAACGCCTTGGCTAAGATTAAGAACTCTCCTAAGCAAGACGAGATAATGAAGTCGATCAAGGCACGAGTAGAAAGCTCGCCGCCTGAAGAAAAAGAAAAGCTGCAAGAAATGTATGCGTCCCTTAATGAGCAGGTGAACTTCTTTAATAACCCTCATTACAACAACCTAATCAGTAAGGCTGGTTGGTATAGCTACATTTGGGACTTGGCGGGTAACGCATCTACAGCAGTCGTGGCGCTTCTCCACTCACCTATTCTAGTATCACGGTTAGCCGCAGAGCATGGGTACGGCAAAGCATTTAGCGCCTTGTTAGATGCAACTACTAAATTCAAAATCCGTATGGGCGAGGATGACCGCACCACGTTGCCGGAAAACTATTCTGCTCTTGCCGAACGTGCGTTAAAAGAAGGCGCGTTGGGGTATCACATTGGTCGGGAGATGTTTGACATACGCGAGACTCCTATCGTCGATTACACAGGCATGAAGTCTAAAGTAACGAACGGTATGAATTACATGCTACAACTCGCAGACCGATTCAATCGAGAGGCCGTCCTCAAAGCTGCCTACGAATTAGAGTTGGCTAAAAATGAAACCACGCACGAGACTGCCACTGAAGAACAAAAACGCACCGCAGAAGAAGTAGCTATCAATCACGTTAAGGATGGTTACGGGTCTGCCTTTTCTCAAACTGGCCCCGCTATTAACCACAAGTTTATGGGTGCAGGTAGATTGGCTTTTACGTTTAAGCGGTTCGCCTTTGCCCGTCTTGCTAACTTAGCCAAGATGTTTAATACCGTATTCTCTGACCCTACAAAAGATTTAGACGCAACGCTTCAAGGTATGAAGGACGCTGGCAAGACTCCTGCCGAGATCAAAGCCTACGAAGATCATATCAGTACGCTTAAGGACAATTACCAAGCCACTCGCAAGATGGCTATGAAGACTTTGTTAGGTTATTACGCCACTGCATTTGCGATGTCGGGTGTGTCGGGTATGCCATTAGTAGGCGGGTTGAAATACTTGGCCCAGCTCCTCAGTGACGAGTTCGCTGATGCACCGCATGACATAGATGCCGAACTGCATGATCTCATGGGCGAGTTTATGTACAAAGGCCCGATAAATGCCTTGATGGGTATTGAGATGGCAGACCGTACGGGCTGGAACGATATGTTCTGGAAAGAAGAACCGAGTCACATGGCAGAGTCGTCAGCGTTTGGTTGGCTGGGTGAACGTGCCTTCGGCCCGATTTATAGCCTAGCCTCAAAGAGCTATCATGGACTTCAGTTATTCAAAGACGGTCAGTTTGAGCGTGGACTTGAAATGGTCATGCCTACGGCAATAGCGAACGTAGCAAAAGCCTTACGGTATGCAAGCGAGGGCGCTAGAACAGAAAGCGGTCGGGTTCTGTCGGATGATGTCAACGGCTACAACGTCCTGATGCAAGCTATCGGGTTTGCTCCTACTAAGGTTAATGAACCTAGAGCGCGGCAAGAAGCTATGTCCGAGATGCAGAAGAAGTTAGATTCTCAACGCAATAGTCTTTTGACTAAGATGTACTCTGCCGAGGAGCGCGGGGATGCAGATGACATGACCAATGTATATGAGAGGATTTATAAATACAACGAGACGTTCCCAGACAACCCCATCACAGAGTCGGATATCGACCGTCATAGAAATACCATGCACAGCAGAGAGCAGAATGCAGTTGACGGATTCCAAGCCAAAAAGAAATGGGCAGGGTATTTAAGAGAAGAATACGGGGTTAGGGATTAATTAGTAAGCCAAACGCGAACGCCCAGAACACCATCTGTAACGTCACGCTTGGCTATGATCTTAACCTTGGAAAGTTTAGCCCGACTATAAGCGACCGCAATAATACGATCAGGGTTCATAGTCGGGATAAAGAAGCTCTGCCCTAACTCCATGTAGTCGAAAGGGAAGAGCCATACAGGTTCGTTTGTATTTGAATCAATCTCAACTTTCATTTTTAACAAAAATCTCGTCTGGAATCTTCTCTTTAAACATATACAAATGCACAGCCGATGTGCTGCTGCGTCCACCCCAGTTATCAGTCAAGCGCTTCTTGACCTTACCGACTAGGATACCTTTGTCCTTCATATGGTCTGCAAACGCTCTTGTATCAAGCTGCAACTTGCGTAGGTGTTCGTCCAGTATCTTTGTAGATACATAATACAGTCGGTTATCAACTTCTATGCGAGCCATCAATGCCAGCTTAGGTTCGACTATGACGTTACTGTCCTTGACCACAATCGTGCCACCCAAGTTCTGATTCTGAAACTCGCCTAGTATACTTTCATAATCGACATTGTTAAGTTTATTAGCGCCCTCTGTTTGCTCCTTCAGGTGTGAAAGTAGTACTTTATAGATGCGTTCTAAATCCCAATCAATGATGCCACGCTCGACAGCAAGTTCGCCGCCAGCAAATGATACTGACACTAAATGGTCGTAATATCTATAACTCGTGTCGTGACCAAAGTCCTTCTGGAATCTTATCTTCCACTTCTCTACCCTGCGTTGGATTTCCACGTCGCCGACTTCAAATAGGTACTGGATGTAATCCGGCCCAGCATGACCGTAATTCAGTCTCATGGGTTCAATGATTTGGGAAGGTAGCGTAGGGTCATCGGTAAACGGTTTCGGCTTCCGATAATTAATGTCTATGAGACGCGCTAACTCACCATCTGGGTTGGCCTTGTTAGTATTCAGTTTAGCAATCAAAGATTGGTTAGACGTTAAGAACGCGATCAGTTGGGTTTCAGTTGGGATGTCCCGCAGTGCGTCAGATGACGCCTGCATACGCAACTTGCTCTTTCCGTCAGACACTTTGTGTATAAGATCGGATACTTCCTCTGGAGGTCTGTTTGAGGCTTCGTCCAACGGCATCATAATGTTTTTAAGGTTGACCATCCATTGGAGCAAAGCGTTGTCCGTAGCAGAGGTTCTTTTAGTTCCCGACAAACTTAACTTCTTAGGCTCACCGAATAGGCTAGCGCCGCAAAACAAAGATCCTGACTTACCGATACCTGTGCCACCAGTAAAGCAAACTGATACACCATTGATCGGTGTGAATCTAATAAGGGGCGAACCTAGACCGCACAGCAAAGGCAAACAAAAGAGTTCAAGCCCCTCCTTGTTCATCAAAGCCGCGCCACGCTTCCACTCGTCGTAGCTGCCTTCCTTTACCAATATCTTCGACACGCCTAACACAAAGGCAGAAGCAGCGGTACGTTTAGTAGTTCCATCTCTTCTATACTCTGTATTGCCAATGACGAATCCATCCTTGTCATCCGTCCAGCCCATCTGCTTACGCATCTGTTCAGCTTCTTTCAAATTCAACATATAAGTTACCCATAGGTTGATGTAGTTAACCATGTGGTTAATATCTTTAGGTTTAAAATTCACACCAATACTTAAAACCAAATCCCTAACTTTGTCCGGAGACTGCGATTGTCTTACTGGAATCTGTAGATCACGGGGAGGGTCATGCGGCAGAATATGACGCATTAAAAGAATCTCACCATTCTGAGGGTCGTACATACGTTTGATTGGAAAGAAGTCGTGCTGCCAAATCTCTTTGACTTCCTCTTCCTTGATGTATATACCACCGTTCTTGCCACGTACATAAGGGAATAATTGTTTTGGAAAACTATCAATGACAGGATTTATTGAAAGGTCATCATCAAACTCGATGGGTTCATCTGATGCCTCCGCCTCTTTAAAGTGCTTTCCAAAATACAATGGGTTTGTAATCTTGCCTTTAAACGGACAGCCTTCACACCCCTGCGGATTACGTGACGCAAACACTTCGCAGCTATGCGGTTTACCGTAAGTCTCATTTGCCTTACGCAGAGTTTCTTCAGCGTCGTAGGCAGGGTACTCTTCAGACAGTTTATGTATTGCCTCTTCCCAATCGTCACAGTGCCGCGCAATTGACAAAGCCGAGTGCCACAACGGTTCAGGTAACGTCGCTGCGTGTTCGATACAATACCTAATCTGTTTACAACCCTTGTCATCCTTAAAGCTGTTAATAACAATCTGATCGAATAACGTCTCGTAGTTAGGTGAGTTATAAATAGACGAAGTATCTTCATCTAAACCTTTCTTAGCCTCACTAAGAATACTAGCCAGCGACTTAGTTAAGTTTGGTTCCCCAACTATCTTTGTTATATCTTGTAAGTCATGCTCTTCAATGTCGGCGACTAGGAATCTCGTAGGCAGGGGTGGGTCAGATTTAAAATTAAAGGTATCAGGGCAGCGCATAATCCGAGACACATCCGCAGTAACGGATGGATCAATCTTTATATGCTCCATGCAGTATGCTTTGAATTTCTCAGCGTACTGCTTCCATTCCGCGCTAGGCAGGTCGGACTTCAAGGCCCAATAAGCGTGTATGCCATTCCCAGAATCAATGACTACGGGAACAGGAAGTCCAGAGCTGTCTACAAAATTAACAAGAGCTTCTAAGGCTTCGTCCTTGTTAGAATACTTCTGCGGGTCATCGCCCACATCAAGATCTATAAAGAACGACTTAGCGTAAGCTGCGTTATCACCCTTGCGGCTATACCCGTTAAACGTGTTAGGTGCTACGAATACATTGTTATTTCCTTCTACCAGTCGATCAATCTTTTCAATCAGTTCGTCGATGCTCTCGGCAAAGTGGTGAGTTACCTTTCCACCCTTTATAGCTGCCGCGCAATAAACTCCCTGCCCCGATAAAATCTTTTCATAAAATTCTTTTTTCATAACCTTCAGAGAAAAAAAGACGGCGTAGCCTTGACTACGCCGCCAAGGGGGGTATACATTAAAGAGCGAATGAATCCATAAACTGTTTGATAGCTTCTCGATTCTTTTTACGAATGTCGCAGCCATTAAACCATCTATAGAGCGTCATTCTTGTTACTCCTAATTCCTTTGAGACGAAATCAATACTTAGCTTTTTCGCTATGCAAAACTTAGCAAACTTGACCCCGAACGAATCGGGGTCGCCATTCTTAACCGTCTCTAAAATTTTCGGACTATAACCTTTAGTCATTACTTACCTTTCTTTCCCCATTTCTTGAGGACATCCGGCACATCATCAACAGTGACTTCTTGTTTAGGGGATTCACGTAAAACAGGTTTGTCCTCAACAGGTGCAGACGATTCTACTACCTCTTCAGATTCGTCGTCGCCACCATCTTGCTGATACACGTTCAGCTTAACAGCGCGTTCGGCTTCTTGAGACTTCGACTGTTCGACAATATCACTCAGCACGTCTTCCGGCACGGCTGCGATAGGCGCAAACTGTAACTTCGGAACCGGAGAGTTAATATCAAAACTTGCCTCGGTGATTACTCGGCTTGCGCTGATATTGTTGCTTGCCAACATCTGAACGTATGCACGGAAAGGCCATTTGCCGTCAGCCTCTTTGCCGAATACAGAGGTTGGGGGAAGGACTAATTGCATTACATCCCCTGCTGGGTCGTGTGGTAACACAACCGCTGTACGCCATTGCAAGCGACAGGCAGAGCCTTGACCGTTAGCTGCGCTACCCTTGATAGACATTGGGCATTGTTCGCAGGTTTTGGCAATGGGATTCTTAACTTCGGCATCAGGCACTTTGCTGTCGTTCGACCAACAACTAGGCGCTACT